>WNGH01003509.1_pt1 | contig 15849 bp, 15 predicted proteins | sample 5400631 | NCBI WGS metagenome assembly WNGH01 (sample SAMN13153373, study PRJNA577476) | soil metagenome | isolation source: 115 cm soil or saprolite under Garry oak tree replicate 1 | place: USA:California | collected 2016-06-15
CAGCTTGTGGTCGGTGGGGTCGCCATCCGCCGAGCCCCAGAGAAAGCCCAGAAAGGGCCGCACAATCCCCAGGTCCGCTTCGGCATAGGCGATCACTGCCCCGGCAAAGATATGATACTTGCGCCCCGGCGCAAACAGCGGGCGGCCCGCCACGGTGGGGATCCCCAGCGTCCCGCCCCGCGCTTCCCCGAGGTTCAGGTTGCCCTGCACCAGGCCCAGCACCGGCCCCACCCGGCCCGTCCAACTGGGCATGATCAACACACTGTCCGTGCTCTGCCCGGTCCAGCCAGTTTTGTCCGCCTCGGTGTTCAGCCCCTTCGTCTGCATCTCCGCCCCGCTAAAGCGGTCCCGAAAGTACGCCACGTCGAACTGGAAGCGGTGCGGCTTCAGGTTGTAGCCGGCACTGAACGTGTAGACGAGATAGTTACTGTTGTTTTCATACCCGAGGCGCGTCGCGGAGCGCCTGAACACCACCCCCGCCAGCACGTCGAAGTCGCCAAACTCCCCAAACAGGACAGCACGCGGGTCATGCCGCCCCAGGGTCCCCGCCGGGTCCAGGCTCCACAGGTCTGCCCCGACCCGCAGGCGTAGCGGCGTGCCCGCGAACTTGTAGTCGATATAGAACTGCTGGATGCGGAAGCCCGGGTTTTCTTCGGACGCCGCCGTGCCAAAGACGTTCGTGCCGCCCGGATTGGTGCAGTTGGCGCGGTCGTCCATGGTGTTGCCGTCGATCAGCTTGCGCTCTTCGAACTCCATGTGCAGAAAGAGGCTTTTCTGGTAGCGGAAATCCCCCCCAAAGCGCAGGAGGATCCAGTTTTCGTCGCTTTCCGCGACTTGCGCGGCGGTGCTCTCCGGATTGCGGCTACTCGCCCGGTCACGGACGCGCCGCTCAAAGTCCTGGTTCTCGACCGTACTATACCGGATGTCCGCGGTAGCGAGAATATGCATCCACACGTCATTGCCGACTTCGATAAAGTTGCCGAGCCGCACCACCGGCTGCGGCTCGCCCGCTGCGGGCGCTGGCGGCCGCGCCTGGGCCGCGGCCATCGACACCCCTACCAGTAGGAGAAGAACACCCACCAGTGCCACCTGTGTCAACCGTCTCATGGTTGTATCCTCCATAGTCTACTTTTGTCCCATCAGTGCATCAAGCGCCTCCATACGGAGCCCCCATGGGCAAAGACCTTATAGCCCGTATGGGTTGCGATTATAGGCTATCAAATGAATATGTCAAGAACATACGCAATTTTTCCCGCCTGGTCCGGTCATGGCACAGAGCGGGCAATCGCGACTATACTATAGTCTACCCTGATGTGCTACATTCTTCTGCGGAGGGCCTCTGCGGAGTTCCGCCTCCCGGCGCCAATTGAATTTCTCCAGTATGTATGGTATAGTAACAGCACATTATGTTATCCTTGGCCAAGGCTGGATCTCTTGCTACTGGCAGCATTTTCTCTTCGCCTGAAATATCAGTTGCGTGGGTCCTTCGAGGAAACTTGGAACATTAGGAGGATAAGGATGATCACAATTACGGAAGCGGCAGCAACCAAGATTCGGGAGCTCGCCCCACCTGAGACGCAGGCCCAATACGCGCTGCGCATGCGTGTCGTGGGTGGTGGCTGCTCCGGTCTGCAGTATCAGATGGGCCTTGAGGAAGAGCAGAACCCGAACGACAAGGTGTTCACGAGCAATGGGATCAAGGTCTTCATTGATATGAAGAGCGCGCTGTATCTCGCCGGGGCGGAAGTCGACTACATTGATGGCTTGATGCAGTCTGGCTTTAAGATTACCAATCCCAATGCCAAAACAACGTGCGGCTGCGGCCAGTCGTTCCATTAAACCTGGCCTTCCGTTCGTCCTCCCTATGAGCCCTCAGCGTTGTGCCGATGATAGAGCGGCCTGTTGAGGGCTCATCGTTTGTTGTGGTATCTCCGCGACACTGCCCTGCCTCTGCATGCCGTCCGGCGGTTGACAGTCTCGGAACGCATCGGGTAGACTGGTGGTCCACCAGGCTTCATCTGACGAGTTCCAGTGCCTCAAGGAGTTGCTGTCATGCTTGACGGATTTTACAATGCCTTCTGGTTCCTGGTGATCGGGGTAGTGTTCGTGGCGGTCAACCTCTGGGTCAGTAGCCTCATTCGTCCATCGGACCCGTATACCGAGAAGCTCTTACCCTATGAGTGTGGGGAAGAGTCGAGCGGGACGGGTTTCGTGCGTTTCAACCCGCGCTTTTACATTATCGGTTTAGTCTTCCTTATTTTTGATATTGAAACGGTGTTTATTTTCCCCTGGGCCGTCGTGCTCAAAGGTGCGGGGCCGTTTGTCCTCGTGGAGATGGTCGTCTTCCTCGCCATTCTGGTGGTGGGACTCGTGTACGCCTGGGGCAAGCGTGATCTGGAGTGGATCAAGCAGCCAACGCATTGGCAGTAAGGGCTGAGGGGAGGACGCGCGCGTGGTCGAGTGGGTAGCGTGGTTACTACGGAGTATCGCCGAGTTTATCCTGCCGTTTCTCAAGTCGTGGAGCTGGATTCCCTGGTATACCATCGGGCTATTACACGTGGCGGCGGCCTTGCTGGGGGTGATCTCTGTCCTGGCGATGTTTCTCATCTGGCTCGAGCGCAAGGTGTCGGCGCATATGCAGGACCGTCTTGGCCCGATGCGGGTTGGCGGCTGGCATGGTTGGGCACAGTCCATTGCTGATGGCATCAAACTCCTCCTCAAGGAAGACATCATCCCGGCGATGGCGGACAGGGTGGTGTTCAAATTGTCTCCGATGCTCATCTTCAGCGTCACGTTCATGTCGTTTATCGTGCTGCCTTTTAGTCGGGTGATTATTGTCTCTGACCTGAACATCGGCGTGCTGTATCTCTATGGGATCTCGACCATTACGGTTATCGGTATCATCATGGCCGGCTGGTCTTCGAACAACAAATGGTCGTTGCTTGGGGCCATGCGTTCAGCTGCGCAACTCGTCAGCTATGAAGTCCCAGTAGGGCTGTCGCTCCTGGCCGGCGTGGTCATGGCGGGGTCGCTGAGCACGGTGGAGATTAGTCTGGCGCAGGCGGGCGGGATCTGGAACTGGTTCCTGTGGCGCTGTTTCCCCTTCAGCTTTATCGCGGCGGGGCTGCTGTTCGTGGGAGCCCTGGCGGAGACCAACCGGACACCGTTTGACATCGCGGAGGCGGAATCAGAGCTCGTCTCCGGGTATCATACGGAATACAGTGGGTTTCGTTTCTCGCTCTTTTTTCTGGCCGAGTACGCCAATATGTTTGTCGCCAGTGCGCTGGTGGTGGTGTTGTTTCTCGGGGGGTTCTCTGGCCCGCTTCCTGTCTCCTTCGTGCCCGACTTCATTGCCGGACCTTTTTGGTTTCTCACCAAGACACTCTTTCTCGTCTTTGTCATGATGTGGATACGCTGGACACTGCCGCGCCTGCGCGTGGACCAGCTCATGGGCATGTGCTGGAAGTATCTTACTCCCATTTCGTTGGTCAACCTGGCGGTGATTGGCCTATGGACGTCGCTGAGTGCGGCGCCCAAGTAGCCTTCTAGCGTGTACTCCCTTTGATCTCCTTCCCCCCTTGTAGGAGATCTTAGGACAATACAATGGCAAAAAAGTTGACCATTGACGGCAAGGACATTACGGCCCGCGATGATGCCACGATTATCCAGGCGGCGCACGAGGCCGGCATTGTCATTCCGCACTATTGCTATCACCCCAAACTGAGCATCGCCGGCAATTGCCGTATGTGCCTCGTCGAGCTCGAGGGGCGCCCGAAACTGGAAATTAGCTGCAACACGCCGGTGGCGGATAATATGGTGGTGCACACGAATTCCCCCCGGGTGGTCGAGGGCCGCCGTGGGGTCCTTGAATTCTTGCTCATCAATCATCCGCTGGATTGTCCCATCTGTGACCAGGCCGGCGAGTGTGGGCTGCAGGACTATTACATGCAGTATGGTCTCTACCACAGCCGTTTCCAGGAAGAAAAGGTGCATGGGCGCAAGGTCGTGGACTTTGGTCCGGATGTGGTCTTTGACTCGGAACGGTGTATCTTGTGCACGCGCTGCGTGCGTTTCTGCAACGAGATCAGCAAGACCAATGAACTCGGGCTCTTTGAGCGTGGCGATACGGTGCAAATTGCTACCTTCCCAGGCAAAAAACTCGCTAATCCCTATGCTGGAAATACGGTCGATGTCTGTCCCGTTGGTGCCCTGACCAGTAAGGATTTTCGCTTCAAGATTCGGGTGTGGTTCCTGCAGGAGACGAAATCGGTCTGCCCGGGGTGTGCGCGTGGTTGCAACATCAGTATCCATCACCATAATGGGCACGTGTATCGCCTCAAACCACGGCACAATGAGGCGGTGAACGAGACCTGGATCTGCGATGCAGGACGCTTTGGCTATAAAGCGATCAATGACAACCGTGTGTTGCACCCGCAGCTCCAGCAAGGTGGCAGGTTGCAGCAGTGCAGCTGGCTGGCGGCGCTGGAGCACGTCGTTGAAGCGATCCAACGCCATGGTGGGGCGGCGGTCGGCATCGTAGTGGCCCCCCAGGGGACGAACGAAGACGGTTATCTCCTCGTCAGACTGGCGTCTGAGGTCCTCGCGACTCCGCATGTGCTCCTGTACCCTGGCGTCCCTGGGGACGAGGACGATTTCCTGATCCGGGCCGACAAGAACCCGAATACGCGTGGAGCGCAGGATATGGGGCTCCCGGCGCCAGCCACTGCGGCGCAGCTGGCGGCGCTGGCGCAGGCGATTGACCAGGGCGCGATCAAAGTGCTGTACGCCATTGGGGTCGATCTCGCCGCGGCGTTTGGTGCCGAGGCGGTGTCGCGTTGGGCGACCCGGCTCGACGGCTTGATTGTGCAGACGTCGAATAGCCTCCCCGGCTGTGAGCAGGCCCATGTGTTGTTGCCGAGCGCGACATACGCGGAGCGCGATGGCACCTTTACCAATTTCCAGGGGCGCCTGCAACGCCTCAATGCGGCGTTTGCGCCGCGGGGTGAGGCCTTGCCAGCCTGGCAGATCTGCACGCGTCTGGCCAGGGGCCTCGGGCAGGACTGGGCCTATGCCTCGGCTGAGGCGGTGCTGAACGACATCGTCGCGGCCATTCCCGGCTATGCGGGCCTGAGTTACGCCAAGATTGGCGATGCCGGATGTCTGGTCACGCACGCCAGCTAAGTGCTGCGCCCGGGTGCTGCGCACGGCTAATTGCCCCGCCAGTTTGGCGGGGCGGTATCTGTGAAAGATTGGCGGACCTCTATGCAACGGCTCACCTTCTGGCAAAAATTGTATCTCCCTGAGATTGTGCGGGGCATGGCGGTGACAACACGCCATTTTGTCGCAAACCTGTTGGGGCAACGCCACACCGTGACGCAACGGTACCCTGAGCAGCCGACGTACGTCTCGGAGCGGTATCGCGGGCGGCACCGCTTGATGCGCAAAGAGGATGGCGCGCCACGCTGCACTGCCTGTATGCTCTGTGCCACCTCGTGTCCGGCCCTGTGCATTCACATTCAGGCTGGCGAGCACCCGGATCCCACAGTAGAAAAATATCCCATCTCCTTCACTATCGATGAGCTCCGCTGTGTCTTCTGCGGCCTGTGTGTCGAAGCGTGTCCATGCGATGCGATCCGTATGGATACGGGGGTCTTTGCCCTGGCGGCCTACAAGCGCGAAAATTTTTTGTATCCACGCAATCTATTGCTTGGGGATGACTTGCCGACCGACATCGCCGAGGGCAAGGCGCCGAGTCATTAGGGTGAGAGGATATGCAGCCGACCCGAGAGATCTACGGCAATATTGTTGGTGGCGAGCTCGTCTACGTGTTTATGGTGGTATCGTTCGGGCTGGTGGGCTGGGCCCTGTACCGACACTACTGCCTGTGGATGCAGGGGCGTCCGGATAACCGTGGGCAGGCTCTCTGGCAGCGGCTGAAGGTCATGCTGGTACACGGCCTCGGGCAGCAAAAGACGCTGCGCGAGGCACCAGGACTGCTGCACTTCTTGGTGTATGCCGGTTTTATCGTGCTCTTTATTGGCACCCTGATGGTGGCGGTGCACGAAGACCTGGGAATACACTTCCTGTACGGCAATTTTTACTTATTCTACTCCCTGACCTTAGACGTTTTTGGCCTCCTGTGCATGATCGGCGTGGGTGGTCTGACGTACCGTCGCTACGTTATCCGGCCTACGGGACTGGATAATCGCCGCGAAGATCTCATTATCCTCGTCTGGTTTTTAGTCGTCCTGGGCAGTGGCTTTGTGGTGGAAGGGATGCGTATTGGCGGCACGGAACTGCACCAGCATCCCGGCTGGGCCGTGTGGTCGCCGGTGGGAGCGGCGCTGGCCTGGGTGCTCTCCGGTCTGGGGATGACGGAGGGCCATTTTCTATTCTGGCATCGCCTCTGGTGGTGGACCCACATGCTGGTGACCTTCGGGCTGCTCACCTACATTGGCTATTCGAAGCTCAGCCATATGCTCTTTTCGCCGCTCAATATGCTCTTGCATAAACAGCGGGCCAAGGGAGAACTGGCGCCGATCGCTGACCTCGATAAGGCGTTGGAGGGCGACGAGGAGGCGATGGCGCGGGTGCGTTTTGGGGCTGGCAAGCTGGCGGACTTTACCTGGAAGCAACTGCTCGACCTGGATGCCTGTACGCGTTGTGGGCGTTGTCAGGATAACTGCCCGGCGTGGCTCAGTGGCAAACCCCTGTCGCCCAAGTTCGTCATCCTCGATTTGCAGCGGCATATGCACGCTACTGCCACGGCGGTGTTGGCGGGTGCGGAGGAGCCATACGGCGGGGTGTCGATGATCGGTGACGTGATTACCGAGGACGTGCTGTGGTCGTGCACCACCTGTCGGGCCTGTGAAGAGAACTGTCCGGTTTCTATCGAGCACGTTGATACCATCATTGATATGCGTCGCAACTTAGTGCTCGAACAGGGGCGCATGCCAGAAACGGCTGAAGCAGCCCTGCGCAGCATGGAGCAGCGCGGACACCCCTGGCGTGGCACGCAAGCCACCCGCACCGGCTGGACCGAGGGGCTCGATGTGCCACTGCTGGCCGATCATCCGGAGGCAGAGTTTTTATTGTGGGTCGGGTGCACGGGCGCCCTCGTGGATCGGAATATCCAGGTGACGAAGGCTCTCGTTAAAATCCTGCAGGAGGCCGGGGTGAGTTTTGCCATTCTGGGGGAAGAGGAAACCTGTACCGGCGACCCGGCTCGGCGTCTGGGCAACGAGTATCTGTTTCAGATGCTGGCGCAGCAAAATGTCGAGACCCTGAAGAACTATAGTGTTAAAAAAATCGTCACGCACTGTCCGCACTGCTTTAACACGTTAAAGAACGAGTACCCGCAGTTTGGCGGCCATTTTGAGGTGATCCACCATAGCCAGCTCATTGCGCGCCTGCTCCAGGAAGGCCGCCTTACTCCGACGCAAGAGCTGAGCGCCAAGGTAACGTACCACGATGCGTGCTACCTCGGACGCCACAACGACGTCTTTGCCGAGCCACGCCAGACACTCCAGGCACTCCCCGGTGTCGAGATGCAGGAGATGCGCTGGAATCAGCGTAAGGGCCTGTGCTGTGGCGCTGGCGGCGGTCATGCGTTCATGGAAATCAACATCGGACGACGGGTGAACCACATGCGCACCGAGCAGGCCATCGAGACCGGTGCGGCAGTGGTGGCCACCGGCTGTCCGTTTTGCCTGCAGATGTTTGAAGATGGTATCAAAGCGAAGGGAGTGGAAGAGCGCATGCGGGTACACGATATCGCTGAACTGGTGGCGCAATCACTCCCCAACAATACAGAAAGGGGCGCAGGATGAATCGACCCATCTACCTCGATCATCACGCCACGACACCCATCGATCCCAGTGTCCTCGACGCCATGATGCCGTATCTCACCGAGAAGTTCGGCAATGCGGCGAGCCGGACGCACCGGTATGGCTGGGAAGCCGAAGAGGCGGTGCATACTGCCCGCGAGCAGATTGCGGCCCTGATCGGGGCCAAGCCCGAAGAGATCATCTTTACCAGTGGTGCGACGGAGTCGGACAACCTGGCACTCAAAGGGATTGCCTGGGCCTATCGTGACAAGGGCAGCCATATTATTACGGTTACCACTGAGCACAAGGCGGTGCTGGACAGCTGCAAGGTGCTGGAGAAACAGGGCTTTGAAGTGACCTATGTCCCTGTAGACCGTTTTGGACTCGTAGATCCAGACGATATCCGGAAGGCCATCACGCCCCACACCGTGCTCATCTCCGTCATGTACGTCAACAGCGAAATCGGCACTATCGCTCCTTTGGCCGCTATCGGTGCCATTGCCCGCGAACACGGTGTCTGGTTCCATAGCGATGCCGTGCAGGGGGTAGGTAAGATTGCCTGCAATGTCGATGACCTGCACGTCGACCTGATGTCACTCTCCGGGCATAAGATCTACGGTCCAAAGGGGGTGGGGGCTCTGTATATACGTAAAACGCGTCCCAGGCGTATCCGGCTGCGGCCACTGATCGATGGCGGTGGGCAGGAGAGAGGGTTCCGTTCTGGCACACTGAATGTCCCAGGCATTGTGGGCTTTGGCAAAGCCTGTGAGCTGTGCCAGCACCTGTGGCCAGAGGAGAGCGTGCGCTTGTGCGATCTGCGGCAGCGTCTCTACACCGGCTTGACAGAGCGCCTTGAGGATATCTACCTCAACGGTCATCCGGAACAGCGCCTGCCTGGGAATCTCAACCTGAGTTTTGCCGCGGTGCAGGGCGAATCGCTCCTCATGAGTCTCAAGGACATTGTGGCGCTCTCCTCCGGCTCGGCCTGTTCGTCAGGCTCGACCGAGCCGTCCTATGTGCTGCGTGCCATTGGTGTGGATGACACCCTGGCCAGTGCCTCGATTCGTTTTGGGCTGGGACGCCGCACGACGCTGGAGGAGATCGACACCGTCATCCAGGCGGTAGTGGAAAAAGTTGAGCGTTTGCGGGCCCTGGCGCCTATGAGTGACCTGCAAGTGGGATCGCAGATTGAAGATTGAAGATAGGGAGGGACTATGCTCGCGAAAGCCCTCACGATCGCTGGTTCCGATTCCGGAGGGGGGGCGGGGATTCAGGCCGACCTCAAGACGTTTGCCGCCCTCGGAGTCTATGGTATGAGCGCCATTACGGCGATCACGGCGCAGAATACGTGTGGCGTCAGTGCGGTCCAGGGCATTGACCCGGAGGTGGTAGCAGCGCAGATCCGCGCCGTGGTCTCGGACATTGGCGTTGGGGCGGCGAAAACGGGCATGCTCTTTTCGGCAGAGATTATCCGGGCTGTGGCAGCGACGGTGCGCGCCCTCGCCCTCCAGCCACTGGTGGTGGATCCGGTCATGGTGGCGACGAGCGGTGACCGCTTGCTGCAACGCGAGGCCGAAGAGAGTTTACGTCAGGAGATCATCCCCCTGGCGGCTATCGTCACGCCCAACCTCGCCGAAACGGAGGTGCTGGTTGGCCGTAAAGTGACCACTCTGGAAGACATGCGGGCCGCCGCCGAGCAGATCGTGGCTGGTGGGGCTCGGGCTGTGGTGGTCAAGGGCGGCCACGCCATTACCAGGGCCACCGACGTGTTTTATGATGGTACGAGCCTGGAGCTGCTGCAGAGCGAGGTGGTGGACACGCATAATACGCATGGCACCGGCTGTACCTTGTCGGCCGCCATCTGCGCCTATCTCGCCCGTGGGGCGACGCTCCTGGAGGCGGTGCGCCGGGCCAAGACCTACATTACTGGCGCGCTGCACCACTCCCTCAGCATTGGGCAGGGCAGTGGCCCGGTAGGGCATTTCTGGAACGTGACCTATCCTGGGGACTGACGACTTATGGAACATCCCACGGCTCCAGGCCAGCCACATATCCATATTGTGCGAGCGGCACCGCATGGTTTGCCACCACAGACGCCAGGGCGTTTAGGCGTGTTGGGTGGAGCCTACAATCCGATCACGCTGGCGCACCTGGCGATTGCGGATACGGTGGTCAGCACGTTTGGCATCCATGAAGTGCTGTTTGTGCTGCCCCAGGTGCCACCGCATAAGACCATTTTTGGCGCTTCCCTGGAACAGCGTCTGGAGATGATGTGCCTGGCGGTTGAGGAGCGGCCGTATGCTACGGTCGGGTTGAGTACCCATGGCCTGTTCCTCGATATGTATCAGGGGCTCCTGGGAGTGTATGGGTGCCACACTGAGGTGTTTTTTCTGACCGGACGGGATGCCGCAGAGCGCATTCTTACCTGGCCGTATGACGATGCAGAAGTGGCATTGCGCCAGATGCTTACCGCCTTTCAGCTGATTGTCTGCGACCGCGAAGGGCCATTTCATCTCCCAGACGATCCACTGTTGGCCCCCTATCGGCAGCGCATTCACTGCTGTACACTCCCTCCCGACTTCAATCACGTCTCGGCCACTGCGGTGCGCCAGCGCTGCCACCAGGGGCTGCCCTTGGAGGATCTGGTGCCGAAAGCCGTGGCGCACTATATCGGCGAGCATCGACTCTACGTCGAGTAAATTCCCCGGTGAGGAATTGCCCTTTGTCCGTTCGGTGGTATAATCGCGTGCGTTCATGCACAACGTGAGGGATAGTGGCATGCATATAGGGATCATCGGTCTTCCTGCTTCTGGGAAGACCACAGTTTTTCAAGCTTTAACCAGCGCTGATAGCCCTGGGATGCGCGCTGGGGGCAAGGGCAACACGCGCATTGTGCCGGTGCCGGACGTGCGGTTACACACCCTGGCAGCGATGTACCACCCACGCAAAGTGACCCCGGCCAGCATCGAATTTGTTGATCCGCTGGTGGCCGGGCAGCAAGGGGTACATTTTGCCGACAGCCTGGTGTCACTCATGCGGGATGCGGATGCACTGGCGCACGTCGTGCGCGCCTTCCAGAATCCTGCCGTGCCCCATCCGCACGGCAGCGTCGATGCGGTACGGGATTTTCACGCCCTCAACGATGAACTCCTCCTCGCCGACCTTGCGGTGGTGGAGAAGCGTCTCGAGCGTCTCACGAAGGACCTGAAAAAAGTCAAAAATCCTGAGCTGGAAAGTGAATATGCCCTCCTGCAGCGCTGTCAAGACGCGCTGGAGGCGGAACGCCCGCTGCGCAGTTTGACCCTCACGGAGCCAGAGCGCAAACGCTTGCGCGGTTTTGGTCTGTTGACCAGCAAAGCGCAACTGGTGGTGCTCAATCTCGATGAGGCGCACATCGATCCTGAAGATCCGGAGGTGGAGCAGTTTCGTGCCCAAGTACAGACTCCTGGCCTGGAGGTGATGCCGCTGTATGGCAAGATCGAAAGCGAAATTGCCCAATTGCCTGCAGAGGAAGCCGAGAGTTTCTTGCACGAGATCGGTTTGCCGCAGTCGGGGCTGGCTCGCTTTATCAGCAAATCCTATGAGCTGTTGGGGCTCTGTTCCTTCCTTACCGCTGGGGAAAAAGAGGTCCGCGCCTGGACCATTGCGCAAGGCACGCTGGCCCCGCAAGCGGCTGGCGTGATCCACTCGGATCTGGAGCGGGGCTTTATTCGGGCCGAGGTGATCCATTACGATGACCTGGTCGCCTATGGCTCGCTGGCCAGGGGACGAGAGGTCGGCAAGCTGCGTGTTGAGGGTAAGGACTATCAGGTCCAGGACGGCGATGTCCTGCTGATTCGTTTTAATGTGTAACCTGAGAGGAGGTTGACCATGGCAAAGGCCCTGGAAGGGGTGCGCATCTTGGACATGACACACGTGCAGGCGGGGCCGGTCTGTACGCAGATGTTGGGATTCCTGGGAGCTGATGTGATCAAACTCGAGCCGCCTGGGCGCGGGGACATTACCCGTGGGCAGCTGCGCGATATCCCGAATGTCGATAGCCTGTACTTTACCATGCTCAACTGCAATAAGCGCAGCATTACGCTCAACATGAAGTCGGCACACGGCACGGAGATCTTTACCGAGTTGCTCAAAACCTCTGATGTCCTGGTCGAGAATTTTGGCCCGGGCGTGCTCGACCGTTTCGGGTTTCCGTGGGAAACCATCCAGCAGATCAACCCACGCGTCATCTATGCGTCCATTAAAGGGTTTGGTTCGTATGGCCCGAACAGCGATTTGAAAGCCTACGAATCTATTGCCCAGGCGATGGGCGGGGCGATGAGCACTACCGGTCTGGAAGACGGCCCTCCCCTCTGTACGGGCGCGCAGATCGGCGATACCGGGTCTGGTATCCACATGGTGGCGGCCATTCTCGCCGCGCTCTACCAGCGCACCCAGACGGGGTGTGGGCAGCGCGTGGAAGTGGCGATGCAGGACAGCGTGCTCAATCTGGTGCGCGTCAAGATGCGTGACCATCAGCGGCTGCAACGTGGTCCGCTGTCGGAATACCCCGTCAAGACCTTCGGCAAGGCTGTGCCGCGTTCGGGCAATGCCTCCGGTGGGGGCCACCCGGGCACGGCACTGCGGTGTAAGCCTGGCGGAGCGAATGACTACGTCTATGTGGTGTTCCAACCGCAGATCTGGGACCGCCTGCTGCAGATCATGGGGCGGGACGATCTCATCGGTGATCCGCGCTATAGCACCCCTGCGGCCCGGCTCGAACGCCTCGATGAGGTCTATGCACTGGTGGAGTCCTGGACCATGCAGCATACCAAATTCGACGTCACAGAACAGTTCAATGCCGTCGATGTGCCCTGCGGTCCGATCCTGGATACCTCTGACATTATCGATGATGAGCACCTGAAAGTGCGTGACATGATTGTGGATGTGCCGCACGCACAGCGGGGCACCTTCAAGACGGTCGGCTGTCCGCTCAAGCTGTCGGACTCGCCGGTGGAGATTTTCTCGTCCCCGCTGCTCGGTGAGCACACGGCAGAGGTCCTGCGTGAGTTGATGGGTTACGACAAGGATAAGGTCGAGCAACTGCGTAAGGATGGGGTTATTTAAGGCATAGTGGGGCGGAGGATGGTGCATCCGACACGGGAAGGTGTGAAGGAAAAAGTCTGAGCTAGCAGCGCTTCGAGCGTCTGGACGATCACTGCCGGAGTGAGATTTGCCAGTGTCAAAGGCCCGGGGGGATGGGGCCGGAGCACACAGGCGCGGCGGCTGCGTGGTCCCCAGACCAGGGGATCTGTCGGGCCAAAGAGGGCCAGGGTAGTCGTGCCGACAGCGGCAGCGAGATGGGTGATACCCGAGTCGTGTCCTACCATCACTTGACAGCGTGCCAGCAGGGCTGCCAGATGGGGTAAGGGGAGATTTTTAGCCCGTGGCCAGGAGGGGAAGTGGGCCGCATACGCGAGATGGGCGTCGTGGGCCTGTTCGGCTGGCCCGCTGATAATCAATCCTGGTATCCCGCGCTGTGCTGCCCAGGCCATGACTTGCTGCCAGCCCATCAGAGGCCAGAGCTTATAGGCTCCTCCACTGCCGGGATGGAAGGCGACCACCCCCTGGTCTGGCAGACCAGCAGTATGCCAAAAGCGCGCTGCGGCCTCTTGCGCGGCGGGATCCAGAGAGACGTGTGGGCAGGCGTCGCATGGCTGCCGTAGAAAGCGTGTGACGGGCTGGAGGAGATGGTCAGTTATATGCACGCCAGCCGGTGGATGCGGTGGCCACGTGAGGACTTCCCCCTGACAGTAGCGCCGCAGGTTGGTGGGAAAAATCTCGTCAGACACCGGGAGATAGGAGAGGATCAACTCACAGGGGCTCAAGAACGTTGCCAGGGCCTCCGATACGGTGGGAGACTGGCTAAAGAGGCGATACAGGTCCCAGCGCTCCAGGTCGGTGATGCGATCGACATAGTGTGGATGCTGGGCCAGGATGGCCCGACGCGGATTGCCCAGGAGCTCGATAGTGGCGCGTGGAAACGCCCGGCGTAAGGCTCGCAGGGCTGGGAGGGTCACGATCATATCTCCGACTGCACCGCCACGTATCACGAGAATACGCTGCATGGCTGGCTCCAAATTCACTCTGGAAATGCATGCGACCTGAGGATACACTCACGCTAGCTAGGATACACTGGGAAGTGTCAGGATACACACAAGGAATGGGATATGCCGATTTTTGAGTACGCATGTGAGGAGTGTGGAACGACGTTCGAGCGTCTGACCTTACGACCACAGTCGGTGGTGCAGACCCCCTGTCCACAATGCGGGAGCACACAAACGACCAAAGTGTTCTCGACCTTCAGTACCCAGGCGAGTGCAGGGAGCTGCGCCCCAGGGAGTGTGGGTAACGGTGCCTTTCGTTGAGCGACGTAGGCACGGTGCCCGGTGGGCACCTCGGCCCCTTTCCCCCTCTCCCCGTGGGAGAGGGAACACGATAGCCTGTGTTGCCACAGCATACCCTGGGAGGGCGGTAAACTATGCATGTCTGGGTGAAAGATCGCCAGAAATTCACCATCCTGATGAGCACACTAGGACTGTATCTCGTCACCATTGCGCTCGCGCTGTCGTTCCGGGAGGCGAGCTTCGCGGCGTGGTTTCTTGTGCCCTTGAGCATTCTCCATCTGTATTTTTATGGCCTCATTCATGAGCTTACGCATAACAATATCTTTGCCCGCGCGAAGACCAATGTTCTGGTGGGACATGTGCTCTGTCCGCTCAATCTGGTGTATTTCCACACCTTCAAAACGGTCCATTTGCAGCACCATCGCTTTGCGCAGGTCCCAGAGGTTGATCCGGTGTGTACGCTGAAGCACGATGGGACCCCTTTCAATCCCTTCTGGTACCTGATCATCTGGCCCTATTACGCCGTGCGGTGGTATGTGCGGCACATTGCCCAGCACCGCGACCGGCGTCGCTTGCTGACTAAGTACCTGGCCTTTACGGCTGGCATCTATAGTCTCTTTGGGCTTGCTCTGGCGTGTGGGGTCGTCTCGACGATGCTGTTCTTTTGGGCCCTGCCGGTCTACATTGGCACGGTGTTCCTCATCGGTATTCGCAACTTGATCGAGCATTACGGCTGCGAATCGACACGGTATCGCACCTCTCGCACCGTGACCAATCGTCTGCTGAACACATTGACGTTCAACAGTTTTTTTCATCTCGAACATCATTTGCTGCCGACCGCCTCTATAGCCCAGTTGCGTGAGCTGCATGAACGCAATCGCGAGATCTATCGCGACAAGAGGGCATTCATCGTATGAGACGGTCAAAAAGTCCTTGTTTTCCCCTGAGGAAATGACTATAGTCTTGCCTCCGTCATCTACGTTCATTCCTTGAGAGTGTCTCGCCGAGGTCTTGCCAGCGTGCTGGCAGTTCACAACGACAGCGATTCCTTATCTGAAGGCTGTGAGCGAAGAGCCTCCCCCAGGGAACCAGTGCGGTTGCCTGGTAGAGGCTACATCTGTGTCCAGTAGAGAGAGAAAGGACCATACGAAGCGATGGAATGTGTCACGATTAAACCGGGTACGAACTGCACTTTTATGAAAAAGACGGGCTGTAGCTTCAATGGGGGAGCCTGTAGTCCTATTATCGAGAGCTGCGAAGGGTGTGGGTACATCATGGAGCACGACAATGGCAAGTATTGCCAAATCTATGCTGATCCAGCGACGAAATGGGCCTTTGGGCGGTGCAATTTTGCCACCCATGCCAAGGGCGAAATCCAATCATCTGCCCAGCGTCTCAACCCACTGAAAGCCTCGAAGCGTTCGCGGCGCCAAGGTGTCTAATTGCTCCTGGTCGCTCTGTGGGACACGACACGGAGCGGCCCCCCGACTCTGCACTTGCAAGAAACGCTGTTCTTGCCCTACTCTCCATGGTATTATCTCTACGCTGAGAGAGCGCTGTCTGTGTGTGTCATGATCATAGGTATTCTCCGTAGCCAATACTATGCATCCTATTACATTACACCAGGTGACCCCGCA
>WNGH01005921.1_pt1 | contig 15844 bp, 15 predicted proteins | sample 5400631 | NCBI WGS metagenome assembly WNGH01 (sample SAMN13153373, study PRJNA577476) | soil metagenome | isolation source: 115 cm soil or saprolite under Garry oak tree replicate 1 | place: USA:California | collected 2016-06-15
CGCGCCCGATCGCGTTTTCGGCATCATCGAATTGTTCGAAATAGACTAGCTTGTCGACCTCATATTTCTTGGTAAAGCCTTTCACCGATTTCAGGCGATGCTCCGCGACCCGACGAATAAGATCGTTGGTGACGCCGATGTAAAGCGTGCCTCCGATACGACTGGCCAGGATGTAGACGTAGAAGCTGCGTGCCCCCATCGGACGGCTCTCTGGAATACTGGGCGCCCGGTCAAGTCGCGCGATGACAGTCTGGCACGTTGCGCTTTCGTGCTTCCCCTCGCCCGACCGACCCTACTCCCCCGCCTGCAGCTTGCGGGGAAGCGGAAACAGCTCGGGCGCGCCTGATTTGACGATGCGCGGGACCTCGGCAGGCGGCTCGCTCTTGCTGAAATCCAGTTCCTCGATCCGCCCCGCCCGCTTGTCGATCTTGTCGGCGGAGATCAGGATCTGCCGGATATCCTCGTTGGCGTCGCTGAAATGCTTCTGCAGTTTCAGTACGCGGTCGCGGAGCCGGCTGAGATCGTCGCCGAGGTTGAGCACTTCGGTGCGAATCTGGTCGGCGGCATCGCGCATCCGCGCATCTTTCAGGATCTGCTGCATCACCTGGATCGCCAGCATCAACAGCGACGGCGACACCAGCACCACGCGGGCGCGATAGGCCTTCTGGATCACGTCGTCGAAGCCGTCGTGGATTTCGGCGTAGACCGATTCCGACGGCACGAACATCAGCGCGGTATCCTGGGTTTCGCCTGCAATCAGGTATTTTTCGGCGATATCGCCGACATGCTTCAGCACGTCGGCGCGCAGGCGTTGGGTGGCGAATTTCTTTTCCTCGTCGGTGCGCGCATCATGCAGCGCGGTCATCGCCTCCAGCGGAAATTTCGCGTCGATGCAGAGCGGGCGCTGATCGGGCAGAAACACCACGCAATCCGGCCGCTTGCCGGTGGAGAGCGTGAACTGGAATTCGTAGGACCCCTTCGGCATGCCGTCCTGGACGATCGCCTCCATCCGGGCCTGGCCGAACGCGCCGCGCGATTGCTTGTTGGCGAGCACGTCGCGCAGCGTCGTCACCTGGGAGGTGAGGTCGGTGAGGTTCTTGTGCGCATTGTCGATGATGCCGAGCCGCTCGTGCAGCACGCGCAGGGAGTCCATGGTATTGCGCGTGGTCTGCTCCATCGACTGGCCAACGCGATGGGTGACCGAATCGAGCCGCTCGTTGACGGCGCGCGCCATGTCGGCCTGGCGGCCGGCCAGTTGCTGTCCCATCGCATCGACGCGGCCGGTGGCCTCGCTCTGGGCGCGGAGCATTTCGCTCAGGCGTTCTTCAAGTTCGTCGGCGCGGATGGCCTGCGCCATCGCCAGTTCCGCGCCGCGCCGGCCGGACCGCGCGATCACGATGGCAATGATGAGCAGCAACAGCAGCGCCAGCGCGCCAAAACCGATCAGCGCAGCCCCGGTGCGTATCGGCAGGTCGCCGATCACAAAAAGAATCTCGTTCATGACCGCCCTTGTAGCCGATTCGGCCTTGAACGCGAACGAAGAGGGAACATTTATGGTGAATGCCGGGTTAATTTTCGTGGTTAACGCCAAGCTAAGATTCTTGGTTAACCGCGCGTTAACGAGCCGCACGGCGCGGATTGACCCCGGCAAATCAGCAGCTTAAATCGCCCGCCATGGCCATTCGCGAAATCATCATCCTGCCGGACAAACAGTTGCGGCTCGTCTCCAAACCCATTGAGAAAGTCACGGCGGAGGTTCGCAAGCTCGCCGACGACATGTTCGAGACCATGTACGACGCGCCCGGGATCGGGCTCGCCGCGATCCAGGTCGCCCAGCCGCTGCGGCTGATCACGATGGATCTCGCCAAAAGGGACGAAGACGGCGAGAGCAAGCCGCGGCCGCGCGTCTTCATCAATCCGGAAATACTGTCGTCGTCGGAGGAACTGTCGGTTTACGAGGAAGGCTGCCTGTCGATCCCGGAATATTACGAGGAAGTGGAGCGGCCGGCGCAGGTGCGGGTGCGTTTCACCGATCTCGACGGCAAGGTGCACGAGGAAGACGCCGAGGGCCTGTTCGCGACCTGCATCCAGCATGAGATCGATCATCTCAACGGCGTGTTGTTCGTGGATTATCTGTCGAAGCTGAAGCGCGACCGCGTGCTGAAGAAGTTTGCAAAAGCCGCCAAGCGTGCGGTGGAGTAGGTCTTCGGCTGATCGCATGGCTTTCGTTCGTCATGCCTGGGCTTGTCCCGGGCATCCACGTCTTTTCTAGCTGATGATACACAAGACGTGGATGGCCCGGGACAAGCCCGGCCATGACGAGTAGACTAAATTCCTCGCAGGTATCTAATAATGCCGCTCCGACTGATCTTCATGGGCACGCCGGATTTCGCGGTGCCGACGCTGCTGGAGCTTGTGGCCCATGGCCATGAGATCGCAGCGGTCTATACGCGGGCGGCAAAGCCTGCCGGGCGCGGCATGAAGCTGCAACCTAGCCCGGTGGAGCAGGAGGCGCGGCGGCTCGGCATCCCCGTGGCGACGCCGGCCACCCTGAAGACAGCGGAAGCGGAGGCCGAACTTCGCGCGCACCATGCGGAAGCGGCCGTGGTCGTCGCCTATGGCATGATCCTGCCGCAGGTCATTCTCGACGCGCCACCGCTCGGCTGCTTCAATCTGCATGCCTCGCTGCTGCCGCGCTGGCGCGGCGCCGCGCCGATCAACCGCGCCATCATGGCAGGCGATGCCGAGACCGGCGTGATGGTGATGAAGATGGATGCCGGCCTCGATACCGGCGATGTGGCGATGGCTGAACGGCTGGCGATTACGGATGCGATGACCGCGGCCGATCTGCACGACGCGCTGGCGCCGCTCGGCGGCGATCTGATGGTGCGCGCGATGGGCGCGCTGGAACGCGGCAAGCTGCAACTCACCAGGCAAAGCGATCAAGGCGTGACCTACGCCGCCAAAATCGAAAAGGCCGAGGCGCGGATCGACTGGAACAAGCCTGCGCGCGCGGTGCTTCGCCATGTTCATGGGCTGTCGCCGTTTCCCGGCGCGTGGTGCGAGATACCCATCGAAGGCGAGCCTGCGCGCGTCAAGATCCTGCGTTGCGCAATGGTCGTTGGCTCGGGTGTGCCAGGCGATGTCCTCGACGATCACCTGTCGGTCGCCTGCAGGGAAGGCGCATTGCGGGTTCTCCAACTGCAGCGCGCCGGCAAGGCGCCGATGAGGGCGGAGGATTTTCTGCGCGGCACGCCGCTGAAGGCCGGCGCGCATTTCGTGTGATTGTCATACCCCGCGAAGGCGGGGTATCCAGTACGCCGCAGCCTTGCGATCGGACCGCGACGCTGCGGAATACTGGATCATCCGCTTTCGCGGATGATGACGGCCTTACTGGATCGATATGCCCCGTTACAAACTCATTATCGAATATGACGGAGCGCCGTTCTGCGGCTGGCAGATCCAGGACAATGGCGCCTCGGTGCAGGGCGCGCTGGAAGACGCGGTCAAGGCGATCTGCGGCGAGCATGTTCGCGTTCACGGCGCGGGCCGCACCGACGCCGGCGTGCATGCGCTGGCGCAGGTCGCCCATTGCGATATTGCCAAGCATTTCGTGCCGGGGCGCTTTCGCGACGGCCTCAATGCGCATCTGCGGCCGCATCCGATCGGCGTGCTTTCTGCGGAAATCGTGCCCGATACGTTCGAGGCGCGGTTTTCGGCGAAGCGGCGGCATTATCTCTATCGCATCAGTAATCGCCGCGCCAATCTCGCGCTCGACATCGGCCATGTCTGGCGGCTGCCGAGGCCGCTCGATGCGGACGCGATGCACGCTGCCGCGCAAAAACTGGTCGGCAAGCACGACTTCACCACGTTTCGCGACACCGAATGCCAGGCGAAGTCGCCGGAAAAAAACCTCGACCAGCTCGACGTGATCAGGGACGGCGACGCCGTCAACATCGCGACCTCGGCGCGCTCGTTCCTGCACAGCCAGGTGCGCTCGATGGTCGGCTCGCTGGTCTGGGTCGGCGAGGGCCGCTGGAGCGCCGACGATCTTGCCGCCGCCCTGGCCGCCAAAAACCGCACCGCCTGCGGCCCGGTCGCACCGCCCGATGGGCTCTATCTGGTGCGGGTGGATTATTAGCCTAAGCTGTCATACCCCGCGAAGGCGGGGTATCCAGTACGCCGCGCCTTTAGAGGTTAAAACCGAGACGCCGCGGAATACTGGATCGTCCGCCGGAGCCTGTCATCGGGCGGCCATTCGGCCGACCCGGTGGCGGACGATGACGGCCTACTTGCAGTGGTTCTCAGTCCACATTCCTCAACCCCTTCATCGCGTCCCAGAACAGGTCCTGCCCGCCGGCGACGTTGGCGGTCCAGTGCTCGGCGGCGACGTTGTTGGCATGGTCGGTGATGAACTTGAATGCACGCCAGGGGACGCTGTGGCGCTGGCAGACATGGGCGATGGCGAACAATTCCATGTCGACGATGTCGATGTTGTTCTCAACCAGCCACGGATCGCGCGATGTGACGAAGCTGTCGCCGGTGCCACAAATGACATCGCCAAACCCGGAGGAAAGCTTGTCGAGGTTGGACGAGAACGGTGTGCTTCCACGCGGCGCCAGCGGCATCGCCATCATGTCGCGCTGCACGACATGAGCGACTTCGACCAGGCCGTGCAATGTTTTGCTGATTTTCCCGGCCGTGCTGTAGTTGATCACCAGCGACGGCCGTAGCACCAGCAGCGCCAGCGTCGCGGCGCTCGCCGCGTTCACCTTGCCGACGCCGCTGTAAATCACTTCGACGCCTTGGGGCGCCCGCGCCTTGTCTAGTTCGTCGTCGATCGCGGTGAGAACGAGAATCCTGCCGCTCATGCGAAATAGCGGTCCAGCACGCCGCGATAGATCCTGGTGAGCTTTTCCAGGTCCGATACCGGCGTGCGTTCGTCGATCTGGTGCATGGTCTGGCCGACCAGACCGAACTCGATCACCGGACAATAGCGCGCGATAAACCGCGCATCGGAGGTGCCGCCAGAGGTGCTCAATTCCGGCCGGCGGCCGGTGATCTCCTCGATCGCCGCGACCGCGAGATCGGTGAAGGCGCCGGGTTTTGTCACGAACACGTTGGAATTGGAGGGCTCCCACACGATCCGCGCGCGGATCCGGTTGCCGGCGGCTTGCGTCAGACGCTGCTCGACCAGTGTCCGCAGCGATTCCTGCGTGTGGTGATCGTTGAAGCGGATGTTGAATTTCGCGCGCGCCTGCCCCGGGATCACATTGCCGGCGGTGTTGCCGACATCGACCGAAGTGAATTCGAGGTTCGACGGCTGGAATTGCGCGCTGCCATGATCGAGCGGCTGGTCGCCGAGCGCCACGATCAACGACGATATATCCGGCACCGGATTCGATGCGCGTTGCGGATAGGCGACGTGGCCCTGAGTGCCATCGACGTAAAGCGTGCCCGACAGCGAACCGCGGCGGCCAACCTTGATGCAATCGCCGAGCGTCTCGACATTGCTGGGCTCGCCCAGCACGCAGTGGTCGAATTTCTCGCCCCGCGCCGTGACCCACTGCAGCAGCTTGATGGTGCCGTTGACGGAGAGGTCTTCCTCGTCGCCGGTGATCAGAAACGAGATCGAACCCTTGCCGTCTTCTCCGGGCTTGCCGCCATGGGCGGCGAGATAATCGAGCACGGCCGCGACGCTGCAGGCGATGCCGCCCTTCATGTCGACGGCGCCGCGGCCGTAGAGAAAGCCATCCTTGACGTCGCCCGAGAACGCGCCATGGCTCCAGGCGTTCTCGTCGCCCGGCGGCACCACGTCGGTATGCCCGGCAAAGGTGAGGTGCGGAGCACTGTTGCCGATGCGGGCATAGAGGTTGTCGATATCGGCGGTGCCGGGTTCGCCGAAGGTAACGCGATGTACCTCGAAACCGGCATCCTTCAGGATACTTTCGAGCACACCAAGCGCGCCGGCATCGGCCGGGGTTACCGAGGGACAGCGAAGCAGATCGCGGGCAATGGAGAGAGCATCAGTCATCCCCCCGCTTAACATGAGGTCGCGGCGATGGGCCAGCACTGCGCACAACAAATTTCTGCGCGCTACGCAGGTGTGAACGAATCACATCGTCGCGTGAAGTGACCGGTGCTAGCGGATCAGGTCCGGACCGGTATTAGTCCCGCAACAACTCGTTGATGCTGGTCTTGGAGCGGGTCTGCTCGTCCACGGTCTTGACGATGACGGCGCAAGACAGCGCGGGACCTGGCGAGCCGTCTTTCAGCGGTCTGGCTGGCCGCGATCCCGGTACCACCACCGCGTATTCGGGCACTTCGCCGATGTAGACCTTGCCGCTGTCGCGATCGATGATCTGGGTCGATGCACCGAGAAATACGCCCATCGCCAGCACCGCGCCCTTGCGCACGATCACGCCTTCGGCGACTTCCGAGCGCGCGCCGATGAAGCAATCGTCCTCGACGATGACGGGCTCGGCCTGCAGCGGCTCCAGCACGCCGCCGATGCCGACGCCGCCGGAAATGTGCACGCGCTTGCCGATCTGCGCGCAGGAGCCGACCGTCGACCAGGTATCGATCATGGTGCTCTCATCGACATAGGCGCCGAGGTTGACGAAGGACGGCATCAGCACGACATTTTTGGCGATGAAGGCCGAGCGGCGGACGATGGCGCCGGGGACGGCGCGAAAGCCCGCGTCGCGAAACCGGTTCTCGCCCCAGCCATCGAATTTCGACGGCACCTTGTCCCACCACGCCGCTTGGCCGGGGCCGCCGGAGATCGCGCTCATGTCGTTGAGGCGAAACGACAGCAGCACTGCCTTCTTCAGCCACTGGTTGACTTTCCACTTGCCGTTGGCCTCGCGCTCGGCAACACGCGCCTCGCCCTTGTCGAGCAGATCGAGCGCATGATCCACCGCGTCGCGGACTTCGCCCTTGGTCGCGGTGGAGATGCCGTCACGCGCGTCGAACGCGGTGTTGACGGTGGATTCGAGGGAGGCGAGAGACATCGAGATTTCCTTGGCGAGCGATTTCGTCGGGCGAGGGGCTTTGTCGGGATTTGGGGACGGAGAGTCAAGGTGGGGCGAGACGTTCGATTCAGTTGCGGCGTCGTCATCCGCGAAGGCGGATGACCCAGTATTCCGTGGTGCTGGAGTGCAATTCGGACCTCGCGGAATACTGGATGCCCCGCCTTCGCGGGGCATGACGGCCGAGGAGTGGCGCGGGCGGCGTCACCAGGCCAGCGCCAGCTTCTCCAAAAATCCCGTCAAATCGTCAGTGACATGGTCGACATGGGCGGCGCCGCGGCCTTCCAGCTCCCAGTCCTCGCGCACCACTTCCCTGGTGCCGTCGGGCACCACCAGCACGGTGGTCATGCCGAGCTGGTGCGGCACCACGAGGTTGCGCGCCAGATCCTCGAACATCGCCGATCTCGTCGGATCGACCCCGTGATCCCTCAGGAATTTCTGATAGGTCTGCGGCGCCGGCTTCGGCTCCAGCTCGGCGGCGATGATGTCGAATACCGCCTCGAAATGCGCCCCGATGCCGAGTCGCTCCAGGACCTTGTCGGCATGGTCGGTCGAGCCGTTGGTCAGGATCAGCTTGCGTCCGGGAAGTTTTGCGATGGCCGCGCCCATCGCAGGGTTCGGCTGCAGCGGCGAATGATCGATCTGGTGCACATAGGCGAGATAGTCGTCGGCGTGCACGCCGTGCTCGGTCATCATGCCGCGCATGGTGGTGCCGTAGCGGCGGTAGTAGTCCTTCTGGATCCGCCGCGCTTCGTCCGCGGATATTTTGAGCCAGGCGCTGACGAATTCGCCGATCCGGACATCGACCTGCTGCCACAGATTGACGTGATGCGGATACAGCGTGTTGTCGAGGTCGAACACCCAGGTATCGATGTGGGTGAACGGGCGGGACTGTTTAGGTTCGGCGGTCATCGATTTCCTAGTTCGTCATGCCCGCGTAGGCGGGCATCCAGTATGCCGTGATGCCGCGAGAACACATTGAAGTCGCGGAATACTGGATCACCCGCCGGAGCCTGTCATCGGGCGGCCATTCGGCCGACCCGTTGGCGGGTGATGACGGAAGAAAGGGTGGACTGGAATTGAACTTTTCATCATGGCACCGCAAAGCGCAGCGTTTTGCCGCCGCTGCTCATGTCGACGGCGGCAAAGCCAGTCGCGGCGAAGCCGCGGGCGCCGCAGTCGCCCTGTTCATTGGTCTCGAACTTGGTCTCGCGCGTGCAAAGCTGGGTGGTGCCGCCCCAGTTCAGCGGCCTGTCCTTGAACTTGAGGGCACGGTTCTCGGCATCTACCGCCTCGGCGAAACTGAAAATCTGCCTGGGCTGGCCGGTGACGTCGGGATGCAGGCATTTGCCGGGATCGATGCGATACCAGCCGCGGCTGACCACGGTCTTGCCGTCGTCGGTGCCGACGGCGGCCATGACCTTGTGCGGCGTGTCGTTGCACCAGGTAAGCCCGGTCGAAGAGGGCGACTGCACCGCGTCGATCATGGTCGCGAAAAAATTCGGCGCCTGCACGATGTCGGGCGTCAGGCCGCGATTCCTGAGGAACGCCGCCAACGCGGCCTGCGTCTTCGGACCGTCGACGCCATCGATCGGCGCGGCATCATAACCCGCCACCACCAATAGCCGCTGAATGCCGGCGAGCCTTGCCTGCTCGTCATCATACTCGCTGTCCTCGGCAAGATAGGCCACCAGATTGCCGTCGTCGGTCCGCGTCGGGTTGATCTGGGTGAATGGCGCCGGGCTTTGCCCGCTGCGGCACTGGCGGGCAGCTGCGATCACGAAATTGTCGGGCGCGATGCAAAGCGTGTCTCCGCCGCTCTGCGGGATCGGCGACGAGCCGTAGACCCCGAGCGCGCGGGCGTTGAGCAGGATGCGGTCGGCGGTCAGCGTCCCCTGCGCGACGACGCGGCACGCCGCGGGATCGATACGAAACCACCCGCGCGTCGCGGTGGCGGCCTTGTCGTCGATGCCGATCGCGACCTCGACCACATAGCTCATGCGATTGCAGAGTTTCAGGTCGGCGTAAGCCGGCACGGCGGAGACGAGAAAGGAAATTACCGCAGCCGGCAATGAGATCAGCGCAGAACGCAAGGCTGAGTAAGAAGCCCGCGCTGTACCAGGACCGTCATGCCCGGGCGCGGCAATCTGCCTTTCGCAGGCTGCTGTGCCCGGCCATGACGATGAATGGTCATGCGTCATCACTTGTGGATCAGCGTGCCGGTGCCTTGATTGGTGAACAGTTCGAGCAATACCGCGTGCGGGGTCTTGCCGTCGATGATGACGACGCCCTCGACGCCCTGCTCGAGCGAGTAGATGCAGGTTTCGACCTTGGGGATCATGCCGCCGGAAATGGTGCCGTCGGCGATCAGCTTGCGGGCGTCCTTCACCGACAGTTCCGGAATCAGCTTCTTCGACTTGTCGAGCACGCCGGGAACGTCGGTCAGCAGCAACAGCCGCTTGGCCTTCAGCGCGCCCGCGACCGCGCCGGCGAAGGTGTCGGCGTTGACGTTGAAAGTCTGTCCCGACTTCGAGGTCGCCAACGGCGCCAGCACCGGGATCAGATCATGGCCGATCAGCTGGTTCAGCAGCGTCAGGTCGACCTTTTCGGGCTCGCCGACGAAACCGAGATCGACCACCTTTTCAATGTTCGAATCCGGATCCACCATGCTGCGCGTCGCCTTTGACGCCGCCACCATGTTGCCGTCCTTGCCGCACAGCCCGACCGCCTTGCCGCCGGCCTCGTTGATGTAGCCGACCAACTGTTTGTTGATCGAGCCCGCCAGCACCATCTCGACGATCTCGATGGTGGCGGCATCGGTGATGCGCAAGCCGGCTGCGAATTCCGATTTGATGCCGAGCCGCTGCAGCATCTGCGCGATCTGCGGCCCACCGCCGTGCACCACCACCGGATTGATGGCGGTCTGCTCCAGGAGAACGATGTCGCGCGCGAACGCCTTGGCGAGATGTTCGGCGCCCATGGCATGGCCGCCATATTTGATGACGATGGTTTCCTCGTCATATCGCTGCATGTGCGGCAGCGCCTCGGACAGGATGCGGGCCTGATCGAGCGGACTGATATATGGCGCGTCGGTCATGAAGCGGGTCTCGTGGTCAGCGGGGTGGGGCGGGTTCTATCTGATTGGTCGACGTGGCGCAAAGCTTCGCTGTCGATTCGGTAGCCCGGATGGAGCAAAGCGAAATCCGGGACGACAGTCTGCGACGGGTTTCCCCGGATTGCGCTTCGCTCCATCCGATCTACAGGCCTCCGCCTCAACTTCGTCGCGGCCAGGCTGCGCACACCGCGAGCGCCAGCCAGCTGATGATCAGCAGCGTTCCGCCTGTTGGCGCGGCCATCGGGAACAGGCCATGGCCGGCATATTGCCGCAGCGTCAGGTCGCCGGCGAACAGCGCTGCGGCGACCACAAAGCCCGATGCGGCCGCGATCCCGATTCGGGCATGGATGACGCCGCGTTCGGCCAGCGCCACCACCGCGAGCACGGCAGTGGCGTGAAACAGCAGCATCGACGACGCCGACACCAGTCGTGAGGCGTCGGGTTGATGCGCGGATGCCGCGGCCAGGATGACGCCGTCGGCCCCCATGATGCCGGCCAGAATGACCAGAATGCGGAACAGGCGGGATTGCATCATCGGCTACGCTCGCCGAGCAGGCGCACCATGGCGGCACGCAATTCCGGCATCCCGGCGCCGGTGCGTGAGGATGTCACCAACAGCTCCGGAAAGGCGGCGGGATGTTTGGCCAATGCTGCCTGAACCTCCGCGGCGCGCTGCTCGAGTTCGGCAGGCTTGACCTGATCGGCCTTGGTCAGGACGACCTGGTAGCTCACGGCCGATTTGTCGAGCGTGTTCAGGACGTCGAGATCGACCTCCTTGAAGCCGTGGCGGGCGTCGATCAGCACATAGACCCGCGCCAGACTGCTGCGGCCCTGCAGGAATTTGTGGATCAGCGCGGTCCATGACGCGACCTTGGCTTTTGGCGCCGAGGCGTAACCGTAGCCGGGCATGTCGACCAGCCGGAAGCCCGCGTTTTCGGGGCCTTCGAAGAAGATCAGTTCCTGGGTGCGGCCCGGCGTGTGCGAGGTCCGCGCCAGCGCGTTGCGCCCGGTCAGCGCGTTGATCAGGCTTGATTTGCCGACATTGGAGCGGCCGGCAAATGCGACCTCCATGCCCGCCATCGGCGGCAGCGTTTCGATCGAGGGCGAGGCCCAGAAGAATTGCCAGTCGCCGGCGAACAGTTTTCGCCCTTGTTCGATCAGCTTCGCATCGATGTCGGTGGTCATGCGAAGGCTTCCGGTGTCCTCATGGTGAGGAGGCGCTGCTTCAGCGCCGTCTCGAACCATGATCTGGGACTCATCCTTCGAGACGCGCGCAGGAGCGCGCTCCTCAGGATGAGGGCATTGTCAGGTTTTCGACTCGGCCTTCTTCGAAGCGAACGTCGCTCTGAGATTGTCGAACAATTCGACCTTCACGCCATTGCGGCGCATGATGAAGCTCTGCTGCAGCACCGACAGCGCGTTGTTCCATGCCCAGTAGATCACCAGACCCGCCGGGAAGCCTGCGAGCATGAAGGTGAAGATCAATGATGATCGGCCAGACGCCGAGCGCGAGGTAGTGTCCGAACAGCGGTACCGCCGTCGGATCGAAATGCAGCAGGCCGAACAGGTTGAACAGATTGGTTGGATCCGGCGCCGACAGATCCTTGATCCAGCCGTAGAATGGCGCGTGGCGCATTTCGATGGTGACGAACAGCACCTTGTAGAGCGAGAAGAACACCGGAATCTGCAAGGCGACGGGAAGACAACCGGCGATCGGGTTGATCTTCTCCTTCTTGTAGATCTCCATCATCTCCTGCTGCTGCTTCACCTTGTCGTCCGGATAGCGCTCCTTCAGCGCGGCCAGTTGCGGCTGCACCGACTTCATCTTCGCCATCGACGCGTAGGATTTGTTGGCGAGCGGGAAGAACAAGAGCTTGACCAGCACCGTCACCAGCAGGATAGCGACGCCGAAATTGCCGACCAGATGATAGAACCAGTCCAGCGCCAGGAACATCGGCTTGGTGATGAAATAGAACCAGCCCCAGTCGATCAGAAGATCGAAGTGATTGAGCTCGAGCTGCTTGTTGTAGCCGCCGAGGCCCCCGAGCGGAAAATTGATGCCGACCACGCTGGCTTCCTTGGCGCCGGCGAACAGCCGCGCATTGGCGCTGCCGGTGCCGCCGATCGCGATGGTTTGCGGATCCTGCAGGTAGTCGGTCTGATAGGTGCGCACCGTGCCGACGAGATTGGACGAGAATCGCGCCTGCAACTGCGCGTTGGTGTCCGGCAGCAGCGCCGACGCCCAGTATTTGTCGGTGATGCCGAGCCAGCCATTGGTGACCTTGAAGCTGACCGCCTTGGCGTCGTCGATCTTCTTGTAGCCGTACTCCTGCAGGCCCTGATCGCCGAGATAACCGACCAGGCCTTCGTGCAGGATGTAGTAGCCGGCGACCTGCGGGGTGCCATGCCGCGAGATCAGTGCGAACGGATAAAGCGTGACCGGCGCATTGCCGACGTTGGTGACTTCATCCTTGACCGTGAACAGATAGCGATCGTCGATCGCAATGGTGCGGCGGAAGGTGAGGCCGTCGCCATTGTCGTATTTCAGTGTCACCGGGATGTTCGGCGTGAGCGGGTTCGTGCCCTCCTGCTGCCACAGCGTGTTCTGGTCCGGAAGCTTCACCGTCATGCCGCTGGCAGGCACCCACCCGAATTCCGCATAATAGGGCTCAGCCGTGTTCGAAGGCGAGAACAGCACGATCGCCGGCGATTTGGGATCGACGGTTTCGCGGAATTGCACCAGCGCCAGATCGTCGATGCGCGCGCCTTTCAGCGAAATACTGCCGCTGACCCGCGGGGTGTCGATCCTGATTCGGGGTGCCGAGGCAATGGCGGTTTCGCGGCTGACAGGTGCTGCGGAGGCCGGTTGATTCGCCGCGGGCGCGTTCGCCGCGGGCGAGGGGGCCGCGCCGGCCTGCGGAGTGGCCGTGGGGGTGGCCGTGCTTCCGCCCTGCGCGGCGGGCTTCACCAATTCGCTCTGCGCGCGCTCGGCGGCGCGCTGCTTTTCCATCTGCGGCATGTTGTAGAAGAATTGCCAGGCGATCAGCACGAGGCCGGACAGAATGACGGCGAGGATGGTGTTGCGATTATCGGTCATCGTTCAGGTCTCGTCATTCAATTCGGTTTGCGGCTCACGCGGGCTCATCACGAGGTTCACGAAGCTTGGTCACGAAGTTTCTTGGGCTGCCGGTCGAGGCGGTGGAGCGCCGAGCGGAGATCGTCGAGCATGGTCGCAAAATCGCGGTTCAGCGCCGCACGCCGGCCGACTAGCACATAATCACTGTGCGGTCGCATTGATATGACGTCCAGCCGCTTCACCAGTTCGCGAAGCCTGCGCCGGATGCGATTACGCTCGGTGGCGGTGCCGTTCTTCCTGGTCACGGTAAAGCCGACCCGAATCGGGCCGTCATCGTCGCGGCGGCGGCTCTGCACCACGAAGGCAGCGCTGTTGACCCGCGCGCCATCGGCAACAGCGACGAAGTCCGCCCGCTGCCTTAGCCGATCCATGGTGAAATCTCCGGGAAGCCCGGCTCAGGCGCTCAGACGCTTGCGGCCCCGGGCGCGGCGCGCGGCGAGGACCTTGCGGCCGCCGGTGGTCGCGAGGCGGGCGCGGAAGCCGTGACGGCGCTTGCGCACCAGTTTGCTGGGTTGATAAGTCCGCTTCACGGGTCGTTCTCCGCTGACCGGGCAAGTTGCCTGATATTGAGATGAGTCCGCCGATGCTGGTCGGCCCAAAGCGGGCCATTTCCGGCCCAAATGAGCCGCCCCGGTCGGACCGGGTCATCGCGGACAGTTGGCGCGGCTTATACGGGAGCGACCCGTTTTCGTCAATCTGGCCGCTTGCCACATCCGGGTTTCTTCGAAACGGCGCAATTTGTGAGAATATATACAACTTAGCGGTGTTTTTCAGGGCGAGGATGGCGGCACGCCGCCCCGCGCACTAGATCGGGAACCGGCGGACATTAGCGATCCGTAATTTGACCGGTTCCGGAGCAAAACGCATCCTGAACCGCAAGGCCGCGAAGCAGATTCGAAGGCATATACCGTGTCCGTGACCGACGACCAGCTGACCCCCGAATCGCCGCGGCCGCTGCCGTCGCGCCGGCTTGGCCTGTCCGGCAAGTTGCTGCTGCTCACCATTCCCTTGGTCATGATCGCGGGAATTTTGATTTACGTGCCGGCGATTGCGAATTTCCGGATCAACCGGCTGAACGACCGGCTGGCGGCGGCGAACACCGCGGCGCTGGTGCTCGACGCGGCGCCCTTGGGCATGGTTCCAGATTCGCTGTCGCGGCAAATCCTGACCAGCATCGGCGCGCGCGCGGTCGCCATCAAGATGGGGCAGCAACGCCGGCTTCTGGCCAGCGCCGGTTTGCCGCCGGCGATCGATCACGATATCGACATGCGAACCGTGACGAAGTGGTCCGCGATCGTCGATTCGTTCGAGACCATGCTCGCGACCGGCAACCATACCATGCGCGTGATCGGGCCTACTCCCGGCGACGGGCAGTTCATCGAGGTCGTGATCGATGAGGCGCCGTTGCGGCAGGCGATGTACCGGTTTTCCCGCAACCTGCTGCTGGTCTCGCTGGGGATCGCGACCCTGACGGCAGCCCTGGTCTATCTCGCGCTGCATTACCTGTTCGTGCGGCCGATGCGGCGGCTGACCGCCAACCTTGTCGGCTTTCACGAGGATCCCGAGAGTTCGGCGCGGATCATCGTGCCATCGCAGCGCGGCGACGAAATCGGCGTCGCCGAACGCGAATTGTCCGACATGCAGCGCGACCTGGTGTCGATGCTGCATCAGAAGAGCCGGCTCGCGGCACTTGGCCTTGCGGTGTCGAAGATCAACCACGATTTGCGCAACCTCTTGGCGTCCTCGCAACTGCTGTCGGATCAGCTCGCCAGCGTGCCCGATCCGCGGGTGCAGCGCTTCGCGCCGAAGCTGATGCGTTCGCTGGAACGCGCCATCGCGTTCTGCCAGTCGACGCTGTCCTATGGCCGCGCACAGGAGGCCGCGCCCGACCGCCGGCTGATCCCGATCGAGCCGGTGGTGGTCGAGGTGCGGGAATCGGCTGGGTTGGCCTCGGATGCATCGATCGCCTGGATCAGCGCGATCGAGCGCGGGCTTTCCATCGACGCCGATCCCGACCAGCTGTTTCGGGTGCTGCTCAATCTGGTGCGCAACGCGGCGCAGGCGCTCGAAGGCCGGCCCCGCAGCGACGCGGCGGCGTTGCAGATACGCATTACCGGCCGCCGCGAAGGCTCGGTCGCCATCATCGAGGTCTCCGATACCGGCCCCGGCGTTCCCGCCAAGGCCCGCGAGCATCTTTTCGAGGCATTCCAGACCTCGGGCCGCCCCGGCGGCAGCGGGCTGGGGCTCGCCATCGCCGCCGAACTGGTCCGCGCCCATGGCGGCGACATCCATCTGGTGGAAGGCACCATCGGCGCGACCTTCCGGATCGTCATACCGGACCGGCCGGTGGAACTCCTGAGCGTGCGCAACGAACGGGCACGGGCGTAAAACAGGGCACGTGCAGTGCTCCTGCCGTCGTCATTCCGGGGCATCGCCAACGGGTCGGCCCAAAGCGCCGCCCGATGACAGGCTCCGCGATGAACCCGGAATCCAGAGGTAATCGCGCGAGATTCCGGGTTCGCGCTCCGCGCGCCCCGGAATGACGAAGGGATTAGATCCCGG
>WNGH01003294.1_pt1 | contig 15839 bp, 17 predicted proteins | sample 5400631 | NCBI WGS metagenome assembly WNGH01 (sample SAMN13153373, study PRJNA577476) | soil metagenome | isolation source: 115 cm soil or saprolite under Garry oak tree replicate 1 | place: USA:California | collected 2016-06-15
TTCTACCCACGAGGTGGCGGTGTAGCTTGCGACACCGGGACCCTAAACGCGTCAAAGGTCCAAGAGACAACAAAAGCTGACGACAAGATACTTCACACGCTGGAATCTTCGGCATCTTTGAAGGTCGGAGACAAAGTGAAAGGGCAGGTCGATTGGGAAAGAAGACATACACTGATGAAGATGCATACTGCCGGCCACCTTCTCAGCTCTCTATTCTACTCAAGGGCCAACTGCCGAATAACGGGCAATCAGATCGATGTGGACCGGTCTAGAATGGACTTTAACCTGGAATCATTCGACCGGACCCAGATCGAAGGATACGTGACAGAAGCAAATGAATTGATCAGAAAAGACGCGCCGGTCAAAACGTATTTTCTGGAACGGGAGGAAGCCCTCAAGCTCCCGGAGATGGTGAAGCTTGCAGAGGCTGCACCCCCAGCCGAAGCCCAGCTTAGAATCGTCGAGATCGAGGGCGTAGACCGCCAGGCCGACGGAGGACTCCACGTATCCCATCTCAAAGAGATTGGACAAATCCAACTGTTGAAGTTGGAAAACAAGGGAAAAACGAACAGAAGACTGTACTACGACATACAAACCTCGCCAAGTGAAGATTAGCAAGGGTCCTATCGACAATTCGTTTCGACGTCACCATTTTTCGTGGTGGACAAAATCCCTGAGGGGTCGTCTTCCCCGTTTCAACGAGGGCGATGGAACCTCACTAGCATGGTCCGGATAACCGAGAGAAAGGACCCCGACAGGCTCGTAGTGTTCGGGAATCCCCAGCTCCTTTCTCAGGATACTTGGTTTGAAGATTCCAACGCTGCCCGCGAAAGATGCTGCAAGTCCCTCGTTTGCGGCTGCCAGGAATACTAGCATGCAGCAGCAGCCGACGTCGAAATACCAGAATGGGACGGGCCAGTCGATCTCTTTTCCTCCCGATCGGATCTTGTCCGGTTCATGATAGCGATCGTGAACGACCTTCTCGCTTACACACGGGATCAATAGAACAGGGGCGTCGCTTCTCAGGTCCCTTAGCTCCCGTATCCTCTTTCGTCTCTCTTTGTCGGTGATGACTACGAATGCAACCTCCTGGCTGTACCCAGCGCTCGGATAGTGCTGGGCAATGGAAAGAATCCGCTCTATCTTGTCTTTGGGCACAGGGTCTGGTTTGAAGGCTCGAATCATTCTACGGGTAAGAACCGTTCTCGTGAAATCCATCTTGGACGAACCTGGCTCTGGGCCTCTTCAAAAGCATGCGTAGGCGAGTCGCGGGTTTTTATCCGGCTTCACTTCGATTCGCTGAGCGAACTGCGTACTGGTGTTCCCTGCGGTCTCACAATCCAGGATTAATTGTCAATGATAACGTTCGAGAGAACTGGAAAACGTTTCGGCGATCTTGACGCTGTCAAAGACTTCTCCATTACGATCAAGGATGGAGAGATTCTAGGACTTCTCGGTCCGAACGGTGCTGGGAAGACTACTTTGATGCTTATGATGGGAACGGTTTATCGCCCTACAAGTGGGACGATAACGGTCAACGGCTTCGATGTTGTAAAGCAGCCTAACGAGGTTAGGAGACTCATCGGAATCGCGTTCCAGGACCCGCGGGTGGACGGTATCCTGAGCGGGTTTGAGGTGTTGAACTGGCACCTCAAGATGACCACGACCTTTGACAAAGACGAGCGCCAACGTCGAGTGGAGGACGTTCTGAAAGCTCTTGATCTCTGGGAGTCACGCAAGAAGCGGACCTGGTTGATGAGTGGAGGTATGAAAAAGAAGGTTGAGGATGCGAAGATCCTGGTTCAGCGGCCTAGCATAGCGGTGTTCGATGAGCCCACAGCCTTCCTCGACGTGCCGAGCAGGTTGTTGGTCTGGAAGATGATACGCCAACTGAGGGACGAGGGTTCGACCGTCATTGTCGCCACGAACATGATGGACGAGGCAGAACGTCTCTCCGAGAGAGTTGCGATAGTCAACAAGGGCAAGCTGGTTGCAAGTGAAACCCCGGAACAGTTGAAGGGAACCGTAAAAGGCGGAGAGGTACTAGAGCTTACTCTAAACGATGGGTCCGAATTCAGACCCGACATGTTGACCAAGTTCCCAGAGGTCCATGATGTCAAGAAACAGGACAACAAGATCATGGTCTTCCTCAACTCAGGCACACTTCTTCTTCCCAAGATAGTTGACACCCTGAGCGCTCAAGGGTTCAAGATCGAAAGCGTCAAGCTGAAGGAGGTTAGTCTGGAAGATGTCTTCCTCACCTACACTGGCCAACGGCTTGAGTAAGACCACCATAGCCGCAGAATCGCCCACTCATCTGATTCTTCAGATGGCTCTCAGAGATGTTTCGGTTCTGTTCAGGACCCCTTGGATCATCATAACCCGAGCTCTTTCTTTCATCATACAACTCTTTGTCTTTGCCTTCCTCATTAGTGGACTTATCCATATTCCAGGGCTCAATTTCTTCGAGTACTACGCTGTTGGGAGTGTTGTAGCGACGATCGCTTCCATCTCGTTCGTCATCGGCTACGACATCTTCGAAGAAGCGGAAGAAGGAGTACTCGATTATCTGCTAACGCTTCCAATTGCAAGACGGCAGTTTATCATTGGACGAGCACTTGGCGGGGCGATGAGAGCCATAATCTACACTATACCAATGTTCGTCATCGTCGCCTTTGTTTGGGGGTTCAATCAGCCGCTCTCAATCCTCACAGCTCTCGTCTCTCTCTTCCTCCTGGCCTTCGGCGTTACAGGCATGTCCATAACCGTGGCAGTGAGTGTCAAGAGCGCTAACAGATTTGACGTGGTTCTCGCCCTTCTGGAACTCGCAGTATCAAGGGGAAGCACGGCTCTCTACCCTATCGCCTTCATGCCGTTCTATGTTTCGCTGTTCGCCCCCTTCTCACCAGTTTCGTTTGCCGCTGATACTGCACGTATGTCTCTCGTCGGGTTCACTCTGGACCTTCCCGCGATCGCGGGGCTAGTAGGGTTCGTCGTAATATTCCTCGGGTTGGGCGCTGCGTTCTATTTCCGCCGTCTCGAAGGAGGAATCTACGGTTGAGCAGTACGCGACTCATCCCGTTGATCATCGAGCGAGACGTTCGGATCCTCTTCTCCGACGCGTTTCTTGTCGCGATAATGTTCGCAAACTTTGCGATCGACCTCTTTGTGACAGCCGCGACTTTCGGCCGACTCGTTACCGGCCAAGGCGCGAACTACTTCCTCTTCATCGCGCCCGGCTCGAACCTCATAACAGCCATGGTTGCCGCATTTCAGTCAGGCAGAGATGTGTGGCGTGAGAAGTACATCAAAGACCTGACATCGTACCTTCTGACTCTTCCAGTGCAGAGGCCCGTTCTCGCTTTCTCAAGGGTCCTAGGTGGGGTCGTTAGAAGCGTTATCGCGACTTTCCCCGGGACGCTTGTCATATGCTACCTCTACGGGATACTTTTTACTCCGAAGATTTTCGTAGCCTACTTGATAGTGGGTCTCTTCTCGCTGGGAATAGTCGGCCTTTCGATGGCAATCTCCGCGTTCTCTTCGAGCATAGAAATGTGGGTCACCGTCAGAAGCGCAATCCAGCTCTACCTGTCGTTTCTTAGCGCACTGTTCTATCCAGTGAGCGTGTTTCCCGGCTTTCTAGCCCCGATAGTATCATCCAACCCTATGACATGGGCTATTCAGGCATTTCGACAGCTGTCGCCTATTGCTTTTGTACAGGTTCCTACCGGCGATTCCCTAGGGTCGATCTTGATACTTGCCGGACCCTCCTTTGCCTTTGCCCTGCTCGGGACCCTCTGTTACATCTGGTACTCGAAGCTCTAGCGTGAGGACAGTTTGAGCTCTTGAAGGTTCTGGGGCTGCAACGGGAGAATCCTCCTCTTGGAGTTAGTAGGTTGAGCCAATACTCTTAGAAACGTTGGGCGCGAAGAAGCGGGAGTAATGATAGGATTTCTTGACAGTTTCCTTCCGTGGATCGCCGCGACACTACTTCCAGCGTTCCTTGGGCTAGTCGTAATCATCTTAATAGGAAATTTCTTGAAGGCGAGGTATCTGGCCGCCTTTGCAATCGGTATCTTTCTCTGGTTTTTCGTCGACACGATCGGTGGCGCAGCCGGTCTTGATGTTGTTGACGCCTTCTCGGGAAACCCAGTTCAAATTGCAACGGTTGGGCTCTTTGTGGTTGGCTTGATCGTGTTCTTTTCTCTTGATCGTAATCGGAATATTTTCTCTCCGCAGTTGGGCATCGGAAAATACGGGCTTGCAATTCCTTTACTAGTGGCTGCGGCAGTGGGAATCCATGGACTGGGCGAGGGAGCAGCCTTCGGAGCGCTTGCCTTCCAGACATCTAGTACAAGCTTGCTCGACGCATTTGGTGGACCAATCGGTGGAGGAGCAAACGCAGCGGTGGCGTACGTTTTGCACAAAGCGCTCGAGCCTATGATGATAGGTGCCTGCTACTGCGCATACGCCAAAACGCATGGTAAGAGCACCACCAGCCGCCTGAGTGACCTTCTCCTGTTGAGTATCACGTTCGCGATCCCTTCACTCATCGGCGCCGCAAGCGGCTACTACCTGGCTTACAACATCACCTATTTCTACGCCCTTGGGACCGGGACGTCGATCTATGCTGGCATAAGAGTCACTGGACCGTTGTTCGATAACACACAACCAACAAGCCCGAAGGAGTCGATCAGTATCGCTCTATTGTTGGCGGTTGGCCTACTAGCGATATATTTCGCGGCTCTGTTCCACTCAGGCTAACCTCTAGCGCAGCTCAGATTCTCGCGTAGTTTCAACGTCGCGACTCCCATCGTGACGTCACACCAAGAAGATTTTCTAGGTTCGTCCAAAGATTGGAAATCTTTTGCTCTCTTTGAGAAAGTCCAGTCTCTAGGAACCTCTCGGTCAGACCACGAGGAGCCTAACACTTTTCAGCTTCTTCTCCTTCTGGAAGGCACCAGTCATCGAGGCGACCTTCCTCCCTTCCCCTTCCAAGAGAAAGAGCTCGAAGCAGTTGTTTTGGCCCATCTTGTTGTGAATGTGGGTTCGTACGATGTCATCGTAGGCATGCTTCAACCGAGTGATTGGCTCTTCGTTCGATTCGTCATGTGTAACTACGAGAATTGCTGCTACTCGGCCGGTGAGTGACGCTTTCTCTCTTGAGTCAGATAGTAGGAGACGTATTGCGGCTCTGACTACGTCAGATCTTCCTGCGTATCCTTGGGATTCCTGAATCGCTGTCATGGAATCGACTAGTTCGTCGGGTAACGAGACGCTAACGATGGGCATGTGTTTGTGCCATAATAATTTCCAGCTGACTGCTTATATTAGGGTTATTAAAATCCAGAAAATACTTAATAATTCCATCCCCATCTCGCGTGCCGTGATCCCTCTTCTGCCGGAATGGATAGTTCTTTTGCTAGGTTCTCTGGGTCTCGGAATGCTACACGGGGTCATTCCGGACGAACACACTTGGCCAATCACTTTCAGCTATTCAGTGGGTTCGGCTACTGGGAGAGGTGGAATGCTCTCAGGCATCTTCTTTGCCTCAGCCTTCACACTTCAGCGTGCAATTATGGCTCAGCTCGTCTACTTTGCACTCGCTAGTTACCTCGCCTTCGATGAAGGTTTGAACGCACTCGTCTACGTAGCTGTCGGAATCGCCATGTCCCTCGCGGGATATCTGATATTGTCCGGGAAATTGCCGTCTTGGCATCCCCTGGCTCGATTCCTGCGCACTCATGCTAGAACGCATTACGATGAGAAAGGCGCCTCAAGAAGGGTTCCCACACACTGGTGTGTAATCCACGGGTTCATCGCGGGCTTCGGCGTCGACACTGGGCTGTTCACCACTTTCATCTACCTGGTCGCTGTTCCAGCGATGCCGGCAGCGTATCTTGGCTTCGCGCCTGGAGCGGCTTTCGGATTTGGCACCCTAGTTGTGCTGCTTGCGATCGGTTCGGTGTTTGGCGGTGTCCTCCAGATCGCGAAGAGGTGGGGTCCGGAGCGAGTCCAGCTCTTCGGCACAAGAGCAGGGGCCCGCAGCCTCTTTTACGGTGGGATAATATTCATCATCGCGGGAGTATTGTTCCGAACCGGTGTACAGAACACCATTCCACTAGATTTTGGGAATCTGATCGTTCTAGCGTTTATGATAGGCGTGATCATTCCGGTAATGATAGTCACCTGGAGAGAAGTCAAAACAACCCCAATGCCTGAAGCGATGACTCATCTCGCCGGATCTTCCTAATCTCTGCGTGAGGACGGTTCCCCATCACTATCGGATAAGCTGGGGAGATTTACGCGTAACACTTTTACACTTGTAAAGCACACTGCTCATGTAGCGCTTTCGAAGCGGGTAGCGTGTAATCTCTTGGAAACTAGGAAATGCCCTTACTGTGGGACTTCCGTCACGAAGGAGAATCTAATAAGACATGTCGAAGGAGTTCATCCCAAACGGTCTGAGTCTTTCAAAGCAAAGTCCAAGACGGTAACTTACTCTAAGCCGACTTTCGTCTCTCAAAGTCATCGTCGTAGGAACGTAATGGTGCTATCTTTCGTTGCCTTGGCAGGTATCGGGATTGCCTTTCTCGCTTTTTCAGCGCAGAATATGAATATGCCGGGAACAAATCCAGGTCCAGCCTCACCAGGGTCTATTGAACAGTTCAGTTATTTGAACCAACAGGTGAGTCGTTGTTTGTGGGGTGCAAACATGGGAGACGAAATGGGTTACACGAATTGGATTAACGGGTTGGCAGACGATACTTATCTTCAGGGAGCCTGCTGTAACCCTATGGTCGCAACGGATTATCAGAATCAGATTTTCGAACTTTCGAACTATACTTCCTTGTCTTCGCTGATTGCTAAAGACCCGTATAACATCCCATCTCCGGTGGCAAAGGCTGACATTGCTGGGCTAAAACTGGTTCTCACTAGTGACCAGCGGTCCGTCTTCGCGAATGCCGCAACCTTGTCAAAGGAGAATTGGTGTTGTTGCCAGTGTTGGAGCTGGTATCAGCACGAAGGACTTGGCAAGATTTTGATTGTCGATTACGGATACACTGCACAACAGGTCGCTCATGTCGTTGACCTCGAAGCGTGCTGTGGTACCGGTACTGGCCCTATGAGGATGAATTGAGATGGGCTTGGTGGTTCATTGTGACTTCCCTTACGGTGGACGGAGTCTAGCAGGCATCAGCTACGGGTGACGTAGTTCTCAAGGACGGCCAGAAAATCGCGATGACGCTCTCAGCCTAGGCAAGTAGACGAATCCATCCAAGCGCCGTTTCTCCCAACCCGTCGGTAGGATATTGTGACGCCAGACGCCCGGGAATCACATCGGACAAAGTAGAGATATTTGTGGTTCAAGTCCGCTAACGATATGTGTGGTGGAAAGCGAATCGGCCAGCCTGACGGGTGCGGCAGGAGTTTTATCTAGGGGTGGTCGTTAGGCATATAGTAGGTATTCGGCTATGAGCGCGGAGACTAGGGCTGTGGTTCCTGTCGTTCTTAGCCTCATGGGCGGAATCTTCATCGTTCTTGGGGCGGTGGTCGCCTCAATATTCGCTTTCGGATCGCCTACGATTGTCGGCTCAATGAGCAACTGGATGAGCGGGATGATGGGAGGTATGAGCGGAATGATGATCGGGCTAATGATGGGCGTTTACCCGATCTTTTCAATCATTGGTTTAGCGTCTGGCGCTCTCGTCATTCTCGGGGCTGTGATGCTTTACAATCGTCCTTCGCAGAGCCAGATTTGGAGTGCTCTAATCCTCGCTTTCTCTCTGCTTAGCATTCTTGGAGCTATGGGAGGGTTCATGGTCGGCCTATTGTTGGGAGTACTTGGCGCCGTCTTTGGGTTGGTTTGGAAGCCCGCGACTTCGACTCAGATGATCGGTCTCCATCCACGGGACTAACCCATCGGTTTTCGGGAATATCGCATGTGAGTATCTAGGGTTAGAAACAACTCTTCAAGGGGTGGATCGAACACCTGCTGACCAGAGGGACATGGTAAATATCGTGGGGTTAGCGTGAGGAGAGTTGGACTCAGGGTTCTCTCTATGGCTTTTGGAGCTTCTTCGTTACTGTCATCGTGCCAGACTTGCGGTTGTGCCGAAACATCATGTGAGCCGTGCCGCACGCCGGGAGCTTGCGTCAACTGTGGTTCGTGTTGTTGCAATGCGACGCATCAGTCATGGAGACATGCAAGAATCGGAAATGGAATCAGAATCGAGTATGTCAGTTCAGCTTGGATGATGGTTGAGGTCCTGGGGTCGATTGGATTCGGGGTCATTGCTGGAAGTTTCGCCTTATTGGCGTTCGGGGGTGACAGTCTGATAGAACTGATTTCCGGCATTGCAGTCTTGACAAATTTGCGGAAGGACTCAAGTGGCAATACCCGGGATGGAATGTACAGCAAGAAGACGGAACAATTCACGAGCGCGCTGCTCTTCGCTCTTATTCCTGTTATTGGATTAGGCACGGTTTATTCGTACTTTTCGGGATTGAAGCCAGAGGGATCGCCACTCGGGATCGCGATAGCTATCGGGGCAGTTGTCGTGATGCCTTATCTGTACGTTGAGAAGAAAAAGATAGGGAGAGAGACTCGGTCGCTGCCTCTCTCCATTGATGCTATAGAGTCGGTGACCTGCGTTTTCATGGCCGTAGCTCTCCTCGGTGGCCTTCTTGCGGAATATTTCTTGGGGCTCTGGTGGGCTGACTATCTAGCGACTGGAGTCATACTCGGATTCGTGGCGAAAGAGGCCTTTGAATCATACCGCGAACTCCATGAAGAATGAGGATTCGCCTTTCTATTTACCGGTAAAATGGTGCGGGGGGTGGGATTCGAACCCACGAAGGCCTACGCCACGGGATAGCACACCCGCGCTTTGCTCAGGCATCAATGGTATCGACGCCTTCGCGGTATTGGGTCTTGAGTGTAGCGCGCACGTGCCAAGCGCGACCCGCCCATTTAGTCAGAGATATTGACCTGACTCTGGTACCAGTTGAAGGTCGCAGAGTAGGGTCAAAACAAACTGGCAGCCATCGATATTTTCATGTCGACACCAGTAGATGAGTGTGATCCGTTCTCAATCTATTTGAACACCTTACAACACCGCAATCAGTTAAGGCTGGGGCATCCTTATTTGGGAGAATTACCGCTTTAAGAATGAAGGAAATGCGCAGGAGGACAGGAATTAGCCAGTTCATCAAAGATGTCGAAAAAGCATTTGTAATAGCAGACAAGCAGGTCGAAAAACAAACGGGAATTTTTGCCATTCTGATTTTCTTGGTTACTTTTGTTGCTAGCCGTTCACCAGCTGTCGCAATCCTTGCGGCCTTGGTCGCTTGGCTGCTTGGACCACCAATCTTTGGGTCCGGCAAGAAAGTTCAACAATGAAACTGGTGAAAATAGAAGGCACTTCAATCTGAACAATTGAACGAATCTCCCAAAAGGGAAGCAAGAGGAAAAAGAGGGGACATTTCGGCTCGCAATCTGGACGCACTCACATTGGTTAGATCCTCGCCGAGAGGCACATGTTAACGGATTTTCTACGACTCACGAGGATGGGACGTATACGTCGAGACGAATGTCGTTCTTGTATCCTGATGGACAGTCGAGTGACCAGCATGCGTACATTCTGAATTCTACATGCTGCCAGCCTGGATGGAATGCAGCTCCAAAGTCGAACGTCAGTGTTCCCCATCCCTGGTTAGTATTGATGTAACAGGGTGAGCCCAAATACCACCCGTTGCCCGCCGTGGAACAGAGATATCTTTGCTCTCCAACATCGTCCCAGACGTGCGCCCAAAGGCCAAACACCTGAGGTGGCCCACACCACCAACAAGCGCACCCCCAACTGCCCCATTGTGGACTTGTATTTGCTGATATCTGATCGTCGCCGAGTCCAGGGCCATTCGCAACATAGCCGACCCAACTGTTTAGCCCACACCACGATGAATTCCCCGACACTGGGTATGCAGTCGCGTGACCCGATACTATTAAAGACCCCAACAATGCAGGAACAATTAGTCCAGTGATAATTGCTGGCCGGATTTTGTGAGTTTTCAGTAACTTCCCTCGCCAACTATTTTCCATAAGAGTTTCACCTCGTAAAGCATTGGGTGATGTTCGTGATATCAAGACCCATGGAACAATTTCATGGATCTATCCTCTATCTCTCGGAAGACCAGCAAGGAGCCTAGGACTAGTAGCGAGTGACTGTCATCGAAATCATAACGACATCGGGTGCAGTTGAGTGAGTGTGTGAGATTGTGGGAATAAGGCAAGCGAGAGACTGCAGTAAGGGTGATCATGATTCTGCAAAACCGCTCGACCCCAGTGCGGATACTCTTGGAATTCTAGGAGGTTCACTTCGTTCCTGTAGAGGACTGCTCTTCGTGAGCCATGGTCGAGGCTAAAAAATTAAGACACTACGTTGAATGTACTTTTCATCAGAAAAAATATTCACTCTCTTTATCTTTTGGGAGATGGTCCACTCGTTCGAGCATTGCGAAGATCGAGAGAAGAACTATTGTTCGGAATTCTAAAATCGTGCGCTTCCGACAAGCTCTCCATTAATCAACTGCTGATTTCACAAAACCTCTCCTACAGGCAACTCAAATCCTATCTTGACCAGCTTGCAGGTGCGAAGTTGATAGTCGTCGAATCAGAAGAGAACAAGAGGCTGGTCGGCACGACTAAACGAGGAATCGACGCCCTGGAGCTCTACCGGGGGGCCATCTCCGCTCTGCGGCACCCTATGGAAGCAAGAAACGCTTAGCAACTTCACGTATCCAATTTGGGGTTCGCGCATTTCGACCTTCCAGTAGTAATTCCTGTAGCGACGAGACGGGCCATTCTCTATTAAAATAGTCTCACGGGCCTAAAGTCAGGAGTTCATGTGCAACCTTGGGCAGAGGTGAATAGCATACTAATAATTGGAGACGAAAGGTTTCGGTTCTAGATGGTCAGAGAGTTTGCAAGAGGAGAGGTCTCAATCCCGAGGCCCTCGTCTTCAAGAAGACAGACTCAGTGTCGAATAGGCCAGTCTTCCTAGCCAGACCCCTTGGAGCCTCGACCCTTGATACTATGGTACTCTCTCTGCATCCTTTCTTCTTGAGATAGAAACTGAGACTTAGTATCCTCGGTTGTTGGATGCGACTACACTGGATAACAACTCTGGTGCGGGGGGTGGGATTCGAACCCACGAAGGCCTACGCCACGGGATAGCACACCCGCGTTTCGCTAGGGCATCAATCGTTTCGATGCCTTCGTCGGTGTTGGGTCTTGAGTGTAGCGCGCGCGTGCTAGGCGCGACCCGCCCATTTAGTCAGATGATTTGACCTGACTCTGGTACCCCCGCCGAAGAAAATACTCATCAGTCTTCTCAAATATGCCTTGAGGCTCTCTATCTCGACCGTAGGTTTTAGGGCTCTGATTCTCTCTTTTCGAGGTCCGCGGGAAAGATATTATTGCTCGAATGCGCTCGAACTTTGCATAGGTCGCTCTCGATGTCTCAGACCCAGACCCGGAAGCAGAAGATTCTCGGGAATGTCAAGAGAAAGCGCCGACAGAGAGCACTAACCACCTTCACTATTGCCATAATTCTCATTGCGGTAATCGTAGTCGCCGTCATCTTTTTGCGCCCGCCACCGAACCTTGTACCGTTGCCTGACTATCTGAGCCATTGCGTTGAGGGTCAAGTATACCACTCCCACCCCAACTTGACTATCTCCATAAACGGGGCCAACTTTGCCCTTCCCCCATCGCCTGGAACATTCGACAATGGATGTCAGCAACCGATTCACACCCATGACTCGACCGGCACGCTCCATGTTGAGACCGATCAAAACAGAGACTACACGCTTGGCGACTGGTTCCTTCTCTGGGGACATTGGGCAAACAATCCCACTACCTCTATCTTCAACTCTACTCAGATTTTCGACCACAAAGTAGACGGAACACACCACCTAAACATGACTGTAAATGGCAATCCCGACACTAGCTTTCAAAATCACGTTTTCCCCCGCAAAGCAGCGTCCTCTACCGCTCTTTGCGTATTCCAGCCCTGTGTACCTGATAACATAGTCATAACATACGGATAGCCTGACAGGTTCAAACGTGGCTTAGGCCAAGCCTTTCGAGCTGACGGTCACTTGAGCCCACAGATCCGGACTAGGGTGCCTTGGGGGGCATGGGCTCAAGGCCAGTGTTGTGTTGAACGTATTGACGATGGCTCTATTAGCGGGTCTCTTGAGAAATTCTTGGCTGGGGCATTGGTCAGGCTGAGGTCCGGTCTGATTCATGAGAACTAGCGAGATAGTCATAATCGCATTTGTTACCGCATCTCTCGCAGCAGGTGGAGTGTTCGCAGTTGTACTCAGCCCTCCTGTGTCTCCTTGCTCAGGAGCGACAGGTGCGATTCGCTCCTTTACAATTATTGTAGATTTGACAGGTTACAACGTGAGCCAATCTCACAACGGTTCTTGGCCTGTCGTGACGGTTCAGCGTTGTGATAATGTGGTTTTCACCGTGGTCAATAAGGATACCCAATCTCATGGGTTCGCTGTGGCCTCTTACTCCAATGCCGGTTTGGAGCTTGTAGGAGGTGCACGCCAGACGCTGAAGTTTCAAGCTACAAGGACTGGACAGTTCCAGATATATTGCACGATCAAATGCTCGGTTCACTACCTAATGCAAAATGGTCTTCTAAACGTAACCTAAGTATCCCTAGCGAACAAACAATCATGCGACTATCATACGCGATCGCGCCAATCCTGATCCTCATTTTCTTCTCCACACCAATGTCCTACGCAAATCCCCTCACTCGTGCAGTTAGCCAGCCAGATATTGCTCAATCCAGTCCTCAATCCTACGTAACTTTCATGCAGAAACCTCTAGATTCAAGCCCCAGCCCATGGGTCCTTTACCCAACAGACACGGTCGTGTGGGTCGCAGGAATATCCTCAGGACCGCCAGCCTCTCAGATCCGGGAATACTTCATAGTGAATGGAACTTCGAAACCCGTAGCCAATCTCCCGAACTTAATAGTCAGCTCCTTGGTTGCTGATTCTCAGGGCCGAGTTTGGTTCACCGACAATTCGACACTTGCATACTACGACAGCCAACGCCTGACCGTGAATAAGACGATAACTTTTCCTAACCAAAACCTAGAGTACTTGGCGCTAGATCATCAGGAGAGAATATGGATGACAGTGTTGGGACCTAATGGCGCCAGCAACGTCGTCATGTTCGACCCCACTAATAGTCTGAAACGGACCTATCTGGTTCCGACTACCAACGCGTTCATTCAAGGAATCACCGCAGCTCCAGACAATACAGTATGGTTCGCAGAGGCCGGATCGAGGAAGCTTGGTCATCTTGCCTGTGACAGCTGCAACATCACCGAGTTTCCTTCACCTTCGTCTCTCAATCTAGTAGCGCTTTCACAGGTGGCGGTTGACAAATCAGGCAACGTTTGGGTCACCGATCATGCGGGTGACAACCAATTTGGAGTGTTTGACCCCCCAAATACTTGGAAGACTTTCCCTATCGGTTATTGTCCAGATGCTTGTGTTTCCGGCCTTCCCAACGCCATCTTTGTCGACACCTACAACAAGATCTGGTTCTCGGAACACATTGCTGGTAGAGTAGGACGCTATGACCCCTCTACTGGTGTCTTGACAGAATATGCTGTCTCTCCCACTCCCAACGCTTTCCCATTGATCTGGTGGGCAAGGCCTGGGCCCAACAATCTCGTATGGTTTGTAGCCAACGGACTCGGCGAGGTGGGCTACATCAACGCGAGCCTACCCCTTCCGCTGACCCTTACTGGACCTTCAGGGGACGTTGCAATCCAAAAAGGAACCACAGTGAACATTTCTGTGACCGTCGACTCTCAAGGCCCACAGAGCCTGTCCTTCGGCGTTTCTCCGTTGACTCAAGACCAAGAGTCTTCGAACTCTCCTGCCCAATTGTACGGGTCTGGACCTTCAGACATCGGCCCGAACAATAATCCTCAACCCATCACCATCGGCATTTCTGCGGCTTGGAGTGCGATCTACGGCGCCCGGTACGTAGCTCTCACCGCCACTGAGGGCAATGTCGCAGTAAGCATCCATGTCAAAGTAGTAGTTGTCGAGGCCTCGGTGCCTTTTGTCGCTTTAGGTTTCTCATCCTCAATCGTTCTTGGAGGTTTCGCAATCTACTTGCGAAGGCCTAGGAAACCCAAGCTCCAACGCTTGAAAAAGGTCAGAAGATAGATCCTAGGTTAAAGTAGTTCTATTTCGATGAAAACATCGTCCGGGGCTCTTATCCTCATCAATCTCTTCAAAAATCGTTCATTCGGGTCCACGTCGATGAGGCGCTTGTGAATCCTCATCTCCCACTTGTCGAAAGTGTGGGTTCCTTGTCCTGCTGGCGATTTTCTTGATGGGACGATGAGCTTCTTGGTCGGAAGAGGTATGGGTCCTTTGAGCTTGACTCCCGTCTTGTCGGCTATGTCTTTGATCTCGGTGCAGATGGTGTTGATGTCCTGGGGGTCTGTGCTGGACAGGCGGATTCTAGCTTTGGAAACCATACCAGGATACCTTCATTGTCGACCTTTTTTGTTGCGAAGAGTCCGGACGGGTCCGGTGCGGTTAAAAACCTTGGTGTAAACTCTCGCGGAAACCGCGGTGTTGAATTCAGGCGTTCCTCGAACAAAGAACACCGTTCGAGGCAATGCGAGCAAGACAGAAGATCTGTGGACTCTTGCTAGGGGTCGTAGAGTATCCTTGGACAGTTAGGTGTTGAGCTAGCCTTTCGTGATGATCTCTTTGACCACGCCGACCCCGACGGTGCTGCCCATGTCGCGTATAGCAAATCTTCCAAGCTCTGGAATGTCCGAGAATGCTTCCAAGACCATGTTGTGCAAGGGTTTCATCTTCACCAGGGCGCTGTCGCCGACCTTGAGGAAGCTGGGCTTCTCCTCGACCACCTGACCGGTGCGTGGGTCGATTTTCTTGATAAGTTCCTCGAAAGTCACCCCGACCGTCGCTGTGTGCGCATGCAAAACTGGCGTGTATCCCGCGGCAATGGCAGTTGGATGGTAGATGATAATGATCTGTCCAATGAACTCTTTCGCGATCGTCGGGGGCTTGTCAGTGTGGCCCATAACCTCTCCCCGTCCGATCTCGTTCTTGGCAACGCCTCTGATGTTGAAGCCGATGTTGTCGCCAGGCTCAGCCTTCGCCATCCGAACATGATGAGTCTCGATCGATTTTACTTCACCGAGTTTTCCGGAGGGATTGAAGATGACCTTGTCACCATCTTTCACGACACCCGTCTCGACCCGCCCCACGGGGACAGTTCCAACACCGGTAATCGTGTACACGTCCTGTATGGGGACTCGAAGAGGTTTGTCCAAGGGCTTCGGTGGTGGAATGAAATCGTTGAGCGCATCGACTCTTCTTCGACAGATTATCGCCCAGCCACCCGCTGGTCGGGACGAACGGGATCTTCGAAATGTCGAAGCCCACAGTCTTCAGCAAGCCTTCCAGCTCTTTCCTGCACTCCTTGTAGCGTTCCTCAGAATACTTGACCGTCTGGTCATCCATCTTGTTGATAGCTACAACCAGGTTCTTCACGCCAAGAGTTCTTGCAAGGTAGGCGTGCTCCCTCGCTTGACCGCCGGGTCCCACGGCGACTTCGAACTCGCCCTTTTTACCCGAGATGACGAGAATTGCGACGTCTGCTTGGCTGGCGCCGGTGATCATGTTCTTGATGAAGTCTCGGTGTCCGGGCGCGTCAATAATCGTGTAGAAATTCTTCGGTGTCTCAAACTTTTGGAACG
>WNGH01010666.1_pt1 | contig 15839 bp, 15 predicted proteins | sample 5400631 | NCBI WGS metagenome assembly WNGH01 (sample SAMN13153373, study PRJNA577476) | soil metagenome | isolation source: 115 cm soil or saprolite under Garry oak tree replicate 1 | place: USA:California | collected 2016-06-15
CGTCGCGCCCGCGGCGAGCGCCGCATCGCGAAGCCCCGCATCTCAGCCATCGAGGCGGCGGGCGGGCGCGGGTCAAGGCGGTGCGAGATGAAGAATTTGCGCGCCAAGGATCTGCAGCTTGCCGGTATCGAACTGGTGATGCCGACCGTGCTGTGCATTGACGGCCGCGCCTCGAAAGGCCAGCCGACACTCACCATTGGCTACGCTACCGGCTACGTCGATACGATCGTAGCGCCGCTCACCGCCGAGTGGCTGTCGCGAAAAGTCCGTCGGCGATTCAGCGAACATGGTCGTGGTACCGAGGGCGACATCGCCGTCGAGGCCTTTTACGACAAGCTCGCTTCCGAGTTCACGTGGGACACGCCGTTTCTGGCGGCCGTCGTGTCGCCGCATCATGCGGTCTCGTTGGGGTTTGGCATTGATCAAACGGCGAACGGCGCCGCTATAAAGCCGCATGATTGCGGTCCGCGCCGCGTCAACGGCGACGTGCTCTCCAGATTCATGAACGGTGCGGGACTTGTGCGCTGGACGTTTGAAGGCCCGGTGCACGCCTTCATCAATCCAAGGACGGGCGCAGCCCAGGTTGCCTTCGAGCCCTTGCCCGGCGGCATCGAACTGACGGGCACGGATAAACTCGATTCATCAAGCGCAAGACCGTGCAAGCGGCATGAAGCGGTGGCCTGGTACGGCTTCGGCGTTCCGATCCGCGATCCTGCCGAACTCGTCCTGATGCTTCGCAACGAGATCGCCGAGTCCCGCCGCGCTCCCACGCAAGCGAGACGGACGGCCCATGTCTAACTCGCGGTACATGTCTGAGTCGCAGCCCATGTCCGGATCTCAGATCAGGCAATCCAAAACCAGCGCCAAAGGCGCCCAATCACCCACCAGTCAGGCGCTTAAGAACTTACGCGCCTTCGCCATCGTGATGGTGCTCTCGTTCCATTCCGTGCTGGCCTATCTTGCCTCGCAGCCGGCGGCGCCGGAACCGTTTGACAGCCCACCATATCATTGGTTGGCAACGCCGATCCTCGACAATCAACGCTGGCTCGGATTCGATATCTATGCGGCGTCCCAATACGTCGCGCTGATGCCGGTCATGTTTTTCATGTCTGGGATCTTTGTCTGGCCCTCGCTTGTTCGCCGAGGAAGCTGGAATTTCGTCTATGGCAGGCTCGTGCGCATCGGCCTGCCGTTTGTGTTCGGCGTCTGCTTGTTGATGCCGATCGCTTACTATCCCGTCTATCGGGTCACCGCGGCCGATCCGGGATGGCTTGCCTATTGGCAGCATTTGACCGCGCTGCCGTTCTGGCCGGGCGGTCCGCTCTGGTTTTTGTGGGAACTATTGGCGTTCGACCTTTTGGCGGTTGCGCTTTATTTAACCGTGCCGCGTTCGATTGAAATACTTGGCCGATTCTCCGCCTCGATGGCCGAGGCCCCTAGCAGGTATTTTCTCGCGCTACTGGCGATCGCCATCATTGCCTACGTGCCGCTCGCCTATGTTTTTGGCGTGTCGGACTGGGCCGAGTTCGGGCCGTTCGGCTGGCAACCGGATCGGCCTCTGCTTTATCTCGTATATTTCTTCGCCGGCGTCGGCATCGGCGTGCAGGGTTATGACCGCGGCTTGTTGCGTCCCGGCGGCAAGCTGGCGCAGCGCTGGCATATTTGGCTTGGCTGTGCCGCCGTCACGTTTCTGTTGTGGATGGCAACGATGGCCCCGGCCACCTTTGGTCACAGCAATGTCTTGATCGACCTTTGTGCCTATGTCGCGGTGGCTCTGGTCGTGACGACCGTCTGCCTCGCCTTCTCGGCGGTGTTCTTGCGTTTTGCCAGCGCGCGCTCAACCGTAACCGATTCACTGTCCGAGCATGCTTACGCGATCTATCTCGTACACTACGTGTTCGTGGTCTGGCTGCAATACGCGTTGCTCGGCGCGGCTATGCCCGCTATCGCCAAGGGCGTGCTGGTCCTTGCTGGCACGCTCCTCCTAAGCTGGGGAGTGGCCGCGGGTGCGGGGCGGCTTGCACTGCTCACCCAGAGATCCCAGTCACTCTTGCAAGCCCACAACTGACGGCAAGCTTACAGCTGAACGGCAAATCACAGCTGGCGAATCGAGTCGAAATTCCAGGCCGCGGCGCTGGCATCGTTCTGGCCGACGCGCAGCGTTTTGTCGTTGACAAAACGATAGGGCGGCACCGGCAGGTTGTACGGCGCCGGCACGCCCGAATATACCCGGCCCGACGCGTCGTATTTCGAGCCGTGGCACGGACAGAAATAACCGCCGAGCCAATTGGAAACCGGCGTCGTCGCGCTTGCATTCGGATAAAACAATGGGATGCAGCCGAGATGCGTGCAGATGCCGACGAGCACACCAAACTCAGGTTTGATCGAACGGTGCCAATTGGTGGCATAGGGCGGCTGTTGCAGCTGTTCGGAATTCGGATCGGCAAGCTGTCCGGTCATCTGCTTGCTTTGTAACGCATCGAGCGTCTGCTTCGAGCGGCGGAAAACGAAAACCGGCCGCTGCCGCCAGCGGATCATGACCTGCTGGCCTTCGTCGATCTTGCTGACATCGAGATCGACCGGGCCGCCGGCCGCTAACGTCGACGCGTCGGGATTCATCTGATCGGCCAGCGGCACCAAAGTCGCGACCGCGCCGACCGCGCCGACGGTCGCGGTTGCGATAAAGAGAAAATCGCGCCGGGTTCCCGCCGGGGCGTGGCCAGCGGTCGCGCTCGAGGCAGTGCTCGCCATAATCGGTCCTTTGCGAAGAGTTCTATGTGGGAAGCTTTTTATTCGCGTGGAGCTTATGTCGCGATCCCCATAACTTAGTCAATCAGGGGCCAGTCAATCAGCCAGGCAGGGCTGAATTGACTCGCTCGGCCCGCGGAGGAGAGGGTAAGGGGTGGATGCGAGATTTTGCCAAAGGAGACGCTCCGATGCGCGGTAAGGACAATTTGCGCAGTGCCGCCGAGGTCCTGGTCGACCAATTGCGCATCCATGGCGTGCGCCACGTGTTCTGCGTGCCCGGCGAGAGCTATCTCGCGGTGCTGGATGCGTTCCATGACAGCGATCTCGCCGTTACCGTGTGCCGCCAGGAGGGCGGCGCGGCCATCATGGCGGAGGCGGTCGGCAAGGTGACCGGCCGGCCGGGCGTCTGCTTTGTCACCCGCGGCCCCGGCGCGACCAATGCGGCGCACGGCATTCACATCGCGCGGCAGGATTCCTCGCCGCTGGTGATGTTCGTCGGTCAGGTCGCGCGCGACACCCGCGAGCGCGAAGCGTTCCAGGAGCTCGATTATCGCGCCGTGTTCGGCTCGATGACGAAATGGGCGACCGAGATCGACGACCCGGCGCGCGTGCCGGAGATCGTCTCGCGCGCGTTCTATACCGCCGCCAACGGTCGGCCGGGCCCTGTCGTCGTCGCGATCCCGGAGGACATGCTGATCGAGCGCGTTGCGGTTACCGATGCGCCGCCGTTTGCGCCGATCGAAACATCGCCGGGCCCGGCGGAAATGCAAAAATTTGCCGAATTGCTCGGCGCGGCGCGGGCGCCGATCGTGCTGCTTGGCGGCAGCCGCTGGTCGCAGGACGCTTGCGATCGCCTGGCGCATTTTGTGGAAAAATACGCGCTGCCGGTCTGCACGACCTTCCGGCGCGGCCATTTGTTCGATCAGACGCATCCCTGCTACGCCGGCGACCTCGGCATCGGGCCTAATCCGAAGCTCCTTGAGCGGATTAAATCATCCGACCTGGTGATCGTCATAGGCGGGCGCTTGGGCGAGTTGCCGTCGCAGCACTACACGCTGTTCGATATTCCGCGCCCGCAGCTGCCCGTCGTGCACGTACATCCCGGCGCCGAGGAACTCGGTCGCGTCTATAGCCCGCACCTTGCGATCAACGCTACGCCGACCGCGTTCACCGCGGCGCTCGAGACGCTGAATTTTGCCCGCGCTCCGGCGGGCGAGGCCAAGGCGGCACATGCCGATTATCTGGCCTGGACCGACAAGCCGACTGAACAGCCCGGCAAAGTGAATTTCGGCGCGGTGATGGTGTGGCTGCGCGACAACCTCGCGCGCGACGCCATCCTATGCAACGGCGCCGGCAATTACTCCGCCTGGATCCACCGTTTCTTTCGTTTCCGCCGCTTCGGCCAGCATGTCGCGCCGGCCTCCGGTTCGATGGGCTATGGCGTGCCGGCGGCGGTGGCAATGAAGCGGCTTTATCCCGAACGCCAGGTGATCTGCGTCGCCGGCGACGGCGACTTTCTGATGAACGGTCAGGAATTCGCAACCGCGGTGCAATACGATCTGCCGTTCATCACGATCATCTTCGACAATGGCATGTACGGCACCATCCGCATGCATCAGGAGCACGACTACCCCGGCCGGATTTCGGCGACCGACTTGCGCAATCCGGATTTCGCTGCTTATGCGCGCACCTTCGGCGGCTTCGGCATATCGGTCGAGCGCACCGAAGATTTTCCGCAAGCTTTCCGAGAGGCCGAGGCCTCCGGCAAGCCGGCCATCGTCCGATTGGCGATCGATCCCGAATCGATCACGCCGGGAACGACGCTTGCCAAAATTCGTGCCAAAGCGCTGGCGGAGAAGAATCGTTAGAACGTGATGGTCTATTGCGGTCATTGCGAGGAGCGATAGAGACGAAGCAATCCAGTTCTTATGCCGAGCTTCTGGATTGCTTCGCTTCGCTCGCAATGACGATAAGGCCGGTTCAACCTAAAATCACCCTGCGCTCGCCGACCTTGTTACTGCGCCTTGATATCGGCGGCCTTGATGATTGGCCACCACTTCTCGACCTCGGCCTTCTGGAAGGCGTAAAGCGCCGCCGGGGTCTGCTGTTCGCGCGGATAGATTACTTGCGCGAGATCGATGAGCTTTTTACGGGTGTCGGGGTCCTCAAGTGCAGCGACAATCGCGGCATTGAGCTTGGCGACGATCGGTTTCGGCGTGCCCTTCGGCGCCCACATCGCGTGCCAGAACGAAAAATAAAATCCCGGCAAGCCGGCTTCATCGGTCGTCGGAATATCCGGCGCGACGGCAATACGTGTCTTAGCTGTCACCGCATAGGCTTTGAGATCGCCGGATCGCACGTGCGTCAGCGACACCGCCGGCGTATCGAGCTGGATGTCGGTGATGCCGGCGAGCAGGTCCTGCGTCGCTAAACCGGCGCTGCGATATGAGATCATCTGCCACTTCACGCCGACCAATTGCTCCATCAACACGCCGGCGACATGGCTCGGGCTACCGACGCCGGAAGTGCCCATCGTCGCCTTGTCGGCATTGGCTTTAAGCCAGGCAACCAGTTCTTTGAGGTCTTTGGCCGGCATGGTCTTGCGCGTGTCGATCAGGAACGGCTGCGTCGCGACGAGCGCGACCGGCTCGAAATCGTTGAGGAGATCGAAATCGAGCGGATAGATCGCCCCGTTGGCGACATTCGTTCCCCACATGCCCCAGAGCACCGTGTAGCCGTCGGGCGCCGAGCGCGCGGCGCGGGTGACGCCGATCGTACCCGCCGCCCCAGCCGTATTCTCGACCACGACCGGCTGGCCAAGCGTCGGCCGCATGCCTTGCGCCATGATCCGGCCCAGTGTGTCGGTCGAGCCGCCTGGCGCTAGCGGCACGATCATGGTGATGGGACGCGACGGGTAATCATCAGCGCGGACGGATGCGGTCCCGCATGCGAGCGAGGCACAGGTAGCGACTGCGGCGGCCAGAACGTGCTTACCCCTCATGACCCGTTCTCCCAGGCAATTGCTCTCAATTTTGAATCGTGGTTCAGTTATTGATCACAGTTCTTCCGTAGCACATCGATGCCTTATCGGCGCACCGAAAATGTCGAGCGGCGGCTCGCGGCCCGGCATGCAGCGATCATTGCCGCGGCCCGCGCGGCAGTGAGCGAAGGTGGCATGGCGGCGGTTCAAATCGTCCCGGTGGCGCGGCGCGCCGGCATCGCCGCCGGCACGGTCTATCGTTACTTTCCCGGCAAGACCGATCTGGTCGCGGCTTTGCTTGCCGAAATTTCCGAGCGCGAGATCGGCGCGCTGCGGCGCGCCGGCGATGATGCGCCGGGGCCGCTGTCGGCGCTGTCCGGCGCGATCATGACGTTCGTCGCGCGGGCGGTGCGCAACCGGCGCCTCGCTTTCGCAGCGATCGCCGAACCGGTCGATGCCGAGCTGGATCCGGTGCGGCTGAAATTCCGGAAGTTACTGGCCGGCGAATTTGCAAAGCGCATTGCCGCCGCCATTTCCGGCGGGCATCTGCCGGAGCAGGATGCGGCGCTCGCCGGTGCGGCCGTGCTCGGCCTTTTGGTCGAAGGCTCGATCGGGCCGCTGGCGCCGCCAGCCGCTGGGCGCGAGCGCGAACTTGTGCAGTCGCTGGCGTTGACCGCATTACGCGCGCTCGGCCTTGCAGACGCACGTGCGCGCGGCCTCGTCGTGCAAACGATGGTCAGGGAAGAATGAGTGGGCTTCAAGATTCACAACTATAGTGCCCGACCAACGATGCTTGGGATCGCGATCAGCTACACTGAGTTATCGAAGCGTTGCGCGGATCGGGGCGTTATATTTCTTCTCCAGACACTGCGCCGCTTCTCGTTCCTCCGATCCGGTCAAACCGGCACCATGAGCCATCGCTTTAGCCTGCTCTAGACCTACTTGCGCAACATACGCACGCACCATTTCGCAGGTAATGCGTGAATGCGAGCTAGTTGCGCGCTCTCTGTGATGGTTGTGCTGCTTCGCGATAGCAGGATACGAAGCCGCGAGAACGATAAAGGTCAGCAAGGCAGTCTTCTTCATGATTGTTGCTCCCCCAACACCACATATTCACCATGCCAGCAACGCGATCCACTGGCAGCAAAAAGAATCCGTTCTCCCCAGATAATGAAGACAGTAGGTGAAAACTCTGACCGCAACGAACGAGCAGGTGGAATTTACAAGTCGCAAATGTCCAAATGCGACTTCCAGTCCGGCGGCACGCCGTGGCGATAAGCCAACAAGGTCTCGGTGTAAGCGGACGCTCTAGTGCGAGAGCAACACCGGCAGCGTCATTGACTGAAATATCGAACGGGTGACGCCGCCGAGCACGAATTCGCGCAATCGTGAATGCCCGTAGCCGCCCATCACCATGAGATCGGCGGCGCTATCGGCGGCGTGCGACAATAGCGCGTCGGCAACGTCGATATTGCCCCTGGAAATGCGGTGGACGTCGACTTTGAGTCCATGCCGGGCGAGATGCTGGCCGATATCGGCGCCCTCGATTTCGTCTTGCTTGCCGCGTTCGCTGGTGACGCTGACGATTTCGATACGGCTGCTTTTGCCAAGGATCGGGATCGCGTCGGCAACAGCGCGCGCGGCGGTGCGGCTGCCATCCCAGCAAATCATAACGTTGCCAGTTTTGAATGGCGCCTTCTGAATGTATGGCACCATAATAATCGGGCGGCCGGATTCGAATAACGTGGTTTCGCCGATGATCTGCTCCATCGTGCTCATTTCCGGCTGGGCCTGGCCGACGATAGCGAGATCGAAGCGCCGCGCCATGCGGGCAAACTGGTCGCCGGCTCCGGTGAGGCTGGCACCCAACATTTGAGGTTCGGCAGAAATCCCGGCACGGTCGGTCGCGGCGGTGAAGTCCTTGATGGCGGCTTCCGCCGCCGTTTCGTTGTCGGCACGCTGGCTTTCGATCACATCGGCGGGGATGTAGCCCGTGCCAGAGATGGGGACGACGGGATCGTAGATGAAAGCGATGCCGGTCAGGTGCGCTTGCAAGGCGGCGGCGACCGATACTGCATAATTGCCAACGGTGCTGCCGTTCCTGGCGACGCTCAGATTGACGATAATGTCTTTGATCATGATCGCGTCTCCCGGTCTGATGAAGCTATTTTAAGCTACCCGCCGTCGTCTTGTGTTGGATTAATGCGCTGGCTCCAACCTATTTCTTAATGTCGCCGTTAGCGTCGAATTGTTTGAGATAGGCCCACAGATCCTCGATCTCCTGCGGATTGGTAATTCCGGCGAAGGCCATTTTGGTCCCTGGGATCTTGGCTTGCGGGCTCCTGATATAGTCTTTGAACGTCGTCTCGTCCCACACAAGACCTGAATTCTTGTTGGCGTCGGAATAATTGAAACTTGCCACCGCGCCGGCATGGCGGCCGTCGAGCCCGTTAAGGTCGGGTCCGACCTTGTTTTCCGCGCCGGGACCGATGGCATGGCATGGCAAGCACTTGTTAAATGAGCGCTGGCCTTTCTCGACATCTTGCGCCATCGCTTTTTGGATCATGGCTTTTTGCAACATGGCGGGGAGGGCAGTCGCCGCAATCAATGTGACAGCCGCGAGCAACGTGTTTCTCATCTCGTGCTTTCCTATCGCTAGGCGCCGACGCGACCGGTGCGGCGCAAATGCATGACATGTGCTGACATGGCTGTTCAAGCGATCCGGATGCGGCGTGTCAACGCCGACCAAAATGCTATATCCGCCTGCTGATGCTTCTCTTGTCGCGCAGCAAAGGTCTGCGCGCCGATGCCGCAAAGGGCTATAATGCCGCTGGAAGCGCGTTAGAGGGTCCGATGTCGCTGCTGATGCCGCAATCCGATGCCGCTGTCCTTGCGCGCCGCGCCGAGATCGTCGCGGCGCTCAAGCGCATGGTGCCGGGCGAGGGCGTGATTGCGTCGGAGGAGGCGATCAAAGTGGTGCCGCGCGGCGCCGGCACTTCGCTCTCCGGCGGCGCCTTGCCGCTCGGCGATGGCGTGCTGCTTGGTCTCGCCAAGTTCAATCGCATCCGCGAGATCGATTACGATAACCGTGTCGCCGTGGTCGAACCGGGCGTTACCAATCTGGCGGTGTCGCAAGCGGTCGAGGCGGCCGGGTTTTATTACGCGCCCGATCCGTCATCGCAAATCGCCTGCACCATCGGCGGCAACGTCGCGGAGAATTCCGGCGGCGTGCATTGCCTGAAATACGGCATGACCACCAACAACGTTCTAGGCTGCGAGCTGGTGCTGATGACCGGCGAGATTGTACGCCTCGGCGGCAAGCATCTCGATTCCGGCGGCTACGACCTCATGGGCATCGTCACCGGGTCCGAAGGCCTGCTCGGCGTTGTCACCGAGGTGACGGTGCGGATCCTCAAGCGGCCGCAGACGGCGCGCGCGGCGATCATCGGCTTTGCCGCTTCCGAAGACGGCGGCGAATGCGTCGCCAAGATCATCGGCGCCGGCATCATTCCAGGCGGCATGGAAATGATGGACCGGCCGGCCATTCACGCGACCGAGCAGTTCGTTCATGCCGGCTATCCGCTTGACGTTGAGGCCTTGCTGATCGTCGAACTCGACGGGCCGGCGGCCGAGGTCGATCACCTGCTCGAACGCGTCCAGGACATTGCCAGGCAATGCCGCGCGGTGACCTGTCGCGTTTCCAACTCGGAAGAGGAGCGGCTGTTGTTCTGGGCCGGACGTAAGGCCGCTTTTCCGGCGGTCGGCCGCATCTCACCCGATTATTACTGCATGGACGGCACAATACCGCGGGCGAAACTGCCACTGGTGCTGCGCCGCATGCAGGAATTGTCGGCGCAATACGGATTGCGCTGCGCCAATGTGTTTCACGCCGGCGACGGCAATCTGCATCCGCTCATCCTCTACGACGCCAACAAGCCGGGCGAACTCGAGCGCGCCGAGCAATTCGGCGCCGATATTTTGCGGCTGTGCGTCGAGGTCGGTGGCGTGTTGACCGGCGAGCATGGCGTCGGCGTGGAGAAGCGCGATTTGATGCCGACCATGTTCTCGGAGACCGATCTCAACCACCAGCAGCGGCTCAAATGTGCTTTCGACGACAAGAGCCTGCTCAATCCCGGCAAGGTGTTCCCGACTTTGCACCGCTGCGCCGAGCTCGGCCGCATGCACGTGCATGCAGGGCGGGTCGCATTTCCCGACCTTCCGCGGTTTTGAAACATCGCTATGCGCAATCAAACCCAGCTATGAAATTCGGTCTGTTCACGTCGGCGCAGGCGAATAGCGGCGATCTGGGTCCGGAGAGCGGGCAAGGTTTTCGCGACTACCTCGATTTCAACGTCGCGGCCGAGCAGCTCGGCTTCCAGTCAAGCTTTCTGGTCGAGCATCACTTCACCGGCTGGAACCAGGTTTCCTCGACGCTCATGCTTTTGACCGCGCTCGCCATGCGCACGGCGCGGCTGCGGCTCGGCTCGGCGGTGATGGTATTGCCCTGGCACAATCCCGTGCTGCTCGCGGAAGAGGCGGCGACGCTCGATCTGATCTCCGGCGGCCGGCTCGATCTCGGCATCGGCAAGGGCTATCGGCATAGCGAGTTCAAAGGATTCCAGATCGCGCCCGAGGAGGCCGAGGCGCGCTTCGACGAGGCGCTTGAGATCATGGTCCGCGCCTGGACCGAGCGCAGCCGCTTTTCGCATCGCGGCCGGTTCTGGCACTTCGAAGACATCGTGGTCGAGCCGCCGCCGGCGCAAAAACCGCATCCGCCGCTTTGGGTCGCCGCCGGCAGCGCCAATTCGATCCGGCGCGCCGCGGCGCGCGGATTCAATCTGATCCTCGACCAATATGCCGGGCCGCAGCTGATCGCCGAGCGCATCGCGCTCTACAAAGCTGAGCTTAAAGCCCATGGCCTTTCGTTTGATCCGACGCAGGTCGCGGTGGCGCGCCAGGTTTATGTCGCCAACGATGAAGCCGACAAAGAGGCGGCACTGCGGCGCCAGGCGGCCTACACAAAGCGCACCGTCGAAGTATCACGCGCGCCCACGCACGCGCCCGGTGGCAGCGAGGGCTCGCATGTGCTCGCTTACGCCGATAGGCCTGGCGGCACCGAGGAGCACGCGCTTTACGGCACGCCGGAGGAAATCCGCGCGAAGCTCGAAGAGCTGCGGCAAGCGGGGGCGAAATACGTCCTTCTGACATTCTCCGGCGGCGTGGTGCAGCTTCATCGCTTCGCGCGCGAGGTCATGCCGTCATTTTCATCGCTCGCCGATGCGCCGCGGGCGGCCGAATAATGGTGCTGCATGAGTGAGCCGCTGCGGCCGCGCGAGCCGAAACAAGTCGAAGAAGCGATCGCTTGGGCACTGGCGCAAGGCAAAACGCTCGAACTGATTGGCTGCGGCACCAAGCGTGCGATCGGCCGCGCCGCGCAATGGGATGCGACGCTTGATCTCTCCAGGCTTACCGGTGTCACGCTGTACGAGCCGGAAGAACTGGTGCTGTCCGCCAAAGCCGGCACGCCGCTCACAGAGATCAACGCGCTCGTCGTCGAACAACGCCAACAGCTCGCGTTCGAACCGATGGATTACGGCCCGCTATTGGGCGGTGAGCTTGGCGCAGGCACGATCGCCCGCGATCATTTCCTCGGCTTTTCCGCTGTTTCCGGCCGCGGCGAGACGTTCAAATCGGGCGGCCGCGTGGTCAAGAACGTCACCGGCTACGATCTTTGCAAGCTCATGGCCGGATCCTGGGGGACGCTCGCGGCGCTGACCGATGTCACGATCAAGACATTGCCGCGACCGGAGACGGAGCAATCGATTCTCGTCATCGGCCTCAATGCGGCGACCGCCGGTAAAGTCATGGCGGCGGCAATGGGCTCGTTTGCCGACGTCTCGGCTGCGGCGCATCTGCCCGCCGAGGTGACGGCAGATGTGCCGGAGACCGCCTCGGCCGGAGCCGCCATCACGGCGCTGCGCCTCGAAGGCGTTGCGCCATCGGTCGCGCAACGCAAAGCCGTACTGGAAAAGCTACTCGGCGCATTCGGTTCGCTCGCAACCCTTGAAGAGGCAGCGTCGCGCGCCATATGGCAGGCGGTCCGGGACGTAGCGCCGTTTGCTGCCAAGGGTCCGCGGGGCCAACAAGATGTTTGGCGCGTTTCGACAGCGCCATCGCGTGGCGCCGATGTCGGCCGCACCCTTACTGACAAAGCGGGCGGTGAAATCCTCTACGATTGGGCCGGCGGTCTTGTTTGGGCGGCATTGCCGCGCACCGACGACGCGCATGCGCCGCTGGTGCACGCAACTGTCGCCGGGTCTGGCGGCCACGCCACACTCATTCGCGCCCCGGCCGCGATCCGCGCTAAGGTCGACGTGTTCATGCCGGAGCCGGCGCCGCTTGCGGCTTTGACACAGCGTATACGCAAAGGCTTCGATCCGCAGGGCGTCCTTAACCCCGGCCGCATGTGGGCGGGCGTGTGAGGCATAGCGTGTGAGGCATACTAGAATTCGCAATGCAGACAAACTTCACGCTCGCACAACTTGCCGACCCCGATGTCGCGGAATCGGAAAAGATCCTGCGCGCCTGCGTGCATTGCGGCTTTTGCACCGCCACCTGTCCGACCTATGTGCTCGACGGCAACGAGCTCGATTCGCCGCGCGGGCGCATCTATCTGATCAAGGAGATGCTGGAGCACGACCGGCCGGCAACCGCCGAGGTCGCCATCCATATCGATCGCTGCCTGTCCTGCCTCGCTTGCATGACGACCTGTCCGTCGGGCGTGCATTACATGCATCTGGTCGATCACGCCCGCGCCCATATCGAAGAGACCTATCGGCGTCCGCTCGCCGAACGGCTCATGCGCTGGCTGCTGGCGAACGTGATGCCTTATCCGCGACGCTTTCAGTTCGCGATCCATGCAGCGTTATTTGCCAAGCCGCTGGCGCCGCTCGCTCAGGCGGTAGGGTTCAAGCGGCTCGCTGCCATGCTGCAATTGTCACCATCGCAGCGGCCTCACGCGCCGCGGCCGGCACGGACGTTTCCCGCGACGGCTGCATCCGGCCGCAAAGCGCGCGTGGCGCTGCTCGCCGGCTGCGTCAATGACGTGCTGGCGCCGCAGCTTAACGGCGCCGCGATCCGGCTCCTCACGCGCCACGGTGTTGAGGTCGTGGTGGCGCAAGGCGCCGGCTGCTGCGGGTCGCTCGTCCATCACCTGGGTCGCCGAGCCGAGGCACTGGTGCAGGCGCGCGCAAATATCGACGCTTGGAGCGCGCTGGGCGACATCGACGCCATCGTGATCACCGCCTCCGGCTGCGGCACGACCGTCAAGGATTACGGTTTCATGCTGCGCGACGATAAGGCCTATGCCGAGCGCGCCGCACGCGTGGCGAAACTAACCAGGGACATCAGCGAGTACCTCGTCACGCTGCCGCTCGCGCGCAAGCAAGACGTAAATGAGCTTGTTGTCGCATATCATTCGGCCTGCTCTTTGCAGCATGGCCAACGCGTAACGCGACAGCCGAAGGAGATCCTCACCAGACTGGGCTTTGTTGTAAAAGATGTGCCGGAAGGTCACCTATGCTGCGGCTCCGCAGGAACCTACAATATTCTGCAGCCGGACATCGCAAGGAGGTTGCGCGAGCGTAAAGTCGGGACTATCGAGAGATTGCGACCTGACGTGATCGCCGCCGGCAATCTCGGTTGCGTCATGCAGATCGCAACGGGCACGAACCTTCCGGTGGTCCATACGGTCGAATTGATCGATTGGGCTACAGGCGGGCCTTGTCCGCCGGTGTTACGGGAGTATCGGCTGCGGGAGCATCGGCCCAAGGAGACAACGAGCCCGGCGATGCAGCCTTCGATGGCAATCGGCTGAGGGGGTGGCCGAGTGTCAGATGCAAGGTGTCACAGCGCGCGTCAGGTGCCAGTTTCGGCGTAGAGACCGCACGAATTTTGAATCGGTAAAGGATCGGGAGGTCGATCATGGCGAAGAGGAAGAAGGCGAAGAAACGGTCCACCAAAAAGAAGGCCGCTCCGGCCCGCAAGCGACGGAAGGTAACGAAGGCGGCGGCGAAGCGGTCGACCAAGAAAAAGTCGGCCCGCAAGGTTGCCCGTAAGGCTGCACCCAAGCGCCGTTCGGCGCCGAGACCCGCTCCCGCTCCTGCCGCCGAACCGGCGCCGGCGCCGTCGTGGAGCCCGCCGAGCGACTTTGGCGGCGGTGGCGATACCGGCGCTTAGTATCAAGCGATTAAAGCCAAGAGCGGCGGCGCCAAGCGCCGCCGCCTGCATTGCGTGGCCTGTATTCAAGGCTATGCAATGCATGGCCTGCATTGCATAGCTCTGGCTGGACCAATAGCATTCATACGCGGAAAGAATTGGCGGCGACCGGTTCGCCGTTCCGAGCGCTGTCGAGGAGGTGCGTTATGCCGGGAACCTACAAAATTCTGATCTTGGGAGCGTCTTATGGTTCGCTCCTCGCGTCCAAAATCCTGTTCGGCGGGCACAAGCTGCATCTGGTTTGTCTTCCCGCGGAGGCCGATCTGATCAATAGCGAAGGCTTTCGTGTGCGATTACCGGTACGCGGACGCAAGGACCCGGTAGAACTCGACTCGCGCAAGCTTCCAGGCAAGGTCACCGCCGGTCCGGCAGCGGGCGTCAATCCGAAGGACTACGATCTTGTCGGGCTTGCCATGCAAGAGCCGCAATATCGCTCTCCTGGCGTACGCGAGCTTTTGGATGCGGTCGGCAAGTCGCGCGTGCCCTGCATGTCGATCATGAACATGCCGCCGCTCCCTTACATCAAGCGCATCCCGGGCCTCGATTACGAGGCGCTCAAGCCGGCCTATACGGATCCGAGCGTGTGGGATTCGTTTGACCCCGCGACCATCACTTTGAACAGCCCAGATCCGCAGGCGATCCGCCCGCCGGATGAAAAGGTCAATGTCCTGATGGTCACATTGCCCACCAACTTCAAGGTGGCGCGGTTCGACGACGAAAAATCGACCGCGATGTTGCGCCAGCTGCAGAACGAAATCGAAGCAATTCGCTACGACACGCCGGAAGGCAAGGTCGAGCTGCCGGTCAAACTCAAGGTCTACGATTCCATCTTCGTGCCGTTGGCCAAATGGGCGATGTTGCTCGCCGGCAATTATCGCTGCGTCACCAAGGACGGCATGCGCACGGCGCAAGAGGCGGTACATAGCGATATCACCACTTCGCGTTCGGTCTACAACTTCGTCTTCGACCTTTGCGTCAAGCTCGGCGCCAAGCCCGAAGATCTTGTCCCGTTCGAGAAGTACGCGGCTGCGGCGCAATCGCTGACACGGCCAGCTTCCGCGGCGCGCGCGTTGCAGAACGGCGCGCCGTTTATCGAGCGCGCCGACAAGCTCGTGCAGCTCATTGCCAGGCAGAAAGGCTTGAGCCACCCGGCCATCGACGCCCAGGTGGCTTTGGTCGACGCCCGGCTCGAGGCGAATCGCAAGAAACAGGCGGCCTAGACCACCGCGGGCACTGGACTACGCGTCCACCACCTCAACGTCCTGCCAAAAGCCGAAGCGGCCGCCGACCTGTCGCATCTCCGGTCGCGGGGCTTCGTAGCACCAGGCCGCGCGACTGTGCCGCGCGCCGCCGACAACCACGTCATAGAACTGCACGCCATGCGGACAGGCGCGATCGTCCGCAGTCTTCTCGACCCTTTCGAGCCAGTCCACACGCACCGAATTGGGCGGAAAGTACTGATATCCTTTGCATTCGATTACATCATTGCTGTCAGCGACCGCCTGGCCATCGATCATCGCCTTCATCTGTGCTGCTCCTAAGGACCGCCCCTCAAGCTATATAGGCGCGTTATCTCCCAGCGAGCGCCCCGCGCGAATGACAGCTCCAGCCAAATCAGGTGTAACCGCGCCGCCACACCTTTTAAGAAAGTGCAAAGTTTTCCAACGAAAGCTTAAAAAGGCAGCATTTGCTGTGGTTTTAAGCTTGGCTGTTCTCTAGCAAAATTGAAGAATTCGTGAAGTTCACAGCCGCGCATGCGGGGTGCGCAGGGTGTGCCGGCAGGGTCTGCAGCATTGGCTGCATCAAGCTGCTGGCAGGGGATAGAATAGAAGGG
>WNGH01003113.1_pt1 | contig 15838 bp, 16 predicted proteins | sample 5400631 | NCBI WGS metagenome assembly WNGH01 (sample SAMN13153373, study PRJNA577476) | soil metagenome | isolation source: 115 cm soil or saprolite under Garry oak tree replicate 1 | place: USA:California | collected 2016-06-15
TCTAAGTCTTTGAACTTTGGCAGCGATACTCACTGCGTTTATTCTGACAAGTCTGTCCAGTCTTCTCTCAAACTCAATCTTCTCATCTTCGGAAAGAGCCAGATCTGGGTTGCCGCTGGCCTGCATCGCACTGCTTAAACTCGTTAGGTTCTCAGAAAGCGGTGTTTCTTCGTCGGCTAAGAAGACGGACAGCGAAAACAAAGACCTTAGAATGACTTCTATTTCGTCACGCCTCAGGGAGGGCACCTGTTGAATGACGGCAGAAGCTAATTCCTTCAATCCGCCTACCAGTGGCGCACTCTCCAAGGCGCTAGCAATTGCTTCCACGTCGGCAGTTGACAGTTGCTTAATCTTTCGAAAGCCGGGCCTGTACTGCGAGGGGATGATGGTTATCGCCAATTTAGGCAGTCTCCCGAATGGTGGCCCTTTTCAGGACCGTACTCTAATACAAGTATAGGTCAGACGGATAAGTTTCTTGAAAAGTGACCTAAGGTGTTTCCAAGGGGCTAGGTTTAGGAAGTGGTCGATTGCATCCTTTAGGTACCCTGTGGGACGCTATTACAGGCGATTCTAGCCACGATCTCTGGCTTGGTATGGCAAAGTGCTTTGTGTCTCAAAGTTTAAACGCGGTTATCCTTGCGCGTGAACGCCTCAAAACGAAGTAAAATAACCGCATTCGAAGTGTTTGCCAGGCCAGCCCGGTAACCCCTTTTTGAACAAAGTGCAGTCGCTTCTAGGTATCCCCGCTGCATTCCCTTTGTTCTCTCGGTATCCGCGCTAGGTTGACTGCATGGAATGCACACGGCCTATGCCGGACGGGTGGACAGGGTGGAACTCCGAATTTAGTGATGGAAGTGCCGAATGCTACCGGGTGGAATACCGAAACCTTGGTCTTTTGGCCTAGGTGGAAGCTATTTGGAAGGGTTTCGAATGTGTGCGGAAGTATTTCTGGCAAGAGCGGTAGACGAGCGCGGCCCAAGGTTTAGAAGATAGGCGCTCGGCGACACTGCTTAGAAAAAAACAAAAAAGCCCACCGGATTGCTCCAGTGGGCCTATTCTGTTGACAGACCTACTTCTTCGCTTCTTCCTTGCGCTTCTTGGCCCAGCGGGCTTTGGCAAGTAGGGAGAGCTTCTTCCTCGCGGCCAAACTCATCGTCGGTCTGGTCCCGCTCACGGTAGCAGCGGGCTTCGTCTGAGGCGCGGCTCCGTTCAGAGCACGACGGTAAGCAGAGATACCCGCATCCAACGCACCAAGTTCGACAGCCAACGCCTTCCTCTTCGACAACAACTCTTCTAGTACAGCACTCATGTGTTTCCTCCTAGGATTAAGATTGTACCAGTAGCTAGGCACCGAAGGTACTCGCCACGCCGTGCAGGCACGGTATGTTTTGGACGAGCGGGAAGGGCGGAACTTCGGATTCCTTCCGTGGATGTACCTAGCGGAAGGCCTTTTGGCAGGGTTTTGAGGGTGAGCGGAAGTGTTTCTGGCAGGGGTGGAAGGGGTTCAACTCCGGGTGGAAGTGGGTTGCTTGAAGGAAGTGGGTCAGATTGTAGAGGCGCTTTTTGATTGCTTTCTTCTTGGCCATAAGCGCATCATGGTATATCCCTACCAATTTGAGTAACCCCTCAGACTTGTAGCGGTGCCGAGGTGTCTCTTATGATCGGCAAAAACAAAGAACGCTGGCGCGAACTGTGCGAACAAGTCGCAGTCGAGCAAGACCCTAAAAAGCTAGTAGAACTAACCACAGAGATTTATCGCCTTTTGGAAGAAAAGAGAAGACGCCTTCAGAGAAGAGGCCTTTTGGATGCCAAGCCACCAGATAGAATTAAACTTCAAACTGATGACCCACTACTTGCTTGAACTTGAGCTTCTTACTAAACCGCCAAGCGTTGTAAGATAGGGGTCCCCAGCAGAGGATTTTCCCATGAACGAAACCACTTCTCAGACCCAAGTCCCTAGTTGTCCCCATTGCGGCGGCAAACAATTCTTCCGTTCGAGAAGAATCGGCGTCAAAGATTGGTTCCTTCGCCATGTATTGTTTCACAACCCGTACCGCTGCGCGGCCTGCGACGGTCGCTTCTTTCGCTCCACCCTCGGCCATCACCACAAAGAACAACTACACCACCACGTCTAAGCCTAACCCGTCCGGGGTATTGGCGTTTACATGGCGAAGGCCACGCCAAGTGTCCAGAATGGTACAGATTCCGGACCGTGTGTAATCGCATCCTGTCTCAATGAAAAAGAACGAACTCACGCCCAAACAAGTCTCCTCCGTCCCCTGTCCTACCTGTGGTGTCGCTACCAAAAGAGTTGTGTGCTGCATTCAGGTGCTCCGCGCTCAAGACCTCACATAGACCGGAAGTTTACCGCCATTGATGCTATCGAGAGAAGATCGGGCTAACTCCCGATTACGGTTTGGAAGGCTGGCGGAAGTACTTTGGTGAGATGCGGAAGTCCTTTCTAGCAGTTTCTAACAATTGAATTGAGAGTCTGTTGGTAACGCCGTGACACGGTGAGGCTTAGGATTTTAGGGTGTGATTTCGAATCCTTCCGCCCCAGCCAATTCTCCCCCCCGCTCCAAGAATGATGGTCTTGCGCGCTCGGACCGTTTTAATACCGATTGCCCTATCTAACCAAAGCTTATCATAATTATAAGGTAACCATACCGGGTGGCATTCGTTTTGGCGGTACCGGCGTTGGGACCCGACCCTCAGCTTTGCTCTGCCTCAACGCGCTTTTACTCGTAACGCAGCGCGATCATTGGATCCACACGCGTCGCGCGCCGCGCCGGGAGATAGCAGGCCGCCAGTGCGACCGCCATCAAGAAAATCGCCACACCTGCAAACGTCAACGGGTCCTCCGCGCTCACGCCATACAACATGCTGCTCATCAATCGCATCATTCCGAACGCCGCCGCGATTCCCAACGCCACGCCTACGCCCGCCAATCTTCCTCCCTGCCGCATGACAAGTCTCAACAAGTCGCCCGTTTGCGCGCCCATCGCCAGCCGAATCCCCATCTCGCGCGTTCTCTTAGCCACCACGTAGGCCATTACGCCGTAAATTCCCACTGCCGACAGCACGAGCGCAAGGCCCGCGAAAATCCCCAGTAGCATCATGCTGAATCGCGCTTGCGACAGCGACTTCGCCACAACATCATCCATCGTCGCGACGTTTGCCACTGGCTGCTCGGGCTTCAGCGAATGCACTACATCCCGCACCGCTGCCGCCATCGCCGACGGCTCCCCCGTCGTCCGCACAGCCAGCGTCATCGAGGAATTGAACCCCTCATCTTTATATTGCGCGTAAGGCGCGAATACCGTCGGCTCCGCCGGAGCATTCAAACTGGAGTCTTTCATGTCGCCGATTACGCCCACGATGGTCCGGAGCGGAGCCAGGCGGCCGTTAGCGTCCGCGAGCGCTTCCTTAGGAATCAGTTCGAGCGGAGGCAGCATCCGGATGGACTTCCCGATCGGGTTCTCGCCCGCTAAAAACTTCTTCGCGAACGATTCATTGACGATCGCGACCTGCACGGACTGTTGATCGTCGCCTTTCTCGAACAGTCGTCCCTCTTTCCTTCGCGCGCCGATCGCGCCCCAGTAGCCCGGCGTGCTCAACTGAAATAGCACCAGTGGTACCTGGTCGAGCGATGCCGGCGGAACCTGGCCCTGCACGCTGACATATTTCCCCCAACCGAATCCAACTCCCAATGGCAGCGTCGTTGTCGCCCCCGACGCCGTTATTCCCGGCAGGGCGCTTACGCGCTCGGAAAGGGCGTCGAAGAATTGAACGATCCGATTCTCATACCCCTCGCCTTCATCGCCGGTCACTTGAATCTCCATGGTCAGCACATGGTCGGGAGAAAATCCCGCATCTGCATGGCGCAACGCGCCGAAGGTTCGAATCAGCAAGCTTGCACCCACCAAGAGCAGCAGCGCCAGCGCCACTTCGGAAACAACCAGCACGCTCCGCAACCGGTTCCTCCCGCGGCCGTCGCTTCCGCCGCGGCCAGACTCCCGCAAAGTTTCCTGGACGTCGGTCTTTGCCGCGAGCAATGTGGGGGCGAGCGCGAAAAAAACGGCCGTGACGAGCGAGATGACCAGGGTGAACAGCAACACACCGCCATTTACGGTGATCACATTGAACCGCGGCAAATTGCTGGGGATGAGCGGCTGCAAAGCGTGAATTCCCCAAATCGCCAGTAACACCCCTCCCGATCCGCCTAACAACGCCATCGGAATGCATTCCGCCAGCAATTGTGCCAGCAGGTGCAAGCGCGTCGCGCCCAGCGCGGAGCGCACCGCGAACTCCTGCTCACGATCGGTCGCGCGCGCCAGCATCAAATTCGCCACGTTGACGCAAGCGATCAGCAGCACGAAGCCCACCGCTCCTAACAGCACCAGCAGGGCGGCGCGCGCATCGCCTACCAGTTGCTCGCGCATGGGAACAACTTTCGTGCCCAGTCCTTTGTTGATCGGAAATTCGTTCTCGAGTTGCGCCGCGATCCCGGTCATCTCCGCTTGCGCTTGCGCCACGGTCACGCCGGGCTTCATCCGCGCCACTACGTTCAAGTAGTGATTGCCTCGCGTGTTCATTTCGTCTTTTGGCGCATAGGAAAGAGGCACGAACAGATTCGCCGGCGGCAGATCCCTGAAGAACGGCATTCCCCTCGGCATCACGCCCACCACCGTGTATTCCTGGCCGTTCAGCCGCAGCGACCGGTTCACAACCTTGGGGTCTCCGCCAAATTTATCCTGCCAGAGGCCGTAGCTCAGCAAAACGACACGGTGCTGCCCCCACTTTTCGTCTTCCGGCAAGAAAGTCCGTCCCAGGATCGGCTGTACGCCCAGCAATGGAAACAGCCCTGCCGTAATGTCAGCTCCAGCCAGTCGCGCGGGTTCTTGGTTCTGGACGGATACGTTGAACGTAGCATTCGACGAAGCGGCCATACCGTTGAACGAATGGTTCTGCGCTTGCCAAGCGCGGAAATCTGGAGCCGAAGATCCACTGTTCCCTACTCCTTGCGAAATAAACGTCGACCAGACGAACACCAACTTGCTCGCATCTTTGTATGGCAGGCTTTCAAGTAAGACTGCATTCACGACGGAGAAGATCGCGGTGTTCGCTCCGATCCCGAGCGCGAGTGTGAGAATGGCCACCGCTGCGAATCCCGGATTTTTCCGCAGCATCCGCAGACCGAACCGGATATCTTGCAGCAGGTCCGCCAGCCTATCTCCACCCCTTCGCTTTCGCAGCCGTTGCTCGCTCATCACTTCTCGTACCGGTGCGGGCACTCGCGCCACCACGGGATGCTCCGCGCGATGAATTTCTTTTCCCAGCTCATCCCAATCGCCAAATTGCGCCGTCACGCGTAACTCCGCATCCGTCTGCGTCGCACCTTGCGTTAGCGCCGCGTTGTATTCCTGCTCCAGCTGCTGCGCGAGTTCCTCGATAATTTCCTGCTCGCGCGCCGCGTCAAGCCGCAGTTCCGGCAGTCGCTCCCGCACCAATTTTTTCCAGTCCCGCATCCATCCACTCCGACCCCAAACGATCCGCCCATCGCAATTCTTGTATCAGCTCATGTAGGGTCTCTAACTCCCAGACAACGCCACCTTCTCCATCACCCGAATCAATTGCCTCCAACTCCGCCGCTGTTCCGGCAAGGCCTTCCGCCCCATGGCCGTCAATTTGTAAAATCGCCGCCGCCGCTGTCCCGCTTTCTCCACCCACTTGCCTTCGATCCAACCCCGCCGCTCTAGCCGGTACAGCATCGGGTACAGCGACGCCACGTGAAAATCCACCAGCCCGCCCGAACGCTGCTCGATCAGCTTCGCGATCTCGTAGCCGTGCCGCGGCCGATTTTCCAAAATCGAAAGGATCAGCACCTCAGACGTGCCTTTCTTCAACTCTGAACCAAGCACTGTTGTCACCATATGTAGTAACGATATATATAGGCAAGACCTATGTCAAGGCTCCTGGCTCGGCGGCAGACGTCAACTGCTATGGCGTCCCACGACAATGGCAGTTGGAGTTAAGTTACAAAATCGAAGGGGATGATCGCGACATCAATAGTAGTCTCGGAATCGCTGGTAGCGGGATCCGTGCCCACCATCGTGAAGGGATAGGTAACGCCCTGGTACGTGAATGACGATGTCCAGTGCGGAACCGTCTTCGACGTCGCAGGAACTGTCGTGACGGACGAATCTGTCCTGAACATCGGATTGCCGACGCCATCCGTCTGCGGGTTTGACTGTGCGGCCGCATTCGCAGAAACCAACAGGATTAGAGTCAGCGCACAGAGAGACACCTCGAGAGTTTTTCGCAAAGCAAGGCTCCTTTCGTGGTTCTGATTTAATGAGCGGGCGGGAACGCTCCACTCCGGAGAGCATCGCTCCAGGCCGGAGAGAGCGAAACGAGAGTTCAGCGCTGGATGCTACATCCGCTTTGGTTAGGACAGAAAGCTCCAGTACCCCTTGCACAACACCATCGCCTGACTATGCAATGCAATTTATTTGACACCAGACATTCAATAAACTTTCTCTAATCTTTCGCCGTCCGCGACCCTTCCACCCAGCCGTTCCCAACCGCCATCCATGGACTCCACATACAGACGCTGTGCCTCGATGACGTTCGCGTCGAAAACTGACGCAGATAAGAGCGCCACCAGGCGGCTGGTAGCCAGCGGGAATAGCCGTAGCGTTGCCACGGCCCGTGCATCCAATGGAATGGTGGCGAATGACATGAGGATGGTGCGTATGACGCTGGATGGAATCGTCAGAATGGCTCTGTTTGGGTTCTTGGTGCCAGGGGTCGGGGCGCAGGTGTCACCGCAGAGTCCGCCATCGCTCGCGGATGGGACGGAGCAAAGTTCACGGTCCTCGCAAGGACAGTCGCAGATGGAGTTGAACCGTTTTTCCCTCTTGAACGGAACGTCGATTGATGTCGCCCCGGACTGGATCGCGCGCGAGCAGATGCCGCTGCCGCCTTCGCCGAGGCTAGCGCCGTTCGCGCCGCACGTGACGTTCCTGGAATTTTCAGCACTGGAAAATCCGAGAATGCATTCGGTGTTGCGGATCGCAACGACAACCAATTCATTCCTCGGAGGGGATGAGGTTGCTTTGGATACGCAGATGCACAGTGCCGCGGGTTCCGGGAATAGTCTCGCCGATTATCTATTCTACTTTTTCTTTTCGCCCCCGAGGGACTGCTTGGATGGGGGTTCGGAAGCTTTCAGCAAGGCGAAGAGCCAGGCCGGAACGTCGGACCAGGCGGTTTCGCCGGAGCTGAGCGTTCCCATGTACTGCAAACACGCACCCACGCTGGCGGATTTTTATTCAAGAGAGTTGAGCCCGGGTATCACGTTTCAATTTACGAATGGAGTGGAGCGCGCGAGTGGGATTTTTCCGGAGTTTTATCTGACGCCAATGGAAAAAGTGGAAGCGAACGGGCTGACGTTTTATGTATTTGAGGCGCAGGGGCGTAGGGAGCTCGATCTCGCAATGCTGGACCACTTCAACTTGCCCGACGACTTGCAGGGCGCGCAGGCGGATTTCTTCTTAGCCATAGGTGCGCCGAGTCCGTTTCCGTTTGTTCTGGACCGACAGAGGAAGAATGTTCCGCTGATCGAAGTGGCATATGGTGGAATTGGGCTGGGCCCTAATAAACGTGACACGTTCATGCGGCTACTTCGGCAAGTGCGCTTACGGTGAAGCAAGACTCGCAGAAACTCCCGGTAATTTCAGCGATTGTGCGGCGGCCCCTGGCGAAGCCTGACCACCTACAGCTGCCTTGCCAGCATCACAGCATAGTCCTTCGTCGACTCTTGGAATCGCCGATGGAGCGTCTAGGCCGCGCATCTTCTAGTCCTTCTTTGTCGGCAGCCCTGCCGCCACCCAGCCTTTCCAACCGCCATCCATCGACTCCACATTCGCGTATCCCATCTTCTGCAAATTGTCAGCGACCAGTGCCGAGCGAAATCCTCCGCCGCAATAAAGAATCATTTTCGTCGAAGTCTCCGGCACTTGTGTTTCAATGTCGCGCTCAATCACTCCTCTTCCCATGTGCACCGCTCCGGGCACGTGACCCTTCTCCCACTCGTTGTCCTCTCTCACATCCACCAGCAAAAACTTCTCGCCGGAGTCCATTCGCCGCTTCACGTCCTCGACGTTCGTCTCCTTCACTCTTTTTTTCGCCTCATTGACGAGTTTCAAGAACTGTGGCGAGTGCGCCATCGTAATTCTCCTTCCCTGAATTCATTCAATCGAATTCACTAAGCGAGAGTAACACGCGCAGATTTCCCGTGCTTCCCGTCTCATCTTTCACCGGCGGGTTCTCGATCGTCAGAATCTGACTTGCTGGAATCTTTCTTAGGTGGCGCTCTTCTTTGGAAAACTCCGTACGTAATGCACCAGGCCCCACACTTTTGCCGGAGCCAGCCGGTCGCCCTCGCCGACCATCTTGTCTTTGCCTTTTACGATGAGGTCGAAGATCTCTCCGTCAGAAATTCCGCCGAGCGCATCAGCTTCGTGCCAGTCTTTCATCTTCAACTTCATCGACTCCACCAGCTCGCCTTTTCCGTCTCCGTTGGCGCCATGGCACATCGCGCAATCGTAGCCAAATATTTTCTTTGCCGCTGCGAGGACTTCCGGCGTCGCCTTGACCGGATTTTCTTTTTTCGTCGCTGCCGCTGCCGTCGCCGGTGGCGTCTCCGCCGGCTTCTCCTGCGGAGCATTTTGCTGCGCGCATAGAACGCCCAGACTCATCACTAACCCTGTACCCAGGACCCGGAGAATATTGCCCATGATCTCCTCCCGACGAGAAATTGCTTTGCAGCCTCCAAGAGGCCACATTTCGCACCGGTCAAAATGTTCAGGAATCTATGCGACGGAGTCTACACCCATGCGGCCCAACAAGCGCAAAAACGTTACAAATTGTTTAATCGTGTAGCAACGGACTTATCCTTCTCTTCATTCTTCATTCGAACCCGCACCTACTCCAAATCTCTCCAATTCGGCCCCGTACAAATCTCCACTCCTAGCGGCACCTCCAGCTTGTATACGCCCTCCATCTCCTCGCGCACCAAATCTTCCAGCACCGTCTTTTCCTTTGGCGGCGCCTCGAACACCAATTCGTCGTGCACCTGCAGAATCATCTGCGCCTTCAGCTTCGCTTCCTTCAGCCGTTTCGAGATTGCAATCATCGCCAGTTTGATCAAATCCGCCGCCGTTCCCTGCAATGGAGAATTTAGCGCCGTCCGTTCCGCAAAATTCCGCAATTGTACCTGCGGAGAATTGATTTCCGGTATCGGCCGTATGCGGCCGAACAAAGTTTTCGTCTCGCCACTTTTCCGCGTTTCCACCAGCACACGATCCAGATACTCTTTCACACCTCGATATCGCGAAAAGTAAGCATTGATGAACTGCGCTGCCTCTTTCTGCGCAATCCCCAGCTGCTGTGCCAGTCCAAAGGCTGACAGCCCATAAATAATTCCAAAATTGATGGCCTTCGCTGCGCGCCGGTGTTCCGCTGTTTGTCCCATCGGGCCGACTCCAAACACCTCTTGTGCGGTCCGGGCGTGAATATCTTCACCATTGCGAAATGCTTCCACCAGCACCGGGTCCTTCGAAAAATGTGCCATGATCCGCAGCTCGATTTGCGAGTAATCCGCCGAAAGCAGCAGCTTTCCCTCTTCCGCCACAAATGCCGCGCGAATCTCTCTGCCCAACTCCGTTCGAATTGGAATATTTTGCAGATTCGGATCGCTCGAGCTCAGCCGTCCTGTAGCCGTTCCCGTCTGGTTGTAGCTTGTATGCAGCCGTCTCGTGACCGGATGGATCAGTTTCGGCAGTGAATCCACGTACGTGGACTTCAGTTTCGTAAATTCGCGGTATTCGATCACTTTCTTCGGCAGCGGATGCCGCGCGCTCAGCTCCTCCAGCACTTCTACTGCGGTCGATCGCGACTTCGGCCGTCCGCGCTTTGCCGCCGGCTCCAGATTCAACTTGTCGAAAAGAATTTCCGCAAGCTGCGTCGGCGAATTGCAGTTGAACTCCACTCCAGCCAGTTCCCAAATTTCCTTTTCAAGCCGCCGCACTTCCTTTTCCATGGATTGCGACATTTCCGCAAGTACCTGCTGGTCCACGCGCACACCTGCGCGCTCCATTTCCGCCAGCACCCCTGATAACGGCAAATCAATATTCTCGTAAGCGGGCTCGAGTTTCTTCTCGTTGACCTGCGCGCGCAACATCGGCGCCAAGCGCTGCAACCCGTCAGCGCGCTCTCCGGCTCCTCCCCCTACCGGCACATTGAATTGCCGAAACATCACTTCGTCAAAGTTGTGCTTTCCGGTGGTCGGCCGCAGTAAATACGAATACAGCTGCGTCGCGTCTTCGATCTTTTCCGTTGGGCCCGTCAGTAGCTGAAAAAGTTTTGCGTCGTGCAGGATCTTCGCGCGTTTCGCATCCTTCAGCACTGGCTCCAACGCCTTCACCGCCGCTTCTCTCTCGTCCACCCAAATCAGCCGGCCCTCTCCCGCTTCAGAAGACACTTCAATTCCTTTAATTCTTGTTCCGTACCCTTCGCTCTCGCGCCCGTTCATGTCCAGTACCAGCCAAATGGCGAGTGTTTTTTTCGCCGGGACTTTCTTTAGCCATTCACTGAATTCTTCAACGTTTGCAAATTCGGCATAGTCCCTTTTCCCGGCCGCTTCTGTCTCCACCGCCTGTGCTGCAAACGCTTCGCTGCCCAGCTCTCTCAACAATGAATTAAATCCCAGTTCCCTGTACAAATCCGCGAGCGTCGCAATATCCGGCGTCCTCATTTCCAGCGCTGCCAAATCCATTTCGATTGGAACATCCGTCGAAATCGTCGCGAGCTGCTTTGACAGCAACACCTGTTCCCGCTGCTGCTGCAGTGCTTCCCGGTAACGCTTGTTCGGCACTTCATCCGCATGGGCAAGGGCGTTTTCCACGGTTCCGTACTTCTGAATCAGTTCCGTGGCGCCCTTTTCTCCAATGCCCTTTGCGCCCGGTATGTTGTCCACCGTGTCGCCCATCAGCGCCATCACGTCGATCACTCGTTCCGGGGGCACGCCCAGAATCTCTTCCACTCTTTTTTCGTCCACGATTACGTCGGCCTTCGCCCCGCCCGATCCAGTCCGCAGCGTTCGCACGTTCCGTCCGACCAGCTGCATCATGTCCTTGTCATTCGAAACGACCAGTACCTCTACATCACTCTCTGCGGCCTTCTTTGCCAGCGTGCCAATCACGTCATCCGCTTCGAATCCCGCCATTTCCAGAATTGGCATCCGCATCGCCTCGCAAAGCTTTTTCACGTACGGCAGCTGTACACGCATCTCGTCCGGCATCGGCTGGCGTTGCGCTTTGTATTTTTCGAATAATTTGTCGCGAAAAGTTGGTCCCGAGGGGTCGAACACGATTCCCAGATACTCTGGCCGGTAATCCTTCAGAATTCTCTTCAGAATATTGTTGAACAAAAACGGCACTTTGGTCGGCATTCCGCTCGGCGCATTCATTCTCAGCATCGGCGCATAAAATGCCCGATAGATATGCGCCATCGCATCTACTAGAAATAATCTCTTTGGAGTACTCATCCGCGCGAGTATACCAAACGCCGCTCACGCCACATCGAGCGCAAGGTGCGTCTGCAAGCCCGGCTGGCTTTATTCTCGGTTTGAGTCTCGGCCTTTAGTCTTTGTTTTTGTACTTTTCGAAGTGCAGTGCGGGCTGACTCGCCTTGGCCTTTGCTTTCAGCCATTTGCGGACAGAACTGGAGGAGGGGCCCCGGATAAAGCTCAGATAATCCCGTCCACCTCCTCGCCCCAGGATTTTCTTGCAAAAAAGAAAATTCCCGGCCGCAACCAGCGCAGTCGGGAATTTTTCATTCCTCGGAATGATCTGTCGGCAGTCTTATCGTTCAGCTGACGCGGATGTCGATGCCTGTGTCACAAGCAACATCTTCGTGCCGCTATCAAGCCGCACATTCTTGCCGGCGGAAGTAATCACCGATCCTTCCGTCGAGTTCGCGGCATTGCTGTTCAGGCTTAAACCATTGATCCCGAAGACGCCGCGGCTCGTCGGTGTCAACTCGCCTGACGCAGTCAAACCGCCCTGCGTTCGGCCCGCAGCATTGCCTGCTCCTCCCACGGTGGAATTCACTGCGCCAGTTTGGTCTTGCACCGTGCGCGGAACCGTGCTCGCTGCGCCACTGGCTGCGCCGCCTACCGTGCTGCCCACGCCACCTACAACGCCACGATTGCCCGCTGTACCCGCTCCGGCCGCACCCGCTTCGATGTTGCCGGCAGGCTGCAGCTCATCCGGATTCACTGCGGCAGCTCGCTGATCTGATGCCAGCGCTTGAATCGTGACCTGCAGCGGCACCTCGTGCCCATCCTTTAGGACTGCGCGGTCAAACTGTATCGCCAGCGTAGAATCCGCATCCCCTTTGGAACGTGCACTGGCACGCGTCACATGTCCTATGAGCTTCGTGCCCTTGGGAATGATTACTTTGCCGTCGGACTTCACGGCATCTGTCGTCTGGGCGGTGACCGGTTCGCCCGCTTTTGCCTTCTTTGAATCAATTGTCTGACTGAGCTGCGCGTTCACTGCTGTCCCTGCGGCAAGCGAAGCAGACTGCTCATTCTGATTCGCCGACGCTCCTGCAGTGGCCTGCCCTGAGGCTTGCGCGGCCGCGCCGGAACGCTCGGTCGTCTGGCCAAGGGCCACCGAGCCGCCAATCAGTAGCGCTCCCGTCGCTAGAAAATGAATAATGCGTGCCATAGAGCTACTCCTCCTTACCTGTGGGTAATGCACTCGCCAAGCCATCGCTTAGCTACTCATAGTATTGGAGTTAGCCTAACAATGCTGCGTAGAAAAGGCTTCGCCTATGTAGCTTTGTCCGCTAACCGAACCATTTGGGATAGGAAGTCTGGGTTGAACTTAGCGAACATCCGGCGAAGAAGCCGGAGGTTGGACCACGATTAACAGGTGCGTGCCATTCTCGAGTCTTACGCCCTGTTTCGCGCCAACGAGCACAGTTCCGTGCGAACCTTCAGAAACCGGCGTAAATACCCGCAAGTTTGGGTCGCTGAAAGCGCCCTTGCTGTCTGGAGTAAACAGTCCTTTGCGATCGAGTCCGCCTTCAATTCTTTGTCCTGGGACATCGGGCAACGCAGTACGTTTCGGCATCGTAAAGGTGGAAGGAACAACTTGAGATTCAGCCGCTCCAAGGCCGGGGCCGGTTCTTACTGGCCCATCCATTCGATATTCTTCGTACTTCTCGCGAGAGGGAATGGTCGGTTTGGCGCCGACCGGAGCCAATGCCTGAATGCCGGCGTTCAGCTCCGCTTCTTGGCCATTCTTCAAAACTGCGCGATCAAACTCCACAAACAGTGCTGAAGTTTGCTCTCCATCCGCGCCAGTGCGAACCACGTGTCCCACAATTCGGCTGCCCTTTGGCAGAAGCACGCTCCGCTGATAAACCACAGATTCCGTGACGATCGCATTGACCACGTCGCCCGGCTTGCTTTTGGAGGAATCCAATTCTCCCAAAAGCGACGCGTTAATCGCTGTACCAGTGCTCAACGGAATTGTAATCGCCGGTCCCTGTTGAACCGGTTTTTTCTCTGAACTGTTTTGCGCCATTACGCCACCCGAAAGCGCTATCGCAAGGAGCGCCATGCCGAACATTTTATGAGTTGTCATCGGAGGCCTCCTTTCTTCAGGACTGGAGGATAGACCTTTGTTAGATAGACAATACCATCAGTTGAGTGTGCAATACCAACGCCAAATCATAAATCCTTTGTTCGCTGTATACGCGCTTCGCTTGAGTCTGCCAGTTTCTACCCAATTTGCGGTTATAGTACCCGATTCTTACCAGTTGAGTGTGGCGCTTCGGCCACACCCGATTGGCCGCTTCGTCCCGCCGACAGCCAGCAGCTCTATACCGGGATGATTCCGAGCGGTTTTGCCACTTCCGCCAAAATGTCCGCTGCCTTCACTAGCTGCTCTTTTTTGTGTCCGGCGCTTACAATTGCTCGCAGCCGTGCCTTGCCTTCAGCCACGGTCGGGTAGCCCACTGCTGGGGCAAATACGCCTGCCTCAAACAGCTTGTCAGAAAACTCAAACGCCTTCGCCGCGTCGCCTACATGGATCGGCACAATCGGTGTTTCGCTCGCCTTGAACTGGAATCCGCGCTTCTTCAGTTCACGCTTGAAAGTCTTTGTATTCTTCCAGAGTTTTTTCACCAGCTTTTCTCCATCTGGGGAATCGAGTAACGAAAATGCCGCAATGCATGCCGCAGTAACTGCCGGCGGGTGGGAAGTGGAAAACAAAAATGGCCGCGCGCGCAAGTAGAGAAAATCGATCAAATCCCGCGAACCGCAAACGTACCCGCCCATTACGCCGATCGCTTTGCTCAACGTGCCGACTTGAATATGCACGCGCCCGTGGCAATCAAAATGATCAATCGTTCCGCGGCCGTTGTGTCCCAGCACTCCGCTCGAGTGCGCGTCGTCCACCATCATGATGCAATCGTATTTTTCCGCCAGCGTGCAAAGCTCCGGCAGCGGCGCAATATCTCCGTCCATGGAAAACACGCCATCGGTGATGATCAGTTTTTTCCCCGGAAAACTTGCATGTTCTTGCAGAATTCGTTCGCAATCCTTTACGTCCTTGTGCTTGAAAACCTGGATCGTCGCTCTCGAGAGCCGCGCACCATCGATAATCGACGCGTGATTCAACTCATCCGAAACGATTAGGTCCTCTTTGCCGAGCACCGCGGCGACTGTTCCCGCGTTCGCCGTAAATCCGGATTGGAACACCACGCACGCTTCGACGTTCTTGAATTTTGCAATTTGCTCTTCCAGTTGCATGTGGAGCTGCATCGTCCCCGCGATTGTGCGCACCGCGCCCGCACCTGCACCATATTTTTTCGCCGCCTCGACTACTGCCTTGCGCAGCGCCTTGTGCGTCGTCAGTCCCAGATAGTTGTTCGACGCGAGATTGATCACCTCTCGCCCGTCGAACGTGCACACCGGTTTCTGCTCGCCTTCCAGCACGCGTAGTTTTGGTGCCACGCCCTTCGCGCGTAGTTCTCGCAACTGGTCGCTGACATACTTGAGCGGGTTCTGCTTCATCGTTTGCGTTCCTTGCTCAGACATTCTTCATCTCCGTTTTTTCCGGGCTGGCTTTGGGGCTGCCATCGCGAGCCAGCCTCGACGGGCGGGCGATGGCTCTCAACTTCGCAGGCGAGCCGGGTGCCCACCTGTTGCAGAACACTTTTCGATCACTCTATCCTATACGCCCTTACTGGGGCATTCCATTTGGAAACAACAAAATCTTTCCTGCAAGTCCACCCTGCAGTTTTGCAAATGCGTCTTCAAACTGTTCCAGGTTCACGCGCTCGCTGAATAGCGGTTCCAGGTTTAATCGCCCGGCTTTTAGCAGTGCCGTCATCTGCACCCAGGTCTCGTACATCCGGCGTCCGTAGATTCCCTGCACGGTTGCGCCCTTGAAAATCACGTCGTTCACTAAATCCAGCGGCACATTCTCAGTGGGAATTCCCAGCAGTGACGCGCGTCCGCCCGCGCGCAGCGCTTTGAAGCCTTGCTGGATGGCTGTCGGATTTCCACTCATCTCGAGCAGCACGTCCACTCCGGTTTTGTTCGTCTCGCTCAATATTTTCGCAACAGCATCCTCGGCCGCCGGATTGAGCACCACGTCCGCGCCCATCTTCTTCGCCATCGCGCGTCGGTGCTCATTCGTTTCCGTCGCGAACACTGCCGAGCTTCCGCAGGCCTTCGCCACGGCAATCGACATCA
>WNGH01003120.1_pt1 | contig 15831 bp, 7 predicted proteins | sample 5400631 | NCBI WGS metagenome assembly WNGH01 (sample SAMN13153373, study PRJNA577476) | soil metagenome | isolation source: 115 cm soil or saprolite under Garry oak tree replicate 1 | place: USA:California | collected 2016-06-15
CAAAGCCCGGAGGTGTTATGGAGCTTTCTCCCGCCGCCGAATCGTCATGGCCGAGGCGGGATCTTCGGGAGGACGACGGTGAACGTCGTCCCCTGGCCCAGCACCGACGCGACGTCCCTTTTCCTCTCTGCGGAAGGACTTCGAGAATCGTGAGGACGTCCTTTGCCAAGAAAATGAAAAGGGGAGCAAAGGGCGACCGAGTCGCCCTCCGCCCGGTTACTTCCTTCGACCCATCATCGCCGCGAGCGCCGCGATCACGACGAGCGCGAGGACCGCCACGATGATTGTGCCCGTGTCGAGGCCTGCGGTGACCCGCGGTTCGACGGTGCCGACGCGTTGTTCCGCGACGACGGTCGTGCTGCCGCTACTCTCCACATAACCGGGAGCCGTCGCCGTCGCAACGATCCGGAACTGCGTCCGCGGACCCACGTCTGCGGTGAACGCGGTCGTGAAGTGACCCGCCGCATCCGTCGAACCCGACGCGGGCGTGACTCTCCCGCCGAGCCCGATGACTTGGAGGCTCACGGCCGCCCCGGAGACCGGCGACCCGCTGGACGTCACCGCGACGGTGATCGTCGATTGGGCGCCCGACGCGATCGTGACGGCGGACGAACTCACGCTGACCGCGAGCGCGCGCGTGTCCGAGGCGACCGTCATCCAGGCCGACGTCGTCGCGCCAGCATATCCGAGTTTCGACGCTTGGATGGTCACCTGAACGTCCGTCGCTCCTTGGGCGCTCGGGGCCGTCAGGGGCGTGCTGATGTTGCCCGCGAGATCGGTTGTCCCGCTCGCCACTTGGCTACCGCCGATCCAGAACGAAACCGCTGCCCCAGACACGGGGGCGCCCTGCGAGTCCGTCACCCGGGCGATCCCGGTCGTGGTCTGCCCGGCCGTGACGGCCGTGGGAATCACGGTCAGGGTCGCCGATAGCGGACCGAGCTGGGTCACGTGGAGGTTCTCGTACGTCCAGAAGTTGTTCACCCCGCCGGGCATGCTCACCCAGCCGTCGAAGGAACCCCGCACCGCCGCCTCGATCGCGTTGAAGTGCAACACGGGGACGAAGAATCCTTGAGTCATCGTCCGCAGTTGCGCATTGAACACCGCGGTCGTGCGCGCTGCCGGATCCAAGGCGGCGTTCGCGGTCGACAGGGCCGCGTCCAACGTCGAGTCGACAACCCCGAAGACGTTCAAGGCGCCGGAGCTGTGCACGTAGTCCCACAGGAAGGCTGGATCCAAGGTCGTGTCGAGCGTCGCCGCGAACACGTCGTAGTTGCCGGCGAGGAGGGTGCTCAGGATTGTCGCGCTCGGAACGCTCACGAGGGTCGCGCGGATGCCGAGGCGCGTGAACACGTCGACGGTTGCCTCCTGGATCGTGAAGGTTCGCGCGTTCTCCGTAACCGGAATGCCGACGACGGTCAAGGCGAGGGGCGCCCCATTCGGCCGCTCGCGGAAGCCGTCCCCGTCGCGGTCGAGGTAGCCCGCGTTGTCCAAGAGCTGCAAGCTCTGCGTGAGGAGGGCCGTCGACCGCCCGCCGACGATCGTGATCGTCACTTGGTACGTCGGGACGCCCGGGTCGTACCACGGCAGATCCTCCTGGATGACGGGGCTCCGCGAGATGATCGTGGACGGATACAGCTGGCGGTACAGGAGCGGGTTCAGCGTCACGGCCAGGGCGGACCGCAGGCTCGCGTCCGACGTGATCCGGCCCGAGCGCATGTTGAACCCGAACGACAGCTGCGGCAGGCCCGGATTCTGTACGATCGTCGCGTCGTTAAGGAGCGTCTTGTTGACTCCGCCGATGTTGATGATCTGGGATGGCTCGTCGACGAGGAGGCTCCAGCCGATGAAGTCCAGGTTCCCGCTCAGGAGCGCCGTCGCCGCGGTCGTCGTGCTGCTGTACACGCTGAACGTGACGGTCTCGAGGTACGGCGGCCGGAAGTGCGCCGCGTTCGCCGTCAGCGTCCATGAGGTCGCCGTCGACGACGTGAGCTTCCACGGTCCGCTTCCGACGGGGTTCGCCACACTGCCGGTCTTCACGATCGGCAGGGTGAGGCCCTGTCCGAACAGGAGGCCGCCTCCCGATGAGGAGGACAGCGTCACCGTGTTTCCCACGTTGGACGCCGCAAGGTCCGCTGGAACGCGCGCGACGATCTTGTACTGGTTGTACGAGTACACGACGTCGGCACCGCCCACGGCCGTGCCATCGGTGAACTTCAGGTCCGATCGCAACGTGGCTGTGAGCGTCGTGCCGGAGATCGACCAGGAGGCCGCCGCCCAAAGTGTCGGTGTGAGCGTCGTCGGGTCGATCCGAGCGAGGCTGTCATAGACGAGCGGGATCACCTTCCAGCTGTCCGCGCTCGTCGCCGTGAACGGATTCAAGCTGATCGCGCCGCGCACGGCCACCCGGAGATTGCCGCCATAGAGGCCGGATGCATCCCCGTGGGTGGCCCTTGCCGGGATCGCCGCAGACGACAGGAGCACGAGGACGAGCCCGAGGATCGCCGCAACCGCAAGCTTGCGCATCACAGCTCACCTCCCTCGGGGGGCGGCAGTTCCTCTTCGGTGTCGGCCGCCTCCTTCCGCATCTTGTCCATCTTCATGCCCCCTCCTTCGCCACCGCCTCCGCCGCCCCCGCGCCCCCTCCGGGCCTGGCCGATCGCGAGGCCCACGAGGAGCGCGATGACGGTGAGCACGGGCAATAGGATCAAGCCGACCGACGCGGTCGACACGCCTTGCGGCACGTACGAGACCGCCTGGGAGGTCGTCGCGGTGTTGCCGGCGGCGTCCGTCGCTTCCACGAAGATCACGTTCGAGCCGAAGCTGAGCGCCACGCTCGTGGAGTACCGTCCGCCCGTCACAGTGACGGGCTGTCCGTTGACTGTCACGAACGACACCGAGCTCTCGACGCTCCCGCTGACCGTGACGGTCGCCGAGCTGACCTCCGTCGGCAAGGCGTCCATCGTCAGGCTCGGCGGCGTCGTGTCCCGCGTGACCGTGAGGCTGTCCGAGCCCTGGTTGCCCGCGGCATCCGTCGCCGTGATCGCGATCGAGTTCGCGCCCTCGACAAGCGACACGGGGACCTCGAACGAGCCGTCCGCGTGGACCGTCGCCGGGATGCCCGCGACGGTCACGGAGGACGCTTCGCTCACGACGCCCGAGACGACGGTCAGATCCTTCGACGTCAAGAGGCCGGCCGAACTCCGCAGGAGAGAGATCGCTGGCGCGGTCGCGTCGCTCACGACCGTCAGCGACGTCGAGGCGGTATTCCCGAGTGCATCGGTCGCGCTCACGTCGATCGTGTTCGTTCCCTGGATGAGGGTGACGGCCGAGCTGAATGCGCCGGCTCCGTCCACGAAGACGCTAGAGCCTCCGACCGACACGCTGGCACCCGGCTCCGTCGTCCCGCTGACCGTCACGGTCGCGGCGGACGTCACGAGGCCCGGCGTCGGCGAGGAGATGTCGAGCCGCGGCGCCGTCGTATCGATCGAGAACGACCACGCGGTCGTCGCCAGGTTCCCGGCGAAGTCGCCGGCCTGGACGATCATCGTGTGCGAGCCCTCGCTCAGCGGCTCGGTCGGCGTGAAGAGGACCGTGCCGGTCGGATAGCCGACGTTCGTCGAGTGCGGCACGCTGATCGACGCGATCGACGTGATGTCGACGCCATCGAGCCAGACCACGATCTTCGTTTGATCGATCTCGCCTCGGTTCTCGAAGGCGCCCGGCTGGTTGTCGTTGATCTGGACGAACATTCCGGGAGTCGAATCGCTCACCACGCTGCCTTGCGCCGGGAGTTGACTGCTGAACGACGGCGGCGTGATGTCGTAGCTGTACCGGATCGTGATCTGTTGCGCGAGCGCGAACGGCGCGAACCCGGGGCTTGCGAACAAGAAGCTCGTGAGTACGCCTTCCGGATGGCTTCCGGGGAAGTCCCAGCTGATATTGAATCCGGATGGCGTGAACGCCGCCACGGTCGTCGAAGGCGCGCCCTGAGACGCGAACGGCGACACCCCGATCTTGTTGACGGTCAGGGTGAGGTCGAACAACCCGCCGGTCGGCACCACATCGAACCCGGCAGCGTGGACCCAATAGCAGCCCGCGGCCGGGAACGAGAGCGAGGCCTGTTCCGGATTGTTCGATGTCGCCATCACGGTCCCGACCGCGCTGTCCGCGACCGTGTATACACCGTCGCAGTTCGCGTCGAAGAAAATGCCGAAGTCGACGTCGTTGGCCCCCGAATGGAAGGCCGCCGACCAGGTGGCTACGATCGTGCCGGACGGGATCACGGTCTCGACCCGGTTCGTGGAGCCGTACAGGTAGGCGATGAACGACCCACCCGGGAACGGGTAAGAGACCACCGGTTGCCCGTTGACGTGAGTCACCACGATCTCCGTCACGGCCGTTCCCAATCCGTCCTGAAGGGGCACCTGCGACGTGACCGTGATCGGTGTCGAGCCTGCCAGCTTGTTCGTCGAGATTCGCGCCGTGATCGGGTTCGTCTCCATGATCCCGGCATCGAGGCTGAACGGCTCGCTTCCGGAGACGGAATTGAGGGCCTTGATCTGGATCGCGATCGGCCCACTCAGCACGTCCGTCTGGAGGAATTCCTTGTTCGTGTACAGGGTGTTGGTCGCGCCGAGAATCTCCTTCGTGGTGGCGAGTTCCACCATCGTGCCGGGTCCGTATGTCGCGACATCCGTCCACACGGCGTCCGGCTGGAGGGTGTAGACGGTGATCTCGCCTTCGGACGGAGCGGAATCGAGCAGGAGGTCGTAGATCATCCGGCGGTTGGCCGCCGGCTGCGCCGAGAAGTCCGCCCAGAACAATCGCGAGTCGCCGATCTGACGCCAGTTGCCGGGCAGCTGTCCTTGCGAGACGGCGTTGTTGTCGTACAAGTCCGTCGTGGCCACCCCGCCGCCAAACTGCAATGGCAGGGCGCTGGCCGGCACGGTGACGAGGACCGGGACGAGGCTGGACTTGGATCCGTCGTTGACCCAGACCACGCCCTGGAACATTCCCGCCGGCGTCCCTGCGGGGATCGCGAAGGCCACGCTGAACGAGGCCGTGCCGGTAGCCGGCACCAGGAGAGACGAGACGCTCGGGGTCGCCCAAGCCCACGGTGCCTTGCCGTAGAATTCCACAGTGACCGGGGTGAGGCCGTGCGCGCCTGCGAAGTCGCGGAACGAAATCCCCAGCCCGTCGTCGACTCGGTCTTTCGGGTCGCGGAGCTGCAGGAACGTGTCCGATCCGCCCTCGCTTCCGAAGCCGAAGCGGTTCTGCTCGTACGGTCGGTCAAATCCCGGGGTCGCACTCGGATGGCCGGCGTAGTTGTACCAGTCGAACGCCTCGATGAACGAATCCGGCGCTCCCGTGAGGACGTTCGGATCCCGGACGAAGTTGATGCGGATGAAGTCCGCCGAATTCCAACCGGCCGAGATGTCGTGCGCGTCGATCAACGTCAGGCCATCCGAGCCGTACAGCCCGGACGGTTTCAGGACCCGCCAATCGCGCACGCCGGGCGCGGCCTGGAAGTCCCAGGTGAACGTGTAGTCCGGTGCGATCTTGGTGTACATCGCGTCCCCGATTGTGACGGTGATGTCCGAGGCGGTCGGGTTGTGAACCGTCAGGCTGGAGGTCGCGGACGAGCCCGCGGCCATCAGGTTCACGAACGCCGGACGGTGGACCCCGCCGAAGGAACCGGGGGTCACAAACGACGGGTCGACGTAGACGCCCGAGGTGCCCGATGCGAGTTTCACGGCCGCGGACGCGTTGACCCATCCGGCGCCTTGCTGCAGGACGTCGTAGCCGTGGTCATCGGCAGAAGACATCAGGATTTCCTTCGCCTGTGTGGAGGTGGGCCAGCCCCCCGACGCGGTGTGGAACGCCTGGTAGATCAGGCTGACCACGCCGGCCGTCACCGGCGTCGACATCGACGTCCCGGCCCAGATGTCCCATGCGCCGAGTCCGTCGCATCCGAACGCCAAGCAGGCGGAGTTCAGCGGCCGCCCGCCGAGGCCGAACTCGGCCGTGGCATAGACGTCCGGCTCCGGAGTGCCGAGGACCGTCGGCCCTTTGCTCGTGAAACTCGCTGGCTCTCCATACGGTCCCGCTCCATGGATGCATGAGCCGAACACGCCGAAGTCGCAGTATGCCTCACCGAGGTCGAAGCCGAACACCGTCCGGTAGTTCATGTTCGTGCCGCCGCCCACCGTGATCACGCCGGGCGCGGTGTTCGGCGGGGTTGAGGTCGAGTATCCCGGACCGTTGTTGCCCGCGGCGAAGAGGATCGAGAAGTTCGGCACCTGATTGGTTGTGAGGTCGTACAGGTACCGCTCGATGTTCGTAAAGCCGGTTTCTTGCGGGCGTGTGTAGCCCCAGCTGTTCGTCGCGATATTCGCTTCGTCGCCCGTGTTCGGGATGCCGTCGTATCCGTGGGACGAGAAGTAGAAGAGCTCGGCCACGTCGAGAGAAGTCGGCAAGTCGACGCCGACGATCTTCACGTTGGGCGCCGTCCCGTAGACGTCGAGGAGGCCGCCCGCATTGCCGACCGGGTTGCCCGCGAGGTCCGTCGACACCCAAGTGCCGTGCTCCTCGCCGAGGGCGAACGAGCCGTAGAAGGCGACGAGGTCGCCCGGACCGGGGACGAAGAGGTCCCAGCCCTGGCGCTGCGCCGTGATGTTCGCGTACGGCACCGGCAGGCCCGCGTTGTACGAGGCGGTGACGCTCGCGCCGGCGGTCGGCGGCGTGTTGAACGTGATGGTTCCCGAGTCGTAGTTGAGGGTCCACGTGTCGAGTTGGTAGATGATGTCGACCGTCTCGGCCACCGGGAAGTTCACGAGCCAGGTGATGCGGCCGGTCGCCGTGTCAAGGGTGTAGTCGACCCCGGCGGTGAGAGGACCGACCGTGCTGCCCGAGAAGTCGTACACGAGAGACACCGGGTAGCCGGCCGAGAGCAGAGTGGCGGTGTCGACCGACGCCAACGTCACGATGTTCAGTCCAGCTGTCAGATCGTAAGTGGTCCCTTGCTCGTTCCCGGTTGCGCTGCTGATCGGCGTCTCGAAGATGTCTTCGGTCGCGCTCGGCCAGTACGTTGATCCCAAGGACAACGTCGCGGTCGCCATGAATGGAAGGCCGAATCCGTTGTATCCGTCGACGTCCGTCTCAATCCAGCCGTGTGCCAATGATGCACTCGTCTCGGTCCCTGTCGCGGCGGGGATGACGACTTCTCCGGAAATGGCGTTCGTCTGCTTCGCGACGAAGTACAGTAGACCGCCGGAGATGTCGTAGAAGCCGTCTGCGTTCAAGTCGACACCGGAAATCGGATCCGCGATGGTCACCGGCTTGTCGTTTGTGAAATTATAGTCGTCGTTCAGGTCCACGTAGACGGTGTCATACACCCCCGCGGTCGTGGGATCGGTAACGAGGATGCCAGGACGCTCGCAGTGAATTCCCTCTAGATACTGGTCCTTGTTCACGCCGAGATGGTACCAGCCGCTCATACTCGGGATGGCCCACGAGTCCGCGGGAGTGCCGACCGTGTACGTGCGGCTGATGCGATTTCCCGCTCCCGGACAGCTCGTCCACGTCGGAGCAACTCGGTTTGTGGCCTGGAGGAATCCGTATGTGAAGCCCGTCGTGTAGGTCAGTGTCCCCGTCCCGCTCGCCGTCGCACGGTAGCTCGTGTCGGTAAACCACGTAGAACCGCCCACTGAGAAGAAGGCCGGATACGGAGCTCGGTCGAGGTCGCTCGAAGCCGTGAACAACGAGAGCTCGTTCCAGAGGGAGAACTGGCTGTGCATGATCGGATACCCGAAGTATGGCGACGCGGGATTCGAGTCGACGGCCCAACGGCCGACGCCGACCGAGGGATCGTACAGGTTCGGGTGCGCGAAATCGGTACCCCAGTCTTGCACGGCGATGTTGACGCCGTCGCCCCGGGCCGTCGCCCAGGCGTCCGGCGCATGGTGAGACTGGACGATGCCCCAGTCCGCGGGAGAGATGTCACTCGGAGGCGCCGAAAGGCGCTGCCGGTAGGCGTTCAGTTGTTCGCGGGTCGCGGTGAGATCGAAGTTCGTGAAGTCCGCCGGTGCCGGGCGATTGTTCGCGTCGATGCCGAGGACGCCCGGGAGCTTGGCAATCGTCGAGATGGCCGATGCGGGGACGAGGACCGCTGTCGAGACGATGCCTTGCGCCGTTGCGTGAAGGCGTGTATCCGAGCGGGTCGACTGCCCCCGGAACTCTTCCGGGAGCGAATGGACTTCGAATTTGTCGAGCAAGGGTGCGAGCGCATTCATGTCATCCGTGTAGATGACGACGCTCTGGAGATCTTTCGAGCCTCGAACAGCGATGTCCCTCAACGAAGAATCCAGCTTCATCCGCCACGAATCCTGCTGCGCGGCGGGATCCGAAAGCGTTGACGGGTTTGCCGAGTTCAAAGGCGACGACGTGACACCTGTCGTGGACGCGGCGGGCGACTCGATCGCGCGAGCGGAGGCAACGGGTGCCGCCGTCACGAGAACGAGGATGCCTGCCAGAACCATCGCGCCAACGATCAGAAAGCTTAGCGCTCTGCGAGCGGTGGTATTCGACATTCGACTCCCTCTCCCCAACACCGAGGCCCGCCGGGATTCGTTCGAGCGTATAAATAAATTCCCCAGATTACCGAGGCGCTCGGCCCGGCCACCGAACGCCGGCGAATGAGCGCGTCATTCCGAGCGACTGTTTTGCGCCTCTGTGTCGGCGTTTTTCTCCCTAAGAATTATTATCTGATGGTTATTATATACAACTGGTAATTCTTATCGATCATGTCTGATTCGAAGACCGTCCTAACTAGCGCGTCCCGGCCAAGCCCAAACAGTGCCTCAGAGGCGCTCGAGGTTTCTGCCGCGGCGGAGCCCCTCGGGGGCCAGGAAGTCGGCGAGCGCGTAGCCGGCCACGCAGCCGACGAGGTGCAGGGGAATCAGGAAGAGCGAGACGAAGATGACTACCGCGCGGGCGGAATCAGAAGGACCGAGGGCCTCGAGACCCGGCACGACCCCCGCGAAGACCGGTGCGTACACCGAGATCAGCACGACGACGATAGCGATGGACGATGCCACGAACCCCGCGAGGACGAGGTATTGGGGCTCCGCGTCTCGGAGTCGCAAGCCGATGGCGATTCCGGCAGCTAGGGCAACGAAAATGATGGTCCCTCCGACGTCCAAGCTCAGCAACAGCCCGTAGTCGGCGAAGTTCGCGACCGCGACGAGAGTCCCCATCGAGAACCCGGCCAGGACGACGAAGACCCCCTCGATGAGGACCCGCCGAACGACCTCACGATCCATACGGGACGAGGCCTCCTGAGGTCGCGAAGTCGATCCCGAGGACGCGCTCGACGATTGACGTGCCATGGACGCGGTAGACGAGCGCCGCGTCGATGATCGGGAAATACCGTCCCCCGAAGGTGAGGTTCAACCGCGCCAGCTGGGTCGGTTGCGTTGCGCCGAAGACGGTCGCGTTCCCCCAAACGCTCGCGGTGCTGTGCGGGCCGACGACGTAGCCGATGCCCGGAGGGAAAAAGCCCCCCGGGACGACGAAGAGCGAAGCTCCCTTCTCGGCGAACGAACGCGTGTCTGTCAGGTTGTCCATGTAGAACCGGTACGAGATGTGCATGATGTCGATCGCGATGCCCGAGGGATTCCGGAGGAAGAACAACACGCCGACGGTCACGTTCTGGTCCGGCGACGTGACACCGGGGATCGTCACGTTCTGGTAGCCGACGTTGCCGCCGATCTGCATGCGCGCGTCGCTCGCGGCAATGTACCGGTCCAGGAAGTTCACCCAGACGATTGCGCCGACGATGGCGAGGACGGCGAGGAAGATCGCCGCGACCTTCGCGAACCACGTCATGTCGGCGGGCCTCCGCCGGACATTGTCGCCGCGACGGGAGGCGCACCAGAAGACAATCCGACCTCGCCGGCGAAGTGGCATTCCGCGAAGTGGCCGGGTATGATCTCCCGCAACTCGGGTTTCGTCGTCTTGCAGATTTCTTGCGCGTACGGACAGCGCGGATGGAACGTGCATCCGCTCGGCAGGTCAATCGGGCTCGGGAGCTCTCCCCAGATCCTCGCGCGGCCGCGCTGGAATTTCGGATCCGGCACGGGGACCGAGGTCAGGAGTGCCTGCGTGTACGGATGCAACGGGTGCGCGATGACCTCCTCGCCGGTCCCGAGTTCGACGATCCGGCCCAGGTACATGACTGCGATTCGGTCCGACATGTACCGCGTCACCCCGACGTCGTGGGAGATGAACACGAGCGTCAGCCGGAACTCGTCGCGGAGTTGGAGCAGGAGATTCATGACACCCGCCCGGATCGACACGTCGAGCATGGACACCGGCTCGTCCGCGACGATGAACTCCGGCTGGAGGACGATTGCCCGCGCGATCGCGACCCGTTGCCGCTGCCCGCCGCTCAGCTCGTGCGGATACCGGTACATGAAGTCCGACGCGGGCGCGAGTTCCGCGTGCTCGAGCGCTTTCGCGATTAGATCCTCCCGGTCTTCGAGGGAATCCGTCACGCCGTGAACCGTCAGCGGCTCCGCGACCGCATCCATCACGGTGAAGCGCGGGTTGAGGGATTCGTACGGATCCTGGAAGATCATTTGCACGCGACGGCGGAAGTCCTTCAGCGGACCTCCCTTCAGCGCGGCGATGTCATTGCCGTGGAACAGGAGTTGACCTTCCGTCGGCTCTTCGAGCTTCACGAGGAGGCGGCCGGTGGTCGTCTTCCCGCAGCCCGACTCCCCGACGATTCCGAGGATCTCGCTCCGCTTGATCGAGAAGTCGATTCCGTCGACGGCGTGGACCTGCTTCTCTCTCCCGCGGAGCGCGTCGAGCAAACCCGCCTTCAACGGAAACAGCTTCCGGAGCCCGCGGACGTCCCAGACGGCGCCGTCCTCCGTCATGCGAGGCTCCCGGAGAAGATTTCCTTCGCGAAGTGGCAACGGGAGCGATGCCCCGCATCGACCTCGATGAGTTCGGGTCGCTCGCGCGTGCAGATGTCCTGCGCGAATCGACAACGCGGGTGGAACCGGCAACCGCTCGGCGGGTTCACGAGATCCGGCGGCGAGCCGGGAATCGCGCGGAGCTTTCTCTTCGGGCCCTTCACGCTGGGGAACGCCTCGAGCAGACCGATCGCGTAAGGATGCGACGGCCGTTCGAACACGCTCTCCGTGGTCCCTTCTTCGACGATCTCGCCCGCGTACATGATGGCGATGCGGTCCGAGACCTCCGCGACGACGGAGATATCGTGGGTGATGATCATCATCGCGAGGTCCAGCTCCCGCTGCAGATCGCGGATCTCTCCGAGGATCCGGTCCTGCATGATGACGTCCAGGGCCGTCGTCGGCTCGTCCGCGATGATCAGGTCCGGCTTGCAGGCGAGGGCCATCGCGATCATCGCGCGCTGCTTCATGCCGCCGGAGAACTCGTGCGGATATCCCTCCGACCGATCCGCCGTCATGCCGACCAGTTTGAACAGTTCCTGGACCCGAGCCTCACGCTGCTCGGAGGTCATGTCCATGTGGGCTTCGAGCGCCTCCTCGATCTGGTCGCCGACTCGGTAGACCGGATTGAAGGCGTTCATCGCGCCCTGGAAGATCATCGAGACCTGGGACCACCGCATCGTCTGCATGCGGTTCCGTTGGGACCGTTGGATCGCGCGTCGCGTGAATCCGCGGTTCCACGCGCGCTCGCGGCGGTCGGCGAGGTCGAGCAGGTCTCGTTTCAGAATCTCGGGGTCGGCCTGACCATTCGCAATCATCGCCTGGGCGTCCTCGATCAGGGAGGCCTCCTGCTGGAGGATCGGCATCAGCTCGTGGGCGGCCGTCGAGGCTTTGTCGGCCTGCATACCGGCTGCGCGCATCGCCAGCATGTCCTGCACGGCCTGCGCGGATCCGTCCTGGTCGAGGAGGAACTTCAGTTCGTGCGTCAGGGGTGCTCGGAAGACGAGTTCGCCACCGACGCGGACCTCGCCTGTGACGATGCGCGCGTTCGAGGGAAGGATCTGCAAGATGCCGAAGGCCAATGTCGTCTTGCCGCACCCCGATTCGCCGACTAGGCCGACCGTCTTGCTGCGATCCGCGGTGAAATCGACGCCGTCGACGGCTTTGACCTGGCCCTTGCGAACGCGGTAGTAGGTTCGCAGATTCCGAATCTCAAGCAGCGCCACCGAAGATTCACCTCGTGCGCAGCCGGGGGTTGATAATCTGCTCGAACGCACGACCGGTCAGGAAAAAGGCGAGGGACAAGACGGTGATCCCCAGGCCCGGCGGGAGGAGCCACCAGTACGCTCGGAGCAGGTCCGCCTGCTGCACATTCGACAGCATCTGACCCCAGCTCGGGGTGTTCGGATCCCCGAGGCCGATGAAGCTGAGGGCCGCCTCGAGGAGGATCGCCCCGCTTACCGCGAACGTCATGTAAAGGAACACGAGCGGCATGACGTTCGGCGTCAAGTGCCGGAACATGATCCGCGCGCTGCTCGCTCCGGTCACTCGCGCCGACTGAATGTACGGGCGCTCCTTGAGGCTGAGGACTTCGGACCGGATGACCCGCGCCGTGCCTGGCCATGACAGAAGGGCGATTACGAGGATGATGTTCCAGATGCTCGAGCCGAGGACGGCGGCGAGGATGATGAGGAGCGGCAGGAGCGGGAGGACGAGGATGACGTCCGTGAATCGCATGAGGACGATGTCCGTCTTGCGCCCCAAGTAGCCCGCGACCAGGCCGACCACGAGGCCGATGCCGACGGTCAGGAGAGCGACTGCGAAGCCCACGATGAGGGCGATCCGCGAGCCCCAAATGAACTGGCTGAAGATGTCGCGACCTTGCAGGTCCGTGCCCCAGATGTATTGGTTGCCGGACGGATACGTTCCGGGCGGCAGCGGCGCGAGATACTTGCCCGTGGAAGAGATCGCATAGACCCAGCCTTTCCCAGTGCCCAGCCAGACGTTGGGAATGTTGAGTTGAGTGCCGACCCGCGTTTTCCAAATCGATGGCGGGGCGTCCAACGGGCCATCAAGGTCCTTACGCCAGAGCAAGCCGCCGACCTCGGACAGGCTATACAGAACTCCTTGGTCGTCGGATGAGTTCAGCGTCCCCATAGTGTCCACGCCGACGCCGAAGATGATGGTGTAAGGCTCGTTAATGACGACGGGCGGAGCTGTGAACCGGAACCCTCGTTCTTGCAGGACTTTCTCGGAGAAGCGCCATTTGATCGTACCCGGGCTGAGCGTGCCCACTGTGTCCCGGGCGATCGAATAGACGATGCCCGAGTTTGAGGTAACGTAGACCGTCGTCGAATCGATAAACGGGGACGAAAGGGGTCCGGGATCGCGCTGCGACGCCGTCTCCATGACCGGGATCGTCCGACTGCCGCTCGGGTGGAGTTGGGCGACGGGGGACGACTCCCAGGGTCCGTACGGCACGCCGGTCACAGTATTGCGAGCGAATAGCCATCCGTCGTCTGAAGCCGCGTAGACTAGCTCGCCGAAACCTCCATCTGCCAGGATTGATGGAAGCCCGACGATTGGTGCGGAGGTCCACGGTGTGCTCACTGGAAAGCCCGTCCAAGCCAACGTGCCATTACGCGTGTAAACAGAGTGCCAATCTACGGCATTGAGGAAGAGCCGCTCACCGTCCTCGGTGAGCGCGGGGGAATAGCTCGGATTCGTCGGCGAGTTCATCGGGGCAGACGCCATGCGAATCGAGATCCCGGGGCCGAACGAGCGCTCCCATTGCAGGGACAAATTCGAGGCGGCAAATGCATACAGGTTTCCCTCCGAGGTCCCGACGAAAACGGACTCGCCAGGGTGTCGTGCGGGCGCCGGGTCATCCGCGGATTCGGACCAGACGGCAATCGACGTCACGCTTCCGGCCAATGACCGCGTTACCACATCCGATCCTCCGGGCAGTGGGGTCGCCACCTCGCATTGCCTCAGAGGGTCCAGGGGCGAGCAGGTGTCGTTGAGCGCGTAAAAGGTTCCATCGGACGTCCCGATGTACACGACAAGATCGAGGTGGAGCGGGTCCGTATGGCTGCCGAAATTCGCTGCCACCGGACCCGCTGTTATTTCGGTCGAGGTTGTAAATGCGGCCTTTTGATCCGCCCCTATCCATCCCCTCGATCCCCCTGCACTGGGGTCCATTCCGAGGAGCTTGCTGCCGGAAGCCACGTAAAGGCGATCCGCGGTGGGGTTGGTCGCCCTCGGGATCACTCGCATCGCGACCTGCGACTGGATCGGACTGCCTGCGCCGAAAAGGAAGCTCCCTGTGTCCGCCTGCCAATAGGTGTCGAGCGCGATGACATCCTCCGATGGTGCGCGCCAATAGATCGGGTCCCGGAGCCCGAGGTACGGAGCGAGGGACGCGAGGATGACGAAGACGATCATGATGCCGATCCCGACGACTCCGATGCGGCTCTCCTTGAAGAGCGCCCAGGTGTTCTCGAGGTTCCGACGATAGGCTCGAAGGCGTTCCTTCGTCAGGTCCCAATCGACCATTACAATCGAACCCTCGGGTCCAGGTACGCGTATGCGACGTCGGCGACGACGTTACCCAGGACCGTTAGCAGGGCGAGGATGAAGAAGGCTCCTTGGACCGCGGGGAAGTCTTGGCCCAGGGTGCGCACGACGAAGTAGAATCCCATCCCCGGCCAGGAGAAGATGGTCTCCGTCAGGACGCCGCCGCTGATCACCGTGGCCATCGCGATGGCCGTGACCGTTGTCACCGGGAGCATCGCGTTCCGCGCCGCGTGCTTGTACATGACGGTCCGTTCCTTGAGCCCCTTCGCCCGCGCGACCGTCACGAAGTCCTCTCCGAGCACTTCGAGCAGGGAATTTCGCATCAAGAGGACGTACCCCGCGAAATTCAAGATGACGAGGTTCGCGAGCGGCAGCGCCATGTGCCAGAGGATGTCCCCGGCCCAGGCGAGTCCCGTGAGCGGGTTCCCGACCGAGTCGACCCCGCCAATGCCGCCAAATGGAAACAGTTTCAAGGTGTAGGCAAACACGAACAGGAGGATGATCCCGTACCAGAAGATCGGCATCGAGTAGAAGAACAAGCTCGAGACGATCGCCGCGATCTCGCCTCGGGAGCCCCGGAACCACGCGAGCAGGACGCCCCCGCCGATCCCGATGAGGACGGAGACGATCGTCGCGGTGCCGAAGAGAAGGAGCGTGGGTCCGACCCGCTCTCGGATTTCGGAGCTCACTGGCCGGCCCGTCTGAAACGAGTTCCCGAAGCTCCCCGTTAGCATCCCGGACAGATAGTACCAGAACTCCTCCCACACGGGTCTGTCGACGGCGACGAGGGGATGCGTGAGACCGAACTCGTTCGTGGTGACTCGAGGGGTCAGAACGTGTCCGACGAGGTCGCCGAGGTCGCCCTGGGAGGATCGTACGATGAGAAAGACGTCCGCAGTCGACCGTGAATATGCGACGGGAGCGGTGAAGACGGCTCCGCGTGGATCCTCGTTCGTCACGTACGAGAACGGCGAGATGTCGACCGGGTTCGCGGCAAATCCGAACGGCGCGTTCGCGAGATCCCCCGTCGCAGGGTTGCGCACATTGAATTCGACGGTGTAGACTCCGTCCGTCGACGGAGTATACGTCCCGGCAAATTGACTCCCCGCAAACGTCATGGTCACGTTCGAGACGGGACCCGACGGTGGCGTTACCAGAGCCCACGCTTCGAAGGTCGACACATTGGCGGCCACCGCCGGAAGCGGCCGAACGGATAGGGTCACCGCGTCCCCCACGAGGACGTGTTGTGACGGAGAGGCGCTCAATCCTCGGAGCA
>WNGH01011158.1_pt1 | contig 15827 bp, 10 predicted proteins | sample 5400631 | NCBI WGS metagenome assembly WNGH01 (sample SAMN13153373, study PRJNA577476) | soil metagenome | isolation source: 115 cm soil or saprolite under Garry oak tree replicate 1 | place: USA:California | collected 2016-06-15
AAAAGGCTTATTACAAAGCTGGCTTTTCACCCATACAAGACACAGCAGCCCTCGCCGTCATCTGTAGACGACAACAACAGGCAGCCGCTTTTAGAAAAAAACCAATCACAAGAACGAATGATACCCGATACTTTTAGACGTTTCAAATCACCTTTTCGTTCTCGAACTATCGGTATTTTCGATGATTGCAACGCGACTTTGGTTACCGCCTAGGATTGTCGTTCGCCAAAACTCCCAAAGGTCGTGAATCCCACAATCCCCCCTGGGTATACGATTCCTTTCAACGTGCTTTTGAGTCTGCCAAAGAAGAACCGTTCGCGCCCGGCCCATTCCGGGTGAATCGTCGCCAACCCGGAAACTGGAATTGATCTCTTGCTTAAGCTCCGCGTGTTCCGAAATCCACTCGCGATCAGCCAAGACCGCCAACCTCGCAGGCGGCATTGGGCGGAAAAACTAATGCACTACCCGCGCGTTGAACTCGCGTGCCCGGTCACGCGCGACGGCCCAATCCTACGCTTGAGTACCCTCCTTTCGCCCAGTGGCGCCGCTCCGCTGAAAATTACACGGACGAATGAGTGAGCCAGTGTCGCTGGTCCACTTCCGGACAATTATCTACAATGGCTCGGACTTTACCTTACGTGCCTGGTTGTCACCTCACTAAGAGTACGATCCGTCGCTCTTGCAGGCTCAGGTGTCTCAGATTGCGTAGGCCAGCATCACAACTTCCGGGTTGCCCGTCACTCGGACACAATCGCCAAGGTGTCAGATGGCCACATCTCCGGTTTGCCAACCAGATCGGCATGGGGGCAGCGGTTGCGCGCTGACCTCTGCCACACCACCGTGCGTGCGGGTCTGTACACGGCGGTTCGAGATGATTAACAGAAACTTGCTGGTCCGTATTTCCCTCGTTTCCGCATCATCGCTGCTGCTTCCGTTGCTGAGTTTAGCTCCCACGTTGTTGTTGCACGGATCCCGTGCGTGCAACGACCCAGAGCGACGCTTGCTTAAAGTGCCGATTTAGCGATGTGACGAGCCTTAACGGATAGAGATCAGCGCAACAGACGATGTGTGCAAGAATTCGCCGGCGTTGCGAACGGGACAGTCGCTCCTCATAGAGAAGGACCTCGTCATGATGTTTGGGATCCTCGGGCTTGGCCCGGAGAAGCTCCCGCTCCAGTCCACGGTCGCCCTGAGCTAGGATTCTCATACAAGCAACTCGAACGCGTTCGTGCTCGGCCCATTTTTCACGCAGGATTCAGATTAACTCATTGGAACCCGAGTGATCTGCCATTGTTGATCCGTGGCGGAAGCGGGCCGATCATCGAAGCAGCTGTCCTTCGTCGAAAGGCAGGCCATGAAACGCTACTTATCGGTGGTCTTGTTCGGACTCGTATCCGCTTCGGGAACGCTGGCACAGCCCAATCTGGTCAAAGTTCGGGTCCGGGTGATCCTTGTGGATCAAGAACTCAATCAGAAACCGGTGCCATTTTTCGTGGTATCGCTCAAGAGCGGGGCAAGGGCCGCGGAGGTGAAGACTAGCCTAGAGGGAACCGCGGAAGCACAGCTTCCGCCGGGGCGGTGCACGGTTTCGTCGCCGAAGCCTGCCGAGTTGGGAGGTAGGCGCTTTTCTTGGAATATTCAGGTATCGCTTTCGGGCGCCGAGCGGAACATTGACTTAACCAATGACAACGCCAAAGTGGAGGAGACTGCTGCTCCGGCATCGTCTGCAAAGCCCGCCGCCAATGACCTCACCGAACAGTTCAAGCGACTGAAGAACACCGTGGTGACCGTGAGGAGCGAATCGGGGCACGGCACGGGATTCTTCGTGGACGGGAAGGGGCTCATCCTGACCAATCAGCACGTCGTGGGCAATTCGGAGTATTTGGCCGTGCAGTTTGACCGGACGCACAAAATCGTGGCCAAGCTGATTGCCGCCGATCCCCAGAAGGACGTCGCATTGCTGTCGGTGAACATGGCTGCCCTGCCGAACGCTTCACCCGCACCGCTGTATAGGCCCGGAGCTGGCAGGACTCCGGTCGAGGAAGGCGAGCGGGTGTTCACCATCGGCAGCCCGCTCAGCCTCGATAAGATCATCACCACCGGCATCGTCAGCAAGGTCGAGCCGCACACCATCATGTCGGACATCAACATTAACCCGGGAAGTTCAGGCGGGCCGCTGTTCAACGGAGCGGGCCAGGTTATCGGGTTGACTACCTTCGGCACGCGCGGAGAAGGCGGGCCGGGCGTGTCGGGTATCGTGCGTATTGAGGAGGCACTTGCGCTGCTCGAGCAGAATCGCGCGAAAGTTAGGGGCACTCCGCCGCCGGGTGCGCTCCTTCCGGTCGAGCCTCTGACGCCTTATCCGATCGAAGGGCTCAAGGAAGCGTTGCGGGCGGAAAAATACGATGCACGCCCGTACTATTTCGCCGCCGGAGATTTCAATATCGCTCTTTCCACACCTCCTCTGGATTACCGGGAGCAGGAGGAGAGGCGGCTGCAGGCCGAGCGCGAGCATCAGAAGCGCAACAAGAAACAACAAAGCGCGGACGGAAGCACGGGCGATTCCGATGCGCCGAAGGAGTGGGAAGAAGAAGCCGGCGCGCATCCAGCAGTATTCGCAATATATGTGATGCCGAAGGCCAAGGAAGGGTTCGGATCAGCGTTCGGCCGCTCGCTCAACCCAAACTCGGCTGCAAAACTCAAGTTCAAGACCGATTTCCAGACGATGAAGCTGTTTTGTGGAGACAAGGAAGTGCGGCCGATCCATCCTGGGAGGGTTCCGGTGACGGTGTCGGTCCGAAACCGGGTGGTAAAGATGGAAGATTCCACCTACAAAGGGGTGTACATGTATTCGCCGGACGCCGTGAATCCGGACTGCGGTCAGGTGAAGCTGGAAATCTATTCCGCGAAGGGCGGGGATCCCACGGTCAAGACTTTCGAGGAGAAGACCGTGCAGCATGTCTGGGCGGACTTCGACGCCTTCCGCAGGGCTCAGGCGGTAGGCACGCAGGCGGCGTCGGCCGCAAAGCCCTAGACTAGAATTTACACAGATGCGCCGCTCCATTTACGCTTAACAACAGGGAGACTACCCCTGCGTTGCCGACTTCGCCGAAACACTCCGGCGCATCCGCGGCCGCTTTGGATACCATGAACTTCATCCGAACAGACGACATTAACAATCCTGTAGATCCGATTTGGGCCATTTTCCATGCAGGATTCAGGTTAAGCGGTGACATTTCGTTCTTCTGGTCACGGCCTGTTATTGTTCTTTGCAAAATCCCCCTCTCACTCGAAAACACTCCCGACGTCCGGAGTGTATCGAGGGAGTCAGAGCCACGGCTTAGTTCTAACGCGCAACTCGTACAGTGTTAACCCGGATTTCCCCGTGCATCGGTGCGCAGCGGATCGATCCGACGATTCTGGACGAGTGGTCGGCAAACCGGAAACTGGAACGAGATAACTTGAGAGTTCGCCGTTATTCGGAAATGACCTCGAAAAGGATGGGGCGGTTACTCCCTATCCGGCTCTGCGTGTTTTGCGGCGAAGTGCGTTCCGAGGCTAGCTCCGTAAGGAGTAAACATCGCCTCCGCGCGGGATCGGCGTTCTCTTGTATGCATTTGTGAAGCGAACTCGGAAGAACCAGAAGATTAGCAAGAGCATTAGCGCACATCGAAACCAGCCTTAGGACCGAGGACGACCGAAAAACAGGACGTAGCCGTCCGCGTCCTTGAGTTCGAATCCACGCAAACCATCATGCGTGTCCTTGAGTGGTTCCGAAAACTTGACGTTGCGCGAGGCAAACTCTGCGGCCAGTGCATCCGGATCAGGAACGTAAAGGTAGGCGTCCCAACGGGCCGCTGGTTCTCGCTTGTAGTTGGGAAGCGGAGCTACACCAACGCTCTTGAGCATGATCATCGCACCGCCGCGGCGCACAATACCGAAGAAGGGGTCATCAGCGGGCTCGCGATACGTGATATCAAACCCGAGCTGATCACGATAGAACGAAAGCGCTGCTACGCCGTCATGCACGATGAAGAACGGCGAGACGCTAGAGATTTCCGGTTCAGTCATGTGAGTTCCCCCCGTTCTCTTCCACCCAACTAATAGTACGCCGACCGGCATATCGGCGGCGAGTCCCAAGCGTAACGCCAACCGCCCTGGAGGTAAGGATTCGTCAGGGGTCCGAGTTTCCGCGCTTACGGAAGTGCATTGTTTTCTGGGTGTTCCGCAACTACTTAGTGGCCTCAATCTTGAGACCGGTGAAATAGCCTTCAGTGCCTGGACCGATCCAGAGCGCTACGCCGCCCGAGGAATCACCGAGTTTGAGATCATTGACAATCAGACACGGCTGGCTGGCGCCATGGACATACAGACGGGCCTTGGTGCCTTCCACCGTGATGCGGTAGCGGGTCCAGACGCCCGGCTCGAGGTCCACGTAACTCTCGTACTTCTCCGGCGACTGCTGGCGGAGTTCCGCGAAGCCGAATTTCGGGTGCGACCCGTACTGCGTGGAATGATTACGGCGGATTTGATCATCCGCCCGACCGTTGGTGGGACGCAGATAGATGTACTCGTACTGGCCGTCCTGAAGACGGAAGGCGATTCCAATGAAACCGCGCGCGCCGCCGCCGGCTCCAGTAGCGGGACGCCCCGCCAGTTCCACGTCGATCGCGCCGTTGTGAAAGGCGGACCCCTTCACGATCGCGTATGCCTCACCATCGGCAACCTGGCCATCTTCCGTTATCTTTACGGCGTGTTTGCCGAGGTACTCGGCGGACTCCAGTCTTACCTTATGCGGAATCAACTGATCAACGGTCTGAGCGGACGCTACTGACGCGACAGCCAGATGGAGCCAGAAGGCAAAATTGCGGACTGACATCATCCATGACTTTTTCATGATCTCTCCTCTATTCCTGTCTTATTGCAGTCAGTGGATCGATTTTGGATGCGCGCCTCGCCGGAACATAGCTGGCAACAAGGGCCACGATACCCAGCAGAACCGCCACGGCCAGATACACCACAGGATCGTTCGGCTGCACGCGGAATAGCATGCCCGTAAGCAGTCGTGTGCTGGCAACCGCCGCGGCCAAACCTAGAGCCAAGCCGAGACCCGCGAGGGCGAGCCCTTGGCCGAGGATGAGCCGAAGCACGGAACTCATGCTGGCGCCCAAAGCTATCCGCAGGCCGATCTCGTTCGACCGTTGGCCCACGGCGTAGGCCATTACTCCATAGACACCAGCCATGGCGAGCCACACGGCCAGCCCGGCGAAGACCGCAAACAACAGCGTGCGGAACCGGGGCACAGCAACGTTCTCCGAAAGTACGGCCTCCATCGTCATGAACTTCATCGGGACATCCGGCGACCTCTCGCGCACCAGGTGCCTCAATGTTCCCGCAAGCGCGTTTGGATCGCCTGTGGTCCGCGCGACAAGGCTCAATCCGTTAAACGCGTGCTGCCCGTAGGTCATGTAGCACTCCGGCATCGGTTCACGCTCCGGGCCACGCTGCCGCACGTCACCGACTACACCGATGATCGTCATGCCCTGATCAGAATCGAACGTACAAAAGATTGTCCTGCCGAGCGGGTTCTGGTTGGGAAAGGATTTTCGAACCAGCGCCTCATTCACTACGGCGACAAAGGGCCTGTCCAATGTATCGCTATCGCTGAAGTCGCGTCCGCTCTTCAGTGGAATCCCCAGCGCCGCGAACGTGCCAGGCGCGACGATAGAAAGGATCACGGGAGGCGCCGCCGGATCCGGTTGCGCTGGCATGTGATCGATGAAATAAGACCCCGTCGAATCGACGTATCCGGGTGGCGCCATCGTAACACCCGCTGCCAAGACGCCGGGCAGCGTCCCAATTTGAGAGAGCACATCTTTGAAGAATTGGCGCGTGCGCGCGATGCCCACTGACGGCGGGGCAGGTACGGTCGCCCGCATAACCAGCACGTTTTCAGGCCGAAAACCCAAAGGCACATTCTGTAAGGCCACGAAGCTCTTGATCAGCAGACCGGCTCCGGAGACAAGGACCACGGCCAGCGCGATCTCGGCTACCACGAGCACTCCACGCATGCGCATCATCCCCCCGCCACTGACCAGGCGCGTTGCTCCCTGCTTCAGCGTATCGCTCAAGTTAACCTTGGATGCATAGAGTGCGGGAACCAGACCGAACAGCAGGCTCGTGATCATCGACATGCCAAGCGTGAACGCCAGTACCCATCGATCGATGCCGGTTTCGGCAAGCCGCGGCAGGTCGGCAGGAGCCAGAGCCACCAGTGCCTTGGATCCCCCATAGGCGAGCAGTAGCCCCGCGGCACCCGCGAGGAACGCCAGCAGCAAGCTCTCCGTGACGAGTTGCCTCACGATGCGCTGCCGGCTCGCGCCCAGCGCGGCGCGAACAGCGACTTCGCGGGTCCGCGCCGTAGCCTTGCTGAGCAGGAGGGTCGCGGTATTGGCACAGGCAATGAGCAACACTACGCTGACCGCGCCCAACAACAGGTAGAGCGTGAACCGAACGTTTCCTACCATTTCATCTCGCATCCGCGTCACGGCAACGCTCCGGCCCTTGTTGCTGTCAACATACCGCTGCTCAAGACGCGCTGCGATCAAGGTCATCTCGGTTTGCGCCTGACCGACTGAGACGCGGGGCTTGAGCCGGCCGACCGCGCGAAAATTTTGCCCGACGCGCAGTCCAGGCGGCCCAACATATGAAACCCACACATCCGTCTTCTCCGGGAACTGGAAGCCCGGTGGCAGGATCGCTACAATCGGTCGCAGCCCTGCAGCGCGAATGGTCTGGCCCAGCGCGCGAGGATCGCCGCCAAAATGGCTTTGCCAGCATGCGTAGCTGATCATCGCCGCACCACTGCCGGCAGTCTTCATTTCTTCGGTCGTGAAGACCCGGCCCATGACCGGCTCAATGGCGAAGACGTGGAAGAACTCCGGACTCACGAGGGTGACGCGCGCATACTCGGCCTCGGGGCCTCGAATCACCGCCATTTCCCGCGAGACATAGTAGGCCATCGCCTCAAACGAAGAACTTTGCGCGTGCCAATCCTGGAAGTCTGGGATCGAAATTTGCTTGGAAAGCGCCGTGGGGGCCTCGCCGGTCTTCGAGAAATCGGAGAGAGTTACAATTCGATCCGGATCGCGATACGAAAGCGGCCTCAGAAGCACCGCGTTCACCACACTGAAGACAGCCGTGTTGGCGCCGATGCCGAGCGCCAGAGTCGCGATGGCGATGGCAAAGAACGCTGGGTTACGGCGGATCTGGCGCAGTCCGTAATCGGCGTCGCGCACGACTTGCTCCAATCGAGTCCATCCCCAGGCTTCGCGAGTATTCTCCTCCACCACAGTGAGGTTGCCCAATTCACGGCGTGCTGCCAATCGGGCCTCGTCCTCCGCCAACCCGTCTTCCCGGCGCTCTTCTGCTTCTTCGTCCAGGTGAAATTGAAGTTCGTGGCGCAGTTCGGCTTCCTTTCGGCTTCCTTGTCACGCCGTTGCGCTAACCAACGTAGCTTGCGAAAGAAGGAGTTCATTGTGTCTCTTGGTCGACTGAATTCAAGATCAGCCCCATGGCGCGGGAGAAAGTTTCCCACTTCGATCGTTCGGCCACGAGCTGTTTGCGCCCGAGGGGCGTAAGGCGATAGAACCTGGCGCGCTTGCCTTTGTTCGAGAGTTCCCAAGCAGGAATTATCCAGCCCTTGGCCTCCAGACGATGGAGTGCCGGATACAACGACCCGGTCTCAATCTGGAGTAGCTCTTCTGAGGTGCGCTGAATGTGCTTCGCGATAGCGTGGCCGTGAGCGGGTCCCGCAAGTAGAGTGCGAAGGATAAGGAGTTCGAGTGTTCCTTGCAGCAGCTCAACTCGGGAAGCTTCAACACGACTCATTGTGTAGACACTCTACTCTTTTTTCTGTAGAATGTCTACTCTAAATCGAGGAGTCCGAAGTTGACTAGCGGATCGGTCGTTCGAAACGTTGCGCCGGGCGCGCGCTGCCTCGCTTCTCCGCAATGTGTCCGACTCGCCCGAGTAGGTTGTGGACCGATGACGGGCAACCCGTAAGTTATCGGTTCGTCTTTCGGATTAGTACCGACAAACGCGCTTGTATTGACTGGTCTGGCCAACTTCCGAGTGGTCGGCAATCCGGAAGTTAAGATCTTTTGGCGTTAAGTTCCGAGTGCGCCGTGAGCAATCTTGAAAAGGCGTGTCGCTAAACCACCCAGAAGGGGACTTATGGCCCGTATATGTACCAGTTGTGCGTTACGTGTCGAAGTGAGCCCACACCTCGGATAGCTCTACACTGCACGACTTTGCGGGAGCTTTCCTGTTCATCACCACAGAGCTACGGAGCAGACGGAGAAGATTTTCAGTCCACCGACGCGGACTCCCTAGTCAGAGTGGAAAACTAACTGCGCCTCGTAACTGAGAGGCTTGAAGCCTTGCCTCCGTACCTCCGTGTTGAATGTTAAGATTCTTATTCGTACCGCAAGCAGTCTATGGGATCGAGGTTGGCCGCCAGATTTGCCGGATAATAGCCGAAGAACAGGCCCACGCCGACGGAGATCGCAAACCCAATCGAAACCCACAGATAAGACAGCGTTGCGGGAATCGAAGGCACGAAAGTGCGCACTAATGTAGATATGCCGGCCCCGATCAGAATGCCGATTGTGCCCCCGACCAGCGTGAGGACCACCGCTTCAAATAAAAATTGCAGGCGGACATCCGCGCGGCGGGCCCCGATGGCTTTCCGCACGCCAATCTCCTGGGTGCGCTCGGTCACGGAGATGAGCATGATGTTCATCACGCCGATTCCGCCCACCAGAAGTCCTATCGAGCTGATCACGGTCGTTAGAATCACCAGCGCGCCCGTAAGCTGATTCCACAGGTTGCTGAGGAAGTCCGGCGAGCTCAGCTCAAAATCATTTTCGTTTCCGGCGGGGACGTGGCGAAGGCGGCGCATGGCCTGAATCACCTCAGCCTGCGCTGTTTCGATGTTGACGTTTGGGGGAACAGTGAAGGCCATGACCAGCTCTTTGGCTTCGGGATACTGCTTCTTGAAGTCGCTCAGAGGAATGATGGCGAAGATATCCACCCCAGGGCCGAGGAACAGACCCTGGTCGTGCTCAAAGACACCGATGACTTCGTAGACGGCACCGTTGATGCGCACAGTTTTGCCGACGGCGTCCGTATTGGGGAAGAGCGATTCGCTGATGGCCGCGCCGAGCACGACGACGGAGCGCGCATGCTCCTGGTCAAAGGCGCTGATGAAGCGGCCGCGCTCGATCGTGAACAGCGGAATCGCTTCGGCGTACTCCGGCTCAGCGCCGCGCACGATGACCTTCTCGACGCTATGATTCCCGCTGGTAATCAGGTTGCTGTCCCCGAAGAAAAAACCTCGCGTGCCAACTGTGGTCACAATCTGCACATCGGGGGCGGCCTGGCGGATAAACCCGGCGTAGCTGTACTCAAAATACTTGCGCGTGCGAATGCGTTCCGGCCAGCGGGTAGGGTCCGTACCGGGCGGAAATCGTGAGAGGAAATAAGTGTGGGAGCCGAGGGATTCCACTTTGTCTTGCACGAACTTGTTCAGACCTTGAATGATGGCCGCCATAGAAATCACCGAGGAAACCCCGATGACGATGCCGAGCACGGTCAAGGCGGAGCGAACCTTGGACGAGCGCAGCGTCTGCATTGCAGCAATGAAATTTTCCCGTGCTTGCGCAAGGGTCATGATGGTCATCAGTCCGACCTCAAGGCGACAACCGGGTCCACTCGTGATGCCCGCAGCGCCGGATAGATTCCGAAAAACAATCCGACTCCTGAACTCAGGAACACGCCCAGCACCGCCACCCACGTCTGCACGGAAGCAGGGAACGGGGTATACGTCCGGAGGGCCAGGGCCACCAGGAATCCCAGCGTGATGCCTGCAAGTCCGCCGACGATGCATTGCATGAAACTTTCCGCCATGAACTGCCGCAAAATGTCGCGCTTTGTGGCGCCCACCGCGCGCCGCACGCCAATCTCCCTGCGCCGCAACGTCACGCTCACCAGCATGACGTTCATGATGACGATGCCGCCGATAACCACGGAGATGGCACTCACCATAATGAACACGGCGAAAAACGCAGAGCTGATGCTGCGCCACAAGGCCATATAACTTTCTTTCGTGCCAAGGAAGAAGTCATCATCCATTTTCCCAGTGAGGTGGCGTCGCGCACGCAAGATGAGCTGTGCCTGGTCCTCGGCCTTTTGAAAATTATCTGTGCTCGTCTTGACGTTGATGGTCAGGCTGGTATGTGCCCCCTGCATGCGCAGGAAGACCGGGAGCGGGACCATGACGAAGTTGTCCTGGTCCTGCCCAAGAACGCTGCCGATCTTCTCCATGATGCCTACCACCATGAATTCATCGTTGCCGACGCGAATCGTCTTTCCGACGGGGTCCATGCCGAGAAATAACTGCTGCACGAGCGTGTCGCCGATCAGGCAGACGTTCGCGCGGTGTTCGGCCTCGGACGGAGTGAAATAGCGGCCCAGCTCGACCGCGCGTGTGTCAATATCCGCCATGCTTGCCGTTTGGCCGGAGAGGTTCACGTCCTGCACCTCTTTGTTGCCGGATCGTGCCCGGACGGTGGTGCTTGCAGTGGCGCCCACCTCTGCGCAGGCAGGACATCCTTCGGCGATGGCGCGCATGTCGTCGAACTCAATCTTTTTGTACTTCAGCGCCTTGATGATGATGTTGAAGTCCGTCACCGCGAAAGGCGTTCGGGCGATCTGAAAAACGTTCGTGCCGAGATTGGCGATCTTCTGTTCCACATAGAGATTCGCGCCCTGCACGATGGTCATGACCGTAATGAGGGTGGCCACACCCATCGTCAGCCCAAGCATGGTGAGCGAGGCTCGCAGTTTGTGAGCGCGCAGCGCACTGAAGCACTGCGCAAGATTGTCACGAACGGCGAGCATGGGGTGGAAAAAGCCTTTCCAGTTACTCTACCGCATCCTGCGAAGCGCGAGGTACGAACTCTCGGCGGACGCGGAATCCTCTCTGAAAAGAATACGAAGAAAGGGGTGCGCGGGTTACGGTGTCGGCTTCTTTGTTCGGCATCTTCTACGAAGTGGGTGGTCCGACTGCGATAGATCCTCATAAACGCGCTTGTATTGACTGGTCTGGCCAACTTCCGAGTGGTCGGCAATCCGTGAGTTAGGATCCTTCTGGCGCTAACTTCCGTGTAGCCCGTGATCTAGGCACAATCCAGAGAAGTCGCCGCTAATCGGCTGCGACGGAGGTCACTTCTACGTGTACGCGACTAACCAACCAGGTGGGAAGGTCAATCCCAGTGTTAGCCAGCTTCCCGCAATTTCGCTAGAAGTCGAAGCGCAGGCCCATTTGAATTTGGCGCGGGTCGTTCCCCTGGGTCGTTATCACGCCAAACGTTTGCGGGCTTTGGAGACTGGCCGCGGGGTCTAGGAAAGTGACGTGGTTGAAGATATTGAAGAACTGAGCCGAAAACGAAATGCTCATTCGCTCGTTCGGCAGAGGAATCTTCTTCGCCAGGGCTAAATCGAGATTCCACGCGGGAAGGCCGCGCAGCGTGCCGCCGCGCGAGGTCGTGTCCTTGCTCAACTGAATCGCGCGAAATTCGTTAATCACGTTCTGGGGGTCAGCAAAGATATTCAGACCAGATCCTTTCCCTGAGGCGCTGGAACCCGCGCCCGAGGTGGGAGCGACGTGGTTGACGCCCGCGCCCGTGCCGCCGGAACCCGTGCGAATGGCCTCGGAGGAAGCTCCAAACCCCGTCTGCCCAAATTCCTGCCCCGAGCCATCCAACACCCGGAGCGGCAACGCGGTCGCCACGGAGACGATCGGTGCGACTTGCCATCCGCCCATCGCTCTCTTCATCCACGCGGCTTGGCCATGGAAAGGCAACTCCCAGACGCCCAGCACGGTGAGAACGTACTTACGATCAAATCCCGAAGTCCCGTAGTCGTAATGAGGATCGTAACTGTTTGAGAATGCCTGATCCGTGTCTTGGTTCACCCCAACGTTGTCTAAGCTGTGGCTATAGGTGAAATTTGCGTCCAGGGTAAGACCGCGGTAAGCGCGGACATGGTAGGAAACAAACGCGGCGTTGTAATTGGACTTGGCGAGGCTCGACCAGTAAAAGAAGTTGTTAAACTGTGTCGCCGCGTTGGTGGCAGGTCCGAACGTGAAGAACGGTTGAATGCCATTGAACACGTTACGCACGCGCTGGTTGGCAATATCGGAGCCAAATTTGGCGGCCACCCCGGCCGTGCAGCTCGTTGTGCAAAGGCTGCTTCCCGCCAAGGCCGTCTCAAAGAAGGGCTGGGGTGTTGTTATCCCCTGGGCCAGCGCGTCGAAGGCCTGGGCAAAACTCTCGCCGCCAACGACCATGAAGAAGGGAACCTGATTCAAGTCAATGCCCTGGTAAATGTTTCTGGCCGTGTGGCCCACGTAGCCAACTTCCACTCGGCTTTTGCCGGGAAGCTCGCGTTGAATGGTGAAATCCCACGTATTGTGCGAGCCTGGTTTCCATTGCGGGTCTTGCACTTGCGAGTTGGGAACGAAAGAAATGTTGGCGCCAGGCACGAGGGCATTGCCCGGAACAACTGGCGGGGTCACACTGGCCGGAATGGAGGGCAACGGGACGGTGCTGCCGTCAATCCCGATGCGAAATGCGGTATCTGGAGCAGTCCCGCTGTTCCCCTTGCAGGGCTTAGTAGGGTCGGGGTTAGTAACATTGGGCGAAAAGGGTGCCAGACACAGGAGACTTTGCCCAAAACCCACCGCCTGGAGGGTATCAATGGCCGTCTGCACTCCATTCAAGCGGTCATAGAAATGCCAATACCCTCCGCGAAACACCGTCTTCCCTCCGCCGAAAAGCCTCCCTAACACTCCGCCGCGAAAGTTCGGTTGCCAGGCTGCCGCCACGCGCGGCTCCACGTTGTGGCCCACGAAAGCGAAAGGGTACGTGCGTCCAGTATTGCCGATGGACGTGAACCCGACCGGCGGATTGAAAACCTGGCCGGCCAGCGCAGCCTGCTGCCGCTGTTGTAGGTAGCTCCGCGGGTTCACGATGCCACCAGTTGCGCCAGGGAAGACCGTTATCATGAACTTGCCCTGATCCTCGACCGGCGGCACGGTCGCTGCCCAGGCCAGACCATAGTTCAACGTAAGCGTCGGCCGCAGATGCCAGGCGTCCTGGACATAAAGAGTAGCCTGATCGTACCTGACTGCGTTCTGGAGATCAGTCCCTTGCGGCAGTAGCTGAAGCTGCGCGTCACGCGCACGCAGGATCGTGCCGGCATCAACCAGGCCCAGGACTTGCGCGTACAGGTTGTTCCAGCTGGAATTCTGGCTTGAGGGCAGGCAATTGGCTGATGTGGATGTCGCGCACGCGGGCGGCCGGACCGTGCTGGGGAAGCTGATTCCTCCGATTGTGTTTCCCATGAAATACTGCAAAGTCTTCTGCGAGTTCTGCTGTCCATCGTCGCGCCGGAAGAACGCGTAGGTATGTTTGAAAGAACCGCCGAACTGGAACAGATGGTTTCCCCGCAGCCAGCTTGCATCATCGCGGAAGTCTAGACCGTGCGAGTTCCACATGCGTGTCCGGGAGTTCTGGGTATCAATGTTCAAGGGAACCAGGGCGTTTACGGTGTCTCCGCCGGGAACGAGAGCGGCGGAAATCCCCGCTATCTGCGGGAATGGGGGCAAAGAGGACCACTCCCACCAGTCTCGCAACCAGCTAAAATGAAGGTCATTGGTCACGTTGGGCGTAATATTGGCGGTCAGGCCGGTCACCAGGTAGCGAGGCTGCCGGGGGATCGCCGAGAGAACCTTTGGAACCCCATTGACGTCGCCTGGAAGCAGCCCGCCAATATCCACTTGCCGCAGAAATCCCGCATCCTCCCGGAAGTGGCGGTAAATGGCCGTCCAGCGTAGGCGTGATCCGAAGGAGTGGTCGACGCGGATCAGCCCGAAGTTGTCGTTAACTGGAAACTTCCCGAACGCCGAGAAGCCAACGGTATTCAAGCCGTCGCCCTGCGAAGTGTCGTTGCCTGCGGGTTCGAGTTGCCACAACCCGGGAGCGCCCGTGCCCGACACATTGCTAATCACGGGATTTAGGCCGAGATTGCGGGGATCACACGTGCCCGTTCCGGTCGAACCGCACTTCGCGGCAATGTTACCCGGCTGGAGCGGGTAACTGATCACGTTTCCCGCGTTGTCCTTGAACCGAAGTATGCCCTGTCGCAAGGTGTCGGTGGGAACGAGCCGGGTAATGAAGTTCGCCTCGCTCCGTCGGCGTCCCTCGAAATGCGCGTAGAAGAAACTTTTCCAAACGCCGGGGAGGACGTGTCCCCCGAGGGCGCCGCCGAAGCGGTTGTCCACGACATTCGGTCTTTGCCGACCAAGACGGTTGGCATCCCAGCGATTAGCGTTCAACGCGGAGCCGCGGTAGTACTCGTAGAGAGAGCCGTGAAACTGATCGCTGCCGCGCTTGGTGACCAGGACGACTTGTGCCCCACCACCCAGGTTCAGACTGCCGCTCGGATTGTTGGTTTCCACCTTGAATTCCTGAATGCTCTCCACCGGCGTGGGAATCGAGCCTTCCGGCCCTCCGCTGAAAGCCTTGTAATAGTCGGAGTTACCCGAGGTAGGGTTGGTGATCTCGCCGCCATCCAGCAAGAAGGAATTCTGATCGCTGCGCGCCCCGGATACCTGGCCGCCGAAACGGCTTGATTGCAAAGTGGATGTGGACTGTTGCGGCATGGCCAGCGGCTGCAAAAGCAGCAGGCTGGTTGTGTTCCGCTCCAGTGTTGGCAAAGCGAGAATCTCGTCGCCGCCGACAATATTGCCGACTGTCGAGTTCAGCGTCTCCAGTTCGGCCCCGGGCAGAGTTTTCACTTCCACGACTTGGGTAACCTTCCCGATGCTGAGGTTGATGTTGATCGTAGATGTCTTGCCCACTTCCACCCCAACCGAGGGCGCAATGGAGCGCTCGAAGCCGGGAGCAGTGACGCTAATGGAATACGTGCCGGGCGTCACCTGGGCAAAAATGTACTGGCCCTGCATGTTGGTAGTGGTCGTGAGCAGGGTCCCGGTGGAGAGATCGCGCAGTTCCACCTTCGCGTCCGCGACTGCCGCACCTGACGGGTCGCTGACTCGGCCGATAACCTGGCCGGTCGTCAGCGTTTGGCCGCTGGCCAGATGCGCTGGGACAAGCAAACAGAGCGAGAGAAGAACAAGCGAGAACGTGGAACTTTGGGCTCGCCTATCGTTGAGCTCCGGCATAAGTACCTCCCCGCCTGGATCGCAAGATGCCTCCCCGCTTTTTGTGTTGATTTATGGGATCAAGGCGAACATCCGCGGACCTGGAGAATCCTTGCGCGGAACATAGTACGCAGCCCGCCAGCCGTCAAGAAGAAAACGGAAACTGTCAACGCAAAGTAGAAATGTCCGCTTTTCTGCCATATTGAAATGTCCGCCATGGGTGGTTCGGAGGAGCACTTTTGTAAACTCTTGAGAGGGGATTGGCGGCAAGTCCTTCCGGCCTACGGCCTCCAGTCCTTGCCGCGCGCGGCGCCGGTTCCGGGCAGTGCCGCAGGCGGAGGTAACGGCCGCGGAAGCGCAACCAGTGCGAGCCATCCAGCCGCCGTTCGATCTCGACTTGCGCTCCGCGAACTAGGGATCGAATGGATCGCGGCGCACAGCCCCCAGGCGAAAGGACGGATCGAGCGACTGTTTGAAACTCTGCAGGACCGGCTGGTGAAGGAGATGCGCTTGGCGGGGATCGCTAGCCTCGAAGCAG
>WNGH01015528.1_pt1 | contig 15827 bp, 16 predicted proteins | sample 5400631 | NCBI WGS metagenome assembly WNGH01 (sample SAMN13153373, study PRJNA577476) | soil metagenome | isolation source: 115 cm soil or saprolite under Garry oak tree replicate 1 | place: USA:California | collected 2016-06-15
AGACATTGATGGCCCTCGCTGCCGTCGCCACGTTGGCTGTTTCGGCCGTGGCAGCGCCCCAGGCGGCTGAAGCGCGCGGCGGCCGGATTGCTGCTGGCATCGCCGCCGGAGTGATCGGCAGCGCCATTGTTGGCGGCGCAATCGCCTCCCAGCGCGACTATTACGGGTCCGGCTATTATGGTCCGGGATACGGCTATTACGGCGGACCGGCCTATGTCGAGGATGCGCCCTGCGTGTGGCAGCGCCAGCGCTTCTGGGACGGCTATGGCTGGCGGGTTCGCCGCGTCCAGGTCTGCGACTGATTTCGTTCTGTGACTGATTTCGTTCTGCGACTGACTTCGTTCTGCGACTGATCCTGTTCTGCGACTGATCCGTTCATCTTCATTAAACCGAACAGGTGATCCTGTGGAACAACGCTGGCGGCCTGAAAAAACCTTTTTTCCAGACCACTAGCGATGCGGACGTTGGATTGACTGTTGTGCGCTTTTTGGCGAAACGGCCGGCTTCGAACACAGCGTGTGAGTCATCTTAAACCCGGCGCCAACCTAAAGCGCCATCTCCAGGAGAGCCCAACACATGAAGAAGACATTTGCTGCCCTCGTCGCGATCGCAACGATCGCTGGTTCGCTCGCCACGACGCCCGCAAGCGCACAGCGCGGCGTCGCCGCAGGCGTTGCGGCCGGATTGATCGGCGGCGCCATCGTCGGTGGTGCGATCGCCTCCAGCCGCCCGGCCTATGGCTATGGTGAGCGCGTATATGTCGACGAAGCGCCTCCGTGCCGCATGGTTCGCGAGCGCTTCTGGGACGGTTACGGCTGGCGCTTCCGTCGCGTCGAGGTCTGCAACTGATCCGACCGTCGCGAATTCACGCGGCTTGATTTGAAACCCGGCCCCAGTGGCCGGGTTTTTTTATTGCCCTCATTCCGAGGAGCGGCGTCGGAGTTTATCATCGGGCCGCGCTTCGCGCGGACCCGTTGGCCGCGTCCCGAAGGATGACGAGGCAACGGGGCCCTCGTGGTTCGAGACGCCGCGCAAATGCGCGGCTCCTCACCTTGAGAGATAATGCTCATCCCCAGCGACGCCTCGTCTAGTTATTTTCAGCGCGCGGCACCGATCGCGCGCAGCACCGCTTCGCTCGGCCAGCAATCGACCTTGAGGCCGGCCGATTTCTGATACGCCCCGAGTGCCGCGCGCGTCTTCATCCCCGCCTTGCCGTCCAGTTTGTCGGCATAAAGACCGATGCGCGTGAGGTGACGCTGCATGGCCTCGACGTCAGCGGTGCGCAGCTGCGTCGAAGCCGACCATGGCGTCGCGAACGGTTGCGGGCTCAGCATGCGGTCGCTGAGATGCCCGACGAACAGCACATAGAGATCCGAAAAATTATATTCCTTGATCACGAAGTAGTTCTTCGTGGTCAGGAACGCCGGACCATAGATGCCCTCGGGCTGCAGCAATGAGGCCGGCTGCGCCTGCTCAGAGGCGCTGAGTTTTTGTCCGCGCACCGGCACGAAGCCGGCACGCAGCCACTCGCCGATCGGTTTTGTCACTTCGGGCACACCCATCGTGCAGTCGACATTGGCGGGTGCGCGCACTTCATAGGCCCAGCGCAAGCCGGGCTGCCATCCCTTGTTGACGAGCTGCTGCGCGGCGGAGGCCAGCGCGTCCGGCACCGAATTCCAGATGTCGACCCGGCCGTCACCATCGAAATCGACACCGTGCTTGTAATATTCCGACGGCAGGAACTGGGTGAGCCCGGTGGCGCCGGCCCAGGACGAGCGCATATCCTTGCGCGCCACGGCACCCTCGCCGAGGATTTTGAGCGCCAGGATGAATTCGGTGCGGTATTGATCCTTGCGGCGGCCGACATAGGCCTGCGTCGCGACCACGCGCAATGTGTCATCGGGCAACGTGTAGCGGCCATAGTCGGTTTCGCGGCCCCAGATCGCCAGCATGATGGTCGCAGGCACGCCGAAGCGCGCTTCGATCGCAGTCAGGGCAGCGCTATGCTTCGCCATCAGCCGCTGCCCTTCCGCGGCCAGCCTGATGATGCCGGCTTCCTTGACGTAGTCTGCCGGCACCTGCACGAACTCAGCCTGCGACGGCGCGCCGGTCGCGGGACGGCCGGGCAGAATCAGGTCGGGCAGTTTGTAGTCCGGCTCAAGGCCGCGGGTCTCCGTGTCGAACGTCGCACGCGACACGCCGGCCGCTTGCGCCTCCGGCCACAGCGAGGCGATGAACTGCGTGAAGGCGGCATCGGCGGCGCGGGCGGGGGTTACGCCCACTATCACCACTGTGACTGAGAGGGCGCGCAGGATACGGTTCAGAGTGCCCACAAACGTGATATATTGCATTCGTGCCTACTATTTGTAGCTCAAGTAGAACGTCATAGCGATCCACCTGATCTGCGGATCGAGATATGCACCGCAAGGAGCGGCAAATCTATGAAAAAGCCAACGGCGCTCCCTGCCTTCAAGACCGAAGCCGAGGAAAGGAAATTCTGGGAGACGCACGACTCCACCGATTACATCGACTGGAGCAAGGCCGAGCGCGTTCGCCTTCCAAACCTGAAGCCTTCAACCACGGCGATCTCAATTCGTTTGCCGCTCGGCTTGCTGGAGCAGATCAAGATCGCCGCCAACAAGCGCGATGTGCCATATCAGTCCCTGATCAAGATGTGGCTGGCGGAGAAGGTGGGGTAGTAGCTAGCGGTCACGCGACAAAACCGCGCTGCCGTAATTCGGAAAACAAAATCGTCAATTACGCGAACTTCGCGCGATGTTCTTCCCAAAAATCAACATCAAGAATGATCCGGTCCGGCGCTGGCACCGGCCTGACCGGCATTTCTTCGCCAATGGCGCCTGTCAGGTATTGGCCTATGCCTTTCTCGAACGCTACCCGGAACTGGGCTTCCACGCCCGATGGATCAAACCTGCTGACGGCTTCACCGGCAACCACATCTTCGTCACCGATGGCACCAACGCTTTCGACTATCACGGTCTCACGACGGAACAGAGGCTGCTCGCATTCGGCTTCAAACGTGGCCGGCGATTTTTTCCCGGCTGGGATGCAACGCTGGTGGATTTGCCGGCCGACGTTCTGGTTTCGGAGCAACGCTCCCGGCAAATCGAAGGACTCTGGCTAAGAGAGCCGAAACAATTCCTTCATGACGCGCTGCCGCGCGCGCGGAACTTTCTCGACAGGTTCGGCGATATCAAATGCCGCTGCCGCGCCCTCACCTCACCGCCACGATGAAAATTCGCGGAAACCGCAGCAGCACTTTGCCGTCCGCCTGCGGCAGATAGCTCGACGCGACGCGCGCGGTGTATTCGGCGAGATATTGCCTGCGTTCGGGCGGATCCAGCGGATCGACGAACGGCCGCAGGCCCGTCCCCTTGACCCATTCCACAATGGCGCCGGCATCGTCGAGCACGTGATTGTAGATGGTGTGCCAGATCTCCAGCCGTGTGCAGAGCGGGCCCAGCGCGTCGTAATAGACGCCCGGCTTCGGCAGGTTGTCGCGTACCCGCGCGGTCTCCGCCAGCGTCTTGCGCCACGGCTCCAGATGCGCGACCTCGCGCATCTTCGAGATTGTCGGGCATTTGCACCGCCAGCACGCCGCCGGACGGCAACGCGCCGAGCAGCCGCTGCAGCTGCTTGAGATGGCCGGGCACCCATTGAAAGATCGCATTGGCAAACAGAACGTCGGTGTTTTCAGGCGGCGCCCAGTGCGCGATGTTGGCTTCGATAAAACTGTGTCCCGGCAACCGTTCACGCGCCTGCCGCAGCATGTCGGCCGACGTATCGATGCCGGTGACCGCCGCCTGCGGCCAGCGCTTGACCAGCAGCTCCGTTGAATTTCCCGGTCCGCATCCGATATCGACGACCTTGCGCGCATCGGCAAGCGGGATCTGCGCCAGCAGATCTCGCGAGGGCCGGGTTCGCTCGTCCTCGAACTTGAGATACTGCGCTGCGTTCCAGTCAGCCATGGGATTCCAACTTAGCGCGTCAGCTTCTTGTATTTCAGGCGGTGCGGGATGATGGAATCCTGTCCCAGCCGGCGCATCTTGTCCTTTTCATAATCCTGGAAATTGCCTTCGAACCATTCGACATGGCTGTCGTCTTCGAAGGCCAGCATATGCGTGGCGATACGGTCGAGGAACCAGCGGTCATGGCTGATGACCACGGCGCAGCCGGCGAAATCCTCCAGCGCCTCTTCCAGCGCGCGCAGCGTATCGACATCGAGGTCGTTGGTGGGCTCGTCGAGCAGCAGCACGTTGGCGCCGGACCTGAGCATCCTGGCCAGATGCACGCGGTTGCGCTCGCCGCCTGACAATGCGCCGACCTTCTTCTGCTGGTCGGCACCCTTGAAATTGAACGACGAACAATAGCCGCGCGAATTGACCTCGCGCTTGCCGAGAAGAATGAGTTCGTTGCCGCCGGAGATTTCCTCCCACACGCTCTTCTTGCCATCGAGACTGTCGCGCGACTGGTCGACATAGCCGAGATGCACGCTCTCGCCGACCGTGATGGTGCCGTTGTCCGGTTTCTCCTGCCCGGTGATCATCCGGAACAGCGTGGTCTTGCCGGCGCCGTTGGGGCCGATCACGCCGACGATGCCGCCGGGCGGCAGTTTGAAGGTGAGGTTGTCGATCAGAAGCCGGTCGCCAAACCCTTTGGTCAGGCCTTCGAAATCGACCACGTTCTGGCCCAGGCGCTCGGCCACCGGAATCGTGATCTGCGCGGTCTGGGTCTGCTTTTCGCTGGCCTGCTTCAGCAGGTCCTCGTAGCGCTGGTAGCGCGCCTTGGACTTGGCCTGGCGCGCTTTCGGCGAGGCCGCGATCCATTCCTTCTCGCGCTCCAGCGTGCGCTGGTGGGCTGCGTCCTCGCGGCCTTCCTGCGCGAGACGCTTCTGCTTCTGCGACAGCCAGGCGGTGTAGTTGCCTTCGTAGGGAATGCCCTTGCCGCGGTCGAGTTCCAGAATCCATGACGTGACGTTGTCGAGAAAGTAGCGGTCATGGGTGACGATCAGGATCGCGCCGGGATAGTTGCGCAAGTGCGCTTCCAGCCATGACACCGATTCGGCGTCGAGATGGTTGGTCGGCTCGTCCAGCAGCAGCAGCTCCGGCTGGTCGAGCAGCAGCTTGCACAGCGCGACCCGGCGGCGTTCACCGCCGGAGAGTTTGGTGACGTCGGAATCATCCGGCGGGCAGCGCAGCGCGTCCATCGCCTGATCGACCTTGCTGTCGAGGTCCCAGAGGCCGGCGGCCTCGATCTCGTCCTGCAGCCTGGTCATCTCGTCGGCGGTCTCTTCGGAATAATTCATCGCCAATTCGTTGTAGCGATCGAGGATCGCCTTCTGCTTGGCGACGCCCAGCATCACGTTCTCGCGCACCGTCTTGGTGGCGTCGAGCTGCGGCTCCTGCTCGAGATAGCCGACCCGGGCACCCTCGGCGACCCACGCCTCGCCGTTATACTCCTTGTCGAGACCGGCCATGATCCGCAGCAGCGTCGATTTGCCGGAGCCGTTGACGCCGAGCACGCCGATCTTGGCGTCGGGATAGAACGACAGATGGACGTTATCGAGCACCTTGCGGGTCGGGTAGGTCTTGGACAGACCCTGCATGAAATAGACGAATTGACGCGCCATCGCGATCCCTTGAAACGAGAGGATTTATGGAAATTTGCTGCCGCTGATGTAGCGGCGCGACCCCGAAAGGGCAACCGCAGCCGGGTGTTTTCCATCCGTTCACCACGGGTCATTACGGTGTTTACACCATGTGTGCGCCAGATCACGGCATTTGAAACGATCTTTTAATAAATCAGGCGAAAGCTGTCGATCAGCGCCAGAAAAGGCGTTCGGAGCGGCAGAAGTCGCGATCGAAAAAGGCAGGACGCGTCATGGCAACCATCACGTCAGAATCCTTTTCCTCCCAGGCGGGCAGCCGCGACCGGCGGTCCACGCCTTTCGCTGAAATCCGCTCCTTCTGGCGTCAGTTCTTCGCCCGGGCATTCGATCCTTACCGGCCGGAACTGCATTATATGCGCGGCCCGGGCCCTGCCTGGCGCGCCAAGCACGTGGTGTCGTCGCACCCGCATTCGACCTGATCCTGTCGGATATTTGAACCGCGAGCGCGCATAGAGCGGGCCCTTTTTCAACCTCAACAGCAGGCGCTTTTAGTGCCGCGGGCGCTTATTAGTGCCGCGGGCGCTTGCGCGCTTTGGAATTGCGCGCGACCATGGCGCTTCCCGGACGGCTCGTTTCCTTAGCCGTCATTATCGCCATGAACGGACCTCCCATGACGCGGCTGCGCTGTGCAATTCTCGACGACTATCTCAACCTGGCCTTGACGATCGCCGACTGGTCGAAAGTCAGCGATCGCGTCGATGTGACCGTATTCAACGAACCCTTTGCCTCCGCCGAGGCCGCGGCCAGCGCGCTGCAGGATTTCGAGATCATCTGCGCGATGCGCGAGCGGACGCCGTTTCCGCGCACGCTGTTTGCGGCATTGCCCAAACTGAAACTGCTGATCACCTCGGGCATGCGCAACGCCGCGCTCGATCTGGAAGCCGCCAAAGACCACCAGGTGGTGCTGTGCGGGACGCAATGGGGCCGCGATCCCACAGCACCCCTGACCATGGGCCTGATCCTGGAACTGACCCGCAATATCGGCCGCGAGAATGCGCGGATGCACGCCGGCGAACGTTTACAAAAGTTCGTCGGCATGGAGATCGAGGGCAGGACGCTCGGTGTGGTCGGCCTCGGCAAGCTCGGCGCCAAGGTTTCGGGGCTCGCCAAGGCGTTCGGCATGAACGTGATCGCGTGGAGCCCGAACCTGACGCCGGAGCGCTGCAAGGAGGTCGGCGTCAGCTACGCCACCAAGGAGGAATTATTCTCCACCGCCGACATCGTCACTGTCCATGTGGTGCTGAGCCAGCGCTCGCGCGGACTGGTCGGGCCTGAGGATCTGGCGCGCATGAAGCCGACCGGCTACCTCGTCAACACCGCGCGCGGGCCGATCGTCGACGAAGCCGCACTGCTGCAAACCCTGCAGCAACGGAAGATCGCCGGCGCCGCGATCGACGTGTTCTCGGTCGAGCCGCTGCCGGTCGATCATCCGTTCCGCAAACTCGACAACATCGTGCTGACGCCGCATCTCGGCTACGTCACCGAAGAAGGATTTCGCAACCACTACGCCCAGATGGTCGAAGGCATCGACGCGTGGTTCAAGGGCGAGCCACTGCGGAGATTGGCGTAGCTCTCCACCTTAACAGCCATCGAAACGAAAAGGGCGCACACCTGCGCGCCCTTCGGGATGGTGTTTGTACCGATCCTGTCGGCCTAACGCACCGTCACCGGCGCGGGCAGCGGCGGCACCACGGTGGGCCGCGTGCCCGGCACGCCCGACATTGGCGCCGGCGCCGGTGCGGCGGCGGCAGGTCCGGGCAGCGGCTGCGCCGAGGCTGTCGCGGTTCCCGGCGGTGGGCCGCCGGGCATCACGACCACGCGGGTGCCGACCTTGACGCGATCGAACAGGTCCGAGACGTCCTCGTTCAGCATGCCGATGCAGCCCGACGAGACGAACTTGCCGATCGTCGAGGGCTGGTTGGTGCCGTGGATGCGATAGACGGTGGAACCGAGATACATTGCGCGGGCGCCCAGCGGATTGCCGGGGCCGCCGGCCATGAAGCGCGGCAGATAAGGCTGGCGTTCGATCATCTCGGTCGGCGGATGCCAATCCGGCCACTCGGCCTTGCGCGAGATCTTTTGCACACCGGTCCAGGTAAAGCCGTCGCGGCCGACCCGGACGCCGTACCGGATCGCTCGCCCGCCACCCAGAACGTAATAGAGATAGGTGTTCGGGGTATCGACGATCAGCGTGCCCGCCGGTTCCTTGGTCGGCAAAGTAACTTCCTGGCGGCGCAGATTCGCCGGCAGTTCCGCAGGAGCGACCTCCGGCTGTTCATCTGGCGGCAGGGCCGACAGCACCGTCGGCCTGCCGTCGGGCCCCACCGGCGCAGGCTGCACCGTTCCGGTGACAGTACCCGGGGCTCCGATAGCGCCTGGCGGGCGAAGCCCGCGGTTGTCGTCGTTAGGATAGATGAAACCCGATCCGGGAATGCGGCTATCGTCGTTGCCCCGGTCCGAATAGGTTTGCTGCGGCGGACCGGCGGGACGGTCGGAATAGATCACCGGCGGGGGTCCATCGGTGCGGCCATAACGCGGGTCATCAGGCGAAAGGATCGGACCGGTCGGCGCGCCGCGGTCGGAATAGACCGGCGGAGCGCCCAAGGGGCGGCCATAGCGCGGATCGGCGGGCGAAAGCACCGGGCCGGGCGGCGGCAGCGCCGTCGAACTCTGCGCATTCGGCGCCTCGTCATCTTCTTCCAGCGCATCGAAATCCGGCGCACCCGGAGCACGGCGATAGTCAGCCGGATAGCCGCCGGGCGGATAAGGCGCCGGTGCCGGCGCCGTCGAATAGAGCGGACCGGGGGCTACCGGATAGCCCTGCGCCAACGCCAGCGAGGTTCCCGCTGAGCCTGCCGCCAACGCAGCACAAATCGTCAGAATCTGTTTGATCATCATTGCTTTGGTATAGCCCCATGCCGCCACTGGACCGTTAACGCCGCAGATGGCGGAAGATAGCGGCGCATTCAAGACAAATCGGCCACCTCGCGCCGGACTCCACCATTTGTGATGAGCGGAGTACCGTGGCAGCCATGCCTCACCGGGCAGGAATCGCTTTCCGGCATGCAAAGGCGGGCATTTACCTGGCCGATTTTTAGCAACAGCTGGGGATCCCTTACGCTATTCTTAATTTAGCCTGATTCGATTCGCGCTGGCGGTGCCCGCTGCGTCGCGAACACGGCCAATTCTGTGGTCGCCGCGTTCCCGATAGCTCAAGGACCCTTGCAGGAACCCTGCGAAGGTGGAACTCGCACCCATGCTCCCCGGTTTCCGTTTTCTGTTCGCCGCTACAAGAACTGAAGCTACAAGAACTGAAGCTACAAGAACTGTCCTGGCGATGCTGCGCACGGATGCGGCCGCGAAGTCACCGGATGTTCCGTCGGCCGCGTTGCCGTTGGCGGCTGCGGAGCAAGCCGCGCCGCTCTCGATACCGGCTGAATCGGAAAGGATCGCCGCGCTGAAGCCGGAAGATTTGTCGCCGCCCGAACCCGCCAAGCCCGAAATCCCGGTCTCGGAAAGTCCGGCAAAAACCGAGGCGGCACCGGCTCTGGCTGATACGCCCGCCCAGGCCGACGAGACCAGGATCGCGGCAACCAAGGAAGCCGTACCGCCGCCGAACGAAGCTACCCGTGCGGCCTCTGGACAGGCCAGCGCGCCGGCTTCGCCGGACACGGACGTTGCGTCGAAGACAGACCTGGCCTCGAAGACAGGCTTGGCCTCGAAGACAGACCTGGCCTCGACGAAGATCGCCACACTGGACGGTCTCCCCGTCACCATCGAGGCGCAGCCCTCGGTCAAGGCTGCCGGTGCAAAACCCGACACGAGCGTTATCCAGAAGCGCCTGCAGGCACGGCGGGCGGCCCAGCGCCGCAGGATGGCAGCGCGCGCGCGCCTGGCGCGACAAGCGCTTCAGCAGCAGCAGATCCCCAACCCGTTCGCTCCGCGGCCCATACAACCGGCCATCCAACAACCGACCGTGCGCTGATCGCGGCGATCAGGCCGGGCCGGTCGCCACCGGCGGGCCGTCGGGCAGCCCCCATTCGGCCCACGAGCCGTCATAAAGCGCGGTGCCGCGCACGCCGAGCCGATAGAGCGCCAACGTCAACACCAGCGCGGAGACCCCGGAGCCGCAGGTCGTCACGATCGGCTTGGCCATATCGACGCCGGCCCCCTTGAACGCCTGCCGCAGGTACTCCAGCGGCTTCATCGCGCCGGTCTTGGCGTCGAACAATTCGCCATAGGGTACGTTGCGGCTGCCCGGGATATGACCGGAGCGGCGGCCCGGCCACGGCTCGGCCACCGTGCCTTCGAAACGCGGCCGCGGACGCGCGTCGACCAGCTGTTCGGCGTGGGTTTCCAAATTGCCGAGCAATTGCTGTTGGCTGCGGACGAAGCTGGAATCGAGTTCGGCCTGGAATTTTCCAGACTTCGACGTGACCTTGCCGGAGTGCGTCGGGCGTCCTTCGCGCAGCCATTTCTGCAGGCCTCCGTCCAGCACCTTCACCTCGCGATGGCCGAACGACAGGAACATCCACCACGCCCGCGGTGCTGCGACCCAGGCGCCGGAATCGTAGGCGACCACGGTGTCGCCCGAGGAAATCCCGAGCGCCGACACGTCGCGCGCGAACTGCTCGGCGCTCGGATACATGTGCGGCCGCGGGTCATTCGGATCGGCGATGGCGCCGACATCGAAAAACACCGCGCCTGGAATATGCCCGCCGAGATAATCGTCCGACGGCAGCGGCAGCACCCCGGGCATCTTGTAGGACGCGTCGATGATTTTGACCTTTGAGTCGTCGAGACGGGCGGCGAGCCAATCGGTGGTAACAAGTGGATCGTCGGCGGATGTCGTCATGCGTCTAACGTCCTCCCAACTATCGTCATGCCCGGCCGTGGATGGCCGGGACAAGCCCGGCCATGACGGCCAATGTTGACGGTCATTCTCTAACCCTTCGGCCTCTTCGGCTCGAATTTCTCGACCGGGCCGCCGGCGTCGCGCCAGGCGGCGAATCCGCCGCCCATATGGGCGACCGGCTTTAGCCCCATGTCCTGCGCGGTTTTCGCCGCCAGCGCCGAGCGCATCCCGCCCGCGCAATGAAAGATGAACTTCTTGTCGCCCTGGAAAATCGGCTTGGCATAGGGGCTGGCCGGATCGATCCAGAATTCCAGCATGCCGCGGGTGCAGGAGAACGCGCCGGGAATCCGGCCCTCGCGCTCGATCTCGCGGGGATCGCGGATATCGACGATCACGACGTCGTCGCTTTGCGCAGCCTTGATGGCGTCGGCGGCGCTCAGCGTTTCGATCTCGGCATTCGCCTCGTCGATCAGCGCCTTGATGCCGCGATGGATGGTCTGGGGCATTTTCTCGTACCTCCCAATTCCGTCATTCCGGGGCGATGCCAACGGGTCCGGCCGCTGGCCGGCCCGATGACAGGCTCCGCATCGAACCTCAGATGTGCGATTGCACATCGGGGAATCTCGATCGAGCTTTAATACAGCGAGATTCCGGGTTCGCGCTGCGCGCGCCCCGGAATGACGGCAATTACCGCACCAGTTCCTTCATCGCACCTTCGAGACCGTCGATCGTGATCGGGAACATGCGCTCCGAAAACAGCCGGCGAATGAGAGTGGTCGATTCCGAATAGTCCCAATGCCGCTGCGCCACCGGATTGAGCCACACCGCGTGCGGATAGGTGCGCGTGATGCGTTCGAGCCAGACCGATCCGGCCTCTTCATTGACATGCTCGACCGAGCCGCCGGGGACCATGATTTCGTACGGCGACATCGAGGCGTCGCCGACGAACACCACCTTGTAGTCGTGCGGATATTTATGCAGCACGTCCCAGGTCGGGGTGCGGTCGGTAAAGCGCCGCCGGTTCTGCTTCCAGACGCCTTCATAGAGGCAGTTGTGGAAGTAGAAATATTCCATGTGCTTGAATTCGGTCTTCGCCGCCGAGAACAATTCCTCGACCTGCTCGATGTGCGAATCCATCGAGCCGCCGATGTCGAAGAACACCAGCACCTTGACCGCGTTGCGCCGTTCGGGGCGCATATGCACGTCGAGATAGCCGTGGTTGGCGGTCTCCTTGATCGTGGTGTCGAGATCAAGCTCGTCGGGGGCGCCGGTGCGGGCGAATTTGCGAAGCCGCCGCAGCGCGATCTTGATGTTGCGGATGCCGAGTTCGACGTTGCCGTCGAGATCCTTGAATTCGCGGCGGTCCCACACCTTCACGGCGCGGAAATTGCGGTTCTTCTCCTGCCCGATGCGGATGCCCTCGGGATTGTAGCCCTCCGCGCCGAACGGCGAAGTGCCGGCGGTGCCGATCCATTTGTTGCCGCCCTGATGCCGGCCCTGCTGCTCCTTCAGGCGCTGGCGCAGCGTCTCCATGAGCTTGTCCCAGCCCATCGCCTCGATCTGCTTCTTCTCTTCCTCGGTGAGGTATTTTTCCGCGAGCTTCTTCAGCCATTCGGCGGGAATGTCCGCCTTCTCGATGGCGTCGAGCAGGCTTTCCAGCCCCTTGAACACCGTGCCGAACACGCGATCGAACTTGTCGAGATTGCGCTCGTCCTTCACCAGCGAGGCGCGGGACAGATAGTAGAAATTCTCCACCGTCTGCTCGGCGAGGTCGACGTTGAGCGCCTCCATCAGCGTCAGATATTCGCGCAAGCTCACCGGGACCTGCGCGTCGCGCAGCGATGTGAAGAATTGTAAAAACATAGGTTACAGATTGCCCGCCGGACCGTGAACGTCAAGGGCCTGTGCTGCAGGTCAAGGCGGCTTTATTGACCGCGGGGACCTTGTCTCGCGGAAACGGGGCTCTGCCCCACGGGTTGTTTCGGACGTTACGGCGCCTTCTGATCGGGCAGCCCTTCGATCGCAACGATCCTGAATTTGCCGCCACTCTGACGGATCTTTGCAGCTGACTGGTTTTCCGGCGAATCGTACCAGCGCTTTGCCGCATCCATATTTGGAAATTGCAGAATCGCTACACAACAAGGCGCGGAACCTTCGCCTTCGAACTGGGTGTTTTTCTGGCTTCTTGCGAGGTAGACGGCGCCGTATTTTGGCAGAATGTCACGCGCCAGCTTGGCGTACTCTTCCTGAATCGATTCCGGACCCGTTGTCGCGACGCGCTCGACGATGACCAAAGCGGGACGGCTTTGTTCCTGGCCGTACGATGATTTCGATATAATCGCATGGGCAACCGCCATGGCGGACAGCGCTCCAGCAAACACCACAAATTTTCTCGATGTCATAAGCATTGCCATCTCCTTATTGGCATCGACATCAATCGGTGACGCGCGGAACGAAAGGGCCCGGCAGCGATGCGAACGAAGCGGCCTGCAGGCGTCGCCGGAGCAACGATATTGCCCCCGATCTGGTTCCGCGCTTTCACGGAGCGCGCCTGGTTTGCATTCTCGCATGGCGACGGCTTGTCGCCCTTTGCTGGCGGCCTCGTCCCGCAGTCGGGAAACGACCGGTGTCGGGACACTAGACCTGCCGGGTTTTTCAACTAGAATTGACCGGCTGGGCTTTTCAACGGGGCATTATCAATGACTATTCTGGCGGTACTCGTGATCGGCGCGATCGCCGGCTGGCTCGCCGGCCTGATCGTGCGCGGCGCCGGTTTCGGGCTGATTGGAAACATCGTGATCGGCATCATCGGCGCGCTGGTGGCGAGCTGGCTGTTGCCGCAACTGGGCGTCAGCCTCGGCGGCAGCGCGCTGCGCGATATCGTCAACGCCACCATCGGCGCGGTCATCGTCCTCGTCATTCTCTCGCTGGTCAGACGCGCCTGACGGCCCTTCAACCCCGATGACGACCGCGGTCGTTTCCTGTTCAGGCCGAAGCGCGCTCCTGCGCTCAAGAACGTACAACAAGGCAAAGGCTCAATGAAATTTACCGGCACCAAAGATTACGTCGCCACTGACGACCTCAAGATCGCCGTCAACGCCTCGATCGTGCTCGAGCGCCCGCTGCTGATAAAGGGCGAGCCCGGCACCGGCAAGACCGTGCTGGCCGAGGAAGTCGCCAAGGCGCTCGGTGCGCCGCTTCTGACCTGGCATATCAAGTCCACCACCAAGGCGCAGCAGGGTCTGTACGAATACGACGCGGTGTCCCGGCTGCGCGACAGCCAGCTTGGCGACGCCCGCGTCTCCGACATCAGCAATTACATCAGGCGCGGAAAGCTGTGGGAAGCCTTCACCCATGAGAAGCGCCCGGTGCTGCTGATCGACGAAATCGACAAGGCCGATATCGAATTTCCCAACGATCTTTTGCTCGAACTCGATCGCATGGAGTTCTTCGTCTACGAGACCGGCGAAAACATCAAGGCGAAGCTGCGCCCGATCGTGATGATCACGTCGAACAACGAAAAGGAATTGCCGGACGCGTTCCTGCGCCGCTGTTTCTTCCACTACATCAAGTTTCCCGACGTCGACACCATGAACCGAATCGTCGACGTGCATTTTCCGAACATCAAGAAACGCCTGGTGGAAGAAGCCTTGCGGATCTTTTTCGAGGTGCGGGAAGTGCCCGGCCTGAAGAAGAAACCCTCGACATCGGAGCTGCTGGACTGGCTGAAGCTCTTGCTCAACGAAGACATGACGCCGGAAATGCTGAGGGAGCGCGACCCGCGCAAGCTGATCCCGCCGCTGCACGGCGCGCTGCTGAAGAACGAGCAGGACGTGCATTTATTTGAGCGCCTCGCCTTCCTCAGCCGAAGAGAGGTGTGAGGGCGGCGCCGCTTCGCACCGCGGCAAAAAGAATAAGAAAATTCAAGGGATCGGGAGATGAACGTTCAACAGGAGATCCGAGCCGCCGCCGCTGACAGCACCGGGCATTTCGATGTTGTCATCGCGGGCGCGGGCATTTCCGGGGTCGGCGCGGCCTACCATCTGACCAAGCAGTGCACGGGGACAAGTTTTGTTGTCCTGGAGACTCAAAAGAGTTTTGGCGGCACCTGGTTGACCCACCGCTATCCGGGCATCCGGTCCGACAGCGACCTGCATACCTTCGGCTACCGGTTCAAGCCGTGGACCAGCGCTCCGATCGCGACCGCCGCGGAGATTCTGAGCTATATGGGCGAGGTCATCGAGGAGAACGCCCTCGGCCCCCACATCCGCTATCAGCACAAGATTTCCTCGGCGCGGTGGTCGAGCGAGGAAAATCTCTGGACCATCGAAGCCATCCGGACCGATACCGGCGAAGCGGTTCGCTTCACGGCGAACTTCTTCTGGATGTGCCAGGGCTATTACCGGCACTCGGAAGGTTATACGCCGGAGTGGAAGGCCATGGAGACCTTCAAGGGCCGGATCGTTCACCCGCAGCAATGGCCCGACGATCTCGACTACAAAAACAAGAAAGTCGTCGTGATCGGCTCCGGCGCTACCGCGGCGACGCTGATTCCGGCGATCGCCAGGGATTCCGCCCATGTGACGATGCTGCAGCGTTCGCCGACCTATTTCAGGACCGGACGCAACGCCATCGAAATTGCCGAAACCCTGCGCGCGCTCCAGGTTGACGAAACCTGGATCCACGAAATCACGCGCCGGAAAATCCTGTTCGATCAGGACGCGTTCACCCGCAAGACATTCGAAGAGCCCGAGGCGGCCAAGAAGGATTTATTGTCCGCGGTCGAAGCCTATCTCGGCCCCGATTACGATATCGCGACCCACTTCACGCCGAAATACCGGCCGTGGCGGCAGCGGATCGCCTTCATTCCGGATGGCGATCTGTTCCAGGGCATCAAGGCCGGCAAGGCCTCGGTGGTGACAGACGAAATCGAGCGGTTTACGGAGACCGGCATTCTCCTGAAGTCCGGCAAGACTCTCGAAGCCGACATCATCATCACCGCGACCGGCTTCAATCTGAGCGCCAACGGCGACATCGATTTCAGTATCGACGGCGAGCCGCTGGATTTCTCGCAGACAGTGACCTATCGCGGCATGATGTTCACCGGCGTGCCCAATCTCGTCTGGGTGTTCGGATATTTCCGGGCGAGCTGGACGCTGCGGGTCGATCTGGTCGCCGACTTCGTGTGCCGGCTGCTCAACCACATGAAGGACATCGGTGCGCGGAAAGTCACGCCGGCGCTTCGGCCGGAGGACCACAACATGCCCTTGCTGCCGTGGATCGACC
>WNGH01003121.1_pt1 | contig 15825 bp, 18 predicted proteins | sample 5400631 | NCBI WGS metagenome assembly WNGH01 (sample SAMN13153373, study PRJNA577476) | soil metagenome | isolation source: 115 cm soil or saprolite under Garry oak tree replicate 1 | place: USA:California | collected 2016-06-15
GCCGGAGCGCGATCACGCGCGCGTGGACTCCCCAGAGCACCAGGCCGGCGATGGCCAGCCCGGCGGGACCCGACAGAAGGCCGTTGATGGTCCCTAGCGTGAGATCTGTCCACGCGAGCTGGCGCAGCGAAGCGGTGCCGGCCAGCATGGCCAGCATGCCGGCCAGGAGCGCGGTGTACATGTACCAGCGCCGCAGCGTCGCCGAGGTGCCTTCTTCCGGCGTCGCCGAACGATCTCGTCTGGCGATCAGAAAATGCGCGGCCCAGATCGCGGCCAGCACGACCGTCGCCCAGCCGAGCTGCGCCGCCGGAACAAGACTGAGCTGCAGTCCGTCGAGCACGGGAACCAGCAGCTGCGCCACCCCGAAACCGATCGCCACCGTCGCCGCCAGCGAGGAGAAGAGGCATGCCCAGTAGAGATAGAGGCGGCGCAGAGCCGATGCGCGCTCGTAAGGATCGCGCATGGCGAAGCGCTGCGCGAAGCCGAAATGCACGGCCCATACCGGCAGTGCGACGAGCGTCATCGCGCTGAAGATGGCGAGCGAACCGCGGCTGTAGTCGGCGCTCGGATCATGGAGGATGAAGAGCACGATGTTGGCGCCGAGGAGGACGAGACCGACTGCCAGCACCCCGAGCGCTGCGGCGCTGACGAGGTAGAGGTACAGCCGCCTCAGGATCATCGGCGCAACGGTACTACCATGCGCACGTGATCTCTCAGGAACTGCTCGAAATCCTGGCCTGTCCAAAATGCCACACGAAGGTCGAGCTCAAGGAGCCGGACAAGCTCCGCTGTCCGAATTGCAAGGTGCTCTATCCGATCGTCGACGGCATCCCGGTCATGCTGATCGAGGAAGGGAAGCCGGAGGCCGAGAAGGCCTGAGACGCCGATAGTCCGGACTATCCGCGCATATCGGGCTCCGAAACAGCGGTTAGTCGCGACTATCCGGTAATGAGGTCAAGCGGCGCAGTCGTAGCGCGAAGTGTCCTTCGGTGAGGGGTTCGCCTCGGCGTCGTTGATGTCGGACTGGATCTCCGCGTCGGTGAGCGCGTACGCCTGGTTCGGGTCACTCGCCGAGGTCGCGAAGACCATCCCCAGCACCCGCCCCTGCAGGTCGATCAGCGGCCCACCGGAGTTGCCCGGGTGCACGCTCGCCTGCAGGACGTAGATCTGGCGCGTGACGAAGTTCTGGTTGTAGATGTCGCGGCCCTGCGCCGCCACCGAGCCGTCCACCACCGCGGGCACGATCTTCTCCGGCCCTCCGCCTGGGTAGCCGATCACGGCCCCCTCTGTCCCGCGCTGGGCGGGCCCGAACGTGACGCCCTGGACGTTGAAGCCGGGCGCGTAGAGCACCGCGACGTCGCGCTCTGGGTCGAAGAACACGACGTCGGCGCGCACCGTCGTCCCGTCCGGCTTGGTGATCGTGTGCGACCTCGTGCCCGAGACGACGTGCGCGTTGGTCACCACGTAGCCATTGCCGACCGGGAAGCCGCTGCCGGTGACGATGCCGCCGCAGCCAAGGCTCGACACCTTGACCACGGTCTGAGCGGTGTGGTTCACGGCCGGCGTGTTGACCGAGGCCGGGACCTGCAGAGGGCCGGGCAGGGTCGGCTCGAGGCCGGCGAAGACCGGCGGAAACTGCACCCCCGCCAGGACCTGCGCCACGCTCGCGAGCGGGCCCGGAGGACGGGGCGCGATCGAGTCCATCGCCCGCAGCACAAAGGAGCGGTTGATCTGCTGCGCGATCTCGGCGACCGGACCTCGGGCGAAGCTCAGGCCCAGGAACCAGCACATGACCAGGACCGCGAAGCCCGAGAGCGCCGCGCCGGCGACCGAGTCGGTCGACGTGTGAATGCCGGTGCGTAGGATCTTGCGCCGGATCGGCTCGCCTACGGCGAAGCCGATGCTCGAGCCCAGGCTCCCGCCGATGACGAGCACCAGCACCGCCCCGAGCGGCCGTGCGCTCGGGTTGCTTATCTGGAGGTAGTCGAGGACGTACCTCGCGGACGCGGCTCCGAGCAGCACGCCGATCACCAGGCCGACGTATTGCGTGAGAGAGAGCCAGAACCCACGCCGATACCCGTTCGCGAGCCCGACGAGAACCGCGACCAGGATGAGGATGTCGATGAGGTTGATCAACAAGTCCTACTTGGTAACACCCTGACCCGTCCTTCTGGCTCCGCGATAATTGAGGCCGTGGTCTACCTCGCCGGCGAATGGGTCTTCGCCTGGCTCTTCATGAGCATCACCTTCCTGGTCGCCGCCCTCGGGGTCGTCGGCCTCGGATACTGGGTGCTGCGCGGAGACGCCCGCAACCGCGCCGCCGAAGAGGCCGTCGAGACCGAATCCTCCGCCGAGCCTCACTAAGCGGGGGCCCCTTGTATGAGCTGGAAGGAGTTCGCGGCCGGCGCGCCTGAGCTCGCGGCGTTCGCCCACGAGCGGCTTCGCGACACCGGCATCCTGATCCTGGCCACGAATCGCGCCGACGGCTGGCCACGCATCAGCCCGTGCGAGGTGTACATCGTCGACGGCGAGCTCATGCTCGGCATGATGTGGCGTTCGAAGAAGGCCCTCGACCTCCTTCGCGACCCGCGCATCAGCCTCGGGACGCCGCAGACCCACCACGATGCGCCGTTCGGCGACCTCAAGCTCTACGGTCGCGCCGCCGAGGTGCATGACCGTGCGCGCAAGACGGCGCTCGAGGATGCGCAGGAGGCTGCGATCAACTGGCGGCCAACCGAGCCGTATCACGCCTTCACGGTCGACATCGAACGCGCCGGCTTCATCAGCTTTGGCAAGGACAGGCGAATGATGCGTTGGTCTTCTGCCTCCGGTCTCGAAGTCCTGCGTCACCCGGACGCAGGCCAGGATCCCACCTAGGAGGCTAAGCCGGCGCGACCGGAGGTGCCTCGTCCGTTTGATTTTCTGGCAGCTCGCCCGACTCGCGCAGGTCACGCAGCGGCATGAAGCTGCGCACCGGCGGAACGCGCTCGAAGTTGTAGGGCGGCGGGGGAGAGGTTGTCGCCCACTCGAGCGTGTTGCCCTGCCACGGGTCGTTGCCGGCGATCTCGCCGTTGTTCCAGCTGCGGATGATGTTGACCAGGAAGATTGCCACCGCGACCGCGATCAGGAACGACGAGACCGTGATGATCAGGTTGGTGGCCGCCCAGGCCTCGTTGGAGTAGGTGAAGATGCGGCGCGGCATGCCCTCGAGGCCGAGGGTGTGCATGATCAGGAACGTGCCGTTGAAGCCGATGAACGTCAGCCAGAAGTGCCACTCGCCCAGCCTCCGGTCGAGCAGACGGCCTGTGATCTTCGGGAACCAGTAGTAGATCCCCGCGAAGATCGCGAACACGCTGCCGCCGAACAGCACGTAGTGCAGGTGGGCGACCACGTAGTACGACTGGTGCAGCTGCGTGTCGACCGGCACTGACGCGAGGTAGACGCCGGTGATGCCGCCGATCAGGAACGTGGCGAGGAATCCGAAGACGAACTTGATTGGCACGGTGAAGTCGATCGATCCCCACCACGCGGTGGCGATCCAGTTGAAGAACTTGATGCCGGTCGGCACGGCGATCAGCATCGTCATGAGCATGAAGAAGCCCTCGACGTAGGTGTTCATGCCGACCGTGAACATGTGGTGCGCCCACACGGTCATGGAAAGGAAGACGATGCCGAACAGGGCGGCGACCATCGACATGTACCCGAAGATCGGCTTGCGCGCGAAGACCGGAACGATCTCGGAGATCATCCCGAACGCGGGCAGGATCATCACGTAGACCTCGGGATGGCCGAAGAACCAGAACAGGTGCTGGTAGAGAACCGGCCGGCCCGCTGTGGTGAAGAACTGCGTGCCCAGCTGGCGGTCGAACTCCAGCAGGATCATGGCCGCCGCGAGCGGCGCGCCGACGATGAGAAGCAGGATCGAGGTCGAGATCTGCGCCCACACGAACAGCGGTAGGCGCGAGAACCGCATGCCCGGCGCGCGCAGGGCGACGATCGTGGTCAGGAAGTTGGTCGAGGCCATGATCCCGCTGATCGCCCAGACGATGATGCTCATGGCCCAGAAGTCGACGCCGAGGCTGTGGCTCTGGTAGGCGGTCTCGGTCAGCGGCGCGTAGCCCGTCCAGCCCGCGTCGAGCGCGTGGCCGGTGAAGAAGCCGCAGTAGTAGAGGATGATCGAGACAGGAATCAGCCAGAAGCCCAGCAGGTTGACGCGCGGGAAAGCCATGTCGCGCGCGCCGATCATGATCGGGACCATGTAGTTCGCGATCCCGGTGACGAAGATCGTGACGAAGAAAAAGATCATCGTCACGCCGTGCGCCGACAGGATCTGGTTGTAGGTGGCGGCGTCGACGATCTGCAGGTTGGGCTGGGCCAGCTGCAGGCGCATGATCAGCGCGAAGATCCCGCCGATCACGAAGCTGATCATCGCGGTGACCATGTACATGATCCCGATCAGCTTGTGATCGGTGGTCGTCAGCCACAGGCTGATCGGCTTGAAGAACGTGTCGTCGTAAGCCTTCGGCCGCGGGAGGACTGTGGTGGCCATCCGATTCCTATCCTACTTGGGGGCGGCTTTCTGTTTGGCCATCCACGCGTCGAAGTCGGACTGGTCCATCGCCTGGACGATGATCTGCATCGAAGCGTGGCCGACCCCGCACAGCTCGGCGCACTCGCCGCGCCATTTGCCAGGCTGGTCGATCTTGAGCCAGGAGAAGTTGTCGTAGCCGGGCACCGCGTCCGTCTTGCCTGAGATCGCCGGCACCCACCACGAGTGGATCACGTCCGTGCCGCGGAACTGGAGCTTGACCAGCGTGTGGGTGGGGACCACGAACGGCGTGACCTCGCTGTTGAGGCTGCCCTCCTGGTGGACGATGACGCCGTTGCCATAGTCGTAATTCCAGCCGAACTGGTGGCCGCTCACGACGACCAGCATCTGCTCGTTGCTGATCGGCTGGAAGTCGCGCTGCAGCTCGACGAAGCTGTAGCCGGCGATGAAGAGCACGATCGCGAGCGGCGCGAGCGTCCAGCCGATCTCCAGGCCCGTATGGCCATGGACCTGCGGCGGGACGTAGCCGGGCGGCTGCACCGTGCGGCGGTAGCGCAGCACCACCCACAACAGCGCCGCCTCGACGCCGAGGAAGACGATGATCGCGACCACCGAGATGCCTTCGTAGGTCGTGTAGATGCCCTGGCCGTTCGGCGATACCGGGTTGGGGAAGATGGGGCTCAGCCCGCCCACGCCGCAGGAGCTGAGAGCGATGGCGAGGGCGGCCAGGCCGAATGGCGTGAAGGGCGCTCGAGCGCGTCGGATCACGAGATGGAAGTATATCGGCGGCCGGAATCGCGACCGTGGGAGCGGATAGAATCCAAAACGATCGTGGCCGTCGCCAAGAAACCTCGCTACGTCGACGTGTCCAACCCCAGTCTGTCGGTTCAATGTCCGAACTGCGGGCTGAAGACACAGCGCTTCCTCGACCACTGCCGGAATGACGGCTACAAGCTGTGGCCCTCGAGCGAGATGGCCTCCGCGGCGTTCAAGGCCTGGCGCGACGCCGATCCCAGGCGTGCCGATGCCTCGCGCTACGACCTCGAGCTGCCGGCCGAGCCGATGGACGCGACCATCGACTACGTGGCGCGTGCCCACCATCTCGGGATTCATCTGTTTCCGAACAGCAACTACCCGTTCATCATCTGCGTCGGCGCTCTGTTTCTCGCGTTGGCGGCGATTCCTTTCGACGGCAGCGTGCGTATCGGCCTGCTGGTAATCGGCGGACTGATCTTTCTCTACGGCGTGGTCGGCTGGGTGCTGGTCGAGGATGTGCGCATGTTCCCGAGCGGAAGCCCGTCGACGGACGGTGAGGTGCACCACTGATGGCCGTCGCGAGCATGCAGAGCGAGCCGACCCCGCAGTACCCCGCGATCAAGCCCGGGATGATGGGCATGTACATCTTCCTGGCCTCCGAGGTGATGTTCTTCGGGAGCCTGTTCGCGACCTACTTCTATCTCTTCGGGTCGCATCAGACGTGGCCGCCGTTGCCGCCGTCGAGCACGCCGGAGTACTACGTGAGCTGGCTGGGGGTCCCCGCCATCAACACAGTGGTGCTGCTCTCGAGCGGCGTGACGTGCCACTTCGCGCTCGACGGTCTCGCGCACGACAACCGGCAGCGATTCTTTGTCTTGCAGATCACGACGATCATCCTGGGCTTCGGGTTCGAGTTCGGGCAGCTGTACGAGTTCATCAACGCGTTCAACCGCGGCCTGACCCTGAAGGCCAACACGTTCGCGAGCGCCTTCTTCACCATGACCGGCTTCCACGGCGCACACGTGCTCGGCGGCCTGATCTTGCTGATCCTGATTCTGTATCGCGCGTCGCGCGGTCAGTTCGACTCCCGCAACCATGTAGGCCCTGCCGCGGTTACGCTCTACTGGCACTTCGTCGACGTCGTCTGGGTCTTCCTGTTCCTGATTCTGTACGTGGGGATTACCGCAGGGAAATGAAAGCTCTGGCGATTGGCCTGGCCGCGGCGGCTCTGCTCGCCGGATGTGGCGGCAGCAGCCCGAGTCAGCCCTCGGGTTCGACGAAGGTGACCATGACCGAGTTCAAGTTCGACCCTTCCACCATCACCGTGGCCCACGGCAAGGCAATGTTTTTCCTGGTGAACTCGGGGTCCTCGCAGCACGACATGGCGATCCGCGACAGCGGCGGCAACCGGCTCGCCGTGAGCGAGCTGGTGTCGGCCGGAGACTCGGTCGTCTTCACCGTCAACAACATCGATCCCGGGACCTACACGATCTTCTGCACCCAGCAGGGCCACGAGGCCTCTGGGATGAAAGGGACGCTGACCGTCACCTGAGCCGCGCCGGCGCGGCCAGGGCTCCTATTTAGACGGGGTCGGCTGCGGTGACGGTGATGGGCTCGGCCCCGGCTTGAGGCTCTTCAGCTCGATCTCGAAGACCAGGGTCGCGTTGGGCGGGATGACCTGAACGCCCGTCGTCTGGTCGGTCTGCCCCTGCGCGCCGTAAGCGAGCTCGGGAGGGATGATCAGCTTGCGTTTCCCGCCGACCTTCATTCCGGGCAAGCCCTCGTCCCAGCCGCCGATGACCTGGCTCTGACCGATCTGGAAGGTGAAGGTGGTGCGGCCCGGGGAGCGGCTGGAGTCGAACTGCTGGCAGCTGGTGAGCCAGCCCGTGTACTGGACCTCGGCGTTCTCGCCGCTCTTGGCCGCGTCGCCGGTCCCGACCTTCAGGTCGATGATCTTGAGCCCGTCGGGATAGGTCACGGACTGGAGGCCGTTGCCGGCGTTGCAGTCGTCGGCGCCAGGCGAGACGCTGGGGCGCGCCGAAGGATTCGGGCTCTCGTTGGCGACCGGCGGGCTGGTGCCATATGGGTCGCTGTAGCCGCAAGCGGTCGCCGCGAAAGCGGTCAGGGCGACCAGTCCGAGAAGCGTCCGCCTCACGAGGCGGTGACGTCGAGCGACGACATCGTGTCGCCGACCTTGATCTGGTCGATGACGTCCATGCCCGACGTGACCTGGCCGAAGTGGTTGTAGACGCCGTTGGACGCGAGGAAAGGCGCATCGCCCAGCGTGATGAAGAACTGCGAGCCGCTCACGCCTGCCGCGCTCGAAGCCATGCCGACGGTGCCGCGCGGCCACCTGGAGGGGTTGCTCTCGTTGGGCAGCTTGTAGGGCGGGCCGCCGGTGCCGTCGCCGGAAGGGTCACCGCCCTGGACGACGAACCCAGAGACCACGCGGTGGAACGTAAGGCCCCCATAGAAGCCGTTTTGGGCCAGGTAGACGAAGTTGTTGACGGTTTGCGGCGCGACCGTGGGATCGACGAGCTGGATCACGAAGTCCCCCCGCGACGTGTGCACGGTGACGCTGTACTTCTTGCTCGGATCGATCACGGTGGGCGGCGGCGTGTTGCGGTTTTCCATGCGGGCGACGATCCACATTAGAGGATCGCGCGGCCGCGACGCCGCTACGCTGGTGGCGATGGCTGACGAAGACTTTCACCTCGGCGCGGAGGTGCGTTCGAGCGACGGACGGGAGATCGGCAAGCTCGTGCACCTGCTGGTCGGGCCGGATTACGGGTTGCGGGCCCTGGTGGTGAAAGAGAGTCCCTCGTTCTCGGGCCACCGCTTCTCGCCGGGGTCGTACCTGGTGAACGACGAGTTCGTCGTGCCCAAGGATGCGGCCAGTTCCGTCACGCACGACCGGGTCGAGCTGAGCCTGAGCGCCGGGGAAGTTCGGCTTCTGCCCCCGTATTTGAGCTATCGGGAGAAGGAGGAGACGACGACCGAGGCCGCGGCGGACGCGGCGGGTCCGCTGACCGCCTCGCCCGAGCCGCCGCACTGGATCGAGCAGGTGGCGAACAAGTCGTCGGATTCGCTCGAGATCGACGGTGGCGAAAACGTGATGCTGGGCCACAGCGGGAAGAAGCTGGGCACCGTGAAGGACGTGCTGTTCGACGACGACCAGCTGGTGGGGGTGGTGCTGCTGCCGGAGGGGTTCTTCAGGAGCGAGGTGATCCTGCCGCGCCGGTTCCTCGATCGGAGCGACGACGCCGCTTTGTTCGCGATCGTCGAAGAGCAGGATCTGGAGAAGCTGACGCTCTTCAAACCCGCCGACTAGCGGGCTCGACACCTCCGCTTTGCACAAAACGGGGCTATTAGCCGACCGATATCTCTGCGTTTTGCGCAATACGGGGCCTTAACAGGCTGGGTTGGCCTAGACGCACGATTTCGCCGACCCTTGAGGGGTGGCCCAACGCGCGCTGATTCCACGTCAGCTCATGCAACGCCCCTTCTCGCTTGACGAGGCCCGTCGCGTCGGCCTCAGCCGCGAGCTGCTTAGAGGTAAGGCATGGCGCCGAATTGGTAGAGGTCTGTACGCGTACGCCGGTTTGCCGGACGATCCCTGGAAGCTTCTCCAAGGGTGGGTGCGAATGCTGCCTCGGGAGGCCGTCTTCGCCGGGCTCACCGCCGCTTGGCTCTATGGCCTTGACTTCGATCCGATCCACCCTATCGAGGTCATCGTGCCGCCAGACTCGCAAGCGCGGTCGCGTGCCGGCCTGACCGTTCGCCACCGGTGCAACATCGAAAGTGCTGTCGTCCGCGGCCTCCGGGCCTTGACTGTGCATCGAACTCTTTCCGATCTGAGCATTCGCCTTTCTGCTGTCGAGACACTGATCGCCCTGGATGCCGCAATCAAGGCGGGACTTGTCGACCGGCCGTCGCTGTTGGCGTGCAATCGCCTGCGACGACTTGGAGAGCTGGCGATGCCGGCTGAATCGCCGATGGAGACCCGGCTTCGGTGGCTGCTAATAGAGGCCGGCCTACCAGAACCCGAGGTGCAGACCGACCTGCATGACGCCCATGGTCGATTCGTCGGCAGAGCCGACCTCCATTACCGCATGGCTCGATTGGTGATCGAATACGACGGCGGGAATCACCGCGATCGACTCGTTGAAGACAACCGGCGCCAGAATGCATTGATCAACGCTGGATACCGAGTATTGAGGTTCACCGCGTCGGACGTTTACAACCGAGCGGAGGCAGTCGCAGCGGTGGTCAGGAGCGCTCTTCACGCACGCTAGCGGGCTCGACACCTCCCCTTTGCGCAAAGCGGGGCTATGAGCAGACCGATATGTCCCAGTTTTGCGCAAAACGGTGCTGTTACAGACTGGCTTGGGGTTCGCGTGCTCCGGTCGCGACGAGTGCGCCCAGGCCCACCGCCAGCCCCGCGATCACGTACAGCGCCACCTGCACTCCCGACGTCGCGGCCACCGCGCCTCCGATCAACGGCCCGAGAAAGAACCCCATCGCGATCGCGCTCGCGTTGAACCCGAACACGGTGCTCTGCGCGTCGTGCGGAGTCTCGAGCCCGATCATGCTCGCGGTCGCCGGGATCACGACCCCGCTGAACAGGCCGTTCAGCCCGATCGCCACCACGATCAGCGCCGGCCATGGCGAGATGCCGATGAGCGCGATCGCCACCGCCGCCGACAAAGCCGCGGCCGCGGAGGTGCCCACGTAACCGATCTTCCGCGACACCTGCGTGTACCCGACGGCCGCGGCGCTGCTCGCGATCCCGGCCAGGCTGAAGCCCACGCCGGTGACCGCGGACACGCCGGTGCTCAGCATCCCCAGCAGTCGCAGCACGACCAGCTGCTGGGCCGCCGAGTTGCACAGGCTCACAAGGCCCTGCGCCGCCATCAGCACCGACAGCGCGCGCAGCAACCCCGGCTGGGCTCGCAGCAGGGACAGCGCGCCCACGCGCGGCCCGAGCTTCGGCACCAGCGGGCTCTCATGCACGATCACGACGACCGGGATCAGTGACAGCAGCAGCAAGATGCCGCCACCGAGGAAGACGAGCCTCAACCCGAAAAAAGCACCCGCAATTCCGCCGACAACCGGCCCGATCGCCCCTCCCAGCGCGACGCCCGAGTTGACCAGCCCGAGCGACCAGCCGACGCGAGAGCGCGGCGTTTCCGCGGCGACCAGCGCGATGGCCGCGGCGACGGTGCCGCTCGTCGCGCCCTGCAGGAAGCGCAGGACCACCAGCTCGGCTGGATTCTGGGCGAAGTAGATGAGCCCGACCGTGATCGCGCCGCCGAGCATCGAGCGGATGAGCATCGGCTTGCGCCCGAACCGGTCACCAAGGACGCCCCAGATCGGGCTCGCGATCGCCATCGCCAGGCCGGACGAGCTGGCCGAGGCCGCGGTCCAGAGGTCGAGGTCAGGCCCACTGGCGACGCCGAGGTCGTGGTGCAGAAAGATCGAGAGGAATGGAAACGCGAACGAAAAGCCGAAGATCGCCATGAACTCCGCGAACCACAGCGCGGCCAGGTTGCGCCGCCAGTTGACCCCGCCCGCGTTGACCGGAGGAACCGTCGCGCGCGGATCGATGGACAGGGCTATGAACCCAGGATTTCGACGATCCGGTCGGACGTGATCGGGAGCCTGTCGACGACGGCGTCGGGCTTGCGCTTGCGCAGCGCGTCCTCGACCGCGGCCGAGATGGCCGCCGGCGCGGGGATGGTCCCGCTTTCGCCGGCGCCCTTGAAGCCTTCGGGGTTGGCGTCGGTCGGCGTGTCGATGTGCACCAGCTCAGGCACCGCGGCGACCTCGCCGGCGCTTACGATCGTGTAGTCGAGAAAGCTCGCGGTCCGGAAACTGCCGTCGGGGTCGTAAATCGCCGCTTCGTGAAGCGCGTAGCCGACGCCGTGCGCGTAGCCGCCGTGCATCTGGCCCTCGACGATGAGCTCGTTGATCGCCTTGCCCGTGTCGTGGGCGATGACGTAGCGCAGGATCTCGACCTGCCCGGTGTCGGGATCGACCGCGACCACGGCCGCGTGGCAGCCGCTCGAGTACGTGAGCGGGCGCTTGGGGTCGAAGCTCTCGAGCACCTCGAGTCCCTCGGCCGGGATGACCTCACTTACCGGCACGCTCTTCCCCGGCGCGCCGCGTACCGCGATCCGGCCGTCGTCGATGACCAGGTCCGCGGCGTCCGCCTCGAGCACCTCGCCGGCGCGCTCCAGGAGCCGTCTGCGCATTGCCCCCGCCGCCTTGGCCGTAGCGTTTCCCACCTGCACGGCGCTGCGGCTGCCGGCGGTCAGGTCCGCGGGTGGCGTGTTGCGCGTGTCGCCGGCGGTGACGCGGATCCTCTCGAACGGCCAGCCCAGCCGGTCGGCGGCCACCATGGCGGCCATGGTCTGGTGGCCCTGGCCCTGCGGCGTGGAGCCGATGTAAAGCTCGGCCGTACCGTCCCTGTTGACGCGCAGCTTCGCGGGCTCCTCGCCGCCAAAGCCTGTCGACTCGACGCAGCACGCGACGCCGAACCCGACGAGGCGGCCGTCGTCCTGGCGTTGCGTCACGTCGCCGACCTTCTCCAACGCCAGGCTCAAAAGACGCGGGTAATCGCCGCTGTCGTAGACAAGGCCGCGCCTGCCGGCCGGGTAGCCCGTCGTGAACGGAATCTGCTCGGGCTGGATTAGGTTGCGGCGGCGCACCTCCACCGGAGGAATGCCCAGCGCGTAGGCGAGCTGATCCATCGCCCGCTCGACGGCGTAGTTGCCCAGAGGGCGACCGCCGCCGCGGATGAAGCCCGAAGGCACGGCGTTGGTGAACACGACCTGCGACTCGACCTCCATGGCGGGTATCACGTACGCCGACAGCATGTGGGCGACGATGATGTCCGGCTGGTTCGCGCCGCTCGCGGAGTAGGCGCCCATGTCGTGGATCAGGCGGCCGCGCAGTCCGCGCAGCTTGCCGTCGCGGTCGGAGGCGAGCTCGAGCTCGATCACCGAGCCGTGCCCCTGCGCGGTGGTGGCGCCGTCCTCGCTGCGCGACGCGACCCACCGCGCCGGCCGTTTCAGCCGCCACGCGACGAGCGCGGTCAGGACCTCCTCGGGAAACGCGCTGCCCTTGGCCCCGAATCCGCCGCCGACGTCCTCGGCGAGCACCCGCACCGACTCTTCCTCGAGGCCCAGCGCGCCTGCGATCGCCTCGCGCACGCCGAAGACATTCTGCGTCGAGGTCCAGACCTTGAGTCCTCCGGTGTCGTCGTCGGGAGCCGCCGTCACCGCGCGCGGCTCCATCGCCGCGCCCGCGACGCGCGCCGTGCGCAGGCCGATCTTCGCCGTCACGCTGTCCGCCCCGAAGGCGGCCTCGAGCTCGCCGTAGGTCACCTTCTTGCTGCGCGACACGTTGCTCTCCATGTCGGCGTGCACGAGCGGTGCGCTGGGCGCCGTCGCGGTCAGGACGTCGCCTACGCCTGGAAGCGGATCGAGCTCTGCGAGCGCCTGCTCCGCCGCGTCCTGCGCCTGGTACGCAGTCTCGGCCACGACCACCGCGTAGGCCTCGCCGACGTAATTGACCTCGTCGCCGTTGAGGATCGGCCGCGGGCGCGCGATCGCGTCGTTGGGCACCCAGTCGCTGAGCCCCTCTCTCACCTCGGGGAGGTCCGCGGCGGTCCATACCTCGAGCACGCCCGGAAGTGCCCTGGCGCCGGCGGTGTCGACCGAGAGGATGCGGGCGTGTGGCAGAGTGGAGCGGCTGAACGCGACGTGCACGAGGCCCTCGAGCTTGATGTCTCCCGCGAAGCGACCGCGGCCTGTGACCAGCCGCTCGTCTTCGACGCGGCGCATGCGCCGGCCGATGTATGGAGGCATCACTCCTACAATAAGTCGCCAACTCCTCCCTGACGGGAGAGGGCCCCGAGAAGGTACGAGGGCGGCTAGCTCAGCTGGAAGAGCGCCAGCTTGACATGCTGGAGGTCGGGGGTTCGAGACCCTCGCCGCCCACCACATTTTTTCGGGCGTGACGGGTCGGCAATAATCTCTCGAGTCGGGACGGCCCGTTCGTCTAGTGGACCAGGACGCCGGCCTTTCAAGCCGGAGATCACGGGTTCGAATCCCGTACGGGCTACTCCTACACACCTATGGCGCGTCTGGTGTGTATAATAGCCGGATGAGGCGCATTCAGATCCACATCGAGGATGAGCTTGACCTGGCAGCGGAGGCCGAGGCCGCTCGTCGTGGCATCTCCAAAGCGGCTCTGATCCGGGAGAGCCTTGCCGAGCGACTCTCAATCCATGACGCTGCGTCTCGCGATCCATGGGAGGCGATGGTCGGATGGCTTGACGACGAGCCTATCGAAGACATCGATGAGGTCGTTTACGGACGGCGACCTTGAGGTTCGCCGACACGAGCTTCTGGTTCGGACTACAGGAACGCAGGGACGGCCGCCACGAACTGGCAAAGGCGCTCGTGGCGCGCGGGGTTGGCAAGATCATCACGACGAACCACGTCGTTGGTGAGACCTGGACCCTCCTTCGCAGGCGATCCGGGCACGCGGCTGCGGTTGGGTTCATCGACCGATTGATGGCGCTGCCAGACGCCGAGGTAGTCCACGTCAACGACACGCTCGAAGCGGATGCCTGGCGCTGGCTTCGTTCGAGGTCAGAGCGCGAGTATTCATTCGTCGATGCCACCAGCTTCGCCGTGATGCGCCGGCGACGCATCCGGGAAGCACTCGCCTTCGACGGTGACTTCAACGCAGCGGGCTTCGTCGAGGTCCGACCGTAGTCCTTGGGAGTGTCCACGCGGTGATCCCACTGGTTGAGGTCGAGCCCTACGCGGACCCGACCGGTTACTTGCAGGACGCGGGCATTCGTTTGCCACAGCCGCGGCCGGACTCCAGACGCCCGACCGTCACCGACCTCCAGGCAGTGCTTGCGGATCTCGATGGCTTCCGCGTTGAGACATCTCGGACATCGCGGGGACTCGACATCGACGTATTGCGACCCGACCTTTCCGATTGGGCCGTCATCTGGGTCACCGACTACGACGGCGACGACAACGCACCGGTCTCCCTGTAATTCCACCGCGGATCGGAGGAGCTTGCGGCGAGAGTGGTCGGTGCTGTGGCTGCGCGGTGCGGGCCGTTCATCCTCGTCGTCAACAACGAGTCTCCTGTACTGATCCGAGATAGGCCCGGGTGAGCCCGCCGAGCTCATAGAGACGGTTCGAATAGCGTCCCGCTTGGGCTACCAAGTTCGTTTCTGCTCCGTCCCATTTCCGAGGTGGGCGCTATTGACACCTCCGGCGGGAGGGCGAATAGTCAAGGCAACGGGGTAGCCCCCGGTTCCACCACGTGATTCGGTGGGGAGGAATCATGGAAAGGACGCTCTATGACCGACTCGGTGGTATCGACGCGATCACGGCGGTTGTCGAAAAGTTCAGGGACAAGGTGGCCGCAGATGACCGCATCAACCTCAAATTCGCTCGGACTGACCTGCCGCGGCTGCGCAAGATGCTCATCGACCAGGTCTGCGAGGCGTCGGGGGGACCATGTCGGTACAACGGCCGCGACATGAAGGCGGCACATGCTGGGATGAGGGTCACCGCGGGCGAGTTCGACGCGCTGGTCGACGACCTGGTCAAGACCCTGAACGAGTTCAAGGTGCCCCGCCACGAACAGAGTGAGCTGCTCGCGATCCTGGGTCCTCTCAAGCCCGAGATCGTGGAGGTGGACTCCAAGGAGGTTGGAACTCCCCTTCCAGACGTGTTCCAACCTGCACCCCCACTGCCGGGATAGGGGCAGCGGGCGTCGGGAACCGATTCGGGAATAGGTAGCGCTGCCTGGAAGGCCGTGCCGGCTACCAGCGCTTCAGCTCGTAGGTCGTGACCTCCCCGTCCTCCTCGAGCGAGACCGGGATGGTCGGGGGCACCTGCCAGCCTCCGCCGGAGCGTGACTCGAGCGCCTGCACCACGGAGGCGAGTTCGTTGGTATGGACGCCGAGCTCCATGGTCGCGTCGTCCCCGTGGGCAACGATCACCATGCAGTTGGCGTCGACGCTGAAGATCTCACGCACCCCCGAGACTCGCCGGATCTGCTGGACAACCGCCGACATCGGAAGCGCAACGGGCCGCCGCACGATTCCCAAACGCGGCTTCCACGACGGTGCGCCGAAGCCGAGGTGCACCTGGCCTTCGCGCCAGCGCCGTGGATACGGCGCGGCGCTGCCCCGCAGCCACGCGTTGAAAGTGACCTCGCCGCCCAACCGGACGTGGCGCCGGAGCGACGACGCGCGCCACCGGTGATAGACCGCCAGGAGCGCCGCCGCGACCACGGCCGCAACGACGAAATGCAGGTTGTTGACGAGCCAGCCAGGCATGGTGATCGGTACTCTAATCAGCTCGCGCGGGCGTAGCACAATGGCAGTGCGCCAGCCTTCCAAGCTGGTTACGTGGGTTCGATTCCCATCGCCCGCTCCACACTTGCCGCATGCAGGTCCCGCGGCCGCCGATAGTCGGCGA
>WNGH01007613.1_pt1 | contig 15824 bp, 18 predicted proteins | sample 5400631 | NCBI WGS metagenome assembly WNGH01 (sample SAMN13153373, study PRJNA577476) | soil metagenome | isolation source: 115 cm soil or saprolite under Garry oak tree replicate 1 | place: USA:California | collected 2016-06-15
CACCACCTCCGTGACAAATCCCCGGGACGACTTCGCCGTCAACGCGGGCGGCACCCTCGAGATCCTCGAAGCCATCCGGACCTCGCGCCGTCGGCCCGCGCTCGTGTTCTCGTCCACGAACAAGGTGTATGGCGGGCTCGAGGGCGTGCGGACGCGGCGGGTGGGGGCGCGCCACGTCTTCAAGGGCTGGCCTCGCGGCATCCCCGAGTCGTTTCCCCTGGACTTCCACTCGCCGTACGGCTGCTCGAAGGGGGCGGGCGATCAGTACGTGCGGGACTACAGCCGCATCTACGGGCTCCGGACCGTGGTCTTTCGCAAGTCCTGCATCTACGGGCCGCGCCAGTTCGGCATGGAGGACCAGGGGTGGGTCGCCTGGTTCACCCTCGCCGCCGTCTACGGCCGTCCCATCACCATCTTCGGGGACGGCCGCCAGGTCCGTGACGTGCTGTACGTCGACGACCTCGTGCGCGCCTACCGGGCGGCCTACCGGCGCATCGACGCCGCGGCCGGAGAGATCTTCAACATCGGCGGCGGGCCCGCGAGCACGATGTCCCTCCTCGAGCTGCTCGACATGCTCGAGGGACTGCTGGGCCGTCGCGTGCCCGTCGGCTACGACGACTGGCGTCCCGGGGACCAGAAGGTGTACGTCAGCGACATTCGCAAGGCGGCCCACGTGCTCGGCTGGCGGCCACGGACCTCGCCTCAGGCCGGCGTGCGCCGGCTCTACGAGTGGATCCGCGGCAACCCGCGGCTCTTCCGCTTCCCGGGGACGGTCAGGAGCGGGGTTGCGAGGGCCGACGCGAGTCGCGGACGAAGAAGCGCAGGTACTCGCTGAGGTTGCGCCACACGCGCATCTTGCTCCCCGAGCGCTTCGCGCCGTAGGCGTAGACCACGGGAGTCTCGGCTGCCCGCAGCGGCCGGAGGCGCGAGAGCTTCACCAGTATCTCGATGTTGGCGAAGAATCCCTGTGCCTCGATGAAGCGCCGTCCGTAGCGCCGGAAGGCCTCCTGCAGGAGCTCCGCCCGATAGCCCCGGTAGAAGAGCGTGTAGTCCTTGACGGGCGCAACGCCGCAGTACCAGCGCATGACGAGGTTGGCGCCCACGCTCCAGATCCGGCGCCCGAGCGGGAAGCCGTGGTAGCCGCCGCCGGGGACGTAGCGCGACCCGCACACGACGTCGTAGCCCTCGCCGAGAAGCGAGATGATGGGGCCGAGAGCCTGGAGGCTGTTGGTGCCGTCGCCCTCGATGGTGATCACGAAGTCCCCCGGCTTGGAGATGGCGGCGGCGTGGCGGAGTCCGGTGTCGAAGGCGGCGGCGACGCCGCGGTTGACCTCGTGGGAGAGGAGCTCGAGGGGAACGGTCGCCTTCATCTGGCGGACGATCGACTCCGTGCGGTCCGTGCTGCCGTCGTCCACCACGATGACGTCGAGGTCGGGAAGGCCGAGGCCGTGGATGGCCGCGAGGCTCTGGCCGATGCCCGCTTCCTCGTTGTAGGCGAGGACGACGAGGCGGGTGGTCATCCGGGCAGTTTCTCCGCGTAGACGGTCATGAAATCCCCGAGGTCGACGGTGAGCGTCCGGTGAGAGAGGCCGAGCCGACGCAGGCCCGCGCGGCCGGCCGCGCTTCCTCCACGCCAGTAGGGGGCGAGCTTGAGCAGGAGATAGTCCCAGGTGACCACGTGAGCATAGCCATGACGGTGGGCCAGGCGCCAGCCCGCCCGCCCGAGGGCCGCCTCCACCGTCTCGGGCGTGAAGTAGGTCAGGTGCATGCGCATGTACCAGGGCCAGCGCTTCCTGAGCATCCGCACGGCGAGCGTGTCGATGTTCATCGTGGTCAGCACGAGATAGCCGCCATCCCGGACGAAATCCCGCGCGCGCCTCAGCTCGCCCACGGGATCGGCATAGTGCTCGAGGGCATCCCACATGGTGGCGACGGCGAATGATCGGCGAGGGAAGGGCGCCGTGTCGAGTGTGCCCGTGTGCACACGGTGCCCCTTGGCCGAGGCGGCCTGGGCGGCCCAGCGGCTGGGCTCGAGCCCCGTCACCGGCCAGCCCGCGCGCGCGGCGACGTCGAGGAAGACGCCGGTATAGCAGCCGACGTCCAGCAACGGGCCGCGCACGGGGACATGTCTCTCCAGGCGCGAGAGGGCGCGCGAGAAGGTCGCCACCCGCGCCGGCTCGTTCTCGAGGTAGACCTCGTCCTCGACGTCCGCGTAGAGGGAGAGGATGGTGGCGTCGTCCTCGCGCGGGCTCCGGAAGCGGAGGCCGCACTGATCGCAGGCCACGATCTGCCCGAAGGCGCCGTGGTCCAGGCTCGTGCACGCCACGAGGCCGGGATTGCTGATCCGATGGAACCCCTCGTCGCGTATCACGGGCGTGACGCGGCTGCCCCCGCAGAGCGGGCAGGGGACATCGTGCAGGCGCAGCTCGTCGCGGGTGGTCACGGGCTGACGCTCCGGGTCTCCCGGGGCGGCCTCTCGAATCGCGACTGACAGTAGAGGAGGTCTCCGAGACACCCCGTACAGAGCCGGCCGGTGTTCTCCTTGCCGGGCAGCGGCCAGCCCCCCGCCGCGCAGGCGCGGCGCAGCTCTCCGACGGTCAGCATGGTGCAGTAGCAGAGGATGAGCGCGTCATCGGGCTCGGGACTGTCGGTCATTTAAAAAAGGTGAAGAGGTGGTCGAAGAGCACGAGGTCGCGGGAGGGGTCCCGACGGCCGACCACGTATCCGGCCAGACGGAAGAGCGACTTGGTCTCGACGCGGGTGAGGGGTTGCCCCCCGCGCTCGGGCGCAAGGGCCACCTCGGCATGGGCACGGGGCCCGAGGGGAACCGTCTCCTCGACGCGCTCGGCACCGTAGTAGGCGAAGACCTGCGCCTCCGTGGGAGCGAAGCGGCCGACGTTGCCGAGCATGACCGAGTACCGCGCGGCGTGAGGACCTCGACGGAAGACATGAAGACATAGGTGTCGAAGTTGTTGATGCGGGACATGTCCCCGATCCGATCGGGCACGCCGCCGAGGGCCGCGCTGACGGCATAGTAGAGGGCCGGGGTCACGGAGCCCGTGCGATGGACGTAGGCGTAGTGGTGGGGGCGGTAGGGAAACGCGTCTTCCTCGTAGCGCGCGTCGAACACGGCCATGACGCGCCCGTGCTCGCGCGCGGTGGATGCGAGGAGGGCGCCCAGGTCCAGCGTCTCGTCCCGCGTGTCCAGGCCATGCTCGAGGAGCAGCTTGCCGTCAGGGCCGTAGGCGGAGAGATCGAGGGAGGAGAGCCGACGGCGCGCTTCCGGATCGCGCTGGTGCACCAGCTCGACGAGGTGGTCGTAGCCCGGCTCGTAGAACGTGGCCGAGAGCAGGGCCGAGACGCTATTTGACATGCATCAGCGACAGCGGCCCCTCGAGGTTCCGGGCACCCGCGCCGACGACGTACAGGTTGAACCACGCCGCGCCCTCGAGCCGGAGCCTCCAGACCTCCAGGGCGGCGCCGGCCGCGGCTGAGCCAAGCGTCCCGATGTCCAGGAGCGTGGAGCCCATGGGAGGAAGCCGCAGGAGTCGGGCGCCGAGAACGCGACCGTTTCGGCTGGCGACCACGCGGACGCGGTTCGTCACGTTGGACAGGTTCATCACGAGCAGGTGTGACCGGCTGTCGGGGCCTACGTAGGCGTACTGGTGTCGGACGAAAGCGGGAATAGCGCGGCCGGCCAGCGCGAGAAGCGCGCCGACCGCGGCCAGGACCATCCAACCCGGAAGCGCGTATCGCTCGATGAACTCGCCCCGGCCGTGCGTCGCGGTGTAGGCGAGCCCGTCGGAGAGGGTGACGTAGAGATCGGAGTTGATCCGCTCGCCCTTGACCGTGACGAAGCCGCACCCGCCCGGGGCGGGCGGCAGGGGCAGCTCCACGGCCTCCACCGCGTCGGGCAGCGTCACCTCGTGTCGACCCGCCACCGCGCCGTCGGCATCGTACTGGACCACGGAGACCGGGAAGCTCCCGCGGTTGTAGCCGACCTTGAAGCGCGATTCCACGTTGCTGAGCACCAGCGCGCACTGGAGATGGGGGCGCGTCAGCCACGGCAGGTAGTACGTCGGCTGACGCTGGACGCCGAGGACCCTTTTCGCGAGCTTTCTCAGGCCCATCGGCCATGAAGCCTATCACGGCGGCGGGTGCGGCCAAAGGACCGTCGCGTGGAATGATCTTGACCCGTTCGCGGGCCCTGTGTTCACCTATTGAACGCCGTGAGCCACGAGGGGAACCTCGGCAGGAAGTCCGTCGTCCTTTTCATCGGCACCGGTCTCGCCAGCGCCTTCGGCTTCGTCACCACGATCCTCATCGCGCGGTGGCTCGGTCCCGACGCCCTCGGCAGCCTGGGGTTCAGCATGGGCCTGGTCGGGGTGTTGACCGCCTTCCTGCTCCCCGGCTTGAATCAAGCACACCTGAAGCGGGTGGCGGAAGGCGGCGACCTCGGCCGCTGCGTGGGGACCATGGCCGCGCTACAGCTCCTGATCCAGGTCGCGGCCCTCGTCCTCGTGCTTGCGGCGGCGCGCTGGGGATCCCTGGTGATTCCGCCGGGGGTGCCCCTCGAGGTCGTTCTCTTCGTCCTCGTCGCCCAGCTCCTCATGAACCTCGCCGCGACCCTGAACGTGGCCTTCATGGGACGGGAGTGGGCGAGCGAGCACGCGATCACGGAGGTGGCCGGCAAGGGGCTCCGCTTTGCCGTGACGATGGCCGTGCTGGTCTGGGCGCCCGACATCCGCTGGGTGGCCGCAGCCGTGATGGTCGAGGGCGCCGCGGAGATTCTCGTGGGCGGGTACATCCTCGTCTTCCGCAGAGGCATCGGGCTTCGTCGCCCCGATCGCGAGACGCTTCGGGCCTACTGGACCTACGCGCGCCCGCTCTTCGTCACGAGTCCCATCGGCATGCTCCAGGACTCTCTCGATCGTGTTCTCGTGGCGCGCTGGGCGGGCTTGACCGCCGCCGGATACTACCAGGTCGCGCGGGCACTCTGGGAAGTGCTCGGGCGGCTCAACCAGTATCCTTTCCAGCTCCTCCTGTCGCGGCTCTCGCGGCTCTTCGCCACGCCGGGGCCCGAGGCCGCGGCCGAGCGCCGGCGGGTCTTCGCCGCGGCCATGGACCGGCTACTCTTCATCGCGGTGCCGGCCGCCTTCTGCCTCTGGGCGCTGCGGGAGCCCATCCTCACCCTGCTCTACGGCCGGCGCTTCCTTCTCGCGGTCGCGCCGCTCATGGTCCTGGTGCTGGCGGCCCTGGCCCAGACGGCTTTCAATCCGTATCAGTTCATCCTCTACGCCATGGATCAGCACGGACGGTTCGTGCGCGTCGTTCTCCTGCGCCTGGCCGTCTATCTCGTTGCCATGGTGGCGCTGGTTCCGATCCTCGGTGGCACGGGAGCGGCGGCCGTGCGTCTGCTCATGGTGATCTTCCCCTGCTGGGTGTTCATCCGATGGACGCGCGAGCTGGCCGGCATCGGCTTCCAGAGGGTGACCGTGGCGTACCTGACGGGCTTCGCTCTGCTCGTGGCCGTCAACGAGGCGACCCGGGAGGTTCTCGCCGCCGCGGGCGAGGGTGACTGTGGCCTATCTGACGGGCTTCGCTCTGCTCGTGGCCGTGAACGAGGCGACCCGGGAGGGCCTCGCCGCCGCGGGCGCGCCCGAGCCGGCAGCCCTGGCCGGGGGATTCGCGCTCGCCCTCGGCGTCTACACGGGGCTTCTCTGGCTGACTCACACCGGGACCGACAATCTCCGCTATGCCCGGGAGCTCGTGGACCCGCGGAGGTTCGTGGCCTTCCTGAAAGCAAGCTCCTAGAAAGCTTGGCGGAGGCGCGCAGATTGTGTTCATATATTGAACGCCATGGCCATCGAGCGTCACATCGAGCGCGAGCTCGAGATCCTGACCGCCATCGAGGAAGGGGTGCCCCTGACCCAGCGGGCCCTCGCCGCGCGATTGGGCGTGGCCCTCGGGCTGACGAACCTCTATCTGAAGCGGCTGGCCGGGAAGGGCTTCATCAAGATACGGGAGTTCTCCAGCAAGCCCTCCGCCCGCAAGCGGCTCCGCTACATGCTCACGGCCAAGGGGGTCACGGAGAAGGCCCGGCTGACCTACGAGTACATGGGGCATTCATTGCAGCTCTACCGGCGGACCCGCGACAACCTCCGGGAGGCCATGGGCCAGCTGGGGCGGAACGGAATGAAGCGTATCGCGCTCTGCGGAACCGGGGAGGCGGCCGAGCTCGCCTACCTCACCCTCAAGGAATTCGGGCTGGAGCCGGTGGGGATCTTCGCGGGGGAGGGGGGCGGCCACTTCCTGGGGCTGCCCGTACGGCCGGTCTCGGAGCTGCCCGCGGCCGATGTCGACGGCATCGTCGTCGCCACCTTTGAAAGGCCCGAGCGGCACGTGGCGGGGCTGGTTCGCCTGGGCCTGCCACCCGAGAAGTTCCTCACGTTGAGGCGTCTGGCCTCGCCCGTGAGCAACGGCGACAGCGCCGGCGGACGGATCGCAAAAAGGAGCTGAGCATGCCGGAGTTCCTCAAGGGCAACTACAAGGTGGACACGAAGATCGAGGACAAGGGGGACGCCGCGGACTCGACCGACGAGTTCGAGAAGAAGGCCCTCTCGCGCCTCGGCGGCAGCATCTGCTTCGTGAGCAAGAAGAGTCTCATCTGGCAGGGTGACAAGGACAAGGCGGAGACGGATGGAGCTGGGAGAAAGACTAGCTCTCGGAATTGAGGCGGCCACCTTCGAGCGCGTGGCGGACATCGGCTTTAGAAATGCCGAGCTCAATGCCCCTCACATCAAGCGTTCCGTGCTCGAGCTGGCCAAGACGCCGCTCGGGTCTGGGGAGTCCGCCGTCGTTGTCGGAGCGGGGCCCAGCCTCCATCGGAGGCGGAGCCTTCAGCGGCTGCGGGCCTCGTCGTTCACCGGCACCATCGTCGCCGCCGACGGCGCGCTCGGAGCCTGCCTCAAGGCTGGCGTGGTGCCCCACCTGGTCGTGAGTGTGGATCCTCACGGGGAGCGCATCGTGCGGTGGTTCGGCGACCCGACGCTCACGGCGCCGCGCGAGGATGACTACTTCCGCCGCCAGGAGATGGACCCCGCTCACCACGACGACGAGCACGGCGCGAACCGCGAGGTCGAGGCCAATCGAACGCTCGTCGAGCTGGTGAACACGCATGGACCCAAGCTGAAGCTTGCTGCGGCAACCTCCGCAGCGGTGCAGGTGGTCAAGCGTTGCGAGGAAGTAGGCATGGACATCTACTGGTTCAACCCCATGTTCGACGACTACGACATGCCCGGGAGCCTCTCGCGCAAGGCGTGGGAAATGAATGGCCTGCCGTGCCTCAATGGTGGCGGCAACGTCGGCACCGCCGCCTGGGCGCTCACGCATGCCGTGCTTGGCAAGCGGCACATCGGGCTCATCGGTATCGACCTAGGCTATGCGCCCGGGACGCCTCCCGAAAAAACGCAATACTTCAAGGAACTGCGCGACCTGCGGCCCGACGACTACCTGGATGCCTTCATGCATGAGAAGAACCCCGATACGGGCGAGATCTGGTTCAGCGACCCGTCATATCACTGGTTTCGCAAGGTGTTCGTCGAGATGATTCGCGACGCCGATTGCGAGACGGTGAACTGCACGGAAGGCGGGCTCCTCTTCGGGGACGGCATCACCACCGCCACGCTCGACAGCTTCCTCGAGACCGTCGCCGGAGGCGCAGACCATCATGGCTAAGGTGCTTTTCGTCAATCCGCTGATGCGCGAGGAGGACGACCCGCGCCATGTGCCCTACGGCATGGCCCTCCTTGCCGCCATCGTGGTGGGCCAAGGCCATCGGGTACAGGTGTACGACCACAACGCCTGGCGCCCCTCGGACGCCGTGATCGCCCAGGTGCTGCAGGCGGATCGCTGGGACGTGGTCGCGCTCGGCGGCATCACCACCGCGTACCGCTCGATCAAGCAGATCGTCGAGATGGCCAAGGCGCTCTGCCCGCAGGCGCTGGTGGTGGCGGGAGGCGGCTTCCTCACGAGCATGCCCCACGACATCATGCGCTTCCTGCCTCGGATCGACGTGGGCGTGGTGGGCGAGGCCTTCGTGTCCTTTCCCGAGCTCCTCCGCCGCGTGGACGCGGGCAACCGCGACTGGGCGGCGGTGCCGGGGCTGATCTGGCGCGACGCCGCGGGCAAGACACGGCTGAACCCGGAGCAGCCTCTCCTCATGGATCTGGACAGCCTGCCGTACCCGGCCTGGGAGCTCTTCCCGCTCGAGGTCTACTTCAAGAACAGCATGGCGCTCTACTCGGAAGAGGGCATGCTTGCCCAGCGGCGCCTCGACATCAACGCCAGCTACGGCTGCTCGCTCATCTGCCGCTTCTGCTTCCACCTGGGGATCGCGGGCGACATGCAGCACAAAGAGAACGACGAAGGCGAGAACGACGTCGCCTTCACTTACGACCGCAAGATCCGCTTCCACAGCCCGCGCTACGTCGTCAACCTCGTCAAGTACGCGCGCGAGCGCTTCGGGGTGGATTTTATCGGCTTCCTCGACGAGAACCTCATGACCATGCACCAGTTCTCGGGCAAGAAGTGGCTGACGGATATCGCCAAGCTCTGGATCGAGGAGGGCCTGCAGCCCCAGTGCGTGCGTGACGGCGTCCCCCACGATCCCGCGAAGTGCAGCGGTGTTCACTGGGGCGGCACCAGCCACGCCACCCTCTGCTCGCCCGAGGTGCTCAGAGCGATCAAGCAGGCGGGGTGCTCGCACCTCGTCTACGGCTACGAGAGCTTCTCCGCGCGCGTGATGAAGACCATCGGCAAGGGCGCCACTCCCGAGACCAACGAGCGCTCGCTCAAGTGGACGCTCGAGGCGGGTATCCGGCCCATCCCCAACCAGATGATGGGCTTCCCCGACGAGGACTTCGACAGCCTCAAGGACAACATCCGCGCCTGGAACCGCCTCGGCCTCAACGTCAAGCCCTTCTTCGCCACCCCGTATCCCGGGACGGAGTGGTACTACGCGAACAAGCAGCGCATCCTCGAGCAATACGACGGAGACCTCGAAGCGTTTCTCCTGGACCTGGGCGACGCCACGCGGGTCACCGCCGTCATCTCCAAGAAGTTCAACGCCGTCGAGCTCTACGGGCTGCGCGAGCTGATGGTCCTGCGGGACATCGCCCGCATCGAGCGCTACGAGAAGGAATGGAACCGCCTGCACGCCGCGGACCCGCCGCCCCCGCCGGCCCCGCGGCTCGTCCTGGAGACCAAGAGATGAAGCTCGCCGTCCTCGGACTGGGCTCGATCGGCCGCCGGCACCTCGGAAATTTCCGGACGGTCGGCGTCGAGAGCCTTGCCGCCTACGATGCCGCCCCCGCCCAGCGCGAGGCCGCGGCCAAGGATTTTCCGTGGGCGACCATCGCGCCCACGGCGGAGGCCGCCCTCGCGGGCGCCGACGGCGCCGTGATCTGCACGCCGCCCGACTCGCACCTCGCCCTGGGCCGCCTGGCCGCCGAGCGCGGCGCGCACCTCATGGTCGAGAAGCCCTTCGCCCAGTCCGTGGACGGCGTGGAAGACCTCCTCAAGCTCTGCGACGCCAAGGGCCTCAAGGTGCTCACCGCCTACAACTGGCGCTACTGGCCGCCCATGCTGCTCGCGGAGAAGCTGCTCAAGGAAGGGCGCATCGGAGCCGTGCGCGCGGCGCGGACCGAGTACGCCTACCACCTGACCACGCGCTATCCCGGCAAGGACTACCGCAAGTTCTACATGGCCGACGCCAAGCAGGGCGGGGGGTGCGTGCTCGACGAGAGCCACGCCATCGACTTCATGCGGTGGCTGTGCGGCGAGATCACCGAGGTCAGCGCGGTGGTCGACCGCGTCTCGAGCCTCGAGATCACCACCGACGACATCGCCGATCTGACCGTGCGCTTCGCCTCGGGCACGGTGGGCAACATCCACATGAACCTCTTTGCCTGGAACGTGCACAGCCACTTCGAGCTGATGGGCGAGGAGGGCGTGATCCAGTGGCGGCGATTCGAGAACGAGATCCGGGTCTTCGATCCCCGGGCGAACCGCTGGGAGATCTATCCGTTCGCCTGCCAGCTCAACGACATGTACGTCGAGGAGGCCCGACACTTCCTGGCCTGCATCCGCGGCGAGACCACTCCTGCCTGCGACGGGTGGGACGGTCTCAAGACCATGCGCGTGATCGACGCCGCCGTGAAGGCCTCGGCGGAGCGGCGCTGGGTGCGGGTCTAGCGGATGTCGGCGCCGCCGTACGCCTTCGGGGTCATTCCCGCGCGCGGCGGCTCCAAGGGCCTGCCCGGCAAGAACCTGCGCAAGCTCGGCGCGCTCTCGCTCCTGGGGCAGGCCATCGCCTCCGCCCGCGAGTCCGCGCTGCTCGCGCGATTCATCGTCTCCACGGATAGCGAGGAGATCGCCGCCGAGGCCGAGCGTCAGGGTCTCCCCGTCCCGTTCCTGCGTCCGGCAGAGCTTGCCACCGACCGGGCGGGGATGCTCGGCGTCCTCCAGCACGCGGTGCGCTGGCTCGAGGCGTCGGCGGGTGTGAAGCCCGATGTGATCGTGACCCTTCAGCCGACCTCGCCGTTCCGCAGGGGCGCCGAGATCGACGCGACGATCCGGAAGGTCGCCGAGACGGGCGCCGACTCGGCTCAGACGCTCTCGGAGGCCTCGTATCACCCGTACTTCATGAAGACGCTCGATGGGGATCGCACGCTGGCGCTGTTTCCCGAGGGGCACACCTATGTGCGTCGCCAGGACGCGCCGCCCGTGTATCAGCCCTCCGGCGCGGTGTACGTGACGCGCTACGAGACCCTGATGCGCCACGGGCACATCCTCGGTGAAGACAACCGCGGCATCGTGATGGATTTTGAGGCCTCGGTGAACATCGACACGGAGTGGGATTTCCTCCTCGCCGAGCTTCTCTTGCGAGAAGGGCGCGCGGCCCTTCCCCCGGGTCGGAGCTAGCGAGCCGTGGCCAAGCGGCTCCTGGTCATGGGCGCGGGCGGTCACGGGCGGGCCGTGGCCGACCTCGCGGCCGAATGCGGATGGACGGTGGCCGGCTTCACCGACCGCGTGACGGGCGCGTCGATCCTGGGTCGGGACGAGGACCTGACCGCGCTCGCGGCGGCCGGCGCGATGGATGCCGCGGTGGTCGGCGTCGGCAATGCCGCCCTCGATCGTCGCGCCGCGCTCTTCCAGCTTCTCAAGGCCTCGGGCATCGTGGTTGCCACCCTGGTGCACCCTCGCGCCGTCCTGTCACGCTCCTGCCGCCTCGGCGAAGGCGTCGTGGTGTTCGCGGGCGGGGTGCTCGGCTCGTCGGTCGAGGTCGGGGACAATGCCGTCGTCTATAGCGGAGTCATCGCCGAGCACGACTGCCGCATCGGAGCGCACGCCTACCTCTCGCCCGGCGTCGTTCTCTGTGGCGGCGTCACCATCGAGGCGGGCGCCTTCCTCGGCGCCCGGGCCACCGTGCTGCCGAACCTGACGGTGGGGAAGGAAGCCGAGGTCGCCGCCGGCGCCGTGGTGATCTCGGATGTCCCGGCGGGCGAAACGGTGATGGGCGTTCCCGCGCGTCCTCGCGGAGGCCGTTAGTGCTCCGGCTCCTCCTCGTCACCGAGGCGACGCGGAGCATCGGCGAGTTTCGTCGGCCCATGGTGCGTCGATCCTTTCTCGCCTATGCCCACTGGTACCGGCGGGCCGTGACCCGCGCGGTCAAGCGCCTGACCGAGGATCACGAGGTGACCGTGCTGGGCGCCCGCCAGCTCGTGGACGCCTCGGCCCTTCCCCCCACGGTCACCGTGCACTACTACGACGAGGAAGCCTACGCCGTCGACTCGCGAGAGCTCGAATCGCTGACGCAACGCCTCGTCACCGGCTGGTGGCAGGCTGCCTCGGACGAGCCCGATCTCTCGTACCGTGACGTCTGGCTGCCTGATCTGCTCACGGTCGGCAAGAGACTTCGTGTCCGCCTCGAGGTGGTGGAGCGGCTGGGCATCATCGACCGGGTGCTGAGCGAGGTGAAGCCCGATCAGCTGCGGCTGCTCAGCGGCGCCTCGATGACGGAGCAGGTGGCCCGCCTCGTGGCCCGCGCCCGCGGGCTGGGGGTGCGCAGCGTCTCGCGGTCGCCCCTGCCGCAGCTCGCGGCGCGGGCCTACGCGGCGCTCTTCCCGCGAGAGGATCGGATCAACCTCAAGCAGCTCCTTCGTCAGGAGCGGCATGCCCCCGTCTCTCAGCGCGCTGACGCTCGGCGCGTCCTCTTCGTGACGTGCCGGAGCCGCCATCATCTGCTCGTGGACCCCCTCATCGAGGCCGTGCGCTCGGCGGGCGCGTCGCCTCGTCTCGTTGCGCAGTCGAACGGGGATCCGGAGCTCGCGACCCGTGTCAGCGATCTCAGCGCCGCGGGCGTGCCTGCGGCCTATCTGATGGACTATCTCCCTCGGGCCTCGGCGGCTCGTCTCGTCAGACGGTTCCGGCCCCTGTTCCGCCGCGCGCTCCGACGCGCTGAGCGCGATCCGGAGCTGGCGGAGCGAGTGTCCTGGCGGGGCGTCTCACTCTGGCCCGTCCTCCGGCCGTTCCTGGCCGGCTCCGAGGCAAGCCTCCTGGCTGCCCTCCTGTGCCAGGAAGCAGCGTACCGTGCCGTCAGGGCCATACGCCCGGATGCCCTCGTCGTCACGAGTGACCGGCGCCTCGGCGAGCGGGCCATGGCTTTCGTCGCCCGCTCGAATGGCATTCCCTCGCTGCTCTTCTCGGGAACTCTCGTCCTTCCGCGCGATCTGACCAGTCGCTTCGATATCGGCGACCGCCTCGTCGTCATCGGTGAGCATCTCCGGCAGAGCCTGGTCAGGGAGCTCGGCATCGAGGCAGAACGGGTGTCAGTGGTCGGCGACCCCCGCTCCAACGCCGCCCGATTGGTGCCCACGGAACGGCTGCGCGAGGAGGTCCGCCACGACTTCAGCCTCGCCCCCGGCCGCCCCCTCGTGGTCTTCGTGTCCAAGTACGTCTCGCTGCTCTTCTCGGCGCAGGAGAGAGAAGCCTTCTACCGGACCATGGTGGCGGCCGCGCGTCAGCTGGGCGACGTGGACTTCATCGTCAAGGTCCATCCGAACGAGGATCTCGAGCGCCTGCGCGAGCAGGTGGGCGAGTGGGGATGGCCGGAGGCTCTCCTGACCAAGGATTACGACATCCATCGCCTCTTCGGGGCCGCGGACGCCGCCGTCATGGTCACGTCCATGGCCGGCCTCGAGGCCATGGCCCTGGGCTGCCCGGTGGTGGCCGTGCAGACGGCCGGCAAGGACTTCGAGGGCGAGTACATGCCGCCCTATGTCAGCGCGGGCGCGGTCCGGCGGGTGGACCTGGGCAAGGCCGCGGCCCTCGCGGACACGCTCCGCGTCCTGCTCTGGAATCCCGCGGAGCGGGCGGCCATGATCGAGCGGGGGCGCGCATTCTCCGCGCGCTACGTTCATCCCGTCGACGGCCGCCTGGGCGAGCGGGTGCTGGCACTGGCCGAGGAGATCAGCGCGGCGCGGAGCGGATCGTGACCGCGCCGGGCCTGCCCTCCTTCGGCGCGGGCGGACGCATCTTCATCGTGGCCGAGGCCGGCGTGAATCACAACGGCGATCCGGCGCTCGCCCGCCGCCTGGTGGACGCCGCGGCCGAGAGCGGGGCGGACGCCGTCAAGTTCCAGACGTTTCGCGTCGACGCCTTGCTGACCCGTGGCGCGCCCAAGGCGGGATACCAGGTCGAGACCACGGGAGCGGGCGAGAGCCAGCGCGAGATGCTCGCGCGGCTCGAGCTCGCCACGGCGGTGCTGGCGGAGCTGAAGGACCGGGCCGCGACGCGCGGGCTCACGTTCTTCTCCGCGCCCTTCGACGAGGAGAGCGCCGATGTCCTGGACAGGCTCGGGGTCGCTCTCTTCAAGGTGCCGTCTGGGGAGATCACCAATCTCCCGCTGCTGCGCCACCTGGCATCCAAGGGCCGTCCCATCATCCTGTCCACCGGCATGTCGAGCCTGGACGAAGTCGAGCAAGCGGTGGCGGCCATCCGGGCCGCCGGCAATCCGCCCCTGGCCGTGCTCCACTGTCTCTCCGCCTATCCCGCTCCCGCCAGCGAGGTCAACCTGCGCGCCATGGACGCCCTCGCGGCGCGCTGCAGCTGTCCCGTGGGCTTCTCCGATCACACGCTGGGCATCGAGATCGCGGTGGCGGCGGCCGCGCGCGGCGCCGCCATCATCGAGAAGCATCTGACGCTCGACAAGACCTTGCCCGGTCCCGATCATCGCGCCTCCCTCGATCCCGTCGAGTTCGCGGCCATGGTCCGGGCCATCCGGGCCGTGGAGTCCGCGCTCGGTGACGGGACCAAGCGCCCCATGCCCTCGGAGCTCGACACCCGCCGGGTGGCGCGGAAGAGCCTGGTGGCGGCGCGGGCGCTCCGGGCGGGCGCGCGGCTCGGGGCGGGAGACGTCCTGATCAAGCGGCCCGGCACGGGCATCTCCCCCGCCGACCTGGACAAGGCGATCGGGCGCCCGCTCGCTCGCGATATCGCCGCCGACGAGGTCATCGGCTGGGAGGCGCTGGCGGAGCCATGACGGCGGGGGCCGCGAAGCGCATCGGCGTGGTCACGGTCAGCCGCTCGGACTACGGCCACCTGCGGCCGGTGCTCGAGGCGCTGCGGCGCGCGCCCGATCTCGAGCTGCTTCTCTTGGTGGCGGGCATGCATTTGGCAAGCGAGTTCGGGCTGACCGTGCGCGATATCGAGGCGGACGGCTTTCCCATCTCCGCGCGCGTCGAGATGCTCGGGGGCGGCGACACACCGGAAGCGGTGGCGGCCGCCACGGGGCGAGGAGTGGCGGGCTTCGGAGAGGCCTTCGCGCGCCTCCGCCCGGATGTGGTCGTGGTCCTAGGCGACCGCTTCGAGATGCTCGCGGCGGCGGTGGCCGCGCTCCCTTTCGCGCTGCCCGTGGCGCACATCCACGGCGGCGAGGTCTCCGAAGGGGCGATGGACAACCAGATCCGCCATGCCATCACCAAGCTCGCCCATCTGCACTTCGCCTCGGCGGAGCCCCACGCCCGGCGCATCGCCGCCATGGGGGAGGAGCCGTGGCGCATCCACACCGTGGGCGCACCCGGCCTCGACCGCCTCGCCACCACGGAGCCGCTGCCCCGTGCGGCGCTGGCCCGGGAGCTCGGGCTGCCCGAGGCGGGGCCGTGGCTCCTCGTCACCTTTCATCCCGTCACCCTCGAGTACCGGGACACCGCCGCCCACATCGACGAGCTCCTGGCCGCGCTCGAGAAGACGGGCGGCTTCATCGTCATCACGTATCCCAATGCCGACACGGCGGGGCGGCTCATCATCGAGCGGATCGAGGAGTTCGCGGGGCGCCATCCGCGGCGCTGCCGGCTCGCCAAGAGCCTGGGCGAGCGGCTCTACCTCTCGCTGCTGCGCCACGCCGACCTCATGATCGGCAATTCCTCGAGTGGGCTCATCGAGGCGCCCAGCTTCGGGCTGCCCGTGGTCAATGTGGGCTCGCGCCAGCGCGGGCGGCTCCGGGGGGCCAACGTGATCGACGTCGAGCCCTCGCGCGAGGACATCCTGCGGGGCATCGAGGCGGCCCAGGCGACGGCTTTCCGCGCCCGCGCCCGCGCCGCCGCCAATCCCTACGGTGACGGCCACTCCGCGCCACGCATCGTGGACGTGCTGCGCTCCGTTCCCATCGACGCGCGGCTGGTGCAGAAGCGATTCAACGAATGACCGAGGCCGCGACTCCGCCACCGCCCCGGATGTCCTCGGTGGCCTTCCGGATGGCTGTG
>WNGH01007415.1_pt1 | contig 15823 bp, 15 predicted proteins | sample 5400631 | NCBI WGS metagenome assembly WNGH01 (sample SAMN13153373, study PRJNA577476) | soil metagenome | isolation source: 115 cm soil or saprolite under Garry oak tree replicate 1 | place: USA:California | collected 2016-06-15
CCAGGCAAATCTTGAACTTGAAGGTCTTGGACTCTGGGTCCATCGTGGGCCTTCGCAGCATGGTAGGCCGCGATACCCAGGCAGGGGGTTATCAAGCCGTCGGCCCGATTTTCAGATTCGGGAACGCGCCGTCTCGAATCCTTCGATGTCGGAGATCGTCCCCGTCCGCCTGTCCCGCGGCTTGAGCCGCACCCGCACGGACAACCCGGCGCGAGCTTGCTTCGGCGCCACGAGGAGGCGATGAAGGAGGCCACCCCGGATTCCGTCGAAGGCAACGAACGCCCAGACTTGCGGGTGCGACAGCTTCGCGCCGGTTCGGTCGACGTGGGCCACCGTCACCGCGGCGACCCGCCCGGTCTGCGGCACGTCGACGTATTCCGTAAGCTCGGCGAAGCAATCTTCGCAGAACATGCGCGGCGGGAGATAGTCGAGCTGGCATGCCTTGCACCGGGAGGCCAGCACCCGGCCCTCGTCGCGCAACGCGACGAAGAACCGCTCCCCCGCGACCCCCGACGTGTAGATGTAGTCCGCCTCGACGTCCCCCTCCCAATGCCGGAACTTCCTCGCGTCGGTCGTCCGCTCGAGGAACGTCATCGCTCCCCCTCCCGCAGGGGTCGGAAGTACCGGATGTCGAGCACGCTCCCCCGGCGGTCCGCAGGCGGCTTCCACTCGGCCTTCACGCGCATCCCAATCCGAATCTCGTCCTTCGTCATCTCGCCGAAGTAGTGCATCATCCCCATCTTCGGCGAGGCACCATCGAGGCTCACGACCCCGACGAGGATCGGCTCCACAATTCGCTTGGCATCCTTGTCGAGATACGAAACGGAGAACGTCTCGATCGTCCCCGTGTCGTGAATGAAGGTCCATTCGTCCGTGGGCCGGAAGCACTCCTCGCAGAACATCCGCGGGGGAAAGAGGATGCGCTCGCACTTGTGGCACGTCCGGGCGATGAAGCGACCGTTCTGGAGCTCCTGGAGGAACCGGGACATTGCTTCGCCCGCGGACCAGGCGTACTTCGCGTCCGGCCGGAACCGGGTCTGCGTGACCTTGCCCTCAAGAAGGTCGGCGGCGCGGAGTTCGATGCCGGGCCATCGCGAGATCCGCGCCGTCATCCTTTCATCACCACCACCGAGCCGTACTGCATGAGGTCGCCCCAGGCCTGGGACACGCCGGTATGCACCTCATGCGGAATCTGGCGCTTGCCCGCCTGGCCCGTCAGCTGCCAGAAGAGTTCGCCGATCTTCATGCCCATCGTCGCCGCGATCGGATTCCCGACCCCTAGGAGGCCGCCGGACGGGCAGACCGGCAGCTTCCCGTCTCGTTCCGTGACGCCCTCCCGGGTCAAGACGGGCGCTTCGCCCTTGTCGGCGAGGAGCAGACCCTCCAGATGATGGAGTTCCTTGTAGTCGACGTCGATTTTCGCCATCTTGTACGCATGCTTGGCGGCACGGGCGACGTACTCCGGGAAGACGAGGTCCCGATCCGTCCACATCGTCGAGTCGATGCACCAGCCGACGCCGGAAATCCATGCTCGGTCCTTGATGCGCCGCTTTCGAATGAAATCCTCCGATGCCAGGATGACCGCGGATGCGCCATCGCTCGGAGGACTGATGTCGAGCCGCTGGACAGGCCACGCCATCACCTCGCTCTTCAAGACGTCGTCCACGGTGATGTTCGGGTCCGCGAGCTGGGCGCACGGATGGCCGACCGCGTTCCGTTTGTTCTTGACCGCGACCCGGGCGATGTCCTCCTTCTTGACGCCGTACACGGTCATGTAGCGGTTCATCTCCATCGCGAAGATCCAGACCAGGTTCGGCTTCAGCGGGCGGTCGAGGATCGGATCCCAGATGTTCGCGAAGACGCTCTGCGGATGCGGTTGGCACGACGACATCTTCTCCTCGTTCACGACGAGCACGACGTCCGCGAGGCCGGAGGCGACGTGCCACCAGCCCGCGATCGTGCTGAAGACGCCCGTGCCTCCGCCGGTGAAGACGCGCGTGTACGGCTTGCGATAGCCCCCGGATCCGTCGAGCAGGTACTCGCCTTTCATCGCGACGCCGTCGAAGGCATCCGGCGCGGTCCCGCAGACGACCATGTCCACATCGCCGCGGGTGAGCCCCGCCGAATCGAGGGCCATCTTCGTCGCCTCGAAGCACATTTCCTTGCCGGTCTCCTGGAGCCGCCGGCGGAAGAGCGTCATGCCGGCCCCGATCACGCCCACCTTCGTCACGGGCCTGCCCCCAGGACGGCCACGGCGCCCGTCGCGCTCGGGATGAACCGCCAGGACTGCGCGACGCCCGCTCGGACGCCGTCGAGTTGTCGCACGCCGGCGTCGCCGCGAAGCTGGAGGGCGACCTCCGCGGCCCGGTGGAGTCCGGTCGCCTCGAACACGTTTCCGCATCCGAGGGACCCGCCTGAGACATTCACGGGGAAGCGGCCGTCCGCATCGTAGTCGCCTCGGAGGACCTGCGTCCCCGCCTGGCCCGTTTTCGCGAGGCCAAGGGATTCGAGATGTTGAAGCTCCTTGTACGAGAAGCGGTCGTCCACCTCCGCAAAGTCGATGTCCGTCGCCGGTCGGCGGACCTTCGCCAAGCGGTACGCCATGTCGGCCGCGATCCGGGCGTAGGTCGCCCCGGTCCAATCCCGTGTCTCGAGGCTCGGGGAGTCGCTGGCCCACCCGATGCCGCGGATCCAAACGGAATTCGCGTGGAGTTTCTTCGCGGCCCGATCCGACGCCACGACGAGGACGACGCAGCCGTCCGCGGGATTCGAGATGTCGAGGGCGCGGAGGGGGACGAACCGTTCCTCGGACCGCATCGCCTGGTCGGCGTCGACCGCCGCGCCGTACGCGGCCAAGGGATTTCTGAGGCCGTTTCCTCGGTTCTTCGCGACGACCGCCGCGAGTGCCTTCGGCGACGTCCGCGTGCCGCGGAGGTAGGCGTCCGCCTCGAGGCCCGCCACGACGAACGGGTGGGCGCCGAGCGGCTTGTTCCAAATCGGATCGAGGGCGTGCTCGATGACGCCGTCGAGCGTCACGACGTCCGATGCTTTGCTGTGGGCCTCGACGACGGCGACGTCAACGAGCCCCGTTTGAATCTGCATGTATGCGTTCGCGAGTCCCTGCAGTCCGTCCCCGCTCACCGTGCACGTCGGCCGGAGCGCGGCCCCGAGCTGGTCCGGGACGAACTCGTCGAAGATTCCGAAGCCCTCGTAGTAGTCTTCGGCGCAGGTGATGAACGACTCCACGTCCTTGCGCGGGTCGATCGCCGCGTCCGCGTAGGCGCGCGACGCCGCCTCGAACATCAACTCTTTCCAGTTGTATTCCGGGGTCGAGGGCCGGAACGCGGTCATCCCGATCCCGATGATGCCGACCCGCATGTCCTCCCTTCCCGGCCGCGGCTCCCGGAGGCGGGGAAGTCCGCGACCGCTCAAAAGACTGTCGCAGGCGGAAGGCCTTAAGGCCCGTCGCGATGTTCATTGGGTTTGGGAACGGGTTCCGACTGCCGCTGTACTACTTCGACGTCGAGACGACGGGCGACGATCCGCAGCAGGACCGCATCGTGACGGTCCAGTACCAAGCCCTCGCGGACGATCTGACGCCGACCGGTTTGTTCCAGGTGATCGCGGAGTGGGAGTGGGGGGAGAAGCAGGTCATCCAGACGGTCCTTGACAAGGGTGTCCTGGAGCCGACGTGGGACTTCGTCCCCCTCGGGAATCGCCTCCGGTTCGACCTGACCTTCCTGATCGAGCGTGCGACGAAGTGGAAGCTGATCGACTGGGACATGGCGAAGCTGAAGTACTTCTGGTTCACGAAACCGTACCTCGACCTGGCGCCGGTCCTCGTCATGCTGAATCGCGGGACCTTCATGGGGTCGAGCCTCCACACGTTCGCGGACAAGGAAAGCGGAGCCCGCGTGCCGAAGATGTACCGCCAACGTCTGTTCCCGGAGATCATCGACTACGTGACGCGGGAGCGAGACGCCGCGATGGACCTGTTGAAGGAAAGCCGCGACGTCATTGGCGACCTCGGAGACCGTCGCCGACGGCCTTTGCACAAAGACGAAGCGAAGCCCTAAGAGGCCATTCGCGCTTTTCGCCCCGAGGCATGCGATGGACTTCGACCTGTCACCGGAACACGAGATGATCCGGCGGACCGCGCGGGACTTCGCGGAGAAGGAGATCCGGCCGGTCGCCGCTCACGTCGACAAGACGGGTGAGTTCCCGAAAGCGACGATCGCGAAGATGGCCGGCCTCGGCTTCCTCGGAATGACGATCCCGGAAGAGTACGACGGCGCGGGCCTCGACGCGGTGGCCCTGGCGATCACCGTCGAGGAAGTGGCCCGCGTGTGCGGATCGCACGCGCTCATCATGGCCGCGCATAACTCCCTCTGCACGGGCACCATCTGGCTCGCGGGGAACGAGGAACAGCGTCGCAAGTACGTCCCGGACCTCGCGAGCGGGCGGAAGCTCGGGGCGTGGGCGCTGACGGAACCGAAGAGCGGCTCCGATGCGGCCGCGATGGAGACGACCGCGAAGCGCTCGAAGGACGGATGGGTTCTCAACGGCGCAAAGAACCTGTGCACGAATGCACCGGTCGCCGGGACGTTTGTGATCCACGCAGTGACCGACGCAACGAAAGGGAACCGCGGGATCAGCGCGTTCATCGTCGAGCGGGGAAATCCGGGGCTGTCCATCGGGAAGGTGGAGGAGAAGCTCGGGGTCCGCGGGAGCCCGACTTCCCAGGTGATTCTGACGGATTGCCACGTTCCGTCGACGGCCTTGCTCGGAAAAGAGAACGAGGGGTTTCTCAACGCGTTGAAGATCCTGGATGGAGGACGGATCGGAATCGGAGCGATGGCCGTGGGAATCGCCCAGGGAGCGTTCGAGGAGTCCGTCAAATACGCGAAAGAGCGGGTCCAGTTTGCAAAGCCGATCGCGGAACATCAGGCAATCCAGTTCATGCTCGCCGATATGGCCACACGTATCGACGCGGCTCGGGCGCTGGTGCGCCGCGCCGCTTGGCTCAAAGATCGCGGAATGCCATTCACGAAGGAGGCCGCGATGGGGAAACTGTACGCGAGCGAGATGTCCTCTTTCGTGACGAACAAGGCGGTTCAGATTCATGGAGGCTACGGGTACATCACGGATTACCCGGTCGAGCGGATGCTTCGGGACGCGAAGCTCACGGAAATCGGCGAAGGGACCAGCGAAATTCAGCGGCTCGTAATCGCACGCGAACTGTACCGAACCTCGTGAGGTTCATCGCGGCGGCGGAGGCCCCGGCGTCGGAGGACTCACGGCCGGTTGGGGCGTGCCGCAGAACGGGCAGAACGAGTAGCCGAACGGGGCCATTCGGCCGCACGACGTGCACACCCGGTACGCCCCCGCGGGACCGACCATCCCGGGCATCCCCATTCCGGGCCTCCATGCGATCGCGATCGCTCCGCCCACGATCCCGAGGACCATCCCGATGACGCCCAGTCCCAGCCCCCCATAACCTGAGAACACACTCGTGATGCTCGCGGCCGCGAAGACGAGGATCGCGACGCCCCACGCCACGTGAAGCTCCGGGCGCGAGTAGAGCATGAACGTCATCGGGGCTCGATGAGTACAGCACCAAGCCGAGGATCGTCCCGATGATGACGAACACGCTGCCGAGCAACGACAGGATGAACGCAGTCAGCGGTCGCTCTTCCAAGCAATTGCCTCCAACAACTCAGCGGAGCGCGCGTACTTAACCGCGCGGTACATATTCGGAAAACACCGAATGCGGATTCGGATGCCGAAGGCCCTCCGAGAACCTTTAAGCGCGGCCGTTCGTTCGGAGGCCGAAAATGCCCGAGAGTGAATACGAGGTCGAGCTGTTTCGGAAGCAAGGATTCACCCGCCAGACGTGTTCGAAATGCTCGACCCCCTTCTGGTCGCTCGGGATCCACGAGACGTGCGGGGAGGCCCCCTGCCAAGAATACGACTTCATCGGCGCGTCGCCGTTCAAGAAGAAGCTCACCTACCGCGCGATGCGGGAGGACTTCCTCTCCTTCCTTGAGCAAAACGGCCACACACGGGTGAAGCGCTACCCGATCGTCGCACGCTGGCGCGATGATGTCTTCTTCGTCCAGGCCAGCGTGTATCCGTTCCAACCGTGGGTGATCAGCGGCGAGGCGAGCCCGCCCGCGAACCCGTTGGCGATCAGCCAGCCGTGCGTGCGATTCCTGGACATCGACAACGTCGGGAAGACCGGCCAGCATTTCACGATGTTCGAGATGATGGCTCACCATGCGTTCAACTTCCCGAAGAAATTCATCTACTTCAAGGACCGGACGGTCGAGATCTGCCATCTCTTTCTGACGGAGCGCCTCGGCGTCGACCCGACCCTCGTCCGCTACAAGGAGTCGTGGTGGGAGGGCGGCGGGAACAGCGGACCGTGCTTCGAGGTGGTCTTCGGCGGCGCCGAACCGGCGACCCTGGTGTTCATGATGAACCGGGAGATCAACGGCCATCGCGTCCCGATGGATACCCAGGTCGTCGACACAGGATACGGTCTCGAGCGACTGACGTGGCTCTCGCAGGCCACGACGTCGGCGTACGAGGCCGTCTTCGGCGAGGCCCTTGCGTACCTCAAGCGGGCAACCGGCGCGAAGCGCGTGGACGACCGGGTCCTCCGGGAATATTCGAAAGTCGCGGGCATGCTGAAAGTCGAGACCCTCGCGGATATCCGCACGATCCGACAACAGACGGCAGAGCGCGTCGGGATCTCGGTCGACGAACTCGTCGCACAGGTCTCGCCGCTCGAGGCCCTGTACATCGTGTGCGACCACTCGCGAGCGCTGATCTTCCTCCTCGGAGACGGGGTCGTCCCTTCGAACAGCCGAGAGGGCTATTTCGCGCGCCTCCTCGTCCGGCGGGGACTCCGCGCGCTCAAGGATCTGAACATTACCTACAGCTTGGGGGACACGGTGTCCTTCATGATCGACCAGATCCGAGAAGACTACCCGGAGTTCTTCTTCAACAAGGGAGACATCCTGAAGCTCCTGAAGGTCGAAGAGTCGCGGTACAAAGAGACGCTCGAGAAGGGGCGGGCGACGGTCGGGAAGATCGCGACCGAGCTGACGGCCGCGGGCAAGGGCTTCGACGTCGAGACCCTCCTCGAGCTGTACGACAGCCACGGCCTCAATCCGGACGTCGTCCAAGAATTCACGAACTTGCCGATTACGATTCCGGACGACTTCTATGCTCGCGTTGCGGCGCGACACGAGCGTCCCGTGGCCGAGCCGACGAAACGAATCGCGATCTCGAAGGAACTCCCGACCACGAAGCTTCGGGTCTACGAAGATCGCCGGAGGCGTTCTTTCCGCGCGAAAGTCCTCGCAGTCGAAGGCGAGGCCGTGGTCCTGGACCAGACGTTCTTCTATCCGGAAGGCGGCGGTCAGGAAGCCGACCACGGGACGATCGACGAATTCGAAGTCTACGATGTCCAACGCACCGGCTCGACGGTCCTGCACTTCGTCCGCGGGGATGCGGGTCGCCTTCAGGGGAAGCGAGTGGCCTGCGCAATCGATGCGAGTCGGCGCGAGGCGTTGATGCGGAACCACACGGCCACCCACATTGTCCTCGGCGCGGCGCGCAAAGTCCTCGGAAACCACGTCTGGCAAGCGGGCGCGCACAAGGCCGTCGACATGGCGCGACTCGACATCACGCACTTCGACGCCCTGACCGAGGCGGAGTTCGCGAAGATCGAGGAGCTGGCGAACGACCAGGTCTTGGCGTCTCGACAGGTCCGCGCCAAGTTCTTGGCCCGCGATCTCGCTGAGCGGAAGTTCGGCTTCCGACTCTACCAGGGCGGCTCCGTGCCGGGCGGGGAGCTGCGGGTGGTCGAAATCCCGAAATGGGACGTGGAGGCGTGTGGGGGGACACACGTCGCCCGCACGAGCGACGTCGCGCTCATCAAACTGCTCCGGTCGACGCGTATCCAAGACGGCGTCGTGCGCCTCGAATATGCCGCGGGGAAAGCGGCGTTCGATGCGGTTCGGAAACAGTCCGAAGAAGTCAAGCGGGCGGCGGAAATCTTCGGAGTCCCCGCAGACCAGCTCGTCTCAACCGCCGAACGAGTCGTGGCCGAGTGGAAGGAACTGCGGAAGATCTCTCAACGGACGACGGACGAACAGGCGGCGGCGAAGGCTCGAGAGGCTGTCCAGACGACGCGGATGGCATGGCCGCTCGTGAAACAAGAGGTAGCGGAAGGGGTCGGATTCATGATGTCGATGTCGAAGGCGATCGCATCGGAGGCTCGAGCGACCGCGATATTGTGGGCCAAGGCGCCGACCGACGTGCGCCTCGTCGTATCCCGCGGGCCCGACGTCCCCGTCGACGTCGCCGAGATCGTGCAATCGGTCGCGCCGGAATTCCGCGGCAAGGGAGGGGGAAAGCCGGACTTCGCCCAGGCGAGCTTCCCGAACCTCGACCAGGCCCGGGCCGCCGCCGAGCGACTCGAACGGACCATCCGCGAGAAACTTGGGATCCCGAGCGGATGACATGGATCTCGGGGCCTGGCGTCGCCGAATTCGGGAGTACGACGAAATCACGAATGTCGGGCCGATCATCCGTCGCTACTTCGTGATCGGTGCGTTCGACGGAGCCCTCACGGTCCTCGGGATCATCATCGGCGCGTACGCGGTCGGCGCATCGGAGACGCACAAGGCGCTGATCCTCTCCGCATCGATCGGCGCCGCGGTCGCCCTCGCGGTGAGTAGCGCGGTCGGCGCCTACGAAGCGGAACGCGTCGAGAAGAAACTCGACATCCGCACGATCGAGCGGGCGATGCTCGCGCGGCTCAGCGAGGAACACAAGGAGGCGTTCCAATTCGCGGCGATCCTGAGCGCGCTGGTCCACGGGATCGCCCCGCTGCTGGCCGCCCTCCTCCCGATCATCCCGTTCGCCTTCCTCGACTTTCGAGACGCGACGATCGCCGCGATCGTCATCACGTTCGTGCTCCTGTTCGTGATCGGCGCGTATCTCGGGAACCTCGTCCGCGAACGCGTGATCGTCACCGGCCTTCGGTTTGTCGCTGCGGGCCTCGGCACCGCGGTCCTCCTCTGGTTCATGGGAGCCCGTCCCATCTGAGGCGTGCCCGATTAGCGGTCCGCGCCCGCCCAATTCGTTATCCCATCCGGCGAACCGTCGCTCGTCGGAGAGCCTCACGGCACGCGTCGATGGAGCCTATGACCAGGCATGGGATGCAAGGAGAACCCTTATCCAGCCATCGGGCGTTGTAACTGTGGGAGCAATGGGAGAGGGAGCAGCCGGGGCGGCCGAGAGAGACACCGCAACGCGCCAGCCCGGGGTCAAGTCGAAGGACGTCAAACTGAGGTTAACGCCGATTCTGTATAGTCGATTCGTCGACCTAGCCTTCAAGAACGGATACCTGAACCCGCGCGAGTTGCTCGGGGACATGGTCCGCCTCGTCACGCTGTTGGGCGTGTCCGATCACATTCGAGAGATCTTGTCGGATTCCGTCAGCGCCAAAGCATGAAGCGCCGGGCGTGTGAAAGCGCCGAAGAACTTCAGATCCGCCTCCGGACCGTCCGCCCGAAAAGTCCGACCTGCTGCTGACTGGACGATGGAGAGGAAATAGTAGCTTGTCCTCCCGAACCCGCGCACCTTTTAATACGTGGGAAGGTTGGCTCGCGCGATGCTCTCGCCGGAGGCGGAAATCGAGTCCCTCCGGTCGACGGTAGCACGATTCTTTTCGGTGTACGGCGTGGTCGTCAGCCCGATGGCCTTGACGTTCCAAGTCGGGGTCCCGCCAGGAGGCATCGACGCCCCGTTCGACGCGCTTCGTATCGAGCTCGTCCCGAAAGATTACATCCCGACGATCACACAGGAGAAGGGCGAGACGCTCGTCCACGTCCAGCGACGTCCGCGGCCGCGGTTCGCCAGGACGCAAGTGAATCTCATCCTGCTCCTCGTCACCGTCCTCACGACCACGTTCTTCGGCGGGGCCTGGAACTGGGCCGACTATTCGGGCCAGCCGTTCTTGTCCGCCGAGTCGATTGGCTTCGGCGGCCTGTTCTTCACGCTGCCGCTCCTCACGATCCTCGGCTCCCATGAGATGGGCCACTACCTCGTCGCGAAGCGGTACAAGGTCCAAGCCTCCCTCCCGTTCTTCCTGCCTTCCGTCCCGCCCCTCGGTACCTTCGGGGCGTTCATCAGCATGAGGGACCCGATCCCGAATCGCCGCGCGCTCTTGGACATCGGCGTGTCGGGACCGCTCGTCGGATTCGCGATTGCGATTCCCGTCACCCTGGCGGGGCTCGCATTGTCCGCGGCGTCACCGGCCTCGGGCCTCACCCTCGCGGGGGAGGCGCAGCCGTCGCTGCTGTTCCGGGCTCTGTCGCTATTCTTTCCCCTCCCGGAAACGCTCCTGACCCATCCGCACCCGCTCGCCTTCGCTGGCTGGGTCGGGCTCTTCGTGACCGCGATCAACCTCCTGCCCGCCGGTCAGCTCGACGGGGGCCATGTCGCGAGGGCGCTCCTCGGCAGCCGCCAGCTCTACTTGTCGTGGTCCGCGATCCTGATCCTGTTCGGACTCAGCCTGTTCTACCCGGGGTGGTTTCTGTTTGGATTCCTGATCTTCATCCTCGGCGTGAGACATCCGCCGCCGCTCAACGACTTGACGCGCCTCGACACGCGTCGGAAGCTAATCGGCATCGCGGCCGTCGTGATCCTAATCGTGACCTTCGTCCCGCAGCCGTTCGTGATGGTCGCGAGTGAACGCGGCCTGGCGTTCGAGACGGCCAACGGGACGCCACTCCCCGGCATCAACCAGACCATCGCACTGGGTGCGTCCCTCCTCCTCACATTCGCCGTCAATAACACCGGACCCATCAAGGAGTCCGTCATCATGGGCGCGAAGGATCAGAAGAATCTACTCGCTTTTGGCTTCGTCATCCTTTTCACGTCCTACCGGATCGGTTCCGTCAGCACGGCCGTGAGCAACGCCTCAGTCACCATCACGTTGAATGCAAGCCAGCGCGCGGTGTTCGATCTCCAAGTGAGAGCCCCGAACAATTGGTCGTCCTCCCCCCTCCCAGTGTATGTCAGCTTCCTAGTCACGGCGAGGACCTCCGATGGTCTGATTCACTCGGAGCTGCCGGTCGACCTCCGAATCACGCCCTGACGAAGACGCAGAAGTGACGGACGAGCGACCGGTGCACGCGAAGCGCATGTGCCTCGACGAGCTCGAGGGATTTGGATCCGCGCTCGATCCATTTCTCGCTCGGGAGCACGATCGCCAGGTGGCCGCCTCTCGGGAGGAGTTCCGCGAAAGCCTGGAAGGCGCGACCATAGAGTCGATCGATCGCCTCGCCTCGCGTCGAGGCGGCGCGGCCGTACGGCGGATCCGTCGCGATCCCGTGGACCGTCCCCGGCCGCAACGGGAGCCGCCCGGCATCCGCGACGGCTAAGTCGGGGGCGCTGCCCGCAGACCGCAGGGACGTTCGAGTACCCATGACCATCCCTTTCTCTCGGTCGATCCCGACTCCGCGAAGCCCCAGCTCCGCGGCCTCCAACAGGACCCCGCCGGTGCCGCAAAATGGGTCGAGGACGGTGCCGGCCATCGGCACCCGCGCCAAGTTGACGAGGGCCCGCGCGAACTTCGGATGGAGGGAAATCGGGAGGGAGAACGGTCGGTTCGCGACTTTCGTCGCCTCCAGGCGCGAACGATCGACGCGATGCAGGACCCGACCGAAGACGAACTCCTCGCCGAGCAGAACGCGGTAGTCGAGCTGCGGCGCGTCGAGATCCACACGACCCGTCTTGCCGAGATCCGCGCCGAGCGGTGCCTCGACCGCGCGCGGATCCAGGTCCGCATCGAGGCCGTGCGCACGAACCCGGAACGTGCGGCCACCCAGTTCCTGAGCCGACGCGAATGTGCGAATCGTATCGAGATCTCCGGATGCGAGCTCCTCGCAGACGACGTGGGCGAGACCGAGCCGATGCGCCGCTCGCTCGACGGGGCCGACGACATCGAGGCGCAGGAGGTGCGGACCGAACGTCGCGGTTCGCACCTCGACGCGCTCCGATGCCATGGCGGCGAGCGCCTCCGCCCGGGGAAGCGTCGGATGCTCCCCCGAGAGCTCGATGAAGATGCGCACGGCCGTCGAACACCGCGATGGGTCATGAGACTGCCGACGACCGTCATTTTCAAATGGCCCGGACCCTTCGCTCCGCTCCGGTGCGGGTCCGCCCATTCGTCCCGAACGACATCCCCGCGGTCGCGTCGATCGTCCGGGAAGCGTTGCGCGAGAACTATCCGACGTCGCTGTACCTCGACATCCATCGCTGGTGGCGGGACGGCTTCCTCGTCGCCGACCTCGACGGCCACCCGGTGGGATTCCTCGCCGCCGTGATCAGCGCCGACGGCCAAGCCCGCATCCTGATGTTCGCGGTGACGTCCGCCTTCCGAAGGCGTGGGATCGGCAGCCAATTGATGAATGCGTTCGTCCAGGTGTGCGCGATGCGCGGCATCCGCCAGATCGAACTCGAGGTGCGGATCTCGAACGGTGAGGCGATCGCGTTCTACAAGAGATACGGTTTCGAGATCGCAGGCGTCCTGGAGAGGTTCTACACGGACGGCGAAGACGGCTACAAGATGTTCAAACGGCTCTGATGCCGGCGCTCACTGGTATCCCTGGACATCGTCCGCCTTGTGCTCGTTCCAGTAGTGGTACGGCGACGCCTCGCGCTGCGCGGACGAGAGGTCCGTCCCCACGCCAGCGCTGTATGATCCGTATCGCTCCCGGATCTGATCTTCGATCGAACGGGACACCTTGATCGCCCGTTGGACGTGATCGGCCTCGATGAGCTTCGCCTGCTCCGTGACCGCGATGTCGCCCGCGGACCGGATGAGTCCTCCGAGTTCGCGCAACCGCAGGCTGAGGGCCTTCTCCTTGTTGTCCAAGGTTTTCGCACGCCGTCGCCCTTCCTCGATCACGACGCCGACCGCGTCCCTTGATGCGGGCGGGATTCGCTTGTCGACCGCAATTTCCTGGGCGACGAACTGCGCCAGCTTGGCTCGATTCGAATCCGAATCGGGCATCGTCGTCTCGACGAGGATCTCGTACCCACCGCCGGTGATGCGGGACCGCAAGGGCGACAAGATGTGCGGCAGGTCCTGGATGTTGCACGCACCGACGAAGATGAAGTCGCACGGGACGCTCTCGACCTTCACGCTGGCGCCCGCGCTCTGCGGATTCCGGCCGGAAATCGGGAACCGCTTCTCTTGCATCGCGGTCAAGATGAACCGCTGGAGATGGCCGAGCAACGGCAGCTCGTCGATGAACAGGACCCCTTGGTGGGCTTCGTGGATCGCACCCGCGACGACGCGATCGTACGGTTGGGTACCGAGCTGCGGATGGCCGCCGTACGGATCGTGACGGACGTCACCGAGCAGTTCGGTTTCGCTCGCGCCCGTCGCGAGCACGAACGGCCGACGGGTGATCGGGACGAGCACCTTACGGGGACTCTCCTTCTCTACCTCTCGACGCTTCTCGAGCGCCTTCTGGTCGAGCACGCGGATCATGTCGCCCGCCCGCTCGTAGACGACGACCTCTTCTTTCCCGAACTGCTGCCGGGTCGTCGTCACGCGGTCCCGGCCCTGGAGCTGCGCGAAGGTGACCTCGAAGATGCCGCCGAGCAGGTCCCCGAACGGATTCCCGACGTTGGCCTGGGACGCCGCTTTGGGTCGCCCGCACTTCGGGCACATGCGGTCCGTCGGGGAGGAGTAGGTCCCGCAGTGAACGCACTTGTAGCCGAGCCTTTCGGCCACGTTGATCGGTGCTTCCTTCGGATCGATCAGGTCGCCTTCGGCGCCCGCGAGTCGGTTCTGCTCTTGCAAGACCTCGTCGCGCTGCTTCACCTCGATCAGGGGCCGTTCCGGATTCTCCGGATTGTGGACGACCCGGATCTCTTCCGTGACGGAAGGCAGGTGGAGGGAGAGGGCTTGGGCGATCATCGACTTGCCCGTGCCGGGCGGGCCGACGAGCAGGAAATGCCGACGTTGGTTCGCGGCGATTCGCGCGAGCGCGATCGCCTCGTCCTGGCCCACGACCCGCTTCAACGGATCGTCCGGGATCGCGATGTCCGCCGTCGTCTCGAAGTCGTCGAGGGCGAAGCCGTCCTCGGCGGTGACCATCTTCGTTCGAGCGATACGCTCCACCCCGGTCTACGGTGCCAAGTCGCTGCGGGTCCAGACCTCGACGCCGGCGGGCTGCTTCGTGATCGTCCCCATCTTCGTGCCGACGATCGAGTGCATGTTCATCTCGGACGCGATGTCGAGGATTCGCTGCGTGATGATGCCGTCGAAGACGACGGCGCGGGTCTGCTTCGCGCTCTTAAGTGTCTCGACGAGCTCCCGCACCGGGACCTCCGTCACGACGCCGTCGCCTTCATCGAGGAGACGAGCCGTCGAGGAGCCACCGAGCTGCAGGAGGATGTCACGGTACTTCTCGAGCTTCGGGTTGAGGACCTTCGTCGTCGGCGTCAGAGGCGCCGGCGGCCGTTCCTCGCGGGGTTCGCGCGGCTCTCGCGGTTCCGGCCGGAACTCGGGCCTCGGCTCGGCCCGGGGTTGCGGTCCACCCGCCGGCTTCGGTTCGGGGAACTCCGACTCCGCCTTGTAGACCTGGCCCGAGAGGCCGTACATCTCGACGTACTGGTCCGCGGGGATCTTGTTCCGCAGGCACTTCATGATCTGCTTCTGGGTGAGCTCTTCGACTTCCTTGCCTCGCGGGGCGCGGGCGATGAAGTCGACCTCTGCCACCTGAAGGAGTTCCTTCAGGATCAGGTCGCCACCGCGGTCCCCATCGACGAACGCGGTGAGCGCCCGCTCTTTCGAGAGCTCCTGGATCGTCTTCGGGACGTTCGTCCCTTCGACCGCGATCGCGTTCTTGATCCCCGACCGGAGGAGGTTCAGGACGTCTTGGCGCCCCTCGACGATGATGATCGCGTCGCTGTCGGCGACGTTCGGTCCCGCGGGAAGCCGCTCGGCCCCGAACGACACGATCTCCGACACCTGCACGCTCTGGCGTACCTCGTCGAGAAGGTCCGACCCGGAGGTCTTCGACTCCTCGACCATGGACGAGAGCAGGGAGCGGGCTCGCTCGATGATTTTGTTCCGCTTGGTCACGCGGGTGTCCTCGACCTTGTCGACCTTGATTGTGGCCTTGCACGGGCCGACGCGGTCGATCGTCTCGAGGGCCGCCGCCAAGATCGAGGTCTCGACCTGGTCCAGCGAGGACGGGATTAGGATCGTCCCTTCGCTCCGGCCTTTCTTGCTCTGGACGTCGACCTCGATTCGGCCGATGCGGCCGCTCTTCTGCAGGTCCCTCAAGTCCAATTCCTCGCCGAGGAGCCCTTCCGTCTGGCCGAACACGGCCCCGACGACGTCGGGCTTCTCGACGATCCCTTCCGCCTCCAGGCGGGCCTGGATGAGATATTTAGTCGTACTCGGATCGATGTTCATTTTCGCACTGGTCCGGGCTAGCCGTGAATCCGCGGTTTACGTCCCTCTATCCGGACAACTCTCGCCCCGCAGGGCATTTCGGCCTCGCAGTCCTGGAGGCAGGAAAGGATGATTCGGATGAGTGGGATCTGTGAATCGCGGCCTTTACCGCTATCCCGATTCCAAACTGGGGGCGGGCCTATTTAAGGGTTCGGGCAATCGTTCTCACTTTTGGGACCGTCGGCGCGTGTCCCGCTTTTGGACCTGCTCGGCGTACCATCGCTTCGATGGGCGCTGGCGATAACCCACCGACGCGCGTTCCGCGAC
>WNGH01003125.1_pt1 | contig 15819 bp, 18 predicted proteins | sample 5400631 | NCBI WGS metagenome assembly WNGH01 (sample SAMN13153373, study PRJNA577476) | soil metagenome | isolation source: 115 cm soil or saprolite under Garry oak tree replicate 1 | place: USA:California | collected 2016-06-15
AAAACAACACTCCGATCCAATCTTCGTTCTTTGCGCTGAGTGCGGATCAGCTTCCCGCCTCGGCATTTGATAACACTGGCCGCGCGCAACTGACGGGAATTGTGAAGTCAGTTGACCCTAACAATCCTAACAAACCGCCTAATCCGACCTGCGGCTTCGTAGCCTCAGGAGAAATATTCAACAACCTCATTGGCGGAACAGTGGTTCACATTGCCGGCGTGCCGCTATCGAGTTGTCGCTGAGCCACATTTCAAACTGAGCCAGATTGAGTGCGACGGCCGACGAGGGAATAAACATGAAGAGAATTCTCTTATTAATGTCGATTGGCCTCGGTTTGATGGCGAGTCTTCAACTTCGGTCAGTAAGCGAAGCAGCTCGCACGCTGGAAGATTACCCGCTCGTCTGCCGCGGAGGCGGAAGCTTAGTGACCGGTATAGCTCCGGGTGAAAGAAACATCGGCTTCACATTCGCTCGCGGAACGAAGCCGGCGGGTGAAGGGCTGGCGCCGGGCGAATGCTCTTGGAAGGATCGTGGCATGTACCCAAACGAACCGGACAGGGTCTCTCAACACGTCGAAGAAGGTTCTGAGAGTCTGAAAGTTGGAGGAACACTTGCTGCGGAAAACAGATGGTACGAAGAACTTCATTCCGCGGACAGTTACTGGACCTTCATGGTTTCGAATAACGGGCGCGGACAATTGATCGCCTCGAGCGCCCGGCCAAACAACGCGAAGAGTGTATCACCCACGGCCATAGTGCCATCCAAGACTGAACAAATCCTAAGACCCGATCTGCCGAGGGCTCGCGCGCTGGATGATGAAACGCCAAAGTTGCTCGTTCTCAATGTTCCTGCGGCCCCCGGCTCATTCGCAGGACTGATGAAAGGTTCGCCTATCGCACGGGACAGGGATACTCCGCTGGCGCCGCCCCCGTTTACCACGGCAGAGAAAACGGCTCTTCTAAAGGCAGCGGGATTGGAAGCTTTCGATGAAAAAACTCCGCCGTACGTCAGGTTAACTCCGCAACAACCTCAGGTGGTGGGAAGAGGTGTTTTAAGTTTTGTTCTTCCGATGTACGTTGCCCCAGATGCAAATCTCGCAATCTGGAGAAATCCGTTGGACGACACAACGTCTTCCGACGTGGGTTACCCCAGTGGGCTGATTGTCAGTCTCAAATTAGAGACCGCCGGGATATATTTGATGACTTTCACCGTTAGAGCCTCAGTCAGTTCCAGCTATAACCCCGTAGAATTTGTTATTACTGCGTATTCTGGAATTGGTTCCAAACAGACATTTCTGGGCAAGAAGACCGAAGAGTGGCAACGCTTGAATATGATTGTTGAGGTGGCTAAGCCCGGCCAGTACAACTTCACACTTGAAGCTCAGGGTAAAAACCTCACCGAATGGTCCTTCAGCTCATGCGAAGTAACGGCCTGGAAGAAGTAATTTTAGATCTAAACAAAAATACGGGCGCACATTGGCTCTCGGTTCAATCACGACGAAGGAAATTTCACGTTGACTACGGAGAAATACTTATGAAAAGGATTTTCTTGTCAGCATTGACTATCAGTACCGTGGCCGCAATCTTTCAAATCTTTTCCGGAAGCAACGCGGCGCCGACGCAACAGAGCTACCCACTCGTCTGCCGCGGAGGCGGAGGTTTAGTGACAGGGATAGCTCCGGGTGAACGAAACATCGGCTTCACGTTCGTGCGCGGAACTAAACCGGCGGGTGAAGGTCTGGCGCCGGGCGAGTGCTCGTGGGCCGATCGCGGGATGTACTCTAGTGAACCAGACAAAGTTTCGCAGCACCTCAAAGAAGGTTCTGAAAGTCCAAATGCGGGAGCGAACCTTGCTCCGGAGAACAGGTGGTACGAGGAGCTTCATTCTGCGGATAAGTACTGGACCTTTATGGTTTCGAATAACGGGAAGGGACAATTGATTGCGATCAGCGCCCGGCCAAATGGTGAAACTATTCAAAGTCCGCTGCGAATACCAATCGGCGATCCTGCGCAGGAGCCGGCACGACCCGGTCGACTGGTTGAGAATCCAAACCTGGCCCAGCTTGAACTGAGTCAAATCCAATCAATCGGTCCAGTCTGTACGAACGCAGACATTGCGTCGCTTCAGATTAGAACCACCGCCGGTGTGACCTTCTCTTCGCATTCTTCCTGCTTTCCTTACGTCTGCGACACGGCGTCCAGGACTTGTGCGACGGGCTGCGGAGGCGGTAAGGGATGCGCGCCGGGAATGGATTGCGTGGGTGGCAGATGCATATTCCCGAGAACTTTCTGCTCGGACGGCCATACCTCTACAAACTCAAGCGGCGCGAAAAACGGCTGCGGCAATTATGGGTGTGACTCAGTGACGGGACTCTGCCGAACGGTTTGCACCTCCAGTGATCACTGCAATTCCGCAGTCAGCGCACTCTGCGACATTCCGGCGAAGAGTTGCGTAAACCCCTGACCGCACTTTCGTTCTTCGGCGATTCGGTAGGCGGCACTGAAAAGGCCGGCGTCGGCGGTTCGATTCCGTCCCTGGCCACCAAACGAGTAAAGGGCAGAAGGCAAAGTGCAAAGGGGAGTTAAAACTCTTCGCTCTTTGCCTTTCGCTCTTCGCTCGTTGCTCTTCGCTCGTTGCCCTTCGCTCTTTGCTCTTTGCTCTTTGCCCTTTGCTCTTTGCCCCTTCACCGCGGCCAGAAGTTTCTGATGCGCTCTTCCAGAAAATCAAAGGGAATGTAATCGGCTTGTCTTCCTGCCCGCCGCAACTCTTCGACCATGCGCATCGCGCCGTCGGTATTAAAGCTGTGCACCATGATCGTCGCTGCGCGCTGGAGTTCCGGCCGTGACGCCAGAAACGAAGCGATGGCATAACCGGTGCGCTCATCGTCAGGCGTTTCCGCGCCGTAATGCTCAGGCATCAGATCGTGATCGAGAAAGATCGTGTCATAGGTTCGTGATTCGAGCAGCTCTTTCGCTTGCGCAACATCACAGGCCATGTCGAGCTGATCACCCTTGAATCGTTTCGCAAACCACTCGCAACGACGCTCGTCATCCTCCAGCAAGAAGACGCGAATAGGATGGCGGCCAGCGTCGGGGCTTGCGATTCCAAGTTTCTGCTTCAGACGCTCGAGGACTCCCATAATTAGCTATGATGACTTATCGCTCGTATCTCAAGATCAACCCGTCACCGCCGACTGCCCAACCGCTTTTCTTGGTCATGAAAAGCGCGTAGAGATTGTGCTTGGTGTTGCTTTCCTGTTCCACCCACACACGACCGCCATCACCTGAGCGCAAAATGATACCGCCGCGTCCCACGATCCAACCTTCGTTCTCGTTGACGAACTGGACGCTCAGCAGCGTAGCGCTCACTGGCGAGGTAACCTTGGACCAGACCGCGCCACCATTATTGGTAGTCAAGATCGTGCCGCGTTCGCCGACGGTCCATCCCTGCTTCTCGTTACGAAAATCTACGTGATAAAGCGTTACGGTGACGTCGGACTGCTGTCTGGTCCATGTCTCGCCTGTGTCATCAGTGTGCAGGATTGCGCCATTGGCGCCAACAATCCAGCCGCGTTTGTCATCAACAAAATCTATGTGAATTAATTCTTGTTTCGTCGGCGCGCGCAAGACTTGCCAGGTAGCTCCGCCGTCCCTGGTAATAGCCAGAATGCTGTTCACGACCACGTCGCCGCGGCTGGCTGAGCCAACTACCCATCCGTGCTTCTTCCCATTGAAGCGGAGACTATACAGTTCGGGTGTCGCGCCTTCGAATTCCGACGGGGAAAACTTATACGATTCTTTCCATGTATGACCGCCATCATCGGTTGCAAAGATACTTCCGCCAGCCAGGACGAAGCCCGAATTCTTGCCGACGAAATAAATATCGTTGATTGAGTGCTCAGTGCCGATGGGCCGCTCGACCCAAGTGGCGCCACCATCCTGTGTGTGGCTGACGAAACCGCCGTCACCGGCAACCCAGCCCTCTTTTGAATCGACGAAATAAACGGCGTTCAGGTCCTTGCCGCCGGAGCCGATGCGCCTGGGGTTCCATCCGCTCTGCGCATCGGAGACAACCGCCGTCAGCAAGATCACGGTCGCGAGCATGACACTTCGTTGCCGTCTGTACGTCATGGTTAGATTCTGAAAGTTTTGCATATCATCCTTGGTTTTGACAAAAACCCAGACGGGTTCCACGGCATTTGTCACAGGTCGCGCAAATCTGGTCGTCGCAGCGTCAGCACCGATACGAACACCGCAATGATCAATCCGCCCACGGCCAAGGTATGCTGGACGCCGAAACGATGTGACGCCGCGCCGGCAATCAGATTTCCTATCGGCATCGCGCCAATGAACGAAAGCATGAACATGCTCATCACGCGCCCGCGCATTTCGTCCTTAACTAATTTCTGCAACAGCGTGTTGGTGACCGCGACCGAGCACACGATGGCAAAGCCGAGCCCGAAAAGAAAAATCAGCGACACCGGCAAGAGCGTCGAAAGTGAAAAGCATATCAGGCACAGGGCGAAGCCCAAATCGCCGCCCAGCACGAACCATCCCTTGTGACGAAAGTCTCCCAGATAAGCGAGAAACAGCGCCCCAAATAACGCGCCCGCCCCAGCCGTTCCCATTAGCACGGCCAATCCCGTCTCGCCCAAATGAAAGATGTCGCGCGCAAACACCGGGGACATGGAAAGATATGGCGCGCCAAACAAACTTGTGACGGCAGAAATCATCAACAGCAATGAGACCCTTGGCCGAGTTGCGACGTAACGGAATCCCTCCGTTAGATCCTGAATGAATGCGCGTTTGTCTCTCAACGAACGATCTGGTCCGCTCGCCCTTTCGGGCCGATCAAAACGAACCATCGCAAGTCCTGTCACGACCGCCGCAAACGAAAGGCCGTTAGCAAAGAAGCAACCGGCCAAACCAAACAATTTGAATCCAACGCCGGCGAAGACGGGCCCTAAAACGCGCGCCAGTTGAAACTGAGTGGAATTCAAAGCGATTGCGTTCGCCAGGTCTTCATGGCCCACGAGGTCGAATACTAGAGCCATGTACGACGGCCCGGCAATCGCCATGCAACACCCGGTGACAAAAGAGAGCACCAGGATCATCCACACGTGCACTACGTTTGTGATGACCAGGACGCCTAATGTTATCGCCGCGATGCCGGCTACGATTTGCGTATAAATCAAAAGCTTTCGGCGATCGATCAAGTCCGCAAAGACGCCACCGGCCAATGTCAAAACCAATCCCGGCGCAGTCGACATGAATCCGTCGACGCCGAGCCAGAGAGGCGAATTTGATAGTTCAAAGACCAGCCAGCCCTGGGCCACCGCTTGCATCCAGGTGCCGGTGTTGGAAAGAAAAGCGCCCGACCAGAAAAGCAGAAAATTGCGATGCCGCAGCGCGCGAAACATTCCGCCGACACTGCGACTCCGTTCGGGCTCAGCTCTGATTTCGGTGGACATTTCTATCTTAGATACCATGTCGCCCGTCGCCGGCAAAGCTGAGCGCGGAGGTGGTGGTCTGACTTTGGAGGATCCCGCTTCGAGTTGTTGTCGTGCTATCGACGCAACCTAAAGGTTGAACTCTGAACACCGGCAGCCACTGTTTAGAGTTCAACCTTTAGGTTGCAGCTTTAGAGGCAGAGCGAGTCGAATGGCCTTCTTGCTAGTCAATGCATACCATGTTCTAATCACTTGCCTCTCAACCACAGGAACGGAGATACACAATGAAGCGATTGAGGTTATTTCTGCTTTCATCGATTGCCCTCGCGGTTACAACAAATCTGACCGCACGCGCACAAACTCCAACACCAACGCCATCGACAACACCCGCGCAAGCTGTGCCGGCAACGCCAGCCGCGAACCCAATGGATGTTGCATCGATCGATTCAATGATCGCGGCGCTTTACGATGTAATCTCCGGCCCGCCAGGAGCGCGCAACTGGGATCGTTTCCGCTCGCTCTTTATTCCCGGTGCGCGCTTGATCCCGACCGGCCGCCGTCCGACCGGTGAAGTAGGATCGCGCGTGCTGTCTCCAGACGATTACGTCCAACGCTCCGCTCCGTTGATTGAGAAGAATGGCTTTTTCGAGCGGGAGATTTCACGACGTGCCGAGCAATTCGGAAACATCGCGCATATCTTCAGCACCTACGAATCACGACACGCGAAAGACGACGCGCAACCGTTCCAGCGCGGCATCAACAGTATTCAGTTGATGAACGATGGCAAGCGCTGGTGGATCGTGACGATCTTCTGGCAAGGTGAAGATGACAAAAACCCGCTGCCGTCAAAATATCTCAACGGGAAGAACTAAACGTGGAGGAACTATGAGCTTTAGTGAAATGATGCTACCGGAATTCGATCAGGAAATGGCAAACACGCGCAAGACTTTGGAACGCGTTCCCGAAGACAAGTTCGCCTGGAAGCCGCATGTGAAATCAACTTCGCTCGGTGGTCTGGCAACGCACTTAGGTAACATTCCCAGTTGGGTCAAGAATACTTTCGAACAAGACGAATTGGACATCGCGCCTCCAGGCGCTCCGCCGTTTCGTCTCGAAGAGGCAAAGTCACGCAGCGAATTGCTCGCCGCCTTCGACAAGAACGTAGCGGACGCGCGAGCCGCGTTGGAAAGTGCGCGCGATGAAAAATGGCGCGAACCATGGTCGCTGCTTCACGGCGGCAACAAAATCTTCTCGATGCCGCGGACGGCAGTCATGCGCGGCTTTGTTATGAATCATTTGATTCACCACCGTGCGCAGCTTGGCGTGTACTTGCGTTTGCTTGATGTGCCGGTGCCGGCGATCTATGGGCCTTCGGCAGATGAAGGCAGTTTTTAGCTTTCTCATCTACCCAGCGCGAGCGATTGCATCTACAATCCGGAAGGCATCAACCGCTGCCTTCACATCGTGAACCCTGACGATGTGCGCCCCGTGCATCGCCGCAACGACCGCGCTCGCGATCGTCCCGTAAAGACGTTGGTCCGCGGGTGCGTTATCGAGAAGTTTTCCGATAAAGGATTTTCGCGACGTTCCGATGACGATGGGAAAGTCGGATAATTCGCGCGCCAATTGTTCGAGGTTGGCGATTAATGCCAAATTCTGTTCCGCGGTCTTGCCAAAGCCGATTCCGGGATCGATTGCGATGCTTCGCGAAGTAACGCCGCGCTGGCGAGCGAACGAAATGCTTTCGCGCAGACCGTCGATTACTTCCTTCATGATGTTGTTGACCGGCGGCAACTGTTGCATCGTCTTCGGAGTCCCACGCGATTGCATCAGAATAAGCCCCGCCCTCGCGCTTGCGACTTCGTAGGCGATCTGAGGATCGAAACGCAAGCCTGAGATGTCGTTGACGATCTCCGCACCGGCTTCCAGCGCCGCGCGCGCAACAGAGGACTTGGTTGTATCGATCGAGATCGGAACAGATGAAATCCCAGCCAGCCGTTCGATCACCGGAATCACTCGCCGCAATTCTTCTTCTTCGGATACAAACTCCGAGCCCGGTCTCGTCGATTCGCCGCCAATGTCAATTAGGTCGGCGCCTTCACTGGCCATTTGCTCTGCGTGAGCAACCGCGCGCTCCAGCGAAAAGAATTGTCCACCGTCGCTAAAGCTGTCCGGCGTGACATTGAGCACACCCAGGACTAGGGTGCGTTCGCCATAAGGCAGAGAACGTCGCGCCAGTTGCCATTGACGAATCATCGAAAGCAAAAGTAAAAAGGAATCGGATAAAAGTAAAGATTGGAAGGAGCCGCTGCGGATGGAACCACAAACCTGGACCGGCATATCTATAGAGACGGGGTTCTTCCCCCTGTCATTCCTGTTATACCTTTCCACGCCCACGATAGTTATCGACGGCGTCGCCGCTCAGAGACCCTGGGGTGTCCATTACTTTCCCACGCAACCTGGAAGGCACACGGTGACAATCTTCTTCGGCTATCTCTTTATGGACCAGTGCGGCGCAAATACGATCAATGTGAATGTCGAAAGCGGGCGCGTCAGCAGAATCAAGTTCGAGATGCCGCCATGGACTTTTTCGCCAGGTTCGATCAGGGAGCTGCCCGCATACACGCCTCGCTAAAGGCAATCAGTTACCTGACTTTTGATACATTAGATAATGTAAGTTTCGAAGTGGCTGACATTACTAAGCCCTGGCCCTGCGAAAGTGAGTCTTATGATTTAATCGTATGCAATCTGGTGCTGGAACACATTCGCGATCTCTCTTTAATCTTCGCGGAAGCGTTTCGGGTCCTGGTTGCTCCAGGACGATTCTTCCTTTGCGAACTGCATCCCACTCGACAGTACGCGGGCAAGCAAGCGAATTTCCAACGGAATGGGAAAATGACCCCAATCGAAGCCTTCGTTCATCATCTGACGGATTTCACTGACGCGGCGAATGATTGTGGATTTTCGCTGCCAAGCATGAAGGAATGGTGGCACGAAGAAGATTGGAACAAGCCACCAAGGTTGGTTTCATTCATGTTTGAAAAGAGATCCACATAATCTGAACCTGGCCGTGGAGAAAGGAGGTGTAGGGCAATACACAGAGGAGACTTCCGGAAACGAACCAGCTTCACTCAAAGTGGCCACTGCGCAAACATCCGATCAAATGATTCACAGTTAGCAGCAAGGACCGCGCGTTGCGCTCCATGCGATCAACGGCATCGACTTGGGTTGGTTGGAGCGGCGTCTTGCGGTCGCGTTTCAGGAATTGGCACAAGCCAATGATCACGTTCAGTGACGTACGCAATTCGTGGTTCATCGCTTTGACAAACTCTGTCTCGGCGCGCTCTGCGTGCAACACTCCAGCTTCGAGTCTTACTTGACGATGAGGAATTTCCATTCCGCTGTTCATTTCCGCCTCGTTCAAACGCTCAAGATCTTTTCGGACTAAGAGGGCTTGGCGTCGCATAATCTCTAAAAGATTCATCAATTGATGTGCCAGTTTCAATTAGCTCACAACGGCTTCTGATTCACGTGCGGAAGCTTCGCAAGGTAAGTCTTAATAGAACACTTGGGCGAGCGATTCCCAGACACTCAACGATTCAAATGAAGGTTGGATCTCAGTGAAGAAGGCGAGTCAAGACCGAGTTCAATTGCTCAAAGTCAATCGGCTTGGTCACATATTCGTTGCATCCGGCAGCTAATGCTTCGTCGCGCGATTGTGGCGAGTCGTGCGCTGAAACCGCAACGATAGGAATCTTCGCCGATGCTCGGTGCTCGCGAATTTTTCGGGTCGCGGCCAGTCCGTCGAGTTTTGGGAGACTTAAATCCATCAGGATTAGCTGCGGCTTCTCCTTCAGTGCCATCGTCACCGCTTGTTCACCATCGGTTGCTTCAACTACGCGATAGCCAGCCATCTCCAACAGCCGTCTCATCATAAAGCGACTGTCCTCAAAATCTTCTACCAGCAGGAAAAGGCTCTTTCGATGAACCATTGTGATCCGTTGCTCCAGTTAGATTCACATTACCAGACGCCGACCGCGCATTACTAGCGTACGCTGATTAGCTTCTGCTATCATATCGCATGGAAACGCGACATAAAAAGGTGAGCGAATTGAGTTTAATTCGTACATATCTATGCCTAGAATGCAGCCTAAGCAATGTTTGAAGCTATGACACCCGCAACCGCCAAAGCAGTGGACACCAGCGAACTTGAAGATTTGGGTCGGGCGACGCTGCAAATCGTTCACGATCTAAAGAACCAACTGAACGGAATCAAATTATACGCCACATTTCTGCGGAAGAGATTCGAGAGCGAAGATCGACCTTCCGAAGAACGCGAAATACTGGCGAAGCTGATCGACGGCTTGGACCGAGCGGCGCGCGAGATGACGACCTTGGTTCGATATTCGCGCCCCGTCGAACTCCGTCGGCGGCGCGCGAATTTGCGGACGATAATTCTCGAGGCGCTATCGTCGAACAGCAGAATTTCAGAGCAGCCGCTCTATGGTGAATTCGATCCCAACGCGTTATCGGAAGCGTTTCGATCGTTGAGCGAGCACGCTGTCAGCCACGTTAGTTCGCGAGATCCTAATGAAATTGCCGTCCAGGTGAATCGATCGGGCTTCGCGAACTCGCCCGAAGCGATCGTCGAATGGCGCGCTAAGTTCGACAATCGCCGCGATCCGTTCGGTTCGGTTCACAAATATGAATCCGTGCGCGCCGCGCTGGCAACAAGGATCATCGAGGCGCACGGAGGCCGAGTTGAATTTAGCTCAGACGCAATTTGCGCGTGGATACCTTTATCTGATTGATTAATCAATAAGCACTATTATTTCATCAATGAACAAAAACAAAGCTCAAGGTATTCGCATCCTGGTCGTAGACGATGAGCCGATGATGAGCGATTCTTTGCGCCGGCATCTCGAGGAAGAAGGGTACGCGATTGACACGGCAGCTACCGGCGCCCAAGCCATCGACTTGTTCGACGGCGGCGCGCATCATCTTGTGATTTGCGATTTGCAACTTCCGGACATGGACGGTCTGACACTGCTGCGGCACATGAAGGACACAAGACCAACCACCGAAGTCATCGTCGTTACGGGTTACGGTTCGGTGCAAACCGCGGTTGAGGCTACTAAGGCCGGCGCGTTCTATTTCGTCGAGAAGCCTTTCGACTTCGAAGAATTGTCGCCCCTGGTCGAGAAGGCTTTGGAGCGGCGCGAATTGATGGCCGAAACGGCAAACATGCGGCGCCAGCTTTCCACCCGCGCCGAGTACTTCAATATCATCGGATCGTCAAAGCAGATGCAGACGATCTACGAAACTATCGAATCGGTGGCGAAGTCTGACGCTAACGTTTTGATCGTAGGCGAATCGGGTACCGGAAAGGAATTGATCGCAAACGCGATTCATTACAATTCGCTGCGCGCCAAGAAACCCTTCATCAAAGTCAATTGCGCAGCGCTGCCGAAGGAATTAATCGAGTCCGAGTTGTTCGGCCATACCAAGGGAGCGTTTACCGGTGCGCACGCGGATAAAGAGGGACTGGTCCAACACGCTGCCGGCGGATCGTTAATGCTGGACGAAATCGCGGAGATGCCAATAGAACTCCAACCGAAATTGCTTCGCGTGCTGCAAGAGCGCACTTGTCGCAAGATCGGTTCAGAGAAAAGTTATCCGGTGGATTTTCGTCTGATTACTTCGACCAATCGATTGCCGGCAGACGCGATTCGCGACGGATTGCTGCGCGATGATCTCTTCTATCGTATTTCCACCATCACGATTCATGTGCCGCCATTGCGCGAGCGAATGGAAGACATTCAATTGCTCACCGATCACTTCTTGAAGCTGTACGCCGAGAAATATGATCGGCCAATCGGAGGGGTCTCGCAGTCCGCATACCAGAGGTTGTTTGGGCATCCGTGGCCAGGCAATGTGCGCGAACTGCAAAACGTGATCGAGCGCGCCGTGCTTTTGGCAAAAGGCGATCGCATCGAGCCGGTCGACTTGCCTTTCGATAATGGGAGTGGCGTGACCAACGCCGCGGCTAATTTGGTCTGGGACGTGCCGCCCAACATGACACTCGAAGATATCGAGAAGTTTGTCATCGAGCGCACCTTACAGCGCACCGGCGGAAACAAACAAAAGGCCGCCAACATGCTTGGTATTTATCGCCCTCGCCTTTACAGTAAGATTAAGAAGTACAAGATTGGCCTGGAGAGCGTCAGTCAAAACTAATCATCAACCAAAGGAGAGGGACCCGACTGTGCCTTCTAATATGAAAGAACGCCCTAATATGAAAGAACGCCGCCAATCTCCCAGACTGAATGCGAATCTGGAAGCTCGCCTGGAATTCAGCGTCTTGATGCGCGACGCCGAAACCAGCCATACCGGCGTGCAACACTTGCGCGCCGTTGCCGGACACACGGTGGACATCAGCGCGCTGGGACTCGCCGTGGTCCTTCATGCACAGAACATCGACGAGCAATACCTTTTGGGAGCCGAGGGGTCGATGGCCATTGAGCTGGATTTGCCGAATGGTCTCTCGATAGAGATCCAAGCCACGCCCGTCCGCTATCAAAAGCTCGATGAAGGATATTTGATCGGCGCCCGCATCAGCGAAATGACTGCTCGCGATCGGGAACTGTACTTGGAATATCTCGGTGAGCTAGCGGCAGGCTAAATTCCCCTCCCTTTGGAAGAGGGTTAGGGTGAGGGCGCGCAGCGCAGGTCTGGGAAGAAAGGGAAAACCTTATTTGCAGTGCTCGATAAGCCCTCACCCCAGCCAGCACGGCAGGCTAGTTTCAGACAATCTCGTAAGTTGCCACGCTGGTCGGAGTCTCAAAGCACCGCACCTTGTAAATCTGTACCCGGTCATCATCGATTCTCGCTGCCAACCTTTTCAGTATGAACCGCGCGACATTCTCCGCCGAAGGATTCTGTTCCGTCACAAATGGCTCGAGTTCGTTCAGATTCTTGTGATCGAGATAGGTCACCAAATCATCCGCCGCTTCCTTCAATTCGACAAAATCAACTAACAATCCAATGTTGTTAAGTTCTTTCCCGCGCGCGTAAATCTCGATCTTGTAATTGTGGCCGTGCAGGTTCTCGCACTTTCCCCTATATCCGCGCAGTTGATGCGCGCTGGAAAAGTTGCGTTCAATCATGACTTCAAATTGTCCGGGCATAATCAACTAAAAGTCTAAATTCCAAAGTCTAAAGTCGCAAGCAGGATTAACCGCACAAGGTACAGAGGCACAAAACGGTTTTTTTCCTCTGTCCCCTCCGCGAAATCCTCCTTATCCTCTGCGGTTAACAAAGTTTCCCGATTCATGCTCTTGTCGATTGAACCGAAAAGCCTTGCTCGAAAACGCGCGCCAGATCGTCAATCTTCGAGGTCACCCGGCAATGGGGCAGACTCTGTAAAAATGTTTGCCCATACATCTTCGTACGCAAACGCGGATCGAGCACCGCCAGGACGCCGCGATCTGTGGTGCTGCGAATCAGACGACCGAGTCCCTGCTTCAAAGATATGATCGCTTGCGGCACGCTGTATTCGTAAAAACTCGAGCCGCCTTGCTCTTCAATGTAACGTTGTCGAGCGGCGACGATTGGATCGCTCGGAACTGCAAACGGCAGCTTATCGATAATCACGCACGAGAGTTGCTCGCCGCGCACGTCAACACCTTGCCAGAAACTCGCGGTCGCGAACAACACCGCGTTCGGCGTCGCACGAAACTTCTTCAGTAACGCGCTCTTTGAAGTGCTGCCCTGCAGAAAGGAAGGATAGTCAATCTGCGGCGCCACCCGCTCATACAGCTCATTCATTCCCGCAAAGCTGGTCGAGAGCACGAAAGCGCGGCCTTCGGTAGCATTCACAATCTTGATTACTTCATCAGCGGCGGCGCGCGCCCACTGTGGCGAACGCGGGTCGGGCATCTGCGGCGGCAGATAAAGCACCGCTTGATTCTCGAAATCGAAGATCGATTCGGCGATCATTTCTTCGGCGTCATCAAGTCCGAGGCGTTCGCGAATGAATCGAAAGTTGCCGGCGCTGGACAGCGTCGCGGAAGTGAGAATCACGGTCGGCACTTTCTCGAACAGCTTGTCTTGCAACAGGCCCGAAACATCAATCGGCGAGGCGCGCAGGAATACTCCCCGTCCCCGGCGCTCCAGCCAATAGACAAAGGTTTTGTCATCGCCTTTGATGATGAAGTTGAGATCGAAGCGAAGCTGACGCGTGCGTCGAATGATATTCTCGGCATCGGCAGGCGCATCCTTCAATGCGTCCAGCATCGTTTCCAAACGATTGAGCGCGTTGTCCAACGCGTCGCCTCGGTACGCAGGCGTCCCCGCCTGCTCGCTCTGGTCACTCGATTTTGCCGAACTGGGCCGGTCGCTACCGCTCGCGGTTCTGTAACCAGGCATCAGCGCAAACCTTCCTTCCAACCCGCGCCCTTCACGAAACGAAATCCAAAACATGTCCGCGAATCGCTGAATCCGAGCGCTGACTCGCGTCAATTCTCTTTCCGCTTCGCGATCTTCGAATTTCAAGAAGCTTACCTCGCGCAGCAGATCGTCAATCTGATAATTCGACGCCTGGACGCCAAAATATTCCGACGCTACGTCTTCAATCTGATGCGCCTCGTCCAGAATCACTGCGGCGTAATCCGGCAGCACGGCGCCGTATGCTCCATTTCGCAGTGCCAGATCGGCGAAGAATAGATGATGATTGACAACCACGATGTTCGCGTCGAGCGCGCGCTGGCGCATCCGCGTGATGAAACACGGCTCGAAGTCCGGACACTTCTGTCCGAGACAGGTATCCGAACGCGCATCGATGTGTCGCCAGAAAGGAAGATTCTCAGGCAGATTTGAAAGCTCCGCGCGATCGCCGGTGTCCGTCTTCGTCATCCACCGAACAACCTCATCAAACTGTCCGATCTGATCGAGCCCTTCGAGCACCGGCATGCTTTCCGCCCGCTTGATCCGATGCAAACAAGCATAATTGTTTCGCCCTTTCATTACCGCCGCGCGAAACTTTTTCGGCAGCACCTCTTGAAGAAACGGAAGGTCTTTGTCCATCAGTTGTTCTTGCAGATTCTTCGTTCCCGTCGAGACCACCACGCGAGCGCCGCTGCCGCATGCCGCTGCTATAGCGGGCACCAGATACGCGAGCGTCTTGCCCGTGCCGGTTCCCGCTTCGACTATCAGATGATGTTTTTGTTCGAAGGCGTTCAGCACCGCCTGAGCCATTTCAATCTGGCCAGGCCGATGCTCGTATTCAGGATGAGCTTTGGCGATTACGCCCTCAGGACCGAAGATTGTTTGCATGGCCGACAAATATTATCCGCAGATTTCGCCGATTGCGCCGATTCTGAAAATCGTCTCAGGCTGGCATCTTACGCCAATCGAACTTCATTCCATAGTTAGCGCCATCTGCGTAATCTGCGGATTGATCTTCTTAAAAAGTGATTCGCGAATGGCTCTGCAAATAGTGGGTGATCGAGTCCATGAAGACCGCGCCAAAGTCTTTCAGCTTGCGCTCACCAACGCCGCTGATACGGACAAACTCGCCTTCATTCGTCGGATAATATCGCGCCATCTGTCGGAGCGAAACATCTGAGAAAACGATGTAAGAAGGCACGCTGCGCTCGTCCGCGAGCCTTTTACGCAAGCGGCGTAGACGCTCGAACAGCTCTTCGTCGCAGACAATCGCGCCTATGCCACCAGCGCGACTTTCTCCCACGCGATGTTTCTCTTTCCGTCGATCTCGCGTGGGGGCAATTGGCTTGGTGAGATCGACTTGTTGGCGCTGTTTGAGCGCCCGCCAACCTTCTTCAGTCATCTGTAGCACATTGAATTTTTCTGCGAGTTGATTGACGTAACCGAGACGAATCAACTCGCGGCCAATCAACCGCCACTCGTTCTGACTGTGTTCTTTGCCGATGCCATAAGTCGAGACGTCCTGATGATCCCACTTACGCACCTTCTTGGTCTCCGCGCCGGTCAGCACCTCCGCAATTTGATTGATGCCAAAATCAAAGCCGCTTTTTTCCCGCAAACGGTACACGCATGAAAGAAACTTTTGCGCCTCAATCGTGCCGTCGTACATCGCGCGCGGCGTCATGCAGTTATCACAAGCTCCGCAGTTCGGTTCCCGAAACACTTCGCCGAAATAGCGTAACAACGCAGCGCGTCTACATTCGGCGCTCTCGGCCAACTCAACCATCCGGCGAAGCTGCTGTCTGGCAATCTTTCGTTCGTGCTCATTTGAGATTTCATCGATGAACTTCGAATACTTAACGGCGTCGCCGGCACTAAACAGCAATAGACACTCGCTGGGTAATCCATCGCGACCCGCGCGCCCC
>WNGH01009684.1_pt1 | contig 15819 bp, 12 predicted proteins | sample 5400631 | NCBI WGS metagenome assembly WNGH01 (sample SAMN13153373, study PRJNA577476) | soil metagenome | isolation source: 115 cm soil or saprolite under Garry oak tree replicate 1 | place: USA:California | collected 2016-06-15
CTCATCATGCGCTCCATCGACACGCTGATGGCCTTTCCCTACTTCCTGCTCGCCGTGGCCATCATCGCCGCCCTCGGCCCCGGGCTCGTCAATGGCATGGTCGCGGTGGCCGTGGTGAATATTCCCTTCTACGGCCGCATCGTCCGTGCCACCGTGCTCGCGGTGAAGCAGACGGAATATGTGGAGAGCGCGCGGGCGCTCGGCGTGTCCGAGCTGCGCCTGGCCCTGACCCACGTGCTGCGCAATTGCCTCGCCCCCGTCATCGTGGCCGTGACCCTCAACATCGGCGGCATGATCACCGCCCTGGCCGGCCTTTCCTTTCTCGGTCTTGGAGTCCAGCCGCCCACGTCCGATTGGGGCAGCATGCTGGCGGCGAGCCGGCAGTATCTCAACGTCGCGCCGCACGTGGCGGCGCTGCCCGGCATCGCGATCTTTCTCACCGTGCTGGGCTTCAATCTGCTGGGCGACGGGCTGCGCGATGCGCTCGACCCGCGCCTGCGCTGAGGTGACCATGGCCGAGACTCCGGATCCCGAGACCGACACGCTCTTCGAGATCGTGCGCCAGCGCTACGGCGCGCGGCTCACGGACGATCAGCTCGACGACCTGCGCAAGATCGTGCGCGGCCAGGTGGACGCGGCCCGGGCGTTGCGCGCGGTGAGGCTTACCAATGCCGATGAGCCCTTTCAGCGGTTCGCCGCCTACAGGGCTGACGACCTTCTCACCGTGCCCTCTCCCCAGAGGGGAGAGGGCAGATCATGAAGACCGATGTTCTGTTCAGGCCGGTGAGAGCGCTCGGCGAGCTTGTGCGGGCGCGTCAGGTCTCGCCCGTCGAGCTGGCGGAGCTCTATCTGGACCGCCTCGAGCGGATCGGCCCTCGGTACAACGCGGTGGTCACCGTGATGCGCGACCACGCGCTGGGTCAGGCCCGCCGCGCCGAGGGCGAGATCGCCGCCGGCCGCTGGCGCGGGCCGCTCCACGGCATTCCCTACGGGGCCAAGGATCTCCTCGCCACGGCGGCCGCGCCCACCAGCTGGGGGGCCGCGCCGTATCGGGAGCAGCGCTTCGACTTCGACGCCACGGTGATACGAAAGCTCGAGGCGGCGGGGGCGGTGCTATGCGCCAAGCTGGCCATGATCGAGCTCGCCGGCGGCATGGGTTATCGGCAGCCCAATGCCTCCTTCACCGGGCCCTGCATCAACCCGTGGGACGCGCAGGCATGGACCGGCGGATCTTCGAGCGGGTCCGGGGCGGCCGTGGCGAGCGGGCTGGTGCCGTTCGCGATCGGATCCGAGACCTGGGGCTCTATCCTCTCGCCGGCGGGCTACTGCGGCCTCGCCGGGCTTCGTCCCACCTACGGGCGGGTGAGCCGGCACGGCGCCATGGCGCTCTGCTGGACGCTCGACAAGCTAGGCCCGCTCGCCCTCACCGCCGACGACTGCGGCCTTGTACTCGACGCCATCGCGGGATCCGATCCCGACGATCCGACGGCGAGCGATCGCCCGTATCGCTACGAGGCGGCCGGAAGCCGGAACTTCCGCTTCGGCGTGATCCAGGACGTGTCGGAGGGCTGCGAGGACGCCGTGGTCGCGAACTTCACCCGTTCCCTGGAGACGCTCCGCACGATCGGCACCGTGGAGGAAGTGACGCTGCCCGAGCTGCCGTGGGAGCAGATCACGCGGGTCATTCTCCAGGTGGAGGCCTCCGCGGCCTTCGAAGACCTCATCGAAGCGGGAGGCATCGCGGGGCTGGCCGCGCCGGAAGTGCGGTATACCCCGTATGCGCGCGATGTCATTCTCGCCAAGGACTATGTGAAGGCGCTCCGCCTGCGCGGCGTGATGGTGCGAGAGGCCGATCGCGTGCTCTCGCGCTACGACGCGCTGGTGGCGCCGGGGCGGGTCAACGAGGCGCCGTTGCTGGGGCAGGAGTTTCGGAGCGCCATTGGCGCGACGGCCAAGGATGTGATGGGCGCCATTGGCAATGGCGCGGGGCTGCCTGCGGTGTGTGTGCCGAATGGCATCGGGGCGCGGGGGCTGCCCACGAGTATCCAGTTCATGAGCCGGGCGTGGGAGGAGAACTCGGCGCTGGCTGCTGCTCGCGCGTACCAGGCGTTGACGGACTGGCATGGGCGGCATCCTGTCGTGGAGTAGGTTTTTCCCTTCCCTCTCCCCCACCGGGGGAGAGGGGAAGAGGAGGCTTCGCGCACCTTTCAGGTGCGCTTCAGCGTTTCTTGGTGGATGGGGAGGGTGCGGACGCGCTTGCCGGTCAGCGCGTAGATGGCGTTGCATACGGCGGGGGCTACCGTGGGCACGCCCGGCTCGCCCAGGCCGCCCGCGGGCGCGCCGGAGTCGAGGATGTGCGTCTCCATGACGGGCGCCTCGTTGGTCCGCAGCATCGGATAGTCGTTGAAATTCGATTGCTGCACGCGCCCGCGATCGATGGTGATCGCGCCGTAGAGCAGCGCGGTGAGCGCGTAGATCGCCCCGCCTTCCATCTGCGCCTTGACCTGGTCCGGGTTGACCGCGAAGCCCGCGTCGATGGCGCCCACGAGCTTGTGCACGCGCACCTTGCCGTCGGGCGCCACGGAGACTTCCGCCACGTGCGCCACGTAGCTCCCGTAGGAAAACATGACGGCACAGCCACGCGCGCGGCCCGCGGGGAGCGGCGCGCCCCAATTGGCCTTGGTCGCGGCCAGCTCCAGCACCGCCTTGTGGCGCGGGGACTTGGCGAGGAGCGCCCTGCGGAACTCCACAGGATCCTTGCCGGCGGCCACCGCCATCTCGTCCACGAAGCTCTCGACGATGAAGCCGTTCTGCGACGGCCCGACTGAGCGCCAGAAGCCGATGGGGATGCCGAAGTCCTTGTCCACCCATTCCACGTGCACATTGGGAATGGCGTACGGCATGTTGCGCACGCCCTCCACCGCGGCGGGGTCGATGGTGCCCGCCTGGGCGCGTCCCTTCTGGATGAGGATGCCCGGACCCACGATGCGATTCCACCACGCGATGGGATCGCCCTGCGCGTCGATGGCGGCCTTGAACACGTTGTAGGTGGAGGGACGATAAAAGCCGTGCTGGATATCGTCGGGGCGGGTCCACATCACCTTGACGGGCGCACCCACCGCCTTGGACGTCTCGAGGGCGTCCACGATGAAGTCCTGCTCGCCGCGCCGGCCGAAGCCGCCGCCGAGGTACGTGGTGTTGACGATGACTTTTTCCACGGGCAAGCCGCTGATCCGAGCCCCCGTCTGCTGCGAGCCGCCGGGGCTCTGGGTGGGCGCCCAGATCTCACACGAATCGGGCTTCACGGAGGCGGTGGCGTTCATCGGCTCCATGCACGCATGCTCGAGGAACGGCACTTCGTATATCGCCTCCACCGTCTTGACGCCGGCCGCGAGGGCGTTGTCGGTGTCGCCGTCGTTGCGTGCGACCTGACCCGGCTCCCTTGCGGCATCGGCGTAGCCCTGGCGGATGCTGGCGCTGGTGACGGACGCCCCCGCCCCATCGTCCCAGACGACCTTGAGGGCCTGGCGCCCGCGCACGGCCGTCCAGAACGAATCGGCGACCACGGCCACGCCGTTGGTGACCTGGACGACGTTCTTCACGCCCTTGATGCGCTTGGTGGCCGTCGCGTCGAACGACTTGACCTTGCCGCCGAAGACGGGACAGCGCTCGATCGATGCGATGAGCATGCCCGGCACGGCCACGTCCATGCCGAACACCGCCGACCCGTTGACCTTGAGCGGCGTGTCGCGGCGATGCATCACCTTGCCCATGTAGCGGAACTTGTCGGGCGTCTTGAGGGTGGGGTTCTGAGGCACGGGCAGCTTCGAGGCCTTGTCCACCAGCGCGCTATAGGGCAGGCGGCGTCCGCTGGGCTTGTGGACCACCGTATCGAGGTCGGTGTCGACCTCGGCCATGGGCACGCCCCACTCGTTGGCCCCCGCCTGCGTCAGCATCTCGCGGGCGGCCGCGCCGGCCTTGCGGAGCATTTCGATGTGGTCGCGCACGCCGCGGCTGCCCCCGTAGGACTGCGCGCCCGTGACGGGATTGCCGTAGAGCTTGGGATTGGCGGGCGCCTGGATTACACGGACCTTGCCGAGGTCGGTGTCGAGCTCGTCGGCCACGATGGCCGGCATGGTGGTGAGCGAGCCCTGTCCCATCTCGACCACGGAGTTGATGATGGTCACCCGCCCGTCGCGGTCGATCGAGATCCACTGGTTGGGCGCGAAACTGTCCGACTGGGCCATGCTCGCGTTACGCCCTGAGAGGGGGAGCTGGAATCCCACGACGAGGCCCGCGCCCACGGCGAGGCCACCCTTGATGATGGCGCGGCGGCTGAAAGCCACCCGAGATGCCTTGGCGGTAGCCATCATGCGCCTCCCTTCTTGATCTGGGCCGCGCGATGGATGCCCGCGCGGATCCGCTGATACGTCCCGCAGCGGCAGATATTGCCCGCCATGGCGTTGTCGATGTCGTCGTCGCTGGGATTCGGCGTCTTGGCGAGGAGCGCGGCGGCGGCCATGATCTGACCGGACTGGCAGAAGCCGCATTGGGGAACGTCCAACTCGATCCACGCCTTCTGCACCGGATGATCGCTCTTGGGCGAGAGACCTTCGATGGTGGTGATCTTCTTGCCTGCCGCCGCGCTGAGGGGTGTCGTGCAGGAGCGCACGGGCTGACCGTCCACATGAACCGTGCAGGCGCCGCAAAGCGCGACGCCGCAACCGAACTTGGTGCCGGTGAGGGTGAGCTTCTCCCGGATCACCCACAGTAAGGGCATGTCGGCCGGCGCATCCACCTGGCTTCGCTTGCCGTTGACGGTCAGCGTGATCATGACGTCCTCCTAGCTCTTGAGTCCCGGCATGGTGAAGCCGGCCTGGTCGAGGTCGGCGGCCAGCGAAGTCTTCTGCGATGACGTGAGCTCCACGAGGGGCGGCCGCACCGTGGCCCACGACGCATCACCGCCGTAATGCGCGATGGCGGCCTTGAGCGCGGGAATCATCGGATACTTCGCGAAGATGCCGCGAATCGTATTGAGCCGTTCCTGCTGGGCGTCGGCGTCTCCCGCCTGCCACGTCGCGAAGAGCCTCGCGATGGCTCCCGGATTGACGTTGGCGGTGGCGCTGATGCAGCCCACGCCGCCGTGACGCAAACCCTGGAGGAGGAAGGTCTCGCTGCCCGGGAATACGTCGAAGCCCGCCTTGGCGAAATTGTCCAGATACGCCTTGGTGTTGTTCCAGTCGCCCGAGGAATCCTTGACCCCCGCGATGATGCCCGGATAGGCCTTGAGGAGACGCTCGATCAGCCCCACCGTGATGCCCACCTGCGAGACGGGTGGGATGTGATAGAGGTAGATGCGCAGACGCCGATCGCCCACGCGCTCGATGACCTCCGCGAAATTCCTGAAGAGCCCATCGTCGGACACGCCCTTGTAGTAGAAGGGCGGGAGCATGAGCACGCCCCCGCAGCCGAGTTTCATGGCGTGGGCGGTGAGCCGTACCGAATCGGTGAGAGCGCAGCATCCCGTGCCCGGCATCATGCGGGCCGGGTTCACCCCCGCGCTCACCAGGCGGTCGAGCAGCTCCACCTTCTCTTCCGTCGAGAGCGAGTTGGCCTCGGAGTTCGTCCCGAATACCGCGAGCCCCACGTTCTGGCTGAGGAGCCACCGGCACTGTCTGACGAAGCGCTCCGGGTCCGGGGAAAGATCCGGCTTGAACGGGGTGACGACGGGGGAGAGAACGCCGGCGATGCGGTCGGTCATGCTCAAGGTCTGGTCTCCTTGAATTCGAGGGTTACTGTCGACGCTCATGCTACATCCTGGCCGGAAGTCCGTCTAGACGAGGCCCCTTACCAATCGAAGACCCTGAGCAGGTTGTGGAAATCATCGGTCCACACGCCGACCCGGGGGCTCGTCTCGAGTTTGGCGGCCGTCCAGCCGGGGTCATGCGTCAGATTGCCGAACGCTCCGGGAGTGCGGGCGAGCACGGCCCAGGTGGAGGAGGTCGCACCCTCGCCCGAGGGGTGGAGGTCGTGTCGGAGAAGCCGGCCGTCGAGCTGGGCATCCTCGGCGAGAGGGGATGGCGTCCGAGCTGAAGGCGTCTACCACGATGAGGTCGTAGCGCTCGCCCGGCCGCTCCTTCCGTACCTGGTCCATGCGGATACGGGCGTCGCCCATCTCGATGCGCACGGTCGCACCCCGGCTGATTGCTTCAGGCACATATCCGAAGTAGTAGCGGTTGGTCGCGATGTCGCGCACCTTGGGGTCGATCTCGTAGAACGTGACGATGTCGCCGGGCCGGACGAAAGCAGCCATGGTGCCCGTCCCCAGACCGATCACGGCCACGTGGATGATGGTGCTGCGTCGCTCGAGCTCGGCCATGACGAGCGCGATGGGACTGCCGCGGTGGTAGTAGGCGATGGGCTCCTGGCGCAGCTTGGGATCGAGGCTCTGGCGCCCGTGGAGGGTGGTGCCGTGCCAGAGCTCCGTGTAGCCGGAGAGATCGTTGTCGCGCGTGACGCGGAGGACGCCGAAGAAGCTCCGGGTCTCCAGGATCTGATTGCCGTTGCGCGCGTCCACGAAATCCCCCACGAGCAGCACCGCCATGAGGCCCAGGGCGAGGGCGAGGGGGCGTCGCCGGAGGAAGAAGAGCGCGAAGAGGGGCACCCCGTACCCGAGCAGCTTGTTGATCTTGAGCTCAATCGGGGTGACCCATTCTGCCACCGTCGCGGAGGGAATCAAGAACAGACGGGTGAAGAACGCGGTATCGAGCCTGACCGTCACGAGGTCCGAGTAGAGGATGAGGGTCATCAGGCCGACGGCGAGAGCGAGCACGATGGCCGCCACCACCGCGCGCGGTGCCCACGATTTGGGCCGGCGTGGCCCGCCCACGAGCAGACGGGCCAGCTCGCCGTGGCAGGCGAGGGCGACGAGGAAGAGGAGCAGGAAATGCCAGAGCACGGTGATCCAGATGCGCTGCTTGAACCCGGAGAGGATGAGAAAGAAGACCACGAGCGCAACGGGGACGGTGGCCACCACGACCAGTCGATGGAGGACGGCCGGCCACCGGCCGAAGGCCAGGATGAAACTCAACAGGTAGATGGCGAGGGGCATCACCCAGAGCAGGGGCACGGCGGCGATATCGGTGGTGACGTAGGTGGTGGCGCCGATCATGAGGCTCGACGGCACGAAGGCGAGGGCGATCCAGCGGAGGTATTGCGCCCCGCTCGGCGGGGGCTCGGGCGGCGCCTCCGCCATCGTGGATAGATCCGGCTCTCCGTTCGGCGTCGCGGGGCCGCGCGGCCAGAGGGCGAGCATGCACAGCGCGATGAGGAGGGCGAGGGCGAAGTAGCCGAGGCTCCAGAGGCGGGTCTGGGTCAGCCAGCCCTCGCCTCTCAGATGGAGTCGTGGCTCGATCAGTGTTGGATAGCCGAGGAGAGCGAGCATGCTGCCGAGGTTGCTGGCCGCGTAGAGGAAATAGGGATCGCGCGCGGCCGGGTGGCCCGTGTGCGTGAACCACTTCTGGATCAGGGGCGCGGTGGCGCTCACCACGAGAAAAGGCAGCCCCACCGAGAGCGAGAGGAGGAGCAGTACGTCGAGGATCGGATTGGACTCGCCCCCGCGCAGGAGGGCAGGATTCACGGCGAGCGGCAGGACGGCGAGGGGGAGGGTCAACAGGGCCAGATGGAGGAGCATCTGACGGCGGACGCTGAGCCAGGCCGTGCTCGCATGGGCATAGGCATAGCCGCCGAGGAGCGCCGCCTGGAAGAAGACCATGCACGTGCTCCGCACGGCTGGAGTGCCACCGAGGAGCGGCAGGATCATCTTGCCCACCATCGGCTGCACCACGAAGAGCAGGGTGGCGCCGGCGAACATCGTGACCGAATAGAGCAGGAGGACGGCCATCAGGGCGGAATCCTTACCGGGCCACCGCTGGCGGCTTCCGGGGTAGCACGACATTCATCATGGCACCCGTGTCCACCCACGGTGCGTGGCCGGCCCACGTCGTGAGGTGCTACCCATGTAGGTCATCCGGAGGCGCGGTGTCAAGAGATGCGCGTCCTGTTGCTGACAAGTGAAATGTCCGCTGGGTTTTGACAAGTGATCTGTCCGCTCAGTCCTGCGGGCCGGAGGGCAGGCGGGGGCGACGGGGGCGCCTGGGTGGGGGGATGGTACGGGTCGGGGGCGGGAGCGATCGTCGCTCCTGGGGCAAATGCGCGCGCGCGTTTTTCGGCCGGGCGAGCGGGAGGGGCTGCCCGTGGCTGTCATAGCGTCCGAAACAGCGCGCGCCATGCCAGACCGAGAGGCGCCCATGCACATCCCGGCGCACGGTGACGCGCAGGCCGGCGCAGGTGCGCCGGCCCGGTTGCTTGGCCAGTTGCAGGGGAATCTCCTCGAAGGTAACTACATTGTCCTGGCCGACGGTGCGCGCGTCCTGCTCGCACAGGATGGCGTCGAGGTCCACACCATGCAGCGGGACGAAGGCGGGGGTGGGGTCCGCTGGCGGGTGCGCGAACTCCTCGTCGTAGTCGGCGATGAACCGCTCCGTCAGGTAGGCATTGGCGCCCGCGGGGGTGGTGATCCCCGCCAGGGCGAGCTCGTTGACGAGGCGCCCCTGCACGGTGCGGTTGAGCCGCTCACTGCGCCCGCGGGCCTGCGGCGAGTAGGCGCCGATGTGCTCGATGCCGAGGTGGGCGAGGGCCCGGCCGACCTGGGTCGGGTGGGTGCGGTCGATGGGGCCGCCGGCGATCGGGGTGTGAAAGGCCCAGTGGGCGCGGTCAGTGTAGAGGGCAATGGGCAAGCCCCAGGTGGTGCAGACGGCGTGCAGTGCGGTGAACACCGCTGCCGTGGTTTCGCCCGGCCACAACTGGGCGTAGAGCAGACGCTTGGTCGCGTCATCCACGACCGTGATGAGCGTCTGCCGCTCCTCGGGCCGGCCCCGCAGCCACACATGGGGGCTGCCATCAAGGTGCAAGAGTTCGCCAAAGCAGGCCCGGGGCTCGCGCCGCCGGCGGTGGCGGCCCCGAGCCCGGGCCTTGCGCACGAGGCCGGCCTCCTGCAGGGCGAGCTTGACGAAGCTATAGGAGAGTCTCACGGCGTGATCCCGCCGGGCGAAGCGGTAGAAGTGGCGGACGTTCCAGCCGGCAAAGCGCTCCCGATACAGCCGCAGGATGCGCTGCACCTCGGGGGCCGGGGCCTGGCGGCGCGACGGCCGCCCCCGGCGCCGGTCATACAGGGCCACCGGCCCCCCCGCCTCGTAGCGGGCGCGCCAGCGCCGCATGCTCCGCGGATCGAGGCCCAGGATGTCGGCTGCCTGCAACCACGTGATGGCTCCACTCAACGCGCGTACGATGACTTGCTGGATCTTCATGGCTCGCTCCACAGCGGCCGCGGTATAGAGCATGGTCACCTCCTGAGACCATGGCTCTACCCGAAACCGCCCGCAAAGCGGACAGATCACTTGCTCTCGGGAGCGGACAGATCATGTGCTCCCTACACAAGAGATGCGCGTCCTTGACACCCTTTTTCCACGGACATACCATCACTCCGCTTCCTGTCCGGTCAAAGCCGCCGCGGACGACGCAATCCACCCAGGGTAAGGAGGACTCGATGCGGAAGACTCTTCGGTCCATAGCGATACTACTGGCCATGCTCGGGGTCGTGGCGGGGCCGGAACTCGCCGCGCGAGCGTGGGCGGCGGGAGAGCGGGACGTCACCGTCGCCCAGGGCATCGACGCCGAGTTCCTCGACGTGCAGATGACTAACAACATCGTCACCCTCATCATCAACACGTCGATCTACGACACCCTCCTCACGCGCGACAAGCAGCTACAGCTCGTGCCGAGCCTCGCCCTCTCCTACAAGCTGGTCAGTGAGAAGATCTGGGAGGTCAAGCTCCGCCAGGGCGTGAAGTTCCACAACGGCGAGCCCTTCGACGCCAATGCTGTGAAGTTCTCCTTCGAGCGTATCAACCGCCCGGACTTCAAGTCGCCGCAGAAGGGGTGGTTCGCCACCATCGAGGCGGTGGAGATCGTCGATCCCTACACCGTGCGCTTCCACAACAAGATGCCCGACCCCGCCATGCCCGCGCGCATGACCCTCATGTACCAGCTCGCGCCGAAATACGTGGCGCAGGTCGGCGACGCGCAGGCCAATCTCAAGCCGGTGGGCACCGGGCCGTTCAAGTTCGTGGAGTGGGTCAAGAACGACAAGATCGTGGTGGAGGCCAACGACGCGCACTGGACGGGCAAGCCGGCGGTGCGCCGCGCCACCTGGAGGCCCATCCCCGAGCTGGGCGCGCGGATCGCCGCGCTTCAGACGGGCCAAGCCGATCTCATCGTGAACGTGCCCCCCGACCAGCTCCAGCAGCTCGCGTCGACGAAGTCGGTGCGGGTGGAGAAGATGCCGAGCTGCCGGATCATCTACTTCGGCCTCGCCCAGATCAAGGGCGGGCCCATCGCGGACAAGCGCGTGCGCCAGGCCATCAATCACGCGGTGGACGTGCAGGGCATCATCGACAGCGTGCTCCTGGGCAACGGCAAGCGGATCAACTCGTCCATGCCCCCCAATGTCTGGGGCTATGACCCGTCGATTCCCTTCTACGAGTACAACCCCAAGAAGGCCAAGGAGCTCCTGGCCGCCGCGGGGCAGACGAACATCCAGCTCACCCTGCAGGCGCCGAACGGACGCTGGGCCATGGACAAGGACATCGCGCAGGCGGTGGCCGGCCAGCTCACGGAGAACGGGATCAAGACCAACGTGAAGATCATCGGCGAATGGGGCAGCTACGTCCGCTCTGTGCTCGACCACAAGACGGAGGACATTTTCATGAACGGCTGGTGCCTGCCCAGCCTCGAGCCCGATCACTGGGTGACGCCGAACCTGCACACGGGCGAGCCCGTCTCGCAGTACTCGAACCCGGACGTGGACAAGGCGATGGAGCAGGCGCGGGCGGAGATGAACGTGGAGAAGCGGAAGCAGCTCTACAGCCAGCTCCTCAAGATGATCCGCGAGGATGCGCCCTGGCTCTTCATGTACCAGCAGATGGATATCTACGGCGTGAACAATCGACTGAAGTGGACGCCGCGAGGCGACGAGTCGATACGCCTGACCGAGGTCGGGTTCTAGCTCGGCCCTCGATGCACCCCCTCACCCTGCCCTCTCCCCCTCGCGGGGGAGAGGGGGCCTGCCTTTTCCAATCTCCCTCTCCCCTCCGGGGAGAGGGCAGGGTGAGGGGCGGGGTGGGGGGCGGGTAGGTATGTTCCCCTACCTTCTCCGCCGGCTCGGGCAGAGCGTCCTCGTGCTTCTCGGTGTCTCGGTGATCGTGTTCGGTCTTCTCCATTTGACGGGCGATCCCACGCGCCTCCTCCTCCCCCTCGAGGCGCGCGAGGAGGACGTCCGCCAGCTCCGCGCCCTCCTCGGTCTCGACGATCCGCTGGGGGTGCAGTACCTTCGTTTCCTCTCGCGCGCCGTGCGCGGTGACTTCGGGGTGTCCTTCAAGCACCAGGTGCCCGCCCTGACCCTGATCTTCCAGACCTTACCCGCCACTCTCGAGCTCACCGCGGCCGGCCTCGCCCTCGCGCTGGTCGTGGCGGTGCCGGCCGGCATCGTGGCCGCCCTCCGTCGCAACTCGCTCATCGACGCCGTCTGCTCCGTGTGCGTGCTCCTGGGCCAGGCCATGCCCGTGTACTGGCTCGGACTCCTCCTCATCCTCGTGTTCGCGGTCAAGCTCGGCTGGCTGCCCGCGGCCGGACGCGACGGGCTCGCCTCGCTCGTGCTGCCCGCATTCGCTCTCGGTGCTTTCTCCATGGCCCGCATCGCGCGCATGGCACGCTCCGGCATGCTCGAGGTGCTCGCCCAGGACTATGTGCGCACGGCGCGCGCGGTCGGCGTGCGCAACTTCCTCGTCACCTACAAGTACGCGCTCAAGAACGCCGCCATTCCCCTCGTCACCATCGTGGGCCTCGAGTTCGGCGTGCTGCTCGGTGGCGCGGTGATCACGGAGACAATCTTCGCGTGGCCCGGCGTGGGCCGGCTCGCCGTGGATGCCATCTTCAGCCGCGACTACCCGCTGGTGCAGGCCATCGTGGCCATGCTGGCCACGCTCTTCGTGGTGATCAACCTGGTAATGGACATGGTCTACACGTATCTCGACCCGCGGATCGTCTTCGTGCGGAGCCGACGGTGAGCGAGGCCGCCGGCGTGGCTGTGGCGGCGGATGTCCGGCCCGCCCCCGGTGCGATCCGACGGCGCCTGAGCTTTCGCGCCGTCTTTGGCCTCACGGTGCTTTTGTGCATAGGCGGGGCGGCCCTCCTCGCCCCGCAGATCGCGCCGTGGGATCCGGCGCGTCAGATGCTCCTCAAGCGCCTCCGGCCGCCCATGTGGGAAGCGCGCGGCCTGCGCGAGCATCCCCTCGGCACCGATCACCTCGGCCGAGACATCCTGAGCCGCATTCTCTATGGCGGCCGGATCTCCCTCGGGGTCGGGCTCTCCGCGGTCACGCTCTCCTGCCTGCTCGGCGTGACCCTGGGCCTGCTTGCGGGATTCCACGGCGGCCGTACCGACGCCTTCATCATGCGGGTGGTCGACGTGTTCCTCGCCATCCCGTACATCCTGCTCGCCATGGGTGTCGTCTTCGCCCTCGGGCCGAGCCTGCTGAACGTGATCCTGGTCATGGCCATGACGCGCTGGGTGCAGTTCGCGCGCATCGTGCGCGCCGACGTGCTGTCGATTCGTGAGCGTGAGTTCGTGAGCGGGGCCCGGGCCCGCGGTAACCGCTCCACACGTCTCCTCCTCCGCCACGTTCTGCCTAACGCGCTCACGCCTATCATCGTCGTGGCCACCCTCGAGCTCGCCTTCATGATCATCTACGAATCCGCCCTCTCCTTCCTCGGCCTGGGCGTCCAGCCCCCCACTCCCACCTGGGGCTGGATGCTCTCCGACGGCCGCAACTACGTGGCCACCGCGTGGTGGCTCGCCACCTTCCCCGGCCTCGCCATCATGCTCACCGTGCTCGCCGTCAATCTCCTCGGCGACTGGCTACGCGACACCCTCGACCCGAGACTCACCGTCTAGTCGCCTGAAAATGATCGACGTGAGGATCGAGGTGACCATGACCGGACGGGTGGCGTCGGGGGAAGGGGTGGCGCGACGGGCGGAGTGGGCCCTTCGCGAGTGTGCGCAGCCCGTAGGGCTGCGATTCACGAAGGGTAGGGTGGCGAAGCCCGTCGCGCCGCCCCTTCCCCCGACGCCAGGACCCGTCCGTCTCGCGCGAATGGATTCGGTCTGACATGCCGCCGCTCCTCTCAGTCGAAGGCCTGGAGACGCATTTCGCCACGGGGCAGGGCATACTGCGAGCTGTCGACGGTGTGAGTTTCAACATCGACAAGGGCGAAGTGCTGGGCCTCGTCGGCGGGAGCGGCTGCGGAGAGAGCGTCACCTCGCTGTCGATCATGCGACTCGTGCAGCCCCCGGGCCGGGTGGCGGCCGGACGCGTGCTCCTCGAGGGCGAGAATCTCCTCGCCATGGACGACGAGACCATGCGCCGCGTGCGCGGCGCGCGCATCGCCATGGTGTTCCAGGAGCCGATGACATCGCTCAATCCCGTGTTCTCCATCGGCGACCAGATCGCCTCCGCCGTGCTCGCCCACGGCGGGGCCAGTGGCCATGAAGCATGGAAGCGCACCATCGAGATGCTCGATCACGTCCAGATCCCCGCCGCGCGCCAGCGCGCCCGCGACTATCCCCACCAGCTCTCCGGCGGCCTGCGCCAGCGCGCCATGATTGCCATGGCCCTCGTCTGCGGTCCCGCGCTCCTCATCGCCGATGAGCCGACGACGGCCCTCGATGTCACCATCCAGGCGCAGATCCTCGATCTCCTGCGGCGTCTCCAGGCGGAGCGCGGGATGGCCGTTCTCCTGATCACCCACGATCTCGGGGTGGTGGCCGAGCTCTGCCATCGCGTGGCCGTGATCTATGCCGGCCGGATCGTCGAGATGGCCCCCGTGGCGCGCCTCTTCGCGCGGCCGCTTCATCCCTACACGCGCGGGCTGCTCCAGTGCCTGCCGCATCCGAGCCGCTTCGGCCAGCCGCTCGCGTCGATTGAGGGCGTGCCACCCGATCTGCGACAAGGGGGGGCCGGCTGCCGCTTCGCTCCGCGCTGCTCCTACGCCGTGGCGACCTGTCGCCTGCAGGAGCCTGTGCTCGAAGAGCGGGAGCGAGGACACTTCGTGGCCTGCCCGGTGGTGGAGTGATGACGGGGCCGCTCCTCGAGGTGCAAGAGCTCGAGAAGCAGTTCGCCGTGGGCGGCGCGTGGCTCGCGCGACACCGCCGGATCATTCGCGCCGTAGACGGCGTGACCTTCGCCCTCGAACCAGGAGAGACACTGGGGCTCGTGGGCGAGTCGGGTTGCGGCAAATCGACGACGGGCCGGCTCATCCTGCGGCTGATCGAGCCCAGCGCGGGACACATTCGCTTCGAGGGGCGCGATCTCGTGGCTCTCTCGACGAGTGAGCTATGGGCCGCGCGCCGACGTATGCAGATCGTCTTCCAGGACCCCTTCGGCTCGCTCAATCCACGGATGCGTGTGGGCAGCATCATCGCCGAGCCGCTGCACATCTACCGCCAGGCCGATGCCGCAGGCCGCCGCCGGCGAACCGCCGAGCTGCTGGAGGTGGTTGGACTCGATCCAAGCTTTGCCGAGCGGTACCCGCACGAGCTCTCCGGAGGGCAGCGCCAGCGCATCGGCATCGCGGCCGCGCTTGCCCTGCAACCGAGCCTTATCGTGGCCGACGAGCCGGTGTCGGCGCTCGACGTGTCCATCCAGGCTCAAGTGCTCAATTTGCTCATGGATCTGCGGCGGCGATTCGGCCTGACCTATCTCTTCATCTCCCACGACCTGCATGTGGTCCTGCACATGTCGGATCGGGTCGCCGTGATGTACCTCGGCGAGATCGTGGAGATCGGCTCGCGCGACACGATACACCGCGAAGCGAAGCATCCATACACGCGGGTGCTGCTCTCGGCGGTGCCGGTGGCCGATCCCACTCTGCGGCGCGAGCAGATCGCCCCGAAGGGTGAAGTGGCAAGCCCGCTCGACGTGCCCGAGGGGTGCCGGTTCCACCCGCGCTGCCCGATGGCCTTTGACCGCTGCCGCGTGGAGCGCCCGGCGCCACGCGACTTCGGGGCCGGGCATCTGGCTTCCTGTCATTTGTATTAAGTCAGGGGGGAGCGGTCGCCGCTCCTCCCCCGACACCCCCCACCGAGGGGAACGAGTCGCCGCCGCCGAGGGAGGGCGAGGAAGGGGTCGTGGCTCCTCTCCCAATACCCCCCCACCGAGGGAGAACGAGTCGCCCCACCGAGGGAGAGCCAGGAAGGGTCGTCGCTCCTCCCGAGAGGGCGCCTATTTTGCGAGTTTTACTGCTACGTGTATGGGATCGGGTAGTGAGGTGCGTCCTGCTTCGAGTCGCCAGGAGCCGATCTGGGATAGGCCGCGGGTGAACTCGCTGTAGCTGGACCGGGGGACGGTGGCCATCAAGGTAGAGGTTTGGCCAGGACCAAGCCTGGTGCCGCCGACCCGCGCGACCAGCATTCCGAGATCGCGCTCGGCATCTTTCCGGTTGCTTACGGAAAGCTGAACGGCCACGTCGATTTTGCCCGTTTCTACCAGAGCGTTCGGGTCGGCTGCGGCCTCGGGACTCGGCTTTGTCGGAGCAGCGTCCTTGCCGGAGGTCGATCGCGCGGACTTGTTGACCCGTGCCGGGAGTGAAGCGGGCGCGGTCGCGGAGACTCCCTTGGTGGAGCGGATATTTTTTGGCTCGGGG
>WNGH01005524.1_pt1 | contig 15818 bp, 11 predicted proteins | sample 5400631 | NCBI WGS metagenome assembly WNGH01 (sample SAMN13153373, study PRJNA577476) | soil metagenome | isolation source: 115 cm soil or saprolite under Garry oak tree replicate 1 | place: USA:California | collected 2016-06-15
CGTGTTAGTTCGTCTGCCTTGGTCTTTGTCAGCTCCGTGGACCTTTGGCGTTTCAGGTCAGTGATGACGCGATCGCGCACCTCTTCGAGCGATCCAAGGTGCGCCAGCTGGACGGACATAACCGATAAGACGACGTAACCGCGATCCGTTCGGACCGGAAGGTTCACTTCGTCCGGCTTCAAGCGGAAAATAGCATCTTTTGCTTCCTGTGAGTTGGCAAGCTCAAGCAAGGGGTCCGTCGCGCTGACGGGGCGCGTCTCGCTCACGGTCAGGTGAAACTGCTTCGCCAAATCATCCAAGGAGAGCTTGGGTGACTGCCGGAGAGTCGCGGACAACTGGTTCGCCGTGTCGTTGGCCTGCTTCTCAGCCTGATCGAGCAGGAGGGTAGGACGCAGCGACTCCTTTACCTCATCGAACGGCTTGGTGTGGGCGGTCTCCTTTTCCAGGACCTTGATGATATGGAAGCCATATTGCGTCTTGACGAGATCGGAGATCTGGCCAGGGCTGAGGCTGAAGGCCGTTTTCTCGAACTCCGGGACAGTCTGGCCCTGGGTGATCCAGCCCAGGTCACCGCCCTTCTCCTTTGATCCCGGGTCCTCGGAGTATTTCTTAGCCAGCTCGTCGAACTTGCCGCCCTTCTTGGCCTGTTTTAGAACGTCCTCAGCCTTCTTTCTGATTTCCTCGACTTCGGCGTCCGTCTTTCCGACGGTCATGAGGAGAATGTGCTGGGGATGAACACGGTTGGGCACTTGATACTGCTGAATGTTGGATTGATATTGCAGCTTGAGCATGTCATCGGAGACACGCACGCCCTGGCGGATCTGGTTTACGTCTACGACCGCATAGCGCGCCACGCGCCGCTCGGGCACCTGGTATTTCGACTTGTTCTTCTCGTAGCTGGCGCGGATTTCAGCATCATCCGTGGATATCTTGGCTTCCAGGTCTTCCGGCTTGATCAGCGCGTAGTCCAGCTTCACCTTTTCATTCTTATTGCGGAATTCATCCTGTAGCTCCGCCGGGCCCACGCTGATCCCGTCGGTCACCAGTTTGCGGAATTTCTCTTCGAGCAAGCCTTGGCGGATCAGCTCTTCGAACGCGGGCACGGCCATTTGGAAACGCGCCTGGACCTCGGCCGCGTAACGGTCCATACCGACAAACGTGCCGCCATTGAATGCCGTCGGAACGTATTGGCGAATGCGATCGGCTCGCTCCTGATCGGAAACCGTGATTCCCAGACGCTTGGCCTCGTATTCAATCTCTTTTTGAAATACGAGCTGTTTCAGGATTTGCTCGGCGTACAGAGCTTCAAGGGGCTTGGGAACCTGGTTGCGCTGCTCGATCTGGTTCAGTTGCTGGCGCACATCCTGTACACTGACAGATTCATCTCCAACTTTTGCAACCGTGTCCGTGGAAACCTCGCCGCCAACAGGAGACTGAGGAACGAGGTAGAGAAGCATGCTGCCCCCGAGGAGCAGGACGACCGCCCCCAGGAGGATGCGTACCCCAAGTTTATTTTTGTCGCTTGCGCCAGCCATCCCTTGAATCTCCCAAGTCAGTAGACAAACTTAAGATTATAAGAGATATGGGCACGCGCCTCAAATACAATCGTCTTCCGGTACCGGTTCAAGGCGATAGCAGCACTTTTTCATCTGCACACAAGAAAACACACAAGATAGCGACTGCACCAAAGGGCAGGTGCTGCGATATTGGCCAGCTGTCCCGTGGTATTTGCAATTTGACTACGCCCTTGTCCGCAATTTAGCCGTGAGGAAACCTCTGTGTTAGATTGAAAAATTGGAGCATTCGCAGCAGCGGCGACCATGACGACACAAGCACCCATCGATCCGAGACACACAGAGAGCCAGCAAAAGGCGCCGCGCGTTGAAGTGTATTGGACGGCGATCACCTACAAGACGGTGATTATTTACGTGTTGTTGGCCATGGTGATCATTTCCGCGGGGATCTACCTGGCCAAGCCCGACTTGCCTTCGATCATCATCAAGAAATTCAGTAAGGCCGTGAGCGATTCAGATAACGAGTCGGTGGCTGGCGATCAGAAACACGCCAAGTTCGTCAATCTGGACGGCAAAGTTCAAGTGAAGAAAGTGAACTCGGTGCAGTGGGTGGAAGCGGACTACCGTACGGTGCTGGACAAGGGCGATCTGGTGCAAACAGGCCCTGACGCCAATGCGCGCATCACCTTCGGCGAAGGCACGACGTACACGGTGAAGCCGGATACGCTGGTCACCGTGGAGGAAAACTCCACCGAGAACGACAAGCCGAGTAGCGTCGCTGTGCGCATCAATCTTGGTCAAGTCGATCTTGCTACGCCGAACTGGAGCTCGCCGGATTCGAAGGCCGCCGTCAGCGCGGAAGATGCAGTCGCGCAACTGAGGGCCAACAGCCGCGCGGCCGTGAAAGCGGATCCGCAAACAAAAGCGAGTGAATTTGTGGTTTCGAGCGGAAGTGCGCGGGTGCAGCGTGGCGGAGAAAAAATTGACCTGGCTCCGGGTGAGAAGGCGACAATCCCGAAGGGCGGGGCAATTCAGAAGTCAAACGTCCTGGCGCCTCCCGAGCTCGTCGAGCCGCTAAACCTTGCGCCGATCATTTCAGAAAACCCGAAGACCTCGCCGGTTCGATTCGAGTGGAAGCCGGTGCAGGCCGCGGTATCTTATACTCTGCGGATCAGCACGACGAACATGTTTACAAAAATGGTGCAGGATGCCACGGTCCGCGGAACGGCCGTTGACATCACCGGACTCGATCCCGGTGACTACTTCTGGAACGTAACGGCAACCGATGGGAAGAAACAAACGAGTGATGTCAGCGAGATTTTCAAGTTTACGCTCGTGACACAGGGAAAGTCGCAGGACATGATGCTGGAGATTGCCAGCACGCAGGTGGTTGGTCACACGGCGGAGATCGTCGGCCGGACGGAACCCGGCGCGGCTCTGATTGTGAACGGCCAATCGGTACCGAACATCGCGCAGGATGGCACTTTCCGGCATTTCACAGAGCCGCTGGCCCCGGGCCAGCATACCATTACGGTTATCGGTTCGAATCGGCGCGGCGGAACGGCGATGAAGCACGTGTCCATCGTGGTTCCGAAGTAAGAGTTTCGAAGAAAGGCCGAAGCGCCTTTGCACTGGTCGCGGTGTCCGTGGACAATGGTTGGCGGGGCTGGCCGCCGTGATGCCGGCGCTATTGCCGTGCGGACAGCGGAGAGTCTTCTCCGCGGGGGGATGTAGGGATGAATAAGAACGGTTACAACATGAGGTCGGTGTTCAGTCTGTTTTCTTCCGACCTTGCCATTGATCTGGGCACAGCAAACACGCTGGTGTTCGCGCACAGCAAAGGCATTGTCGTCAACGAGCCCTCGATTGTGGCCATCAACAAATCCACCGGAGAAGTTGTGGCCGTGGGCCGCGAAGCAAAAGAGATGCTTGGGCGCACGCCGGGCAACGTCGTGGCCATCAAGCCGATGAAAGACGGTGTCATCGCGGACTTCAAAGTCACTGAAAAAATGCTGACGTATTTCATCCAGAAGGCGCACAACCGGCGCGTGCTGGTGCATCCGCGAATCGTCATCGGGGTACCTAGCGAGATTACGCCGGTGGAAAAGCGCGCCGTGCAGGACTCCGCGTATCGTGCGCGGGCTAGCGAAGTTTTTCTCGTCGAGCAGGCCATGGCCGCCGCGATCGGCGCCGGCCTGCCCATTGAAGAGCCTTCCGGCAACATGGTGGTGGACATCGGCGGCGGCACCACGGACATCGCGGTCATCTCCATGAGCGGCATTGTTTATTCCAGGTCCGTGCGCGTGGCGGGCAACGAAATGGACGAAGCGGTCATGCAATACCTGAAACGCAAGTACAACCTGCTGGTCGGCGAACGCACGGCGGAACAGATTAAGATGGAGATCGGCTCTGCCTATCCGCTTGAAAAACCGCTCACCATGGAAGTGAAGGGCCGCAACCTGATCGAAGGCGTGCCGCGGACGGTCACCATCGACGACAGCGAAATCCGCGAAGCCCTCAGCGAATGCGTCGCGACCATTCTCAACGCCGTGCGCGTGGCCCTCGAGCGCACTCCTCCGGAGCTTTCCGCCGACATCAGCGACCGCGGTATCGTGCTGACGGGCGGCGGCGCACTGCTTAAGAATCTCGACAAACGGATTCGCGAGGAAACCGGATTGCCGGTTTCGATCGCAGACGATCCGCTAGCCTCCGTGGTGCTCGGCACGGGAAAAATGTTGAGCGATTTCAAGCTGCTGCGCCAAGTTTGTATCGATTAGGAGAAGTGTTTTTCAGTTTTCAGTTTTCAGTCTTTGGATTTTGTCGTGGCTGTCTAATTCTCGAAGGACGTGAACGACTGGAAGATTCGCGGCATTAAACTCCAACTGAACACGGAAGACTGAATACTGACAACACGGGCTGCCAGTCACTAGCCACCAGCCGCTAGTCACGCGTCGCTCAGCAAATACGAAGAGAAGATCGCTCAATGGTCGCCATCCCCTCTCGCCACAAGTCGCTGGTCCTGCTTGCAGGAGTCATCATTCTGCAGCTACTTCTTCTGGCCGTGCAGATCAAGCGCGATTCGCAGGGACGGCTCATCCGCGTATGGACCGTCGGCGCCGTTTCGCCGTTTGAGCGGGCAAGTTCCTCCGGTTTCGGCTGGGTTCGCGACACCTGGCGCCACTACTTCGCGCTGCAAAACACCACGAAGGAAAATGAGCAGATTCGCCGTGAAAACGATGCACTGAAAATGCAAATCACGCAGCTCCAGGGCAAAGCGGCTGAAGCCGACCGCCTGGCGGTACTGCTCAATTTCCGGCGAGCGAACGCGGATGTCCCCATGATCGGCGCACGAGTGATTGGGGCGAGCGCTGGAGCCGCGAGCCAGACGATTCAGTTGGACCGCGGCGAGCGCGACGGCATCAGGAGAAATATGGGTGTCATCACGCCCGACGGCGTGGTGGGTAAAGTCGTCGAAGCGTACCCGAACGCATCACAAGTGCTTTTGCTGACTGACAAGGAAAGCGGCGTGGGGGCCATGCTTGCCGATTCCCGCATCCAAAGCCCCGTTGGGGGGCAGGGTGATCCTCTGCTGGTGATGAAATATGTTCCGAACGATGAGACCGTCAATCTCGGCGAGCGCGTGATTACCAGCGGGATGGACCGCATCTTCCCGCGTGATCTTCCCGTCGGTTTCGTCACGGAGATCAAGCCTGGCAATCCCTTCAAGCAAATTCGCATCAAGCCAGCCGCCAATCTCGAGCGCCTGGAGGAAGTGCTGGTTCTTCTGTCCCTCCGTCCTCTCGATACGAAAAATGAAGGGACTCCGGCCGGCGCGCAGCCGCCGGCTTCCGGCGCGGCCAGTACTCCACCGGCGGTAAAGAGATGAACGACGCCTTTGACATTCGCGGCGAATCGCACATTGAAGTTCACAAGTTTCGCGCCGGCGCGATCGTCATCGCCACGCTGCTGGCGCTCGTGATTCAGTCATCGTCTCCGGTCCATTTTTCAAAGGCCGCGATCCTGGATTTGCCTTTGCTCGTGACGATTTATTTTGGCCTTAGCCGGCGCAATCCTTCAACCGGGCTTCTCTTGGGCATGGCTATCGGTCTTCTTCAGGACAGCCTCAGCGGCCCAACAGTTCCCCTAGGGCTCTATGGAATCGCAAAGACTATCATCGGATATCTCGCTTCCTCCATCGGGGCGCGCCTGGACACCGAGCACCCTGCCGCGCGCTTTGCGCTCACCGCCGCCTTCTTTGTGGCGCATCAAGGGGTGATCGTTCTCACCCGGCGCATGTTACTGTCCCAGCCGGAAGCGTGGTTGAACATGCACCTCATTGTCGCCTCTCTCGTCAACGGGCTTGTCGCCGTCTTTCTCTTCTTGCTCCTCGACCGCCTGCGCAAAAACTAGCAATTGGGCAGCTTCTAGCCGATACGGGATCGCTGGCGGAGCTTTCATTCTTTTATTGCGTGAGAAGAAACTGTTTGAAGTCGGCGTAAGCGCTTGATATCAGCACGGAGAGTTTCTCGCGCTTCAAGTAAGCGGCGAGGCGCTCCGGCAACGACGGCGTTGTACCGATGGCCTTCGTCACAACGTCAGCAAATTTCGCGGGATGCGCAGTGGCCAGCACCAGGCCCTGCGTCGGCTCGGGATGTTGGCTCTTGTAACCTTGCCAACCGAGCACGCCGACCGCCGTGTGTGGATCGGCAATGTATCCGAATTTATCGTGCAACATCTTCATCGCAGCAAGCGTTTCTTGGTCCGACGCGCCGTGGCCCCAAACTTCCTTTCGCACGTATTCCAGGCGGCCGCGGCACAGATCGAGCAATCGCGGAAAATTGTTGGGGCTGCCCACATCCATGGCATTCGAATACGTCGCCTGGGCCGCGCGGGGATGAAACTCTCCCGTCCTCAAATATTCCGGCACGACGTCGTTGGCGTTTGTTGAGGCCACATATTTGGCCACGGGCAAGCCGATGCGCTTGGCGAAAATTCCCGCGGTCAGGTTGCCGAAGTTTCCGCTGGGCACGGAAACAACCAGCGGGACCGAAGCCACCGGCAACTGCCGGTACGCCGCCAGGTGATAAAACATCTGCGGCAGCAGCCTGCCGATATTGATGGAGTTTGCGGAAGTCAGCCATGCGCGCTTGTTCAACTCCTCGTCGGAAAAAGCTTGTTTCGCCAACCGTTGGCAATCGTCAAAGGTGCCCGTCACTTCCAGCGCCGTGATGTTTTCGCCAAGGGTCGTGAACTGTTTCTCCTGCGCCTCGCTGATGCGCTTCGAAGGATACAGAATCACCACGCGAATCCCGGGCAGGCGCAAAAATCCATGCGCCACCGCACTGCCGGTGTCCCCCGACGTCGCCACCAGCACTGTAAGAAGACGCGTTTCGCCGCGAACGAAATAACCCATCAGCCGCGCCATGAAGCGCGCGCCAAAATCTTTGAACGCCAATGTTGGTCCGTGAAACAACTCGAGGATGTGCATCCCGGGCGAAAGCGATACCAGGTTTACCGGAAAATTGATCGCCTCGCTGACTATCTGCCAGAGCACTTCTTCTGGAACATCCGGCGTCGCGAAAGGCCGCACCACCCGAAAGCAAACTTCCGTGAACGGAAGGCGGCGAAATTCCTCCAACTCCTTTGGCGAATGCCGCGCAATCTCCACCGGCATGTACAAGCCGCCGTCTGGCGCAAGCCCGCGCAGCACCGCGCCGCGCAGTGAAGTGAGCGGAGCCTTTCGCGATGTGCTTCGATATCTCAATGAAATTCGCTCATCGCGTCCTTCGCATTTTGTCCTGAACCATTTTCAGGAACGCCGCGGCGTCCACCGCCCCGTCGCGCAACGCGGCGACCTGCAGCGTGTAGTGCGCGAGCGCTTCATAGCTCTGGCGCCGCGCCGCCATCAGCGCCGGGTAACAACGCGCTACCGTATCGCGCGGTTTTTCACCCGGCTTCGGCAGAAATGCTCCTCGCCACAACACGGGCTTCGGATCGTTCAAATATCTTTCTATCAAGAGCTGCTGCTCTTCGGCGGAAGCGGCCAGATACACGATGGTCATCTGGCGCCGCAAGCGCATCAACAAATTGTTTCCGGTGTAGATGACGCTTCCCGTGGTATCCAGCACCAAGGATTTCTGCGGCTGCTTGCCAAGTTCCGTCAATATTTCATCCAACGCGTTGATTTCTTCGGCCAGGTATTCTGACTCGCGTCCACTGTATCTTTCGGAGTCCGGCCAGCCCATCCACGCCGCTACGCCGTTGATGCCTGCGTATCCATCACCGGCGAGGCGAGGCGCTAGCTTCTGCTCGATGCGATCGTCGCAGGAAATCGTGTCATATCCACTTACCGCTAACTTCTTTGTCCAGAACGTTTTCCCGGCGCCAGACATGCCGATCAGCGCCAGCTGCAGGGGCCTCTCCATATTCGTTTCACCAGCCATAGTGAATTGCCTACGATAGCGTGATACCCGCAGCTGCGGCAACACGCGCAACGCCGCGTGCGCAGGAAAACCAATGCATTCCTGGAACCTGTCCTCCAGGACGGCTTGCGGCCCGCCTGTGCGGGTGGTACGGTTAAAAAGACTTTCGCTGCTTCACGCAGCTTCAGTCCAGCGGTGATTCGGGAGCTCCGGGAGATTTTTTCGGTTCCCAGGTTCGAGGAAATTTTCGTCGGACATTTTCAATGTGACTCTGCTCGTTTTCAGGGTCCACTCGAAACCCACGCTGTGGTTTTTCGTGACGCGAGTTTACTCCGGCCAGTTGTTGAAATAGGTCCGGACGGGCGCTGAGCCCTGGGATTAAAATACTCGCGCGCGGGGTTTTCGTGTCGTACTGGTTTCGCAACGATAATCGATTGCCGCAAGGGCGGCTGGCCGTGGCTTCCTACATCATCGTGGGAATGATCGGGGTGTTGCTGCTCGGCTTCTGGAAGCTGCAGGTCATCGACTCTGATAAGTATTCCTCGATGGCCGAGCGCAATCGCGTGCGCGAAATTCCGGTCATCGCGCCCCGCGGCCGCATGCTGGACCGCGATGGCCGCGTCCTGGTTGATAACCGTCCTGCCTTCAGCGTGCTCTTGCTGAGGGAAGATCCGGTTCTGGTCGCAAAATATCTTCCCGGCATAGCCGACGGTCTCGGCATTCCACTTGATGATTTGAAAGACCAGCTCAACAACACCAAGAGTCTTCCGAAATTCCAGCCCATCATCATCAAGCCCGACGCTTCGCCGGCAGACCTTGCCTTCATCGAATCGCACCATACGGACATTCCGGTCCTCGAGATGATCTCGGTTTCGCGGCGGCGCTATCTGCCGAACGGATTTCTGGCGCACGCCGTCGGCTACGTGGGGGAGGTCAGCGAGCAGCAGATTGAAGCCAGCAATGGCAAGCTGCGCATGGGTGACTTTGCCGGCAAGTTCGGCCTCGAACGGCAGTACAACGACATCCTGATGGGTACCGACGGCAAGCGCCGCGTCATCGTGAACAGCGTGGGAAAGGAAGTCGGGCCCCTTCCCACCCAGGACGCCGTTCCGGGCAAGCAGATTCAGCTGACTGTTGACTACGACTTGCAGCAAATGGCGGAGCAATCTTTGGGGCCCCGGCCCGGTGCCGTCGTGGCCCTTGACCCCCGCAACGGAGAAGTCTTGGCGATGGCTAGCCATCCCTCGATGGACCCCAACGACTTCGCAGTGCGCGTCTCGACCGACGAATGGAAAAATCTCAACGAAGACCGGCAGAAACCATTACTGAATCGCGCGATTCAAGCGCAGCTCGCGCCAGGGTCCGTTTTCAAGATCGTGACTGCCACGGCGATGCTGGAAGATCACGTCCCCCAGGAGAATTTCACGACGTTTTGTCCGGGCTACGGGACGTTCTACGGCCGCCAATTCAAGTGCTGGATTTACTCTGCGAAGACCGGGGCAAAATCGCACGGCGTCACAAATCTGCACGAGGCCATTCTCAAATCCTGCGACGTGTTTTTCTACACCGTCGGGATGCACCTGGGCATTGACCGCCTCTCCTACTATGGCAGCAAGTTCGGCCTCGGGCACAAGACCGGAATCGATCTTCCCTCCGAGGAGCCCGGCCTTATGCCTTCGGCCGAATGGGTCCAAAGAGTCTTTCATCGCAAATGGTATGCGGGCGAGACCATTTCCGTTTCCACCGGTCAAGGGGCCGTCACCACTACGCCGCTGCAACTGGCTCGCATGATTGGCGGGATCGCCATGGGTGGCGTGTTTAAGCAGCCGCACCTCCGCATGGACGCACCCAACGTGGGAGAGGAGCGCTTCGCTATTTCCGAACCCACGGTGGAAAAAATAACCGACGCCATGTACGGCGTCGTCAACGAAAGCGGCGGCACCGGTGGCCAGTTGAGGCTCGCGGGGATTGAGTTCAGCGGCAAGTCCGGCACCGCTCAGGTCATTGGCTACGACACGCGCGCGCGCGTTGGGAAACAAAAGCAATTCGAAGACAACGCGTGGTTTGTCGGATATGCGCCGCGCCGCAATCCAGAAATAGTTGTCGCCGTTCTGGTGCAGGAAAGCGGAAAGCATGGTGGCGAAGCTGCCGGGCCCGTGGTGCGCGATATCATCAAGTCTTATTACGACAAGAAAAACAAGAAGACACAGGGGCAATTGACCACAGAGATCAAGAGTGACGCGCCTGTGAAACGCACTCGTCCGGTGGTGAATGCTCCGCGCGCCGCATTGAAGACGGAAGAAACAGCCGCGATCCTGCCTGCGCGCGCTAGCGTGGAGCCACAACAGTGAGGGATTTCATAATCTTGGTTCAAAAGAGGCGAAACTCTCGAGTCCATGCTCTGCGCACCGCCGGACTCTTCCGCCTCTTTCAACTCTCAACTTTGGACTTTCAACTTCTCTTATGAAAGACGCACCGGGAACACGGGACTACGACTGGTGGCTGCTGGCCATCCTGGCCGCTATCTGCGCGCTGGGTGTGATCGAGATATATTCCGCCACGCATGGCGGTTCCCTCGCGGGCATGCACATGAAGCAAGTCCGCTGGCTGGTAATCGGCTTCGCCCTGATGTTCGCGCTTTCTCGCCTGGACTATCACCTCATTCTCGAGCAGGCCCCCCTTCTCTATCTCCTCGGCGTCACTGCTTTGGTAGCCGTTCTTCTCGTCGGGCACAGCCGGTTCGGGGCCAAGCGTTGGATTTCGATTCCCGCGGTCGGCGAGCTTCTTCAGGTGTCAGAATTGGCTAAATTGATTATAATCATTGTGCTGGCGCGCTTCTTTGCGGAGGTGCGCTCCGATCAGCTTGATCTTCGTGATCTGATCAAGGCGGGATTGCTGGTAGGTGTTCCGCTGGTCTTGATACTCAAGCAGCCCGATTTGGGCACGGCTCTGGTGCTGATGCCCTTGCTGGTCGTTGGCGCATTTCTGGCCGGCTTGCAGTGGCAACACGCGGCGGTCTTTTCTTTGGCAGGGGTTTTACTGGTGGGCGCTGTTTTCTATCCCCCCGTTAGCCGGCGTATCTTGAAGCCGTACCAACGGGAAAGAATCACCTCCTTTCTGCATCCGGAAGAGGACGCCAAGGGCTCTGGCTATCAACTTTTGCAGTCGAAGATTGCCGTGGGCTCCGGCGGATTCTGGGGCAAGGGATTCGCCAACGGCACTCAAAACCAACTGGGCTACATCCCCGTCCGCTATTCGGATTTCATTATGTCGGCGTGGGCTGAAGAACAGGGCTTTAAAGGCGTGCTTCTGGCGCTTGGTCTGTATATGGCGCTTCTGTTACGCTTAGTGCAGAATGCTCAACGCGCGAAAGACCGCGCGGGAATGTTTCTGGTCATGGGTGTCGCAGCGGCGCTTGGTTTCCATGTACTGGTAAATGTGGCGATGGTCATCGGCGCTATGCCGGTAACCGGCATCCCGTTGCCGTTGATGAGCTACGGGGGTTCCGCCACGTTGTTTGTTTTCCTGGCGATTGGCCTGGTGATGAATGTGCGGCTGCGCCGCTTCGTCAACTGACCGAGCCGCCAGTGCCGTGTGACGTTCCTGCTTCGGCGGAACGCACCGGAGAAGAAACTGGAATTGTTGATCGCGGCAAGGCCGGGATCGCCAGGTAAAAAGGATTTTAGAGTGAGGACAGCATCGTCCGCCGATCGCCCGGCTAGTTTCCGGCGACGGACCAGCCTCGTAAGACTGAGGAAACATCTTCCAAGTGGCTCCGACTTGCTCGGGGCCAACCCCTCTGGCTTCGAACGCCAAGCCACTTCACTGGAAGTGTGGCCAGCGTGCCCCGGTTTCAACCGGGACGGCGCGTTTTTCTGGAACTCCGACGGGCTAAAACTCGCGGCGATGCGTCCTGTCGGTCCCGGCCAAGCCGGGGCCGCACAGAAGGGTGATTCCGGCCATGCCGGGATCACGCATAAGGAGTTTTCATGTCGAAAGAATTGGTTATTTCCGCGGCCTCCCACGAACGGCGGGTCGCGATTCTCGAAGAAGGTCAGTTAGTCGAAATTTACATCGAGCGCGAAAAAGAATTCGCCCTCGTCGGCAGCCGTCAGCGACGTTTTCGAAAATCTCGAGGACTACGATCACGGACAGCCGCATGAGCACCATCAATCCTCTGCTCCGTCCCTGCCGCCGGCCGCGATTGGTTCTCCGGTCGAACTGCTTCCCGGTGAAACCCTGGCTCGCGCCGGCGAACACCACGAAGAAGTGCGTCACGAAGAATTCCATCAGGACGCTGCTCACCCCGCGGAGGACCAGCACGCTTCTCAAGAGGAAGTGCACGCCACGGAAGGCGAACATCTAGAGGATCACCGTGACGCAGTTCCGTCCGCCCCTGCGGAAGACCACCATGCTGACGCTACTGACGAACGCCAGCCGGAATCCAATGCGTCCGCGCCTCAGAACTTTGCGCCGCATTACAATCCCACGCAGAACTATCCTGCCCGCGGCGGTACCGATCGTCCCGGTCAGAATTATGGCCGCGGTCGTGATCGTGGCAATGATCGCGGCGGAGACCGCGGCAGCGACCGTGGCGGCGATCGCGGCCGTTGGGGACGCCGTGGCGGACGCCATCGTGGTGGAAGCCCGCAGGGCGGCCCCGGCGGACGCAATCTGCCTCCCTCGAAATATGCTTCGCCACAGAGCGGCGAGTCCCGCGGATATGACAATCGCGGCGGACAGCCACGCAGTTACGACAATCGCCGTCCGGAAGCTCCACGCAGCTCGGCGCCCACCGAATCCAACATCACCGAGGAGGAGATCGTTCTTCCCGGCGAATCGCTGGCAAAATACCGCGGCAAGCCTGCCGTTGCGCCCACCCCGGTTCCCAGCATCGAGCACGAAGCTCACGCGGAGCAGACCTCCATCGAAGAAGCTACGCCGCGCGCAGCCGGTAATTTGCCTGCGACCGCTCCTGGCGGCAGCGGCGTTCCCCGCAGGTTCTCTGGCGGACTGCCCCGCTGGCTCCTGGCCGATGCCGGCCCTGAAGCTGAGGCGCCCGCCGCCGCAGCAGGACTTGAGGCCGAAACGCCGCAAGCCCCTGTCGGGCAAGAATCCACGCCTGTTCATAGCGAAGCCGATTTAAGTGAAGATCAGGTTGCCGCGCTCTCCGCCGATTTCGCCGAGGCCAAGCACGAAGAAACCACTGCAGTAGCGGATGCCGATGCTCTGGCGGGTGGCGCCGTTTTCGAAGAGGACGAAGCCGAAGAAGAAACGGATGAACACGAAGAAGTTCACCCCGAAGCGGTTTCGGAACTCAGCGCAGAAGAAACCGAGGAAGTCGAAGCAGGCCGCGCGGCCAACCGTGCGGAATTTGCCGCGGACGTCGCTCAAGAGAGTGCCGAACATGCCGAGGCGCACGGTGACCATGAAGATGCTGAGCACGAAGATATCGAGCATGAAAACGCCGAGCCTGAGCACGCTGAGCTTGAAGAAGCCGAGCACGAGCAGGTTGAGAGCGAACATGTCGAAGAGGAAGTGATCTCTGCGGCTCCAGGCGAACCCATCGCGGAGGGCCTTGGGGCCATCGAGGAGAACGTGATTCTCCTCCCGGGCGAGACTCGTGCCCCGCGCGTTGGCGGCCCGGCAGTTCCTCGTGAAGACTTTCCGCGCGACTCCGCGCGCATCGGCGGCAACCCGCGTTCGCGCTTCCAGCGGCCGTATCGCAGCGGTGGACGCGACCGCGGACGCGATAGCCGTGGCGGACGTCCTGATAGGGACAGCCGCGGTGGCCGCCCCGACAGCCGTGGCGGACGCCCCGACCGCGGCGGACGCCCCGACCGCGGCGGACGCCCCGGAGGCGGACCTCGTTTCGAACGCCGTGGTCCCGGCGGCCCAAGACACGATCGTGGCTACCAGGGAGGCCGTTCCGGCCCCTCGCGTCGCCCGCAGCTTATTTCGGAAATGTTGAAGGCTGGCCAGGATGTCGTCATCCAGATCGCCAAAGAGCCTCTCGGCAAGAAAGGCGCGCGCATCACCAGCCATGTTGCCTTGCCCGGCCGCTTCCTGGTCTACATGCCCACGGTTCATCACACGGGCGTTTCGCGCAAAATCATTTCCGCCGAAAACCGCTCCCGTCTTCGCCGCCTCGTTAGTGAAGCGGGCGGCGCGTATCCCGGCGGCTTCATCGTGCGCACGGCGGCCGGTGGCGCCACCGACGACGAGATTCGCACCGACATCGAGTTCCTGGGCAAGACCTGGAGCGAAATCAAGGAACGCAGCGAACAGCGCAAGTCGCCCGCCTTGCTTCATCGCGACCTCAACCTCGTCGAGCGCATTCTCCGCGATTATGTCAGCGACGATTTCACCGGCATTTGGATCGACAACGAAGAGGAGTACGGCAAGATCGTCGAGTTCGTCAGCCGCTTCCAGCCGAAGCTCGTCAACAAGGTCAAGCTTTACACCAAGGAAACCCCCATCTTCGAGGAGTTCGGCATCCAGCACGAGCTTGACAAGGCGCTGCGCGCCAAAGTCTGGCTCAAGTCCGGCGGCTACATCGTCATCAACCACACCGAAGCGCTCGTGGCCATTGACGTGAATACCGGCAAGTTCGTCGGCAAAGGCTCCATCCGCCTCGAGGACACCATCGTCAAGACCAACCTCGAAGCCGTCAAGGAGATCGTCCGCCAGATCCGCCTGCGCGACCTCGGCGGCATCATCGTCGTGGACTTCATTGACATGGAAGAACGCCGCAACCGCGAAAAAGTTTTGTCCGCGCTGCAGCAGGCCCTCGAGGAAGACAAGGCCCCGTCAAAGGCGCTGTCCTTCAACGAATTCGGCCTCGTCTGTATCACCCGCAAGCGCACCAAGCAGGCTCTCGAGCGCGTCCTCTGCCAGCCTTGCCCGTATTGCACCGGCTCCGGCATGGTCAAATCCATCCCTACGCTCTGCTACGAAATCCAGTCCGAAGCGCGCAAGATGGCCACCGCCGATCACGAAGGTCCGAACCTCACCGTCCGCGTGAATCCCGAGATCGCCAAAGCCCTGAAGACCCGCGAGTCCATGCTCATCGATGAACTTGAGCAAACCGCGCACAAACACATCATCATCCAGTCCGACGCCACTCTCCACTGGGAGCAATACGACATCTACTAGCTGGGCCGACTATGTCTCAGATAGGCGACACATTCATCGAGAAGTGGGATCAAGAATACTCGGAAAACGACGAAGATGAATATGAGAGGCTCGTCGCCGCAATCGGACGTGAGACAGCCGCAGGTCTAACTCTGTCGGAGGAAACCTTTAAGGGTCTCTACAGATGGAAGACACGAAATCGCACCAAACGATTCCTCAGGCTGGCTGAATATCAAACTTTGTATGCGCCGGCTTTCAAGAAATGCCGCGCTGCGCCACCCGAACAAAAGCTTGCTGAGCTAGTTGCTGACCGAAACAAGTTGCCAGGCATAGACACTGCTACCGCGACCACAATCATTCATTTCATGCATCCTCAAGAAATGCCAATTATGGACGTGCGAACCGTAGAGGTATTGCACAAGTTTGGCTACATCTCACAGAGGCAAGTATCATTTGAGGGTTACGAAGAGTTTCGACAGACGATTGGCTTGATTGCACGAGACCTTCCTGGCCGCAGCTATAGGCAGATTGATAGAGCTCTGTTCGCCTATCACAAGAAGGAACTAAGCCCGGGCAAGTTTTCATGTGGCTGAACGACGCGACTCTCCAGCTCATCACCCCCGTGAATCACCCTCCGCAGTTTTGCCTCTTGCCCGATTCCGGCTCGCTCAAGAATCGAACCGCCGCCATGCTTTTTTGTAGTGGCCGGTCTTCAGACCGGCGCTTTTTCTCCCCTAGTGCCTTTACA
>WNGH01005042.1_pt1 | contig 15801 bp, 11 predicted proteins | sample 5400631 | NCBI WGS metagenome assembly WNGH01 (sample SAMN13153373, study PRJNA577476) | soil metagenome | isolation source: 115 cm soil or saprolite under Garry oak tree replicate 1 | place: USA:California | collected 2016-06-15
AGTTGAACCCAGCTGTTTCCGAGCGCACTAACCGAGGTCGGGATTCAGTCGCGAGGATCCTGCGAACTCGAATCGACCAAGCGGGCAGCACCTGCCAGTCCGCCGAGCACAAGAAGAGCAATCTCCATGCCCCGATTTATAACTATCGACAAGACGGTGATTGACCAGATCAACGCCGGCAACGTTGCCCTGGCCAACTTCCTCCGAGCTCGTACGGCGAACCTGTTCCAAAAAACTCGCGCCACCTCCGACAATAACAATCTTCTGACCGGTCAGGGCATTGGAATGATGCGGTGGATCAGACCTGAGTTTATTCGTGTCCTCAAAGATCCCGTCTGAACGCGGCCTGGCGTCAACAGAACGCGTCAAACCAACCTTGATATATCCCAGAGCATGATCCGGAAAAGTGACACCGGTTTTCCGAAAAGATCATGCCCAAACAAAAAGCTGGAGCGTGATGAGGATTCAACCTGAACTCATCGCGCGCCAGGCCGACTATGTGGAGCGGGCGAATTGGCGTCCGCCGTCGCAGTTATCGAGGATCGAATGAGTCAGCTCAGTCAAGCCAACTACCCCGCTTCGCTCAAGACGCCACTGGGGGACAACGTTTTGGTGCTCAAGAGTTTCTCAGGCAATGAGGTATTGGGCCAGCCGTTCGAGTTTCATGTCGAAGCCCTGAGCGAGCAGGAGAACATCGACTTCGACAAGGTGCTCGGCCAAGCTTGCACGATCAAGCTTAAAACCTATGAGCAGAAGGAGCGCTTTTTCTGCGGCATCCTCACTGAGGCGCAATGGGTCGGCACCGGAATAGGCGGACAGCAGGAGTACTCTCACTACCGGCTGGTGCTGCGGCCATGGTTTTCGCTACTGGCGCACCGTGCCAATTGCCGGATCTTTCCTAACAAGAAGGTCACGGACATCATCAAACAGGTGTTCGAGGATGCCGGCTTCTCCAGTGACACGGATTTCAAGTTGTGCAACGACGACAACTACGAAAAAATCGAATACTGCGTTCAGTATCGCGAGACTGATTTTGCCTTCGTTTCACGGCTGATGGAGCAATACGGGATCTATTACTTTTTCGAGCATCAGGATGGCAAGCATAAGATGATCCTTGCCAACTCGTTCGCCTCGCACAGCAAGATAAAGGATCTCCCGACGATCAAGTATAACATCCAGACCTTGGGCTATAACCGGGCCGAACAACATCTCCATTCATGGATATCGAATCGGCGTTTCTGCACTGGTAAGGTCGAATTACGCGATTACGACTACCTTCAGCCGAACGTGTTGCAGGCGTCGAAGGATGTAGAGCAGAAGTACGCGCGGTCGACGTTCGAGGTCTACGACTATCCCGGGAAGTACGACAAGAAACAGCAGAAGACGGGCGACCTGTTCGCTCAGGTCAGACTGGAGGCCGAGCAGGCCTTGGATCACCGTCGCATCGCCAACGGCGACGCCCCATCATTGTTCGCGGGCGGCATCGTCAAACTTGAGAAGCATCCCACGTCGAAGGAAAACGATGACTATCTCGTGGTTCGCGCCAGCCACGAATACGGCGTTCAGTTATATGGTTCAGCCCAGGGCGCCGATGCGCCCGGCTACCAGGGCAACTACGAATTCCTGCCGAGAGATCGCCCGTTCCGGAGTTTGCCGTTGACGCCAAAGCCGCGCATCCACGGTATCCAAACTGCGAAGGTCGTGAACGAGAAGGACAAGGAACAGGAGGAGATATCGACCGACAAAAACGGCCACATCTGGGTGCAGTTCTATTGGGATCGCAAGTCCAAGAAGTCCTGCCCGATCCGGGTTTCGCAGTCGTGGGCCGGCAAGCGATGGGGCGAGCAATTCATTCCGCGGGTCGGGATGGAGGTCGTGGTTGAATTCCTCGAAGGCGATCCCGACCGGCCGCTTGTAACCGGATGCGTCTACAATGGCGACAACAAGTATCCCTACACGCTGCCCGATAACAAGACCCAATCCGGACGCAAGTCCGACTCGTCCACGGGGCATAACGGCTATAACGAGTTCATGTTCGAGGACGGGAAGGGCAAAGAACTGGTCCGCATGCACGCGCAGAAAAATCACGACGTCACGGTGCGGAATTCGGAGACATGGACCATCGGCGAAGCCTTCGAGACACCGCAAGGAAACGCGTCCCGCACGACGACGCTTGAAAACGGCGATGACAGCCTGACCATTCAAAAGGGTAATCGCAGCATCGAAATTTCGCTCGGGGGTCAGAGCACGCATGCGCTCATGAGCATCGACACGGTCTCCAACGTGAAGGTCGGCCACGCCGTCATATCCGACAGCGTTACGTCGCAGATTTTGAATCCGTTGGGAATTATCCTGAAGGCGCCGGCGATCGTTCAAATCCAAGCGCCCATGGTCATCATCACGGGAAATCTGTGGGTCCAGGGGGGCATCGTCATGGGACCGATGTGCAGGCCGGTGTGATGAGGCGCATTCGTTTCGCCACCATTCGGGCGCTGTTCGAGAGCTTTCCGGAGGCGTTGCAAAACGTCGGCATCGAGCCGACCGATGAGCCCCCGATCGGGTTTCTGGAACGGCTCGCAGGCGAGGGAAGGTTCGAGCACGCGGCCAGCGTCTGCGCATACTTGCTGCCGCGTCGCGAGGCTGTCTGGTGGGGCTGCTCGAGCGCGCGGACGTTGCTTGGCGATATCTCGCAGAGCGACAGCGTTCCGCTGCAGGCTGCGGAGACCTGGGGACAGCAACGCGCCACTGACTTGGCTGGCGCTTGCCGCCGGGTGGAGTAGCGGCACTTTTGTGCCTACTCCTTTTCCGGTGCCTGCTTACATGACCTCTCGCGCGGTACGTGTATCTTTGCTGATCAGCTTGCGTGACATGAATTCGCAGGAGCGTCCCAAACGGCTGCAGATCTGCATCGCGGAGGGCATTCGGCTTGCGGACGAGATGGCATGACGCTCACGCTGCACATCGAGAATGAGACGAGCCTGGCGGACGGCGGGCCGTTAAGCGTCTCGATCAAGGGCAAACGCGGCCTCGACATTGGACGCGATCCCTATCTTGACTGGACGCTGCCGGACCCGAGCCGTTTCATTTCCGGACGGCATTGCGAGGTGCGCTGGCACGACGGCGCTTATTGGCTCCACGACATTTCAACTAACGGCACGTTTTTGAACGGTGCTGAAAGCCGCCTCAAAGCCGCGCATCGATTGCGCAATGGCGATCGATTTGTCATCGGTCAATATATCATCGCCGCGGCGCTGGAGGAGGAAGTCGCCGAGCCGAGTGAGGCCGCGCCTCCGCGTCCACCATCCCGCGACGATGACCTCTGGGACAGGGGTCCGGATGCAGCCGATCCCATTGACCCGCAGCAGCTAAAGGGCCCGCGCGATGCGGCTCCGGTTCGACCGGATTTTCTCGATTGGGCGGTCGACGTGCCCACACCGACAGTGCATCGGGCGCCGCCCGCGGCAGCATCTGTTTCGTCCGTCCAGGTGAAGCCCGTTGTCACCAGGCCCGAACACGACAGTTGGGCCGAGGGTCCGCCGCCGCTGCCCGCTGCGCAGCCCGAGATCATCCCCGTGCCGACCCCGAGCCGTCCGCGCACCGGCGATGCGAAACAGACTTGGTCCGCTGCGGAATTGGGTCCGGCGGCGATCTCGGAGCGCAACGCGGATGGCAATGCAATGGCGAAGTTTGCCCAGCTCGTCGCGCGCGGTGCCGGTCTGCCGGAAGATGCCTTCGCAGGACGCGACCCTGGCGAACTGGCTGAGCAATTTGGCCGACTGCTGAAGCTCGCCACCGACAACATGAAGCAACTGCTTGAGGGTCGGCAGCAAGCCAAACGATTGGCGCGCAGCCCCAACCAGACCGCGGTCCAAGCGATCAACAATAACCCACTCAAGTTCGCGCCAACGGCGGAAGACGCCCTGCGCATCATGTTTGGATTCCAGGGCCAGAGTTATCTCGACGCCGAGAGAGCATTCGCCCAAGGCTTTGATGACCTGAAAAGGCATCAAATCAAAACCTATGCGGCGATGCAGCGGGCCGTCACGATGTTGATGAAGGACGTAGACCCTGCAGCGATCGAAGCCGCTTCGCAATCCGATCGTGGTCTTGCGGGTATGGTGGGTTCGCGCAAGGCGCGGTTGTGGGACCTCTACGTGGCTCGCTGGCAGGCCCATGCGCAGCGGCATGATAACGGGATACTCGACACGTTCATGGACTACTTCGCGCGATGCTACGAAGGTGAATCAAAATGAGCTGGTATTGTTGCAGTCGTCTGGGCAGCTTCAGTTTTATTGAGGAAGAGCCTCATAATACACATTGCACAAGATACACATTGGGTAAGGCCCAAGCGTTGCTTGCCGTTTTTCACAGGCGGAGATCCTGTTCGCTTTTCAGAAAGAATCGGATGGAGCGAAACCAAGATTGGAGTCAGCCGACTAAATCCGGGAAGGGTTGGCGCGCTCGAGGACCTCATCCGGCTATTCGAGAGATCCGATAATGTCCTGGTACACCAAGGTAGCATGGTCGGAAGGTCTCTTCCTTCGGCCCCATCATCTGCAGCAGAACGACCGCTATCATGAGCACCTGCTCGAATCCCGGGTGCGAACTTCGACGCCTTATCCATGGGGCTTCTCCGAGCTCGAGATCGATCGCGATCTGACCCAGCAAAGCAAATTCGCGCTGCGGCGAGCCGCCGGCATCATGCCCGACGGCACCCCTTTCAGCATCCCGGCCGATAGTCCGCTGCCTCCCGCAATCATCGTGCCGGAAGCGGCGGCCGGCCAGATCGTCTGGCTCCTGATGCCGATCGCCTCCGCCAACACGCGTGAAACGGATGACCGCGAGGCGGAAAGCGCGGCACGCTACATCATCGGCGCCGAAACCTTCATCGATTCCTCCTCGGCGCTACGCGTCGAGGAGGAAATCGACCTTGCCTCTCCGCGCCTCAGCTTCGAACTGCGCAAGACTGCCAAGTCCGGCTACGTCGGCCTTGGCATTGCCAGAATTACCGAAGTGCGAGACAAGACGATTGTCTTTGATGAAAAATATGTTCCTCCGGTCCTGCTGTGTCATGCCCATGCGGTCGTGGAGGGATGGATCGATCGTGCGATCGGCTGGATCGATAACAAACTTGAAGAGCTTGCGCGCTATGCGGCGGATCCAACTGCAGGTGGTGGACTGCAGAGCGTTGAGTATCTGGTCCTGCAATTGCTGAATCGGCACATTGCGGTGCTCAGGCATTTCCGGAACTCCAGCTACGTCCATCCCGAGCGCCTGTTCCAGGAACTTCTGAGGCTGGTTGGCGAACTCGCCACTTTCGCAACGGCCGAGCGGCGGGCCCGCACGTATCCCGCATACGATCAGGATGATCTGGAAAACGTTTTCGGACCGGTGATGCGCGACCTGCAGGATTTTCTGAGTGCGCAGCTCGGCCGACGTGCAATCCGGCTCGAAATCATCCAGTTGCGGCCCAACGCATTTTCATCGCCCATTCGCGACAGGTCGCTGTTCCGCAATGCGACGCTGGTCCTTGAAGTTGCGGCGCGCCGTCCGCTGGTCGAAATCCAGAACGACTTTCCGCACCTGTTCAAGGTCGGGCCCAACTCGAAAATGAACGAGATCGTGCACGCCAACCTGCCGGGCGTGCCGCTGGTGCATCTGCCGACGCCGCCGCCTCATATTCGTGCAATCACCGATCACGTGTACTTCTATCTGGATCGTAAATCGCTGCTGTGGTCGGAGTTCAGCAAGGCGGCATCGATCGGGATGCACTTCTCGGGCGACTGGCCGGAACTCGAACTGCATTTGTGGGCGATTCTGGAAGACCGCCAATGAACGACAAGGACAAGCCGGCAAATCCCTTCGGTCGGGTCGAGCGGACGATCATACGTCCTAATCCGGGTGGAAGGCTGCCGCAGGCTCCCGATCCTTATCCGCAGTCTGCCGACCCTGGTCGGACGCCGCCGCGTGCGCCGTATTCGCCGATGCCTGCTTCGACAAGTCCGTCCTCAGCATATTCACCGCAATCGTCCGGCTATGCGCCTCCGCCCACGAGCCAGGCGCCCGAAGACTGGGTATCCACACCGGCAACACCGCAGCAGCCGCGGTTCACGGAGCCGGCCGCACCGATGCTGCGCGTCGACGAACTGGTGGCGCCGAATGCCAATCCGATCATGCGCGCTGCCGGGCCGCTGCTGCAGCTGCTCGGCCGCCTGCGCGTCGCCCTGATGCGCGCATCGTTTGCAAGCCTGATGGAGCAGGTCGCCGATGCGGTAAAATTTTTCGAGACCGATATTCGATCGGCGGGCATCTCGGAACATCAGGCCAACACCGCAAAATACGTTCTGTGTGCGACGGCCGACGACATCGTGCAGCATATTCCGACCGAAGACCGCCATGTCTGGACGCAATATTCGATGCTGAGCCGCTTCTTCGGCGAACGCGTCGGCGGTGTGCGGTTTTTCGAAATCCTTGATCGCCTCAAAACCGATCCGCTGGTCAACTACCCGGTTCTCGAGCTGCAGCACGCGTGCCTGGCACTCGGCTTCCAGGGTATGCACCGTGCGTCGGCAAACGGTCTCGCCAGCCAGCAGATGATTCAGCGCAACCTTTACGAAACGTTGCGCCGGGTTCGCCCGAAATCCGACACCGATCTGTCGCCGCACTGGCGCGGTCAGGAACTGGCCAATCGTCGCCAGCGCGCGCGCGTGCCGGTGTGGATGGTCGCAGCGGTCATCGCGGCGCTGCTGATGGCAGGTTATTTCACGCTGCGGACGCTACTGTCCGCCCGATCGGAAAATGCCGCCGAGGTGGCGCTTGCGCTGCATCCCATCGGTCCCATCGAATTGAAGCGTCGCATCATCGCGCCGCCTCCGCCGCCTCCGCCGCCGCCACCTCCCGATCGCATTACTCAGCTGCAGCGGATTCGCAACGCGCTGGCGGCGGAACATCTCGCCTGTGTCATGACCGCGGATCAGACCGGGAGCTTCATCATCATCCGGGTCTGCGATCTCGTTCTGTTCGAGCCCGGACAGGCCACCGTGCTTGACGCCTTCAAACCGGTCGCGGCTCGCGTCGCCGCGACCCTGGACAAGGAACCGGGGCACATCAAGATCGTAGGCCATACCGACACGACGCCGATCCGTACCGTGCGTTTCCCTTCCAATTTCGAACTCTCGGTCGAGCGCGCGAAGGCCGTCGCTGCCGTGCTCAAGCGGGGCCTCGCCGATTCAAACCGGGTCGACGTCGAAGGAAAGGGACCAGACGTGCCGATCGCCAGCAACGCAACGCTGGAGGGGCGGGCCAAGAACCGGCGCGTCGAAATCTTTATCGAACGAAGTGAATAGCCGAGAGCGGATAAAGGGGCACCATGCTTCCAAAGCAAATTACCCAAATCATTTTATACGGCGTCGGGCTCGGCTCGCTGGCGGCTGTCGTCTACTTCGCCGGCCCGTTCATCGCCATCGGCAACTGGCATCCGCTTGAAAATACGATCGTTCGCAGCATTATCATTCTTCTTCTCGTCGCCGTCGCCGCAGGCGTCGTCGGCTTCGGCTTCTTCCGGCGTCGTAAGGCTGGGAAGCAGATCGCCGATGGCATCAGCGGCGCCGAACAGACAGTCAATGACGAGCCCGTGCTCAAGGAGCGCATGAAGGACGCGCTTACGACGCTGAAGGCCGCCAGCGGCAACAAGTCCGGTTATCTGTATGATCTGCCATGGTATGTCATCATCGGTCCGCCCGGCGCGGGCAAGACCACGGCGCTGGTCAATTCCGGTCTGAAGTTTCCGCTGTCGCGGGGGACCGCCCCCGCAGCGGTCGCGGGCGTCGGCGGCACACGCTACTGCGATTGGTGGTTTACGGAAGAGGCCGTTCTGATCGATACCGCGGGACGCTATACGACGCAGGATTCCGACGCCAAGAGCGACAAGGAAAGCTGGTTCTCGTTCCTCGATCTGCTGAAGAAAAGCCGGCCGCGACAGCCGATCAATGGCGTCCTGATCGCCATCAGCATCGAGGATATCCTTACCATGTCGCGCCAGGACCTCGCAGCGCACGCGGAGGCGATCCGCATGCGATTGCTCGAACTGCACCAGCGGCTCAAAGTCAGTTTTCCCGTTTATGCGCTGTTCACCAAGGTCGATCTGGTCGCGGGCTTCGCCGAGTATTTCAGCTACCTTAACGAGGCCGGCCGGCGACAGGTCTGGGGCGCAACGTTTCAGACCGCGGACAAGAACAGGAATCTGATTGGCGACATTCCCAACGAATTCGATCTCCTGCTGGAGCGCCTCAGTGAGGAAACCCTGGATCGGCTACAGGACGAGCCCGCTCCCCAGCATCGCGTCCAGTTGTTCGGCTTCGCGGCGCAAATGGCGCGGCTGAAACCGCAGATCCACAATTTTCTCAATCAGATCTTCGAGCCCACCCGCTATCATGTCAACGCCAGCTTGCGCGGGTTCTACTTCACCTCGGGAACCCAGCAAGGCACGCCGATCGATCAATTGATCGGATCGCTGGCGCGAACCTTCGGCGCGGAGGAAGTCTCCGCCGGGGCTTATCACGGCTCCGGCAAAAGTTTCTTTCTCACGAATCTGATCATGAAGGTCATCATCGGCGAAGCCGATTGGGTCTCGACGGATCGCGGCGCCGTGCGGCGCGCATTGCTGATCAAGACTGCAGCACTGTCGCTGATCGGCCTGTGCGCTATCGGACTGAGCCTCGCGTGGCTCACCAGCTACAAGAGGAATTCCGGCCTGACCGAGCAGGCCGTGCTGGTCGACGCTGATTATGCATCGGTCGGGGCTCCGCTGATCAAGCAAACCCTGATTGCCGATCATGATCTCGATAAGGTTCTGCCGCTGCTGCATCGCCTGCGCAATGCACCCGTTGGCTATGCGACTCGCGATGTGCAGGTGCCGCTATCCGAGCGCTTCGGGCTCAGCCAGCACCCACGGCTGTTGTCGGTGTCGAATGCTGCATATCATACCGCGCTCGAACGCATGTTCCGTCCGCGTCTGCTATACCGGCTGGAGGAGCAGCTCAACGCCAGGCTCAGTGAGCCGGCCTTCGTCTATGAAGCATTGAAGGTTTATCTCATGCTCGGCGGTCAGCATCCGCCGGATCGGGGATTGATCAAATCCTGGATGCAGCGTGACTGGGCCGACAACCTCTATCCGGGCGCGACCAACGCGGAAGGCCGTCGGCTGCTCGAGGAACATCTCGCCGCGATGTTCGATCTGGAAACCGAGCAGCCGCCACTGGTCGAACTCGACGGCCGCCTGATTCGGGAGGCGCAGAATTCGCTTGCTCGTCTAAGCGTGGCGCAACGGGCCTATGAATTTCTGAAATCGGAAGCCGGCGCCTCGACAACGGGCGACTGGGCCGTGACACGCAAAGGCGGACCGGACGTGTCAGTGGTCTTCGAGAGCAAGGCAGGGCAGTCACTCGACAACATCCGCGTTCCGGCCTTCTTCACCTATAGCGGCTTCCAGCAGATGTTTATTGCGAAGCTGGGTGGACTGTCGGAACGGATAAACCGCGACCGCTGGGTGCTCGGCGACGCCGGACAGCAGACCGCGATTGCCCAGCAATATGACGCCCTGGCCGGTGAACTCTTGAATGTCTATTCCAATGATTTTGTCACCACCTGGCGCACGGCGCTGGGAAACCTGCGGTTGAAAAAACTGCTGGCGGACAAACCGAAATACGACGCGCTACGCGCGCTGTCAGCGCCGACCTCGCCGCTGCGCCAAATTCTGGAGTCGATCCGTGACGAAACCGCGCTCACCAAAGAGCGGCCAAAGCCCACCAATGCGGCCGCGCCGTCGGATGCGCTTGCGCGGCCGTCACCGGCGCTGTTCAATACGCAGGATGGTTCACCCGGTGCCGGGATCGAAGCGCAGTTCAAACCCTTTCATTCGGTGCTGGAGGGTGACAGCACCCGCCGGCCGATCGATTCGGTCGTGGCCAACCTGAACGACATCGCGCAGAACCTGACGCTGATCGTCGAGAACCCGCAAATGACCGCGCAGGCGACCGCTTCGCTGCAGACGCAGGTCGCCGCGCTGCGCAACAATGCGTCGCGTATGCCGCCACCGTTCTCCGATATGTTGCGCGGCGCAGCTGCCGAGTTCGAAGGCAGCATAGCGGCCTCGACAGCCGGGCAACTGGTGCAATCGTTGCGCGATCAGGTTACCCCGGTTTGCCAGCAGACGATCGCCAATCGCTATCCGTTCGTGCGTGGCAGCATTCAGGAAGTCGCGCTTGGAGATTTCGGCAAGCTGTTCAGCCCGAACGGTATCATCGACAAGTTCTTTGCCCAGTCCCTTGCGCCATATGCGGATACGTCGCGACCGGACTGGGCCTGGCGGAAGGACAGTCCAGTCGGCCGGTCGTTGTCGCCGGACACGCTGAAGCAGTTTCAAAATGCCGCCTTTATCCGTGACGCGTTTTTTCAGACCGGCGGCAGCATGCCGCAGGTATCGCTGGCCATCAAGCCGCCGCGCGCCACCGGCCCCGGGGTCGACATCAAGACAGAAATCGGCGGCACCATCATTGCAAGCCCAAGTGCTCCGGCCGCAGCGACAGCCTTTAGCGCGGCGTCACCGCCTTCAAGCACTGCAGCGTCCACGGTGCAGTGGCCCGGTCCGTCGGCGCGTACCGCAATCTCGGTCAGCAGCGAAACCGGGCCGCCCTCGGTACTCGAGAGGACCGGTCCCTGGTCGCTGTTTCGGATGCTCGAGGCCGGTTCACTGACTGCAAAAGGCGAAACCGCGAGCGCCAGCTTTATCGTGGCCGGCAACGAATTGAATTATCAGATCTCGACCGGGTCGGTTCGCAATCCATTCAATCTGGCGACGCTCAGGGAGTTCCGCTGCCCCAGTGGGATTTGAATACGATCATGCGCTGCGGTCTGTTTGGAAAGCTGGGTGCCAAGCGCGACTTCATCGCGTTGGCGACGCCGCGAAGTTTCCTCGAAGCCTGGGAGCCGTGGGTGCAATCCTCACTGTCGGCGAGCCGTCACCAACTGGGCGACCGATGGCAACAGGCCTTTCTTACCGCGCCGGTCTGGCGGTTCTGGCTTGGCGCTGGAATTTGCGGAACCACGGCTGTGGGTGCGATCATGTCGTCGCTCGACGGCATGGGGCGCTACTATCCCCTCACGTTGCACGTGATCGCGGATGCCGGCGCTCCGATTTCGCCGCCCGACGTCGATACTCTGGATGAGTGGTTCGGCGTAGCCGAGAGCTTTCTGCTCTCGACGCTGGCGCACGATGCAGCTTTCGACGACATCTCGTCGGGGTTGGACGGCCTTGCGGTTCCGCGAACTCTATCCCGCGCCGCTGCCGACACGCGCATCGTGTCACTCGGCGACGACATGGCCGCAACGGCGATGGCCGGAACGGATTTCGCGGCGACGCTGTCGGCGCTTCGTGCCACCAGCCCCGAGGTCTATGCTGCCGCAAGCTTCTGGTGGACAGCCGGCGGCGGCGATTTTCCTCCGCTGGCATTAAGTTGTCGCGGTTTGCCGGACCCATACCGCTATTCCACGTTGCTGACCGGAGATCTGGGGTTAGCTGTCCACGCCAGATGAGATTCGCAAAATGCCGCCTTTGGAGTCGCGAAGTGAATAGATGCAGGTAGATGGACGTATCGCCGTTGAGTTTTGATGTCAGCAGCGTGACGCACGCCGGCAAGGTGCGCGTGCGCAACGAGGATTCGTGCCTGGTGCGCACCGACACCGGCTTGTGGGCGGTGGCTGACGGCATGGGTGGCCACGAAGCCGGCGATCTGGCAAGCCGGATTTTGGTGGAATCGCTCAACGCAATTGAGCAGCCGGAAGCGGCGCTCGATCTGCTGGAACAATGCGAGACTCAGATTTTTCGCGCCAACCAGCAGATCGTGGATTTGAGCCGCGCGCGCGATGGCGCAACCATCGGCACCACGGCCGCGGTTTTGCTCGTCCGCGACAAGCACTATGCCTGCGTCTGGGCCGGCGACAGTCGGGTCTATTTGATCAACGGCGGTGCGATCAAGCAGTTATCGCGCGACCACACCGAAGTTGAGGAACTGGTAGCGGCCGGGACGCTGTCCCGCGAAGACGCCAAGAACTGGCCCAACAATGTAATCACCCGCGCGGTTGGCGTCGCTGAGGATTTAGAGCTCGAGATAGTTAGCGGGTCGGCTGACCCCGGCGATATCTTTGTGATCTGCAGTGATGGTCTGACCAAGCACTTGCGTGACGACGAGATTCTTCAGTACGCAGCGGGCCGCAACGCGCGGGCTGCTTGTGAGGCGATGCTTGAGCTGGCGCTGGAGCGTGGCGGTTTCGACAACGTGACGGCCGTCGTCGTTCGCCTGATGGCAGCGGTGCCGCGCTCATCCGAGCCGACAAATTCGCCCGTCACAGGTGGTCCGGAGTGTGGCGGCAATGAATTCTAAAGAGCCGTTCCGTCCGTCTTATCGCGGCGTGGCACCCGGCACGCGTCTGAATGGTATTTACGAAATCGATCAGATGATTGGCGCCGGCGGTATGGGCGAAGTCTACAAGTGTCACGAAATTCAGACCGGCGCCGCCGTGGCAATCAAGATGCTTCTGCCGGATATGGCGGAAAACGAGGCGGCATTGGCGCTGTTCCGCAGGGAGGCGGCGGCGCTTCATCATTTGCCGCACGACGCCATCGTGCGCTACTTCCTTTTTTCGGTCGAGCCGGCGCTGCAACGGCCATATTTGGCGATGGAATTCGTCGATGGCCGCTCGCTGTCGGATATTTTGGCGGAGGGTCCGTTGACGTTCGAGGCGCTGGTGAAGTTGATGCGGCGCATCGCCTCGGGCCTCCAGGCGGCTCATGACCGCGGAATTATTCATCGCGATGTGTCCCCCGATAATATTATCGTTCCGCTGGGCGATGTGACGCGGGCCAAGATCATCGATTTCGGCATCGCCCGTTCTACCCAGCTCGGCGATAAAACCATTATCGGCTCCGGCTTTGCCGGCAAGGACAACTATGTCTCGCCGGAACAGGTCGGCCTTTACGGCGACGAGGTCACCGCGAAATCCGATATCTACAGTCTCGGCCTGTTGCTGTTCTATGCTTTGACCGGACAGAAGCTCGACATGGGCGGCAGCCAGTTTCAACTGCTCGAGAAGCGTCGGCGCGTGCCCGATCTCGGCGGTATTGACATGCGAATCCGTCCGTTACTCGAACAGATGCTACAGCCTGATCCTGCAAACCGGCCCGCAACCATGGCGGAGATCGCGAACTGGCGGATCGCATCGTCATCCCCGCGAGGTTTAAATCCGCTGGATCGCGTGGAGACCGCTGCGGTCCGGCCGGAACGGCATATGGTGCCGAAGCCAAATCGCCGCTCGCTCTGGTTGATCCTCGCTGCCGCTGTTCTCACGGCGTTGGTCGGACAGGGGGTCTATGCGATCTATACCCTGGTCTGGTCGGCACCAGCTATCGTCAAGCCGCCGCCGCTGCCGGAATTCGGCCAGAAATCCCAGGCTGCCTTGCCAGAGCCGAACGCATCGCCGCCTTTGCCCGCACAGCGGCCGACAGCACCCACGCCGTCGGCCGGCGATGCGGCAGCCCGCACCGATCGCGTTCGTCGATTTGTCGAGCAGTACAGTGTAGGTAACTGTTTCTTCATCCTTCCCGTTGCGATCAGTTCGAACGCGGCGGTTATTGAGGGCTTTGGAGCATCGACGGCGCCGTTTGACGCCCTCGACAAGGCGTTCAAGCGCGACTTGGGTTTTGAGGCCTCGATCGGCGCCAGGCTGGTCACACAGGCTCAGTGTCCGGCGATCAAATTTCTCGGCGAGCACGGCAGCAATCAGGCACGAACACCGCGCATCAACCTCAACTCCATTGAAGTCAAGAATGGGGAGACGTTGAGCGGCACCATCGAGAATTTCGCCAATCGTGTTGTCGAATTACTGTTGGTGTCAGATAGCGGAGAGGTACAAAACCTGTCCTATTTGTTGAAGCCGGGCATCGATTCCCTGTCATTCTCGATAGGAATGCAGCGCGGAGGCGGAGGCGATGGTCCGCAACTGGTGATGGCCGTGACGACGTCGCAGCTTGTCGCTTCCTTGCGGCAGCCCAAACCGATGGCCGCTGACACCTTCTTCTTGCAGGCTGTCAGCGAGGCTCAGCGCAACAATATAGCAATCGCCACAGCAGCGCGTTATTTTCGCCTCAAAAATTGAAATCAATGACCGATGCGACGATCATATACGATGGTCAAAAACGGCCAACGATCAGGATCTTCAAATCGCCTTCGGGCGTGAAGTCTTTGGCGGTAAATTCCAGTGCACTCGGCGCGGTTGGCTTCAGCCGGCCGGGGCAGAAACTGACCAGGCGATCGCCTACGCCGGGATCAATGGTCAGCTTGAACGAGCGGATCGGTCCGGCCCAATTGGCACCAGTCTTGAGCACGTAGTTGATCCGCCGTTCCTGAATCATCGGCGCGTTGAGCGCGCCGTTGCCGGCGCGCTCGTCGAGTTGCGCCAGGAATGCGTCGGAGACGCAATAGTCCCTTCGATATCGTTCTACTTCAGCGGAGAGCGATTTGTTGTCGCGGAGGATCCGCCGCAGGATGGTGTCGGAGCTGGTGCCAACGCTCGGCCTGTACCGGTGCTCGACGATGACCCCACGCTCGGGGGGAAATGTCTGCTGGCGAACAGCGGATGTTTTTGCGACCCAGGCCACAGCATATTGCTGGTGGCCTTTGTCGTCGGTTCTTACAGGCATCAGCAAGCCCTGATCCGCGAGCTTGGTGCGGGTTGCTTCGGGCAGATTGGCTATTCGGATTTCGCGGCTTCCGATCGGCAGAAGCGGCAACTTGAATTGATCGAGCTGGGCGGTGACATCCTTGTCGCCAACCATTGCACGCTGGTCGATCTGGAATTTCGCGGGAACGCCGTCAATCCTGGTTTCAAAATCGACGAAGTTGACCGGATCGGTCGAGGGAAGCGCGACGTTGTCCGCATCCGAGAGGTCGATGTCAGGCAGCGGAAAGGCGACAGTCAGCGTGACGGGCTTTCCGGACGTGTTGGCGAACTGATAGCGCACGGTGACGCGGTCGAGCGATATCCGCAGATCCTCGCTCTCCATTGCAAGGTACGGACGAATTGCAGTCCGCCAATCGACAGCTCCGCGGCAGAATCATTGGCGCGGGCCGCGCAGGTGACCACCAACACGCCAATAATGGCGATGCAGCACGATTTCAGCCGGTCCATGATCGCTCCTCTACATCGCTATGCCACATATGGGTGTGCCAGCCTTCAATCGATCGGACGAGATAGATCGCGCCAATTCCAGGGCGCTGACCGATCCGATCGCCGCTCAGTCGGCTGCCGCTTGCGGTTGCCGAGTACGATCGATCCCGTTTCATCTTTTTCACGCTTTAGCATCGCGTCGTTTGAATTTCATCGATCTTTTCAAATCGAAACCCGAGCCATGTTTCGCACCGTGTTTGGCTATAAAATCATTGGTCAGCCTCAACGTATATTGAGACCCATCCTCCGATCGGTTGATGCGGCCGTGTCGATGCGCGCGCATAAGTGATCGAACGAAACAGGCCAGCTGCAACTCCAATCGATCGGGCGACACAAGTTGGTCGGAGGATACCGATCAACAGTTCAGTTGATTGTTGAGCATTGAGGCGAACATGTTTTGTCAAAAGTGGTTGCTTCGGACCATCATGATGGGATGGGCCGCCTCGTTTGCCGGCGCTGCCGCGGCTGCGGACACGGTGGTGCGACAATTTTCCATCGGTACCACCTCCACGACGGTCG
>WNGH01005013.1_pt1 | contig 15800 bp, 13 predicted proteins | sample 5400631 | NCBI WGS metagenome assembly WNGH01 (sample SAMN13153373, study PRJNA577476) | soil metagenome | isolation source: 115 cm soil or saprolite under Garry oak tree replicate 1 | place: USA:California | collected 2016-06-15
CCAGGGCGGCGACGCGCGAGGTCTTGTCGTGCAGGTCGCCGAACACGATCGCCTCCGACGGGCACGCCTGCGCGCAGGCCGGCGTGATGTCACCATCCTGAACGACCCGGTCCTCGAGCCGAGCGCGGTTCTGGGCGCCCCGAATGCGCTGCACGCAGAAGGTGCACTTTTCCATCACGCCCTTCTCGCGCACCGTCACGTCGGGGTTCAGGAGCATGTTGAGTGGATCGGGCCAGCTCTCCCACTCGCCGCCCGGCTCGGCGTAGTTGTGCCAGTTGAAGTACCGCACTTTGTACGGGCAGTTGTTGGCGCAGTAGCGTGTGCCCACACAGCGGTTGTAGACCTGGCCGTTGAGTCCGTCGGGCGTGTGGTATGCCGCGTACACCGGACACACGGGCTCGCACGGCGCGTTGCCGCACTGCTGGCACAGCATCGGCGTCACGACCGCGCCCACCGGCCGGGCGGCGTCGCCGCCCGTGTAGTACCGCTCGATGCGGATCCAGCTCATCTGGCGGCGGCGCACGAACAGCTCCTCGCCCACCGTCGCGAGGTTGTTCTCGGCGTAGCAGGCGGTGACGCACGCCGAGCAGCCGGTGCATTTCGCGAGGTCGATGGCCATCGCCCAACGCGGATGGGCACCGGCGTAGTTCCCGAGACTCGCCTTCTCGTGCTGCGCGTCGGCCCAGTCGGCGAGCGCCTTGTCGGCGTAGGCAGGCGTCTCCCGCTCGGCGAAGGGATGCGACCCGGACTTGAGCTCCCGCGCCCGTGCGAGCGCCAGGACTTCGATCACGCCGCGCCCCTGCTCGCGTGCGTCGCCCTCGATCGTGGCGAGGCGGCGATGTTCCGGGGTCTTCTGGACGGTGACGCTGACGGCAAAGGCGCGCCCGCCGAAGTCCGCCGGCGCATCGCTCAGCAGCTCAAACGGGTTGAACGACCGGTCCTTGGCGTAGCGGCCGTACGCCTTGTGCCCCTGCCCCGTTGGGACCGCCAGCACGTCGGGTCGGATGCCCGGCGTGATCCACACCGGCGCGCGCACCGCGCCGTGCGGGGACTTGAGGAGCAGGATGTCTCCGTTCGCCAGCTGCCACTTCGCCGCCGTCTCGGGGTGGAGCTCGACCCACGCGTGCCAGGTGATTTTCGACACGGGGTCGGGGAGCTCCTGCAGCCACGGCTTGTTCGCGCCGCGGCCATCGTGGAGCGCCAGGGACGGGAACACGACCAGCGGGAGCCTGTCCGACGCGCCCGCTGCGCCGGCGACACTGGCCCCCAGCTGCTCGATGCGCGGGCCGAGGCGCACGGTCTGCGTCGTCGCGTCGGTGTAGATGCCACCGTGCTGCAGCGCGTCGTTCCAGAACTGCTCGAAGTCCCGCCCCTTGCCGAAGCGCTGGTGCAGCTCGTGCCAGCGGCCCTGCACGTAGTCCTTGAACGTCCCCGCCTTCCCGGCAGCGCGGAGCAGCACGTCGCCCGCGGCGAGGGCGTTGGGGAACACGGGCTGCATCACCGGCTGCTGCAACGCGTAGATCCCGGCGCGGGGCCGCGAGTCGTTCCACTGCTCGAGCGGGTGGAGGTCGGGGAGGACGAGATCGGCCGCCGCCGTCGTCTCGTCCCAGTACGGCGAGAAGCTCACCTTGAACCCGACGTGCCCGAGCGCCTGGGAGAACGTGCCGGGGAGGGTGTGCACCGGATTCGCGCCTTGCACGAGCAGCAANGATGTCCACCGCCGCGACGATCTCGGCGCCGTTGGGATACTGGGCCGCGACTCCGCCCGCCACCGCGAGACCGCCCTGCGACGCCGCGAACTCGCGCGCGAGCCGCGTGATGTCACTCGCCGCAATCCCGACCGCCGCCGCGACCTTCTCCGGCGCATGAGCCGCGAGCAGCCCTCGGAGCCGCGCCGCGTCGGCCGGCAGTGGAGCGCGCCGCCCGGTCACGATCACCTGCGCCATCGCGAGCGCGAGCAGGCCCTCGGATCCGGGGACCGGGGCGATCCACTCGTCCGCGCTCATCCCGGTGAGCGACAGGCGTGGGCCGACATACACGAACTTCGCGGGCGAAGCGGCACGGCCCGTCTGGAACGCGTGGGCGTGCGTGAACGCGTTCTGGTAGCCGACGGGCGAGAGCCACGTCTCCATGAAGTCGGCGCCGAACGACACGATGTAGCGCGCGGCGGCGAAATCGTACCACGGAATAGCCGGCGTGCCGAAGGCGAGCCGGTTCCCCTCCCGCAGCGCCTCGAAGGCGAACGGCTCGTAGGTCACGTGCCGGCCGCCGGTCTCCCTCATCCAGGCATCGACCAAGTCGCCGAACGACCCCGTCTCGAGCCCGGTGACGAAGACGATACCCTTGCCCCGGGCCGCCTTGACCTGAGCGGCGAAACGTCCGATCGCGTCGTCCCACGTGAGCTTCTGCCACTCGCCGGTCGCCGTCCGGGCCATCGGGTCGGTGACGCGATCGGGGTTGTACAGGCCCTGAAGCGCCGCTTGGCCGCGCGCGCACAGCCGCCCCTGGTTGATCGGCGAGTCGGGATTCCCCTCGAGCTTGATCACCCGGCCTTCGCGGACCTTGGCGTGCAGCCCGCATCCGGCCGTGCACTCGCGGCAGGTGGTGGCGTAGTACGTGGCGACGCCGGGAACCTGGTTCTCGGGCGGGATGACGTAGGGGACGAGGTGCTCGGTCGGCTCGGGGCCGATGCCGCACGCCGACACAGCGGCGGCCGCCCCGCCCGTGGCGCCCAAGACTGTGAGGAACCGCCTCCGATCCATGCGCTCGGCTCTCAGTAGTGGCACACCGTGCAGTCGCGGCTCACGTTGCGCTGCACGTGACAGTTGATGCACCAACCCATGCGGAGCGTCGCCACCTGGTACACCTGCGGCATGGTGCGCACGTCGCCGTGGCAGTTCGTGCAGCCCTCGGTGCCCAGGACTTTGATATGACGCTGGTGCGGGAAGCGCACGAAGCCCGGGAGCGCGTGCACGCGGATCCACTGCGGCGGCTGTCGGTTCGCAAACGCCTCGCGGACCTTCTTGATCTCCGCCTGATGCGACGGCGTCGACCCGCCGATCATCTGGTGGCATCCGAAGCACGTCTGGAGCGCCGGAATCCCGGGCTCGCTCGAGATGGTCACTGTGCTGTGACAGTACAGGCAGGGGATCCGGTCCTGACCGGCGTGGACGTCGTGACGAAAGAAGATTGGCTGACGGGGACCCGGCAGCCGCCCCGTGTCGCTGATGACGGGAGCTTTGTATGGTGGCGCCGGCTGGCTGCTTTGTGACACGGCCGGGGAGAGGGGGGGGGCGATGGCCACGGCTATCGCGACACCCACTCCGGCCCAACCACTCCTCTTCGTCATCAATCGCGCTCGATGGCGAATGTATCGTGTGTGTATGGAACGGCTCGCGGGGCGCCGGAATGTAGTGCCAGCGGCGAAGGAGGCACAAGTGCCGTGCGCGGCCCGGGTCGGGGCACGGCAGTGCCGTGCCCTTACTCCGGCCGCGCGAGCAGCTGGTGTTTCAGGTGGACGACGTGCACGAACGCGTCGACGGCCTCGAGGTCGGGGAATTCCATCCAGCACCAGCGGATCCCGTTCGCCACTCGGCCGTCGCGCATCGCCTGCCGCAGCGTCTTCGGGAGGCCGTTGGTGACCGCGAGCTCCCGCTCTTCGCTCTCGGTTAGCACGAACGTCCCCGAGAGCCCCGCCTCCATGGGATGCAGATAGCCGAGCTTGCGGCCGCCGACCTCGTACATCCACACCCACTTCCACGCCGTGCCCATGAACACGACCTGCTCCGTCACATGCTTCAGCGCGCGAATCCCTTCGCGCGCCCGCCGGAAGCGCTGACCGGCGCGCGGCGGCAGGTCCTTGAGCGGGCCGTCGGACTTGGGCCGCTTGCGAGGACTCTTGTAGAGATTCCTCGCCCAGTAGCCCGGTGGCTGGTGTTCGATCGGAATCATGGTCGTTCGTATTGTACGCCGCGGGTCGCCGAACGGAAGCTCCCCTGCAACTCGCGCCACCGTGCCAGGCGCTCAGCCAGGGCGCGCTCCAACTCCCGTACCGCGGCCAGGGCCTGGGTCGTGGGCGCGGCGTCCACGCCCTGAATCACCCCGTACAACTGGACCAGCTCCCCGTTCAGCCGTGTCAGATTCTCCTCGCGCCGCGCTCCCGGGGCCGGTGCGGGCCCGCCCGTCTCGAGCGTCGCCGCGCGGGCGTCGAGCGAGTCGAGCGTCGCGCCGAGGGGTCCGGTGCCCGCCCGCTCGCGGACTGCCTTCAACTCCTTGCGCAGGGCGCGCAGCTGCTCGAGCGCCGCCGAGTCGCCGCGCAGCGCCGCGACGAGGCGCGAGGCGAGTGCGAACTGACGCGCGAGCGCGCCCGGGGGCAGCGCGACGCGGGGATCCATCGTCACCGTGAGCGGCTGCACGTACGCCTGGCCCGCGACCGTCAGTCGCGCCGTGTAGCGACCCGGCACGACCCAGGGCCCGCGCGGCTCGCGGGGCGTATTGCGATAGATCGCCGCGATGGGATACTCGTGACGCAAGGCCGGCGGCGGCGGGTAGTGCAGATCCCACACGAAGCGGTGCATCCCCGGGGCATCGCTCAGCAGTTGCGGCGGTCGGATCCACCAGGTTGGGATGTTCACGTCGGAGTCGGGCCGCTCCGGCTGGTCCGCGCTCGAGAAGCGGCGCACCACGTTCCCCCGCGCGTCCAGGACCTCGAGCGTCACGGGGCCGGACGCAGCATGCGCGAGGTAGTAATCGAGAATCGCGCCGTCGGGGGGGTTCTGCCCCGCCGGCTCGTCGGGGGGCAGCGGCGTATCGGTGTTCTCGTTCCACCGCACGCGTACGGCGGGCGCCGGCCGGTAGAGGTACGCGTCCGTCGCCCGGGCCGCGGCGGCGATCTGCCGCAGCGGCGTCACGTCGTCGAGGATCCAGAACGACCGCCCGTGCGTCCCGACGACGAGGTCGTTCCCATGAACGACGAGGTCGCGGACCGCCGACGCGGGCAGATTGAGACGGAGCGGCTGCCATCGCTCGCCGTCGTCGAACGACACGTACGCGCTGCGCTCCGTCCCGGCGAACAGCAGGCCGCGCTGCAGGGGATCCTCGCGCACGGCGTTCACGACCTCGTTGGCCGGTATGCCCGCGACGAGCTCCCGCCAGCTCTTGCCGCCGTCTTTCGTTCGATAGACGTGCGGGCGCAGGTCGTCTAGCCGGAAGCGGTTCACGGCGGCGTACGCCGCGAGCGTGTCGAAGTGAGAGGCTTCGAGGACCGACACCTTGCTCCACGGGGTGAGGGCGGACGGCGTCACGTCGGTCCACGACCTGCCGCCGTCGTGCGTGACGTGAATCAGCCCGTCGTCGGTGCCCGCCCAGAGCAGGTTCACCTTCCGGAACGACGGTGCGATCGTGTAGATCACGCCGCGGTGCTTCCCCTGCTCGGGATCGAGCGTCGTGAAGGCGCCGAGGCTCGCGGGCACGTCGTACATCGCGCGCGTCAGATCGGGGCTGATCGTCTGCCAGCTCGCGCCCCCGTTCGTCGTCTTGAAGAGCACGTTCGCGCCGAGGTACAGGACGCGGGGGTCGACGGGCGAGAACAGCACCGGCATCGTGCGCACCCAGCGATACTTCCCCATCCGCACCGGCTCGGGCGACACGTCCTGGACCTGGCCCGTGGCCCAGTCGAAGCGGCTGAGCTTGCCGCCGTAAATCAGGTTGGGGTGCAGCGGGTCTGGGGCCACGTAGCCGTACTCCTCGACGCCCACGGGATGCCACTCCCGGACGGTGACCTGGCCGTCGTTGCCACGGCTCGCGACGCCCGCCGATCCGCTCTCCTGCTGCCCGCCGTAGACCCAGTAAGGAAAACGGTTATCGGTGACGACGTGATAGAACTGGGCCGTGGGCTGGTTGTACCACGAGCTCCAGGTCGCGCCGCCGTTCACCGTCACGATCGCGCCCTGGTCGCCGGCGAGGAGGATGACGTTGGGCTTGGCAGGATCGATCCAGAGCCGATGGTAGTCGTCCCCGCCCGGGGCGCCGCGAAACGCGGTGAACGTCTGCCCCCCATCGCTGGACTTCCGAGTCACCACGTTCGCCACGTAGACGACGTCGGGGTTGGTCGGATCGACCTTCACTTCGTTGAAGTCGCCGTCGCGACCCCACAGCCGCTCGTCGCCGTTGACGAACCGCCAGTGCTCGCCGCCGTCGTCGGAGCGGTACAGGCCGCCGCCCCGCTTCGCGCCCAGCACGGCGTACACGCGGCCGGCCGCGCTCGCGGCGAACCCGAGCCCGATGCGACCCAGGCCGTCGTCAGCGCCCGGCAGGCCCCCGGTGAGCTGCCGCCACGTGGTCCCGCCGTCCGTGGACTTGTAGAGGCCGTTCTTGGCCGACAGCGTCCACGAGCTGCCGATCTCCCACGGCGCCTGGCGCGCGGCCCACAGCACGGCGAACACCGTCTGTGGATTCGCGGGGTCGAGCGCGACGTCCACGGCGCCGGTATTCTCGTTGGTGTAGAGCACCTTCTCCCACGCCTCGCCCCCATCGCTCGAGCGGAACACGCCGCGCTCCGCGTTCGGGCCGTACGGGTGCCCCAACACCGCCGCGAACACCCGGTTCGGATCCCGCGGATCGACCACGATCGCCGGGATTTGCTGGCCGTCCCGGAGCCCGAGATGGCGCCACGTGGCGCCGCCGTCCGCGCTCTTGTAGATCCCGTCCCCGACCGACAGATCGGGGCGCTGCAGCCCCTCGCCGCTCCCCACGTAGATCGTCCGCGGGTCGGACGGAGCCACGACGATTGCGCCGATGGAGCCCGTGGGCTGGTCGTCGAAGATCGGCGTCCAGGTGCGTCCGTAGTCGTCGCTCTTCCAGACGCCGCCGTCGTTCACGCCGATGTACAACACGTCAGGCCGGCCGGACACCCCGACGGCTGCGACCGTGCGCCCGCCGCGGAACGGCCCGATCAGACGCCAGCGCATGCCGTCGAAGAGGCTCGGGTCGTACTGCTGGGCGACGGTCATGGAGGCGAGCACGACGGCGAGGAGAATCGACCACACCACGCCACGCAAGGCAATCACGGTTGACCTCTCCGGATCATGAGGGGGGGGACGCTCGAGACCGGCCGGTGATTTCGCATGGCGACCGCGCGCCGTCAAGCGACGAGCCGCTTGGTCACCGCACGAAACCGCGCTCCGTCGAGCAGCCGGGCCACCGACACGCCGGGCACGGCGATGCGGCCGTCCTTGCTCATGCTCAGTTTGATGACATCGGCGCCCCTTCCATACCACCGGGTGCTGGGCTCAAGATCGGAGGGATAGACGCACCGCGGCAGCGCCCCGACGGCGAGCGCCGCCTGCGAGCCGATTCCCGATTCGGGCATCGTTCCCGCCCACAACTCCGCTCCGTAGTCCGCAGCCGCGCGATACACCCGGCACACCTCGCTCAGCCCGCCGACGCGATGCACCTTGATGTTCCAGATCTTCGGGCCCGCGAGCGCTGCGATCTGCCGCGCGGCGGCGGCGTCCCGCAACGTCTCGTCGAGACAGACGGGCGTGCGGAGCACCTGGGCCAGGCGGGCGTGCCCTACCAGCTCGTCGGGCGCGAGCGGTTGCTCGATGTAGAGCAGGCCGGCATCGTCGAGCGCGCGGAGATGGCGCTCGTGCTCGGGCCACCCGTAGGCGCCGTTCGCGTCCACGGTGAGCGGGAGATCGACGTTCGCCATTCCGGCACGCGCCGCACGCACCGCCGCCTCGTCCCAGCCGGGTTTCACCTTGATCTTCACCCGCCGGTAGCCGAGCTGCAGCGCGTCGTACACGCGACGCGTGAGGGTGTCCGTCTTCCCGTCCTCAGGGATGCCGAGGGCCACGCCGCAGGGGACGCTCGCGGCGGGCTCCGCGCCGACCCGGGCCGCGACGAGCTGCGCGAGGCCGGTGCCGCAGCGGTGGGCCTCCAGGTCCCACACCGCGGTTTCGATCCCGGCGCGCGCGAACGGATTGCCCCGGACGCCGTCGCGCAGCGCCTCGTCCACCGCCTCAGGGGAATCGAATTCTCCGCCCGTGATGCGGGGGATGAGCACGCGCGCGAGCAGGTCGCGCGCGCTCGCAAGCGTCTCCTCCGAATAGAACGGCAGCTCGAACGGCGGCGACTCGCCGTAGCCCGAGTGTCCCGCCTCGTCGTGCAGCACGACGACGAGCGAGCGGCGGGCGTCGATGCGGCCGCCCGAGATGATGAACGGCTCCACGAAGGGGAGGGTCAGCTCGTGCAGCTCAACTTTGGCGATGTGCACGTGCGGCCACGTCGAGGAAGTGTAGCTCGCCGCCCCGGCGCTCGAGGGCACCTCGTGCCTCGAGCTCGAGCATCCCGGCGACGAGTCCGTCCTCGGGGTGAAACACGAGCGCGTGGAGCGCGCGCTGGGTGCGCGAGCCCTGGGTCGCGGGATACTCGGCCAGGGGAAGCTGGAAGAACGTGTGGAGCTGGACGCTCTCGCAGCCGCGCCGGGCGTACTCGAGGATCATCCGGCCGGAGCAGATGTTGCCGGTGCCGGTCAGTGGCGGGATCCCCGCGCTTGCGCGCGGGGTCAGTGGGCGTCCTGACCCCGGGCGCGAGCCCGGGGATGGTCGGAGGAGGTCCAGCACGCGTAGGTTGCGCTCGCTCAGGTCCCAGCCCCCGTAGGCGACGCCCAGTTTTTCGTCGAACAGCCGGTTGAAGCACACGAGGACGTCGGCACCGGCGCAAGCCTCCATCATCTCGAGCTGGAACGCGTCGTCGAAGCGGGCGTTCATGAGTTTCACGGCAACGCGGACGGGGACCGGAGACGCAGCGCGGATCTGCCCGGGCACGTCGCGCAGCCAGCGCACGATCTGCGCGCGCTCCCCGGCGAGCGCGTCGCCGGCAAGGGTCGGGGAGAAGTCTTTCTCGACGAGCAGCGGTGGCTCGCGCCACGCCTCTGCGAGCCGGGCGGTCGTGTAGCGGTACTCGGGGTCGCGGAACGCTTCAGCGAGGCGCGGCAGGTGATACTTCACCGACGGCACGACGAGCAGCCGGCCGGCACGCGTCAGCTCCCGCCCCGCGCGCAGCAACGCAAGATATTCGTCGAGCGAGCGGTCCCAGCCCCGCCCTTTCCAGGTCACGGTCCAGCCGTCCCGCCCGGCGGCGGACTCCCGGCGCTCGACCTTCATCCTGGTCTCGTGGATCGCCCACGCGGCCATGGACTGCGCGCCCGCCTCGTCCTCCGCGATCACGGTCTTCAGGACCACGAACGCGAGTCCGGCCGCGGCGTCGTCCTCGAGCTGCCCGCCGTTGAGCGACAACTGTCCTGACCCCTTGCCGATCGGATGGGGGACGGTCTCGCCCAGGTAGCGCGCGGTCAGGTCGACCCCGTACGCGGCGCTCACGTGGTCCGGGAAGTCGCGCGGCAGCTCTCGTTTGAACCGCTCGAAGTCCCGCTCGAGCTCCGACCGCGTGCGCGGGTGGACCAACCCCGAGGCCAAGCCCCCCCCGGGTCAGCGGCCCAACCGGGCCAACCGGAAGGTGGCGTCCGGCTCCCGCCGTCCCAGGACCGCGTCGGCCACCAGCTCGCCCACCGCCGGTCCGTGCTTGAAGCCGTGTCCCGAGCCGCCGCCCACAAGCCACGTGTTCGCGGCCCGGGGATGCCGGTCGATGATGAAGTGCTCATCGGGGGAGTTCTCGTACTGACACACGCGGGTCTCGAGCAGCGGCGCGCCGCGCAGCGCCGGGAACCGGAGGGCGAGGTATTCGCGCGCCGCCGCGAGCGACTCCGGGCTCGGCAGCCGCTCGCCGCTCGTCGGGTCGAACGCCGGCCCGCGCGTGTCGTCGGCGATCTTGAAGCCACGCCATTCGTTGCCCGGGATCCCGTACATGAAGTGGGCACCGTGGTCCGCCCACACGGGCAGCGCTTCTTCGGTAAAGCGCTGGTCACCCGCCGGCGTGCCGAAGAAGTACACCTCCTGGCGCGTGGCGCGTACGCGGTCGCCGATGACGTCGGGAAAGAGCCGGCCGAGCCAGGGGCCGCAGGCGAAGACGTAGTGATCGGCGCGCAGCGTGCCGCCGTCCGAGAGGCGCACGCCGCCGAGCTCGCCGCCTTCCACGGGCCCGGCCGGCTCGGCCGCGAGCTGGCGATATTCCCCGCCTGCAGCGAGCACGGCGTCGACGACCGCGGCGCAGGCGACGCGAGCGGTCAGGTAGCCCCCGTCCCGCTCGAAGATGGCCCAGCGCACCCGCTCGCAACTGATCTGCGGGTAGCGGCGCGCCGTCTCGGTGCCGGTCAGCTCCTCGAAGACGACGCCTGCTTCCTTGAGGAGCGGGAGTGCCGCGCGCTCGTACGCATCGTCGTCCTCCACGAGCCAGAGAACGCCGATCGGGTGGTACAGCTTGCGGCGCCAGCGGCGCTCGTGCGCCTTCCACAACGCGAGGGCGCGCGCCGCCAGGTGTGTGTAGATCCCGCGGGGCCCGTACGTGGCGCGAATCACACGCGTCTCACCGCCCGAGCTCGCGCGCGCGTTCCCGGGCCCCCAGGCGTCGAGCAGCGTGACGCGGGCGCCGCGGCGCAGCAGGTATAGCGCCGTCCAGCCGCCGAACGCCCCCGCCCCTACCACCACCACGTGCGGTCGCTTTCTGGTCACCGGAACAAGGCCCTCGAACAAAGGCAAGGCGCCGAGCGTGCTGAGGAACGCGCGGCGCTTCATCGCCGTGCCTCGCGCGCCTCCCGCACCGCTTGCTGCACGGCGTCGCGCTCCGCCGCGCCGAGTGCCGGCCGCCAGGGGTCGTCGCACGCGTCCTCGGGGACGACGCCTTCAGCCGCGAGCGCCCAGAGCATGCGCTGCACGTAGCCTTCTACGGGGGCGGCAAACGTCGTCGCGCCAAAGGCGTCGCACAGCGACGTCAAGCGGAGAAACGTCGCGAGGTCCCGCCGGGCGTAGGCGGCGAGCAGCTCCGCCTGGAGATCCGTGAGCGCCGCGCCCATGCCGATCAGCGCCGCGCGGGCACCCAGCAGCACCGAGTACCCGAAGAAGCGATCCTCGCCCGTGATGAGCAGCTTGTCCGGATGGGCGCGGGCCAGCGCGGCGATCCGCTGGAACGTCACGACCGAGTCGAGCGTCGCGACCTTGATCCCGATTACCCGCGGCAGCTCGAGGATCGCGTGCAGCGTGGCGTCGTCGTACGCGACGCCGCCCGCAGCCTCGTACAGATAGAAGGCGATCACGGGGAGCTCGCGCCCCAGGGCTTCGTGGTAGCCCACCACATCGTCGCGCTGCGGGAACGCGAGCAACAGGTCGGCGCCGCCCGCCTTCGCCTCCTGCGCCATTGTCGGCGAGGTGGCGCCCGCCACGATCACCTTGTCCGACAGCGCTGCGCGCCACGTCGCCAGTACGCACCGCCGCTCGTCGGCCGAGAGGTGCGGCCCCCGCCCGGTGTGGGCCCACACGGCGACGCCGGCGACCGGCTGACGCGCCATCCACCGGGCATAGGCGCGTTGCGCGTCCTCGGCCAGCGCCCGCCCGCGGAACGGGACGGGGACCGCAGGGAGGAGGCCCCACTCCAAGCGGCGGACGGGGTCAGCCCGCAAGCCCACGTGTAGCGTTCTCGGATTCGATCGCCGCGCGCTGCGCCGTCGCAAGATCGAGCAGGTCCAGCTTCGCCACGCTCGTCTCCGGCAGCCGCAGCGGCTGGCCGGTCCCGAACACGAACCGGTGCACGCCGATCGTCTCCAGCAGCGTCGCCAGGTGGTCCTCGGGTGGCCCCCAGATCCAGCTGACGTCCCACCAGAGGCGCGCGGCTTCCTCCGGCGTGGACCCGAAGTGCACCTCTTCGATGAAGGCACGGTCGGCATGCGTGATCACCAGCCGCACGTCTTCGTCGCTCCGGATCAGCGCGCGCACGGCGGCGGCGGAGAGTTCCGGGGCGCGGTCGTTGGGATGGCGTTGGCGCGCATCCTCGAGCCGCACGGCCAGCATCAGGGGCAACCGGGCGGCGCCGCACGCCGCGACGAGCACTCGCATCTCCGGTCCCGTCGGCTCGAGCCCGTAATGCGTGGGATCGCAGCGCACCACCGGCGCGCCGCGATCGGCGGCCTCGCCCAGCGCCAGCTCCCACCCGGCGAGCCCGGGATGGACGGCCGGCACCGGTTTGAAGCGGGACTGCCGGCCCGTCGTCTCGTACAGCCAGGCGTTGCCGTCGCCCGGCGCGCGCCAGAACAGGCTGGGCAGGTGACTCACCCACGCCTCGTCGATGGCGACGCGGTCCATGGCCTGGAGCAGCGCGTCGGGTGACGTGCCGGGGACCTTGCGGAACGGGTAGGCGCCGAGCAACGCGTTGACGTCGACGCGCATCAGTCGCTCGGAAACACGCCGTGGGGAAAGAGCCGCGCGGCGTTCTTCCACCTGACGAGCTCGAGCTCCTTGGGCGCGAGCAGCCGCTCGAGGTAGCGCAGCTTCGCCCAGCCGGTGTCCATCGTCAGATCCGTGCCCCACACGAGTCGCTCGACGCCCACCGCCGCGAGACAGCTCTCGAGCATGCCGCCGTCCACGCCGCTGCCCGACAAATCCACGGCGACGTTCGGGACGCGGGCAAGGGCGGCAAGCGAGTGTTGCCAATCGCCCCCGCCGCCGATGTGCGCGAGGATGAAGCGCACGTCCGGATGGCGCGCGGCGAGCACGCACAGCTCCACGGCGTCGGATGCCTCCTGTCCCGGCCAGTCGCGCCGCCGGTGCTGCCACACGTGATGCAGCACCGGCACGCCGCGCTCGCGCGCCAGCTCGCAAATCGGATCGAGCAGCGGATCGCTGGCGCGTCGGCTCGCGGCCAGCTTGATGCCGATCATCCCGGCCGCCAGCCCGCGCTGGATCTCGACGCGGGCGTGGGCGGCGTAATTCGGGTTGACCGTCACGTATCCGCGGATCCGGTCGGGATGGGTGTGCTCCAAGCCGATGAGAGCGTTATTGCCGTACTCCAGATCGGCCGGGGACGGAAAGTAGGTCGGCGACGTCCGGCCAAAACTCCCGAGGATCGAGGCGACGTGGGTCGTGATGCCGATGCGCTCACCAGCGCGGAGCCGGCTGGCGTTGCGCTCACGCCAATCGGCGCGGAGCGTGCGGTCGTGATAAAAATGCGCGTGGACGTCGATCAGCATGGCTGGAATCTGAGGTGGTGTTGTATCTTGTGCCATCACCGAGCGACAGGACTGCCATGCGCACCCCGCCGCAGCCGCCGACACCACCGCGCCCACCGGGCGGACCACCGCGCCCACCGGGCGGCCCGCCGCGGCCGCCGGGCGGCCCGCCGCGGCCGCCGGGCGGACCAGCGGGCCCGGGCGGCGGCCCGCCGCGGCCGCCGGGGGGACCGCCACGCCCGCCGGGGGGACCGCCTCGTCCGCCGGCGGGACCGCCACGCCCGCCGGGACCGCCGGTCGGGCCACCGCGTCCGCCGGCTGGGCCACCGCGTCCGCCGGCTGGGCCACCGCGTCCGCCGGGTGGACCGCGGCCGCCCGGCGCGCCGCCGCGCCCACCGGGCGGAGCGCCCCCGCCTCCCCGCCCGCCCGGAGGTGCGCCGCCCCGCGGGCCAACGCCTCCCGGCCGGGGACCCACTCCACCCGGTCGCGGGCCGACACCGCCCAGGGCCGGCCCGCCGCCGCGGCCCGGCACCAAGCCGACGGCGGCCCCCGCCCGACCGCGCCGGCCACCGCGCAAGCTGCCTGCGTGGCTGGAGCGCGCCAAGCGCCTGCTGGTGCGGCCGACCGAGGCGTGGAACACGATCGCGGGCGAGTTCACAACCGCCGCACCGATCTACGTTCGCTTCCTCCTCCCCATGGCGGCGATCGGGCCCGTGGCGGCCACGCTCGGCACGGTCGTCTCCGGGGAACGGAACGGTATCGGCGGCACCTATACGATGTCGGCGATGGACGCGGTGACGGGCGGTGTGCTCGAGTACGGCCTGAGCCTCGTCGGTGTGTACCTGTTCGCCGTGCTGATCGAGACACTGGCCACGGCGCTCGGCGGCCAGCGAAACCGGGTGCAGGCGCTGAAGATCGCCGCGTACGGCAGCACACCGTACTGGCTCGGCGGCGTGATGGCGGTGTTCCCGAAGCTGTCGCTGCTGGGTGCGGCGTTCGGGCTCTACAGCATACGCTTGTTCGCCGCGGGCCTACCGCCGGTGATGAAGGCGCCGCGCGATAAGACGGCAGCGTTCACGTTGCTCGTGAGCCTGGCGGGGGCGCTCGTCGTCCTCCTGATCAGCGCGATCGTGCGCATTTTCGTCTAGGCCCGCTCGCGGAACGCCGCCCGGGTGACGCCGCGCTCGCGCGCGAGGAGCGGCGTCGCCCCCGGCGCCGGTCCACGGCGCGAGCAGCGCGTGCTTGAGCAGGTCCACCCCGTAGGCGAGCGGGTTCAGGTACGTCAACACGTGAAGCACCGGCCCGAGGTGGCCGATGGGATAGAGGGCGCCCGAGAGGAACAGCATCGGGAACACCACGAAGTTCATCACGCCGGCGAAGTTCTCGATCGAGCGCATCCCCGCCGCAAGCAACACGCCGAGCGAGCCCGTCGCGAGGCTTGAGAGCACGATGCCCACGAGGGCGAGCAGCGCGCCGTCCCATGTGGGCCGGAGCCCCACCAGCGGCAACAGGATAGCAGCCACCACGACGGTTTGCACCGTGCCGAGCAGCGTCGCTGCCAGCGCTTTGCCGATGGCGATCGTGCTGCGACGGATCGGGGCGACGAGCACCATGCGGAGCACGCCGGCGTCGCGGTCGGTCACGGTCGAGAGGGCCGCGAGCAGCGCGCCGAACATCACCACCATGCCGAGCAGCCCCGGCGCCATGTAGACGCGATAGTCGATCGCGTCGCGGCCGGCGAACACGGCGGCGAAGCCCGCCCCCGCGAAGATCAGCCACACGAAGGGGCGCGCGAGGCTCGAGAGCACACGGCCCCGCTGTCGCAGGAACCGCTGCCATTCGCGGACGACGATCCCGTACACCGCGCGCGCCCCCATCGCTACGCGGCGCCCCCATCGGCAAAGGGATGGCCGGTGCGCGCCAGGAAGACCTCTTCGAGCGAGCCCACACCCGCCTCCCGTTTGAGGTCGGCCGGGGCGCCGAGGGCGGCGAGCCGGCCCCCATCCAGGATCGCGACGCGGTCGCAGGGCTCTGCTTCCTCGACGTAATGCGTCGTGAGGAACACGGTGATGCCGGACGACTCGCGCAGCGCGCGGATCAGCTGCCACAGCGAGCGGCGGACCCGCGGGTCGAGCCCGGCCGTGGGCTCGTCGAGAAACAGCACGCGGGGCTCGTGCAGGATGCCGCGGGCGATGTCGAGCGCGCGGCGCAACCCGCCGGACAGGGCGCGCACGGGCTCGCGGCGCCGTCCGTCGAGCCCGAACTGGCTGAGCAGTTGGTCGATGCGCGGCTCGGCGACACGGCGCGGCAAGTCCCAGAGCCGCGCCGCGAATCGGAGGTTCTCCTCCACGGTGAGGTCGCGGTCGAGGGTGGTCTCCTGGAACACCAGCCCGATGCGGCGGCGCACGGCGAGGCCGTCGCGCGCCACGTCGTAGCCCGCGACACGCGCCCCGCCGCGGGACGGGGCGAGCAGCGTGGCGAGGAGATGCACCGTGGTGGTCTTCCCGGCGCCGTTGGGACCGAGGAACCCGAAGAACTCCGCCTCGCGCACCTCGAGATCGAGACGGTCGAGCGCGCGCACCGCGCCGAAATCCTTGCCGAGGCCGCTGGCCGCGATCGCGGCGGCCGTCATCCCTTCGCGGCGAGGGTGCGCGACGCGGGCGCCGCGCGGTAGGTCCACTCG
>WNGH01003134.1_pt1 | contig 15799 bp, 13 predicted proteins | sample 5400631 | NCBI WGS metagenome assembly WNGH01 (sample SAMN13153373, study PRJNA577476) | soil metagenome | isolation source: 115 cm soil or saprolite under Garry oak tree replicate 1 | place: USA:California | collected 2016-06-15
GCCCGCGCGTGGCAGTACCCGAGATCGCCGCCGAGGAGGATGCGGGCGATACGCCGGTTCCCGGACCCGTCACCGAGGAACCTGCGGCCACCCAGGAACCTGCGGCCATCGAGGGCACCGCCAGCCAGCCCGAGACCGCCGGACCCGAGGACGAGTCAGTCAGCAGGGAGCCCGCGGCCACCATCGAAGATGACAACGAGGCCGTCACCGAGGTATTCGCGGCAATCACCGACTTTCTCCCGGCCGCTGCCCCGGACCAGTCAGCCAGCCCGGCCGCCGCGGACCACGCCTCCTCGCCCGCCCTGCCCAATGGGGTGCGCGCTCGCGCCGCAACCTCCCCTGCCCGCCCGCCCGCGGCAGGGGAGGGAAACGGCGGCAACGGATCCGTGCCTGTGGCCGCGGGCAGTCCGGCGAACGGTCGGCCGGCGACCCCCCGGGTCAAGCCGACTACCTGGCCGACCTGGAAGCCGGGCAAGCTATGAGAACTCCCCGACCGGCGCGCGGCCGGGCAGGCAAAGCGGCACTCGGTGGCGGCGCGCTTCTGGTGGCCGCGCTGATCATGACCGGGACGTTGTTCCTCGCCGCCGGGACTTCGTCCGCTCGTGCCTCCTCGCCCGGCCACTCGGCTTCCCAGGGCCGGCCGATCCCGGTCCTCGCCTACTACTACATCTGGTTCAACCCAACCTCATGGAACCGTGCCAAGAGCGACTATCCGCTGTTCGGCCGGTATTCATCGGACGATGTCCCGGTGATGCGCCAGCAAGTGACCCTGGCCAAGCAATCCGGCCTCACGGGATTCATCGTGAGCTGGAAGGATACCCCGGTGCTTAACCGGCGGCTCGCCGCGCTCCGCACGGTGGCGGCCGCGGTCGGGTTCAAGCTCGGAATCGTCTTCGAGGGCCGGGACTTCCACGGCAACAAGCTGCCCATGAAGGAGGTTCGCCGTAGCTTCCGGTATCTCGCGACGCACTACGCCGCCGACCCGGTCTTCCACGTATTCGGCAAACCGCTGGTCATGTGGTCGGGGACGTGGGTGTACAGCAGGAACCAGTTGGCCTCGGTCACCGGCGCGTACGGGTCGCGCCTGACGATCCTGGCCAGCGAGAAGCAAGTGGCGGACTACGAGGCCGTCGCGAATATGTTCCGGGGTAACTCCTACTACTGGTCATCAGTGGACCCCCAGCACACCCCCGGCTATATGAAGAAACTCGATGAGTTCTCCATGGCGGTCCACCAGCGGGGTGGCCTGTGGATCGCCCCGGCCGCTCCCGGCTTCAACGCGAGGCTGGTGGGGGGCAGCAGAAACATCACCCGCCGCGGGGGCCAGACGCTCAGGCTCGAGATGAACGCGGCCATGGACTCCTCGCCGGATGCCATCGGCCTGATCAGCTGGAACGAGTACAGCGAGAACAGCGAGGTTGAGCCGAGCCGGATCAACGGGGCTGACGCCCTCAAGGTCATCGCGTCGATCGAGCACGCCAAGGCGCCCGCCATCGCGGACTTCAACTCAAGCGGCCCGTCCGGGTTCCATGCCGGGCCGAGCCAGTTCGTCCTCTTGGGAGCGCTCGTCATCCTGGTGGCCGGCAGCATCGGCGTCATTATTTTGCGGAGGGGTTAATTCAGATGAAGTTTTCGGAGGGGACGAGTTTGATGAGGACACGCATTTCCCGGCGCGCGCGCCGTCCGGGTCTCCGGCTCGGGGCGGCCGCCGCCGCCCTGGCCATTGGGGTCGCGCTGGCGGGCGCATCGGTGACGTCACCGGCCGCCGCCGCGGGATCTACCTGCGCGACCAGCGGCCCGGCAAGCAATGCCTATGCGGTCACGCTGTGCATCACCGCGCCGGAAGCGGGCGCAACGGTGACCGGCTCCACCGCGGTGACGAGCATGGTCTCGGTCACCGGGACCAACCCCGGCGTGCAGGAACTCGTGTACACGCTGAGCGGGTCGAAGCTGCTGTGGGCCTTCCAGTCGCCTTACTCATGGACACTCGACTCGACCAGGTGGGTCGACGGAACTTACTCCCTGGAGGTCTCCGCGATCATGCGGGATGGCTTCACCACGCCCCTGACGACGCAGAGCCTGACGTTCAGCAACGGGATCACTCAGCCCCCGGTCAACACCAAGACGTTCACCCCAACCGCGGGAACCACGCCGCCGCCGGGACAGCCGCTTGTGGTGTCGGCGGTCGGCGATGGCAGCGGGGGCCAGACCGCCGAGACCGACGTGGTGAACCGCATCTCCTCCTGGAATCCCAACCTGTTCCTGTATCTCGGCGACGTGTACGAGAACGGCCGGGCGATGGAGTTCGACAACTGGTATGGCAAGCCAGGGGCGGCCGGTACCTACGGCCAGTTCTACTCGATCAGCGACCCAGCCATCGGCAACCACGAATACGTCGGTTCCGACATTAACGGATACGAGTGGTACTGGAACAACGTGCCGCCTTACTACAGCTACAACGCGGGCGGCTGGCACTTCATCTCGCTCAATAACATTTCGAAGTTCATCGGGAACTCTCCCACGAACGCCAATTACATAGCCGAGACGAACTGGCTGAAACAGGATCTCGTCCACGACAAGTCGGCCTGCACCATCGCCTACTTTCATGAGCCGATGTTCAACGTAGGGCCCGAGGGCTCCGCCACGAACACCACGGGAATCTGGCAGATCCTGGCCCAGAACCACGTGACGCTCGTGCTGAACGGCCATGACCACGACTATCAGCGGTGGGTGCCGATGGACCAGAACGGCACGCCAAGCTCGAACGGCACCACGGAGATCATCGACGGGTCCGGCGGCCACGGCCATCAAGCGCCGGTGACCACGGACAGCCGCCTGGCCGCCTCCGACTTCACCCATTTCGGGGCGCTCCGCCTCTCGCTGGGCACCGCCGGCGCCGGCTACCAGTTCGTGTCCACCGCAGGCACCACCCTCGACTCCGGCTCGATCCCCTGCAAGGGCTCGGCCACGGATACGACGCCTCCCTCCCAGCCGCAGAACCTCACCGCGACGGCGGTGTCCCGGACCCAGGTGCAGCTGTCCTGGGACGCCTCCACCGACGACGTCGGCGTCACGGCCTACGACATCTACCGGGACGGCGCCCTGATCGCCAGCGCGGCCCCGCCTGCCGGGTACCTCGACCAGACGGTGCAGGCGGGAACGACCTACAACTACGACGTGGTCGCCAGGGACGCCGCCGGGAACTCGTCTCTGCCCAGCAGCACGGCCACCGTGACCACGCCGGCGAATTCGACCATGTTCTTCGACGGTTTCGAGTCGGGAGACATGTCCCAGTGGACGACCTCCACCGGGATGTCCGCGCAGAGCCAGGTGGTCAGCGACGGGACCTATGCGGCCGAGGCCGTGGCCTCCGGCGCGGCGGCCTACGCGTATAAGCAGCTTTCCCAGTCATGGCCGTCCCTTTACTACTCCACGCGGTTCAACATAGTGAGCCAGACGTCGGGCTCGGCGTACCTGCTCCGCCTGCGAACCGCGGCGAAGGGAGCCATTGCCGCGCTGTTCGTGAGCTCCACCGGCAAGTTGGGGCTGCGCAACGACGTGACCGGCGTCACCACGACCAGCACCACGGCGGTGTCCCGCGGCGCCTGGCACACCCTGGAGCTCTACGGCAACATCAACGGAGCCTCCGGCCAGATCTCGGTATGGCTGGACGGAACGCCGGTCGCCCAGCTGACCGGCACGCAGTCGCTCGGCACGAATGCCATCGGCTACCTGCAGCTCGGCGACACCTCGACGACGGACAGCTTTGACACCGTGTTCGATGATGTCCAAGCCGATCCGTCGTTCATCACGCCATGATGAAGGAGGCCTGAGCCGAACCCGGACGGCTGACGACGTGCTCGGCAAGTGCTACCTCGGCGACGCCGGCAGCGGGCCCGCTCACGCTGGTACCGCCAGCGCGCAAGACTCGTCACAGCCGCCGATCTCCGTGGTGAGCTAGTAAATGGCGGCTGCCGTACCAATGCCGTGCGATTCATGGCTCCGGGAACGAGAATGTCCTGCGTCCGCGTATTTCGTTAAATTAGCCGTAGAATGATTCAACGGGAAGGTGTAAAATACGCAGCGGGGTCAGATTCTGCGTGTGAGGGGGAGCCCGTGTCTCATGACGAGACTGGGCCGCAGCAGCGGACCGTATGCCACCGGATAGCCGTGATGCGTCTTGGCCGGGTCCTAGCCGCGGGGTTGATGGCCCTCGTCACGCTCGGCGTGCTCTCGGCCGGGTCGCCTCCGGCCAGCGCCTCGACGGTTTCCTCGGCGGCACAGGCCGGCGACCCGGTGATCGCGGCGGCCGGGGACATCGCGTGCGACCCCGCGAACTCGAACTTCAACTCGGGGAACGGGTCGACGAACTCCTGCCGCCAGCTGTACACCTCCAATCTGCTGGTCGGCTCGGGCGTCTCGGCGGTGCTCGACCTGGGGGACAACCAGTACTACTGCGGCGGGTATCAGGCGTTCCTGCAGTCCTACGACCTGAGTTGGGGGAGGGTCAAGGGAATCACTCATCCGGCGGTTGGCAACCACGAATTCCTGACGTCGGGCGGGACGGACTGCACCGCGGCGAACGCCGGAGCCGACGGCTACTTCAAGTACTTCGGGGCCGCGGCCGGCCAGAAAGGGCAGGGGTACTACAGCTTCGATGTGGGGACCTGGCACCTTATCGCCCTCAACTCCAACTGCGGCGAGGCCGGCGGCTGCAGCGCGACATCGCCGCAGGGCAAGTGGCTGGCGACGGACTTGCAGACGCATACCAACTTCTGCACGCTGGCCTTCTGGCACATTCCCCTCTACAGCTCCGGTGGCCGGGCGAACAACAACTCCAAGGCCTTCTGGCAACTGCTCTACGACAACAACGCCGACCTGATCCTGAGCGCCCACGACCACACTTACGAGCGGTTCGCGCCGCAGACACCCGCTGCGGCACTGGACACCACGCGCGGGATCCGGGAGTTCATCATCGGCACCGGCGGGGCCAACCACACCAGCATCGTCTCGGTGGCGGCCAACAGCGAACTCAGGAATGCCGACACGTTCGGCGCCTTCGAGCTCACGCTGCACCCGACGAGCTACGACTGGCAGTTCGTGCCGGAGGCGGGCAAGACATTCACCGACTCGGGCACCACCGCGTGCCATGGCGCAACCTCGGACACCACGCCGCCCACGGCCCCCGCGAACCTCACCGGCTCGGCGGCCTCCCAGAGCCAGGTGAATTTGTCCTGGGGCGCCTCCACCGACAACGTCGGGGTGGCCGGGTACAAGGTCTACCGGGATGGCGCCTTCCTCGCCTCCACCACCGCCACGACCTATTCGGACACCACGGTTCAGGCCGGGAGCACCCACACCTACACGGTGTACGCCTACGACGCGGCCGGGAATATCTCGCCGCCCTCCAACTCCGCGACGGTAACCACAACACCCGACTCGCAGCCGCCGTCCACGCCGGCCGGACTGGCCGCCACGGTGGTGAGCGCGAGTCAGGTCAACCTGAGCTGGAACGCCGCCACCGACAACACCGGGGTGACCGGGTACACCGTGTACCGGAACGGCAGCCCCATCGCCACTACCAGCGGCCCGAACGCGACCACCTACTCCGACACGAGCGTGGCGGCCGCCACGACCTACACCTACAAGGTGGATGCCTTCGACGGCGCCGGGAACCATTCGCCGCTCTCGGCCCCCGTCACCGCCACCACGCCGTCTGGCACCGTCCACACGGTGACCCTGAACGCGGTCGCTGACTCTTACGTGGATTCGGCGAATCCGACAACCCCCCACGGGACGTCCACCCAGCTACGGGTCGATGGCTCGCCGCTGGTCAACAGCTACCTGCGGTACGACCTCAGCTCGGTGCCGGGTACGATCACCGGCCTATCACTGAAAGTGTTCGCCACCTCATCGTCCGGGGCCGGATACGCGGTGCGCAGCGTCGCCGACAACACATGGAGCGAGTCCGCGCTCAACTGGAACAACGCCCCCCCGACCGGCTCCACGGACGTCGGAAACTCAGGGGCGTTCGCCGCCAACACGCTGACCACGGTGGACGTTTCCGCCCTTATCAATGGCAACGGCCTGCTCAGCATGTCGATGATCGGCATCAACGGCACGGCGATCGCGTTCTCCAGCCGGGAGGGGGCGACCCCGCCGCAGCTCGTCGTCACCTACTCGGGCTGAGCAGCGACACCCCCGGATCCCGCGGCCCCGACATGGGAGCGCCTAGGCGTCGGTCCCGTGCGGATCAGGCGCGGGTGGTCGGGCGGCGGACGAATACGATCGTCGCCCCGTCCGGCGACCACGACGGCATCGAGTCATCCGCGGTACTCGCCGTGAGGCGGCGCATCCTGGAGCCGTCGGCCCGGATCACGTAGAGCGACCGGAACCCCGCATGGCCCGCCGCATCGCTGGCGAACACGATGCTCTTCCCGTCCGGCGACCACGCCGGATCGAACTCGTTGTGCGGGTCGCTGGTCAGGTCCGTCACCCTCTTCGTCCGCACATCGAGGACGCGCAGATCCCAGGTGAAATGTGGCGGCACGGTCTGCATGAAGACGATCTTCCGGCCGCCCGGCGACCAGCGGGGATGGAACTGGCCGAACTGGGTGGCCCGGGTGAGGGGCCGCGGGGATCCCCCGGCCGCCGGGACCACCCACAGGTTCTGGCGCTCGTGGCGGATTTCGCGGGCAAAGGCGACCCGGCGGCCGTCGGGCGACCACGCGGGAGTGCTGTCGGTGAAGTCGAGACCTTCCCGCTCACCGTTGACCAGGCGTACCCGGCCCATGCGGAGGTTCACCGCGTAGATACGCTGATCCTCGCTCTGCCCCCGGGCGAACACGATGCCGCGGCCGTCCGGCGACCAGCCCGGTGACAAGACTGTGCCTGGCCCGGTGGGAACGTCCCGCAGGTCCTGCCCGTTGCCCGACACCAGATAGAGCCGGGCGAGGCAAGTCACGCACCCGGCCGTGAAAGCGATCCGCTGGCCGTCGGGCGACCAGACGGGGTCGGCCTCGCTCTGCAGCCGGGCGGCATCGCCCGGGTGAAGCAGCGGGTGCGGAACGCCCCCTGAGGGTGACACCACGTACAAGTACGCCCGGGGGCTGGTGACCGGATTCCCGGGGTTGGCCTTGGCGGGGCGCACTGCCCCGGGTCCGTCGGATCCGCCGCTGCACGCGGCGAGCACCACGGACAGAGCAGCGGCCACTGCAGCACTTCTATGCGCCCACCGCCACCGAACAGAGATCGTCATGTGCCCCGTCCCGCCCTCGCCTGGCCGCAGTCAGGACGCGCCCCTGTGGACATAATCGCACGCAGTCGTGGCACCTTGCGCCGGTAGGGGCTGTCGCCGTGTCGCAGCTCAGCCCGTCACCGGGGCTACCGCTGCGCGGCCCGGCGGTCTAGCGGCTGCCTCGGCCCGCTGGCCGTGGTCATCGTCGCGGGTAGCAGCAGCTCGAACACCGAGCCCTTGCCCATCGTGCTGCGGACCTGAACGGAGCCGTGGTGGGCTTCCGCGATCGCCTTCACTACCGCCAGGCCCAGGCCGAACCCGCCGATCTCCCGGCTGCGGCCGGCGTCGATCCGGGAGAACCGGCCGAAGATCCGGCCCAGGTCGGCGGCCTCGATGCCGGAGCCCGAGTCCGACACGGCCAGGATGACCTTGTCGCCATCGGACCGGGCGCTCAGCTCGATCCGGCCGTCCGCGGCGGTGTGATCGACCGCGTTCTCGATCAGCGCGTCCAGCGCCAGCGTGAGCCGGTCCGCGTCCGCAAGCACGCTCACCTCCGCCAGCGTGCCGAGCGACCACCGCCGGGATGTCTGGCTCCACCGGTGCAGCGTCTCCACCATGAGCTCGGCGACGTCCACCGGAGCCGACCGCAGGAAGTCCGGGCCGTCCGTCGCCGCGAGCAGCAGCAGCCGGTTGGCCAGCCGGCGCATCCGCAGCAGCTCATCCACGGCCACCCTGGCGTCCTCGGCGATCGCCTGATCGGTGGCGGCGTGCTCGATCAGCTCGGCGTGGCCGAGCGCGATGGTGATCGGCGTGCCAAGCTCGTGCGAGACGTCCTGCAGGAACTGGCGCTGCTGATCAAGCAGCAGCAGGTTGTGCTGGGAAACCCGCTTCATTTCCGCCATGGCCGCCTGCCGCCTGCGCGCGTGCCAGACCATCACCACGAACATCATGGCGAGCAGCGGTACTTCGACGAGGTACTCCGCGTCCTGCTGTCCCCGGAGAACCTGCCAGCCGATCAGGCCGCCGGTGGACAGCGCCACCACCGCGACCATGAGGATCGTGGACCCCAGCCGCCACAGCCGGAAGCCATAGATCGCGGTCAGGCTGACCCAGATGATCAGGAACGGGACGGTCTGCCATGCTGGGAGCAGGCGCATGGCGATGAGGTTCAGCCCGATGAAGACCACCCAGGCGATGTCCGCCCAGTAGGTACGGGCCAGCGGCAGGATCCGGTCAAACCGCATGCTGGCACCTCCCGGCGCACGCCGCGCCGGCCCCCGCAGCCACGGGCCCGGCAGACCGCCCTCGCATACCCACCCCTGTTTTAAGCGCCTAGCGGATCATACGGCGCTGAGGGTGATTTCGGGTAGTGAGGGCGGGTCTGCGCGCTAACCTGGCTGGCTGCCCGGTGCGCGCCGGGCCGCCAGGTCAGGCTTCGAGCGCGGCGTCCAGGGTGATGTCGACGCCGGCCAGCGCCTTGCTCACCGGACAGCCTTCCTTGGCCCGCTGGGCGGCGGCCGCGAAGCCGGCCGCGTCCAGGCCGTCGACCTCGCCGCGGACGGTGAGGTTGATGCCGGTCAGCCGGAACCCGCCGGCCGGGTCCGGGCCGAGCGACACGTCGGCCTGCACCTCAAGGGCCTGCGGCGTGCCCCCGGCCCCGCCGATCTCGGCGGAGAGCGCCATCGCGTAACAGGCCGAGTGCGCGGCCGCGATCAGCTCCTCGGGGCTGGTGGTGCCGCCTGCGTCCTCGGCGGCGCGCTTGGGGAAGGACACCTCGTAGGTGCCGACCTTGGAGCTGCTCAGCTCGACCTGGCCGGAGCCTTCTTGCAGCGTGCCATTCCATGCGGTGCGGGCGGTGCGGGTGGGCATGGGGACTCCTCGTGGGCGGGGACCGATCGGGATCAACGCGGCGAACTAACAATCCGCACCACCAAAGTAGTCCGCGGCGACCGGCCCTTGCCTCCTGGCCTGACCCCGGCCCTGGCTGGCCGCCTGGCGCTATTCGCTTGACCTAAAGACGGCTTGAAGGTACACGCTGGTGATGATGAACGAGCAGGAACTGGCCGCGTACCTGGACCGCATCGACACCGAACGACCGGCCAAGGCGGATACCGCGGCGCTGCGTACGCTGCACCGGGCACATCTGCTGGCGGTCCCGTTCGAGAACCTGAGCATTCACCTGCGCGAACCCATCTCGCTGGCGGATGGCGAGCTGATCGACAAGATCGTGACAAGGCGGCGGGGCGGCTTCTGCTACGAGCTCAACGGGGCGTTCGCCCTGCTGCTCGGCGCGCTGGGCTTCGACGTCGGCCTGCTCTCGGCGCGGGTGTTCGGCGACGACCGGCTCGGCCCTCCGTTCGACCACCTGACGCTGCTTGTGCATACGGCCGATCGGGACGGCCGCTGGCTTGCCGACGTGGGATTCGGCAGTCACAGCGAGTTCCCGCTGCGTTTTGACGAGCGCGGGCAGCAGGTCGATCCGGCCGGCAGCTTCCAGCTGGCCGAGGCTGGCGCCGGGGCCGGCTACGGGGCAGATTTCGGGGCCGGGCCGCAGGCTGGGGACATCGACGTGATCAGGGACGGGCAGCCGCAGTACCGGCTTGAGCGCCGCGAGCGGTCGCTGGCCGACTTCGGGCCGACCTGCTGGTGGCAGCAGACCTCCCCGGAATCCCATTTCACCCGCACCACGATCTGCTCGCGGCTGACCGCGGGCGGCAGGATCTCGATCAGCGGTCGCACGCTGATCCGCACCGCGGACGGGAAGCGGACCGAAGAGGAACTCCCGGCCGACGCCGCGCTCCTGGCTGCCTACCGTGATCACTTCGGGATCATCCTCGACCAGATCCCCGCCGTGGCGGCAGCCGCCGGCTAGGTCAAGCCGCCGACGAGGGTGGTTAATGGGTTCAGTGTGATTAACGTGGCGGGAGATACCGATTGGCCTTCCGGTAATTATGCGGGACCTTAGCCGTTACCGCTAATTGCCGATACTGTCGGAGCAAAGGTTTGCAGCGGCCTTTTAACTGGGGTTCGGAAGGGTCGCTGTTGCCCACGGGAGGGGCGGGGCGCAGTGAAGGCACTGGGGCTAGTTTTATTCATCTTAGGGGTATTCGTCACGTTCGCGATCGCGAGCACCTATCACGCGTGGCAGCCCTTCGGGATCATCGTCATCATCGCTGGCTTGGTCGCGTTCGCCGCGGGTTGCGTGCCCACCGACTGAGTCCGCACAGGCAATGCGGCAGGCGCTCGGTATCGCCATGCCCTGACCCGCCAGCGCTCGTCTTATCCCTGGCCAGAGCGCGGCTGACGTGAGCGACGGCCAGCATCCAGGGCTGCGGCGACCGCCTCGGGCACCAGGTATCGGCAGCGAAGACGCCCGAAGTTGGCTTATCGTTCCGAGGTGATCTACGAAACTGCCAGGCCCGAGGTGGCCACCCTGATGCCCCAGCCCGACCACTCCGCCGTGGCCGTGCCGCCGCCAGGCACTGACCATGGCACCTGGGCGGGGGCGCCAAGCGCCATCCGCAGCAACGGGGACATCTACCTCGCCTACCGGCTGCGCCGGCCGGGGCACGGCCGGGGGTACGCGGTGGCGGTAGCGCGCTCGGCCGATGGCGTGCGCTTCGAGACGCTGCTGACCATCGGCAAGGCGGAGATGGACACTGACTCGCTGGAGCGCCCGGCCCTGGTGCAGATCCAGGACGGCACCTGGCGGCTGTACCTGAGCTGCGCGACGGCCGGCACCAAGCACTGGCGCGTGGAGGTGCTCGAGGCGGACAGCCCGGATGCCTTCGAGGCACGACAGCGCCGGGTGGTGCTGCCCGGGGATGCCCGGACGGCGGTGAAGGACCCAGTGATCGTCCGTAACGACGGCGGCTGGCACCTGTGGGCGTCCATCCACCCGCTGACCGACCCGGACCAGACGGACCGGATGGCGACCGAGTACGCGAGCAGCACTGACGGCCTGGACTGGACGTGGCATGGCACCGCGCTGAGCCCGCGGCCCGGCGATTGGGACGCGCGCGGCGTCCGGGTCAGCGCCGTCCGGCTCGACGACGGCAAGATCGTCGCCTACTACGACGGCCGGGCCACCGCGGCGGAGAACTGGGAGGAGCGCACCGGCCTGGCTACCGGCATCGAGCCCGCGGCGCTGACCGCGGATAGGTCAGCGGGCGTGGCCGAGTCGCCGCATGGCGGCGGCCTGCGCTACTTGAGCATCGTCGATCTCGGCGACGGGCACGAGCGCTGGTATTACGAACTGACCCGGGCGGACGGCGCGCACGAGCTGCGCACCGAGCTGCGCTGACCGGCCCGGCCGCAGACTGCTCTGGCCTGGACTGTTGGGGCCGCGGACTGCTGGGCCGCGGACTGCTCTGGCCTGGACTGCTCGGGCCGGAAGCTCAGAACGCCCGCGGCTTGCCGTTGCGGGCCTGACGCTGCCCGGACGGCCGGGCGCCGACAAGCCCGCCGGAGTCGCCGCGCGGCTGCAGCCAGTCGCCGAAGCTCTCACCGGTGACGTCCTCAAGCAGCCGTATGTCGGCCTCGAACCGCGGTATCAGCGCCTGCCGCTCCGCCCAGGTGAGCGGCCGTCGCGGCGGGGCGTCCTGCTGCAGCCTGCGTTCCAGCAGGCTGGTCACGGCCGCCTCGGTCCGGGCGGGCAGCACGGCGCTGGCCGTAGCGGCGATGCGCAGCACCTGGGACAGCGTACGGTGCCGCCGGGTCAGCGGCGGATGGGCCGTGACGTTCTCCCGCGGCACCTCGTCGAGCACGCCCGTCGGTACCCACAGGAACGCGCAGATCCGGTCCAGCACGCCGGCCGGGTCCTCGATCAGCGTGCGGTAGCGGAAGACCATGACCTGGTCGCTGGGGAACACGGTGTACAGGTACTCCAGCTGCTCGCCGTAGCGGCCCAGTGCCGTATAGCGCCAGAAGTCCGCCCAGCCGGCCGCGGCCCGGCGGTCCTCCTCCGCGCAGGCTCGCACCACGTCGCCGATGGGCTCGAGGCCGGCTGACCACAGGTGGGTCCAGTTCGAGTGCGCCCGCTCCACCGGATCCCGCAAGATCACGATCAGCTTCGCGTCCGGGATCAGCGCCCGGATGCGCTGCTGCGCGGCCCGGTCATACAGGTAGAACGGCGTGGACTCACCGCGCAGGACGCCCGCCGGGGCCGGGTCGAACAGCGCCTCGTAGTCCTCCCGCCGCCAGACGTGCTCCCGGTAGGTCTGCACGTCTCCCGGGCCGCCCCGGGCCGGCGGCGGGCCGTCGGTCAAGAAGAACTTCGGTTCCTTGACCGCCGACATGTACAGCGCCGGATGCCGGGCCAGCGCCGCGTGCAGCGCAGTGGTGCCCGCCTTGGGCGCGCCCGCAATGAAGAAGTCCGGCAGGGCCATCGAATCTCCTCGGTGGCGAGAGTGCACGGGCTAGAATAATCACTACTATAGCGACAGTATTACTAGAATATCGTGTTCAGCTCAACGCATCCGCGCATCTACCCCGTCGCCTTTGGTGATGAACCGGTCAGTGGCGAAGGTCACAGTCGGCCGCCGCCGGAGCACCCGGGCGGGGCCACGCCGCTCAGTAGGCTACCGGCGCCGGGTGAGCCGGGCCGCGTCGAGCGGCGGAGCGGGCAGCGGATCGCGGACTGTGCTCATCGGGGTAGTCTCCCTCCGGTCACCCCAGCGCGCGCTGAGTCGGCCCCAGAAGTCAGACGATAGCCGGGAGGTTCTCATGTCGACGGCCCACGAGTTGCTTGATGACCTGACCGGCGCCGGCCGGAAGCTGCGCGAGAAGATCCCCGATGTCTACTCCGGCTACCTCAGGATGTCGGCCGCGGCGATGGGCGACGGCGGCGAGCTGCCCGCCCGGATGAAGGAGCTGATCGCGCTGGCCATCGGAGTCACCAGGGAATGCGACGGCTGCATCGCGGCGCATGCCCGCGGTGCCGCGCGGCAGGGGGCGAACGAGCAGGAGGTCGCCGAGGCGCTGGGCGTCGCGATCCTGATGAACGGCGGGCCGGGCACCGTCTGGGCCCCCCGGGCCTACGCCGCCTTCCAGGAGTTCGCCGCCGAAGAGTAGAACGCCCGCACAACGCCAGTGCCCGCCCGCCCCGCGACGGTCGGCTGGCTGGCCGGTGGATGTGCGCATCGCTGGGCGTATGGCACTAGCGATGTGCACACATTCATCGGTGGCTGGTGGCTGGCGGCTGGTGGCTGGTGGCGGCTAGCCGACCAGGGTCTTGACCGCGGCGGTCAGGCCGGCCAGCGCTGCCTTGGCGTCGGCGAAGTACATGCTGGTCTTCGGGTTCGAGTACAGCTCGTTGTCGATGCCTGCGTAGCCGTGGCCCATCGATCGCTTGATCACGATGATGCTCTTGGCCTGGTCCACGTCCAGGATCGGCATTCCCGAGATGGCCGTGCCCGGCCGCCGGGCGGCCGGGTTGGTGACGTCGTTGGCGCCGATCACCAGCGCGACGTCGGTCCTGCTGAACTCGGGATTGATCTCTTCCATCTCCTTGAGCTGCGGGTACGGCACGTCCGCCTCGGCAAGCAGCACGTTCATGTGGCCGGGCATCCGGCCCGCCACCGGGTGGATGGCATAGCTGACATCCACCCCGCGCGACTCCAGCAGGTCCGCGAGTTCGGCGACCGCATGCTGCGCCTGCGCGGCGGCCAGCCCGTAGCCGGGCACGATGATCACCTTGGCCGCGTAGGCGAGCTGGATGGCCGCGTCGTCGGCCTCGATGGCGCGCACCCCGGCACTGGCGCCAGGCAGCACGGCGACGGCCGAGTCGCCGGTGCCGAATCCGCCGACGATGATGTTGGGGATCGAGCGGTTCATGGCGTCGGCCATCAGCTTGGTCAGGATCCCGCCGGAAGCACCGACCAGCGCGCCCGCGATGATCAGCGCCCAGTTGCCGATCACGAAGCCGGCCATCGCGACAGCCGTCCCGGTGAACGCGTTCAGCAGCGAGATCACCACCGGCATGTCAGCGCCGCCGATCGGCATCACCATCGCCACACCGAAGACGAGCGCCGCGAGGACCACGATCCACAGCGCGGCCAGGCTCGGCGTGGCGATCATGTAACCGCCGGCCGCCAGCGCAAGCGCCCCGAGCAGCACGTTGCCGATCCGGGCGCCGGGGAAGACCACCGGCGCTGACGTGATGACTCCCTGCAGCTTCCCGGCCGCGATGATCGACCCGGAGAACGTCACCGAGCCGATGATCACGTCGAGCAGCGTAGTAATCGTGGTCGACTCGGCCACCCCATGGACCGCTCCGGCCAGGTGAATGTAGTCGTGGATCGCCACCAGGGCCGCTGCGCCGCCGCCGACTGCGTTGAACATGCTCACCAGCTGCGGCATCGCGGTCATCTGGACCGTGCGCGCAGCGTAGAGGCCCGCGCTCGCGCCGAGCAGCGCCCCGACGATCATCACGACCCAGCCGGTGGCGCTGATCACGCCCGCGTGCACGATCAGCGCGAACGTCGTGGCGATGGCGACCACCATGCCCGCCGTGGAGAACTGGTTACCGCGGCGGGCTGTGGCCGGATTGTTCATCAGGTGCAGGCCGAGTATGAAGCAGGACGCGGCCAGCACGTAGCAGAGCTGGCTGACCCAATTGAAGGCACTCATGACGCCTGCCTGTCCTGGCCTGCTGGGACTGCCTGGCCTGCTGGGGCTGCCTGGCCCGCCTGGACGGCCTGGGCTGCTGGGGCTGCCTGGACGGCCGGGGCCGTCGGCCGCTTACGGAACATCTTCAGCATCCGGCCAGTGACCACGTACCCGCCGACAACGTTGGCGGCCGCGAACGCGGCGGCGACGAACGCGATCACGTAGCCGATCCAGCTGTTGGTGGCCGCCGCGATCAGCATGGCACCGACCAGAATGATGCCGTGGATCGAGTTCGCCGCCGACATAAGCGGCGTGTGCAGGGTGGCCGGGACCTTGCTGATCACCTCGAAGCCCACCCACAGGCTGAGCACGAAGATGACCAGGTCAGTCAGCAGTGCCGTCGACACGGGGCGCACCTCCAGCGGGATCGGCCCGGACGGGCTCGTCAGCTCCGGCCGCGGCAAGAGCAGGATGAATAACGGATCCGTCCCGGCTGATGACTACGCCTGCCTGCAGTTCGTCGGAGAGATCAATAACCAGCTTCCCGTCTTTCACCAGGTACAGCAGCAAGGCACTGATGTTGCGCGCGTACATGGCCGACGCGGCGGCCGGCATTGTCGACGGCAGGCTGCCGGCGCCGACCACCGTGATGCCGTTTTCCGTGGTCACGGTCTCGCCGGGGACCGAGCCCTCGACGTTGCCGCCGAGGTCGCTCGCGCCCATGTCCACCACGACGGAACCGGCCGTCATCGACTTGAGTGCGTCGGCGGTGACGAGCACCGGCGGCCGGCGCCCGGGCACCTGCGCCGTAGTGATCACCACGTCATGCCGGGCGATGTGCCCGGTCAGCTGGTCCTGCTGTGCCTGCCGTTCGTCCTCGGTGAGCGCGCGAGCGTACCCGCCGTCGCCGGCCGCCGGGCCCACGGCCGTCAGCTCCAGGAACGTCGCGCCGAG
>WNGH01003136.1_pt1 | contig 15795 bp, 15 predicted proteins | sample 5400631 | NCBI WGS metagenome assembly WNGH01 (sample SAMN13153373, study PRJNA577476) | soil metagenome | isolation source: 115 cm soil or saprolite under Garry oak tree replicate 1 | place: USA:California | collected 2016-06-15
GCAGCTGTTTCCCCGTCACGGCCGGGAGCTCCCGAGAACTCTTTATTCAGGCCGACGCCTTGGCGGCAGAGGCCCGCCAAGCACTGGATCCCTACTCGACGTATCGACTCCCTGACCGCTTAGACGGGGGGCCCTAACAAGGTCACGTGCCGCCGAACATAGAGACGGAAGCGAGGAGTGGGAATCAGGTCGCGGCGGCGTAATCCTCAAGGGAGGCGGCGGCGCTGCTTGCCGTGCCGTCACCAAAGTAGTCGATATACGGTCTTCTCAGCGACACCGAGCTCCGAGGCGATCTGCTTGTTGAGCATTCCCGTCACAACGAGAGCAAAGACCTAGCTCTCACGTAGGGTGAGCAGCTTCGACGAGCACGCGGTGCTGAGCGCCCTCCGTCGCGCCGGCGTGCGCGACTGCCCATCTCGAAAAGCTATTGACGACTGAGCAGCTAGACGACATCGCTGAACGCCTCTTAACCTTCGCGGATCAGGTACGCGGAGCCGTCCAGAGCGGCTCCTGAGAGACAGGCCTGCCCACTACGATTGCGGTTAAGAGTCGCGGCACATGACGGGCCAGACGCTGCACGTCAACGGCGGCCTGCTCATGCGGTGAGCCGGCCCGAGCCTACTTGGGCGGATCAGTCTTTTCTGAGGGCGGACCCGCCGACCCGCTGGTGGACGACGTCGAGGTGGCCGCTCGCCGTTCCAGCGGCTTCTGGTGCTCGGCAATCACTTGATTCCAGCGCTCTCGCCGCTCGTCGGAATTGGCTTTGAGCTGGTCAGCGCGATGGAACAGCGCAAATGCGCGCTGCCGGAACGACACGTAGGAGAGCAGGGCTTTCATGGTGGTCGGCCTCAATGGGTCAGCGGTGGAAGGCGAAAGCGCGATGGCACGATCCTCCGGCTCACGCAGTCTTGGCTCCTCAATCTAGCCGCGAGCGGCCGGCGCGCCTGTTCGACCTTGGTCCAATAGCCAACGGCCGGCGGATCGGATGAAGCTGTGGAGCAAGGCGACATGCACCTTCAGCAGCGATGTGGCGAGCGGGGGGCTGCGCAGGGACCAAAGGAGAGTCATATGAAGTGGTTCAAGGCGGGCGCGTGGGGTTTTGTCGTTGGCAGTATCGTCACGATGATCGTCGGCTTCAGCTGGGGCGGCTGGACGACGGGCGGCACCGCGAGCCGCACCGCGATCGAGCGGGCCAATGCGGCGGTGACCGCAGCACTGGTCCCCGTCTGCATCGAGAAGTCGAAGGCTGATCCCGCCAGGGCAAAGAAGCTTGGGGCGTTGAGGGCGCTGACGTCGTCCTATGAGCAGAGCGAGGCCGTGCTCAAAGGCGGCTGGGCCACCGTCGGCACGGCCGAGGCCAATCGCGATGTCGCGGAAGCCTGTGCCTCCAAACTGGTCGAGGTGGCGGCGAAGTAGGCCACCGTCAGTCCGCCGTCAGGCTCCGCCCTCCTGCGCCTCCTCCTGGATGCGGCGCAGGTGGTTGCTTTCCTTGAAGCTCTCCCCGTTAGAGCTTGGTCGTGGGGGGCTGGATCTTCCGGGCTCTGAACGGCTCCGCGGGTGGGGGCTCTTCGTCGCCTTCGGCGCGGCGCTCATCGTGCTCATGGCCCAGCGGAAGGTCTGGGCGCACACCTGGGAACGTGAACGTCACATCCCGGGTGGCCAGGTCGAACCTCGGACCTGGTCACGGTGCACGGCCCGGGCGAAGTCCACCGCAAGAGGAGGAGCGTATGAAGATTCGTCCGTTGCACGATCGGCTTCTGGTGGAGCGGCTCGAGGAGAAAGAGGTCAAGAAGGGCGGGATCATCATCCCGGACACGGCCAAGGAGAAGCCGCAGGAGGCCAAGGTGATCGCCGTCGGCAACGGCAAGGTCACCGACGAGGGCAAGAAGATCCCGCTCGACGTGAAGGCCGGGGACAAGATTCTGTTCGGGAAGTACTCCGGCTCCGAGGTCAAGCTCGATGACAAGGAGTACCTGATCATGCGCGAGGAAGACGTCCTCGCCATTCTCGAGTAAGAAGGGACGTGAGCGATGCCAAAGCAGCTCAAGTTCGCCGAGGACGCCCGGGCGGCGCTGCTCCGGGGCGTCAACATCATGGCGGAGGCCGTGAAGGCCACGCTGGGGCCGAAGGGCCGCAACGTCGTCATCGATAAGAAGTTCGGCAGCCCGACGATCACCAAGGACGGCGTCACCGTCGCCAAGGAGATCGAGCTCAAGGATCCCTACGAGAATATGGGCGCCCAGATGCTGAAGGAGGTCGCCTCCAAGACCTCCGACGTCGCGGGCGACGGCACGACCACCGCGACCGTGCTCGCACAGGCGATCTATCGGGAAGGGCTCAGGAACGTCACGGCGGGCGCCAACCCGATGGGGCTCAAGCGCGGCATCGAGGCCGCCGTGGGTGCCGTGACCGAGGAGCTGAAGAAGATCTCGAAGTCGACGAAGGACAAGAAGGAGATCGCCCAGGTCGCGACGATCGCCTCGAACAACGACAGGACGATCGGCGACTTGATCGCCGAGGCGATGGAGAAGGTCGGCAAGGACGGCGTCATCACGGTCGAGGAGTCGAAGTCGGCTGACACGGTTCTGGATTTGGTCGAGGGCATGCGGTTCGACCGCGGCTACCTCTCGCCGTACTTCGTGACGGACGCCGACCGCATGGAGGTCGTGTTCGAGGACGCGTTCGTCCTCATCTACGAGAAGAAGATCAGCGTGATGAAGGACATGCTCCCCCTGCTGGAGCAGGTCGCCCGGGTGGGCAAGCCCTTCCTCATCATTGCCGAGGACATCGAGGGTGAGGCGCTGGCGACCCTGGTCGTGAACAAGCTCCGCGGGACGCTGAACTGCGCCGCGGTGAAGGCGCCGGGCTTCGGCGACCGCCGGAAGGCCATGCTCGAGGACATCGCGGCCCTGACCGGCGGCACGGCGATCACCGAGGATCTCGGGATCAAGCTCGAGAACATCAAGCTCGAGGACCTCGGGAAGGCCAAGAAGGTGGTCGTGGACAAGGACAACACCACGATCGTCGAGGGCGCGGGCAAGTCCAGCGCGATCGAGGGGCGCATCAAGCAGATCCGCGTCCAGATCGAGGAGACGACCAGCGACTACGACCGCGAGAAGCTGCAGGAGCGGCTGGCCAAGCTGGCCGGCGGCGTGGCGGTGATCAAGGTCGGCGCCGCGACCGAGACCGCGATGAAGGAGAAGAAGGCCCGCGTGGAGGACGCGCTCAACGCGACCCGCGCCGCGGTCGAAGAAGGCATCGTGCCGGGCGGCGGCGTGGCCCTGCTCCGTACGGCGAAGTCCATCGATAAGCTGAAGCTCGAGGGCGACGAGAAGGTAGGCGCGATGATCGTCAGGCGGGCGCTCGAGGAGCCCATCCGCCAGATCGTCGAGAACGCCGGCGCCGAGGGGAGCGTCATCGTCGAGAAGGTAAAGCACGAGACGGTGGCCACCCGGGGGTTCGACGCCGACAGCATGGAGTTCGTGGACATGCTCCAGGCGGGGATCATCGACCCGACCAAAGTCGAGCGCGTGGCGCTCGAGAACGCGGCATCGATCGCCTCCCTGCTGCTCACCACCGAAGCGCTCGTCACGGATATCCCGGAGGACAAGTCGGCAGCCGCGCCTGCGATGCCGCACGGTGACATGTATTAGCGAGGAGGGCGGTAACCCTCTTGTGGAAGCTTTCGTTGCGGCCCGGCTCGACTCGCGACCCGGGCTGCTTCACCGTCCGGCGCCGCCATGGCGGCAGAGTTCCGCCATCGAGATCTTGGCCGTGACATCTTTCCAAGTGAAACGGCCCGTCACCTTGCGGGCGAGCCCTTTCAAGTTGCGGCAAAGGGGGGTGACCACAGATGTCCTTGATGTGTTCAAACGCAGTATGTAAGACAAAGGCGGGGATGTGTACGCATGAGAAGGTGACGGCGGGTTTGGTCGTGCTGCTCGCCGTTGGCTTTGCCGTGGCGAAAAGCTTTAGCCTCTTCTAGGATCCGCCGGAGCCGCGTGAGACGCGAGATCGGAAGCGCCATCGGGACCCACTGACGGTGGTTGCTGTCGTGCACGGCTGGCCCTTGAGAATCGGCTGATCGCACTTTGCACAGGTCCAATGCTGACTCATGTTTTACCTCTCCAAAATCAGCCTATACTCCGTCCTCCGAGAGGACGGGGTGTAGGGTGTCGAGGAGACTCGGAGGGTGGAAATGGACAGAGGGGCGGCGATGCTGGCGGTCGTTCTGGATGTATACGAAGGCGGTAAAGACTTGATCCCGGGCTGGAACCTGAAGGAGCATGCGGAAAACGCATTTGCGACGGGTGGCGTCGAAGAGCTCAGGCGGTACTACGAGGCGTGCCTGACTGGTTCGGGCCACCGAGTGAAGACAACCCTCGAAGGTGACAGACGAAAGACTTTGGAATCGGAGCGCGAGCGCTTCATGTCGATGTACCTGGGTGCTGCCCGGTGAGTAGGAGAGGAACCCGTCGTCCTGGGCGAGGGAGTTCCGCTCTCGTTGCGTAGGCGGCTATCGAGAGAACAGTACACGGAGGGAGTAAGACGAGGAGCGCATCGATCCCGGCAGGGGCGTCTCTGGGGTGGCGTAATCATGGGTGGTACGCCCCGGAGCACTCACGGTCAGGAGGCCAGGAATCCCGAGAAAGCCCCCGTGTCACCTTTTCCGCACCGGCGGAACGGCAGTTTTTGAGAGCGTGCCGCTCGCTCAGCAGCATGAGTCCATATCGGAAATCCCCGCGGCAACCCAGATGAAGCGCCGGATCTTCGGCCTTGAGAACGAGTACGGTCTCACCTGCACCCTGAACGACGAGCGTCGCATGTCGCCCGACAACGTCGCGCGGTACCTCTTCGAGAAAGTCATCCCTGGTGCCCACCACGCGAACGTCTTCCTCGAGAACGGCACGCGCCTCTACCTCGACACCGGGTTCCACCCCGAGTACGCGACGCCCGAGTGCGATGACGTCGCTGAACTCGTCATCCACGACAAGGCAGGGGAGCGGATCGTCGACGACCTCCGGCACCAGGCCGAGAAGCGCCTGCAGGAAGACGGCATTGAGGGGAATATCCTGCTGTTCAAGAACAACACGGACGAGAATTACCTCGTCAGCCGCGACGTGTCATTTCAGCGCCTGGCCGACCCACGTCCTCGCCTTCTGTGGCTCCATCCCTCTCCCCTTTCGTACTTCCGACTCACCGCATCCGGCTACGCGCGGGCGAGCACCCGCGACACTCTGTTACACTGCGGCCGATGTCCGACGACGCCCCCAAGAGCGCGTTCGAGCTGGCAATGCAGCGCCTTCAGCAGAAGGACAAGGAGGCCAACGTCGGTGATCGCCCGCTCACCGACGCCCAGAAGGGCGCCATCGCCGAGGCCCGCCAAGTCTACAGGGCGAAGAGCGCCGAGCGGGAGATTCTCCACCAAGCCGCGCTCCGCAAGGCCGCGACCCGTGAGGAGGTCGAGTTGCTGAACGAGAATCTGCGGCGCGATGTGGAGAGGCTGGTGAGCGACCGCGACCGCAAGATCGCCGAGATCAGGGGCGAGGCGTCTCCGTAGGACTCGAAGGAGTTCGCTCCTGAAGAAGCATTGGAGGCCCGCCGCTCCTGCCTGCAACAGGATTGCCCCATCGGTGTCCAGTTCAATCGGGGAGCAGAACATTTTCGACATGTGGCGGTCACCCGCTCGAGGCCGCGGGCACGGCGCAGGGTCCGGCGCCCTGGGCGGCAGTGCAGCGGGCGGCGCGGGAGAAGCCATCGGAGTCAGGGTAGACGGATGGACGGAGACCGCACCCGAGGCCCCCATGACGATTCCGCCTCGGCTCAGGCGAGGATCATCGTGCGTGCCGCTTGGCGACCGGGCCATCCCAGCGTCGGGCGTCCATCCGCCTACCTCGACGGTAGCATCGCTGTCTCCAGCCCAACGACAAATACCGTGTGCGCCTTCAGCCTCCCGAGATCGTAGCCCTCGGGACGGCCTATTTGTAGTAGCCGACGCCGCAGCCTAGATCGCCGACCTTGGTGACGAAGCTGATCTTCTCGACGGGCGTGGTGTCCGCGCCGGGGCGCGGAAACATGTAGCTGACCTCCGTGAGCATGTCCTTCTGCGCCGCTCGGTAGAATTCTTCGCCGAACGGCTTTCCGGTCTTGTCCTTGAGGGCTCGTACATCCGTACCGATGAGGTTCTTAAAGCCGCCCTCGCCGTTGTTGAACATCGCAAGCGCCTTCGTCTGGTCCGCCTTCACCGCGGCGACCGCCTTGTCGAGCATGGCCTTGGCCTCAACCGCGGTGCCGAGCTGGCCTTGCTGTTGCGCTAGCAAGACCTCCGGAGCCACAAACGTACTGACTGCGACGCTCTAACAAGACACGCGTCGTCACGATTTGCCCGCGCGTCGGTTGAGCAGCCGCCGAATGGTCGCCTCCAGATCCTTGGGCAGGCACGGCTTCGTCAGGAAGACGGCAGCGCCCGCCTCCAGCGCGCCTCGTTGAGCCGCTTGGTGGGGGAAGGCGGTGAAGAAGATCACCGGGATGTGTCGCGTCAGCGCGTGTTCCTTGATGCGCTTCGTAGCAGCGATGCCGTCTACACTTGGCATCGAGAAGTCAAGAACGATCACGTCAGGCCGCGACTCCAACGCTGTCTGAACGGCCGCTTCGCCATCCGTGACGGTCAGAACCGCGAATCCGCACTGCGTGAGGTACATGTCGTAGAGTTCTCGAGTGTCGAAGGTGTCGTCGGCAATCAGGACGAGTCCAGCACCGCGAGAGCGAGCGGCGGTAGTGTCTGCCTCCTGCGGCTCACTGGGAACGTGATCCGCTGCAGCGTCGCCGTCTCTTCCGGCTTGAATCGAACGACGGCGCGTGAGGCGGTAGCGGCTCAGCGCGATCCTGTCCACGGTCGTGGCGAGCCTGTGCCGGGACTCCACAAGGCCATGTTCATTTTACAAAGCCTTGGACGCCGCGTTCGCCTCGTCACTTGACCCGTCATGCCCCGTTTCCGCTGAGGCGGGGGTGGAACGGCCGCTATACGGACCGTTCGCGCCAACCTCGTAGTTCTACCTACATTTTTCGCGTAGGCGGCACTCGCCGGTCAAGGAGAATCGCCGTGAGGTTGTGAAATTCTTTCCCCGCACAGGTAAGTACCCCCTCACCATCCGAATCGACGGCCGCTCGTTGTTGCACAACGGTGTGACGGAATCCTGGCGGCATCGCGTAGCGCGTACGGAGCCCCGCGACAGCGCCGGAAGCGACAGCCTCGCCTCAAGCTGCGCCGCGGCGGCGAGCGGCGCGGCGAGGAGCGTGACCGACCCAGCCACGAACCCGCGGCGAGAGATCATGTGGCCTGAGACTATCGCGCCGTTTAGGGCCAGCCCGCAAGCGGGCGAAGGCCCAGGGCGCCGGAACCCTCGGGATTCATTGTGGCTCCCGGGTTAGGCCTTGACACTCGGAACTACGGCAGCGTTGCATGGTCGTCATGGCCAATGTGATCAGTCCGTACACGCAAGGGCGCCAACCCTGCCCCGCCTTCCAAGAAGACCGCATGAACAAGGCGAGGACGTGCCCGAAGTGCGCCACGACAGTTCAGTGGTGTCGCCACTGTGCCCACAATCACCACTCGGGCGGGTGGGAGACTTGCCCCGAGCGCGCGGCGCGTAGACCTGACGGTCCGCACATCGGCAAGCCTTGACCGCCGCGCGACATTAACTCTCGGTGGTCAGTCCCCTGGGGTGCCGGCGGCAAAGTAAGGCATGCCGGACACAGTTTGTCGCGCTCGGTCTCTTCCTCGTTCGGGGGCGTGACGATCGCGAAGGCGCGACCACAGAGCCAGATGCGGCGATGGGCGAGAGGGGCACTACCGCACCGCTGATCCGCGCGGAAGGCGCACCGTCGTGACGTGATCGCTTCTGGTCAACTCTGTGCGGGCCGCAGAACACGACCTGCTGGTGACGCTCGGGGTAACTCGGCGATGGCGTCGGCGTGCGAGAAGTACGTCGCTATCGACGCCACCACGACCCGAGCTTCGACCGTGATCAAGTCGATGCCGACGAGCGAGACGCGGACCCAGGCGTCGAAGACGATGCCTTTGTCCAGCACCCGGTCGAGAACGTCGATGAGGCTACTGTTGCTCGAAGCTCGTTCAATCACCGGCCCCGCAGCCCTTTCGGCGGCGTGGGCACCATGACCCTTGACGCCGGCCGACGAAGAAAGCGACCACGGGGCGAATGCCCCACCGGGGAGCCCTGACTCCGTTCGAGCCGGAACTCAATGACAAGCCGAGAGGCCCTCGCCGCGCGCTCGGCGCAGTTACGGGAGGGCGACAATCTGGCGGATCGCATGGTCAGCGCGGAGGCCACGGCGAGAGCGTAACGACCATCGTTGGAGGGGCGATATTGGACCTTGGTCCAGTAGGCGCGCTCGGCCTTCACGTCTCAGCGCAGACGCCGCGTTCCGCGGCGGCCTTGACGGTGGGCTTCCGGCACGTCACGACCAAGCATCTTCACGAAGTCGTGGCGTGCGGCCTGTCTCTCCGCCGGCGTGCCCGGGCGGATCCCGCACGACTTCGCCGGACGGCGGTGCGGAATCTCGAGCGCGCCGGTGTGCCGCGCTCCACGGCCATGGCGATGGTGGGCCACCGAACGGAGGCGATCTATCGGCGCTACGCGATCGTTGACGAGGTGATGCTCAGAGAAGGCGCGGCGAAGCTGGCGGCCTATGCGGTGACGGCTAGGGTTTAGTGGACTCTGCTGACGCCGAGGCCAGCTCCGATAGGGCCAAGTTCAGATAGCACTCGCTTGTGCCCCGCTTCGATCATTAGAAATACTGCGCCCACAGAGTCCCGCAAATCTTGCGATAAATGTCCGTGTTCGTGCAATTCCCACGCGTGCCTGAGCGACGCTTTGAGATCGCGCTCCAACGCCAGAAGCCCGAACAAGAGCCTGGACATCTCCCTGGGGTTTTTGAGTGTGTCTTTTGCGTCCATGCAATTCTCCGTCTGTGCCGAGGGCAAAGTCCTGGGCAAAGTGAAGGCCGCGACGGATGCCGCGGCCCTCTAACTCTGCGATTTAATGGCGGGCTCGACGGGACTTGAACCCGCGACCTCTGGATTGACAGTCCAGTGTGCTAACCAGGCTGCACCACGAGCCCGCACCCGAAATCAACGGGTTAGCGTCCGCGAGTGTACCACGGCTCAGGGTGTGCCCCTGGCCGTTCGCCGATGCACCTCCATCGGCCAGGAGCGCAACAAACGCGAGTAGCCCGAAGGATAGCGGTCCCCTGAGAGTCGCTATCGCTAACCTCCGCGCTGCTGCTCGAGTGCTCGATCAGAGCGAGAGCTGTCGGCTGTCGTCGTCGGGAGGCAGTTCGACGCGCGAGATGCGGAGCTTTCCCTCCTGCGCCAGCATCGAGAGCACGGAGGACACGGCCCCTTCGGATAGCCGGAGTTGGCGGGCAAGGTCGCGCGGGCTCATCGGGCCGAACCGCTCCAGGCACGAGCGAACGTCATTATCGATCTCGTTCCACCAGCCGTCCATCTACCCTCCTCCGATGTTCCGGATTGCATCACCTTAGTCGCCTGAGTGTGGACTCACAAGCCGTGAAAATTTTTTCCTACGGCCGTGTAGGACGCGGAAATTACGCGCTCGGCGAAGGACGGCGTGTTTCTTGCGTCTGGTCAACGGGCATGACGATCATTCCGCGCGATTCGGACATCATCGGAGCCGCTGCGCTCCTGGCGATCGTCCTCGTAACCGGACTCGTCCGCGTCCTCGGCCTGTAGTACCTCGTCACTCGCCGAACCGCGGTCCTGAGCTCGAGCGCTTCCTCGCCGAGGAGCGCGCCGTCACCTGCGCCACCCTCGGTCCGAACGGCCGCCCTCACCTGGAGCGCGTGCCGCAGGCCACCCTTCAGATCGAAGCGGGCGATACCTACGGGACGCTGCGTGGCGTCATGCTCGAGTGCTACGTCGAGATCCTGCGCGCTGCGGTTCCGCCCCACCCGGATCGTCAGCTGGGACCACCGCAAGCTGGCGGGCGTCGGCCACTTGATCATTCTTGCCGCGACGATTAGGTCTGACCTATGATGCGGCGTATGATGGCTCGGAAAAGCGTCCGGCGCCAGCTGCTCTTCATCGTCTCCCGCGAGCGAATGGACCTGTATGACGCCCTCCGCCAAGCCTTGTCCGAGGAGGCCGACTGCGAAGTGGTCCTGGAGCGCCGCTCGGGCGAGCGCCGCAGTCGGGGCGGTAGTGCGCCGGACGGCAGGGACCGCCGGGCCAATCACCGTCGCGAGCGCATCCCGCTCGACAGCGAGATCCGCGAGTGCGGCTGGGCCGTGGTGAAGGTCAACACCTGGCCCGAAGCGAAACCCCGCGCCGCGCGACGCAGCTCCTAGCCGAGCTCGATCAGCAGCAGCACACCCACCGCGATCGGTCACGCGGGTAACGGGACTCCCCCACCGAGCCGCAGATAGCCGAGGTGCTTGTCGCCCGCGTCACGGCCGGCACGTAGTCAGGCTGCGCGGTCATCGAGTTGACGCGCGCCGCGTCCGACCCCGCGCGGCTGGACGAGCCAACTCCTCAAACGCTGTTGCAGTGGGATTTCGTACCCGGAGTAGACAAGCAGCGCTGCGGTCTGGACGACCATGAACATCGCGATCACGACAGCCCCAAAGACGGGCCACGAGCGCACTTCCCATCCCAGGTAGAGGCAGAGGCCTCTCACGGCACGGAGAAGCGGGGTGTGAATCAAGTAGAGGGAAAAGGTGGCCCTGCCGAGCAGGTTGAGCCAGGGCCGACTCAGGTGAGCCACGAAAAACCCGCGGTCATGGGCCAAACCGAGGACGAGAAGAATCGAGCCGGGCACGTACAGCAGCCCTCCCCACAATGGCCAAGGCACGTACGGCCTGGACATGGCCCCAGCGATGAACAGCCCGATACCTGTCGCCTGCGCCAGGCCGGAAACGCCCGCGAGTTTTTGCCCCGACGACGTCAGAAAGACGCGGGCCAGGAAGACACCCAGGAGAAACTCCACAAACCTCGAGGGGGCGAACCGGGACACGAAATAGAAGCGGGCCTCGTCGGATTGCCCGTGCCAGAGGAACAATCCGAGGCCGCACGCATACGCCATGACCACAGCCACGAGCACCCAACGACGGCGGTTCCCCGACGCCAAGAACATAACCACCGGGCCAAGGAGATAAAAGAACCACTCGCAGCTGATGCTCCACGACGGGACGTTCAAATAACTGGAAAACGCCGGTGTCGAGGACGGCCAGAAGCATTGCAGCAGTAATAGATGGAGGGGCACAGCGCGCCAGTCGAGGCGCAGCTGCGGACTGAGGGTCGCGATGGGCAGCACCAGCAGCAGTGCCAAGAAGTGAACGGGATAGATTTTCGTCAGGCGATCCCAGATAAACCGCTTGTAGCTGGCTGCGGAGATGCCATCCCGGAACACGTCCGCGTAGTTGTAAGTCAGGATGAATCCGCTGAGGACGAAGAAGAAAGATACGCCGCCTTCGGCCGCATCGAGAAACAGACTGCGGCCGGCCAACGCGTACATCCCCGGGATGATCAAGATGACGTGATACCAATAGACGAAGAGTGCCGCGTAAAACCGGACTCCGGTCAGGCCCGACAGTTCCCCTTTGCGCACTCGCCCACTAGCCCGTCAGCCGCTGATTTCGCGTTCGTCCGGCGCGGCCTTGATCGCGCGCTGCTCTCGTGGCGTCAGCGTTCGACCGTCGCGCGCGCCGCCGCGGACGAGGACGACACCCGCCTCACTCACGTCCGGGCACCGCTCGATCCGCGGCGACTACATCAGCCATGCGACGGTCGTCCGGGCAACCAGGACCGTCCAGGTGAAAGTCGTAGAGCAACGGAGTCTCCTTGCTGGTTCGAATCGGCCCCTCGTTGGCGCTGCAAGCCGTATTCCGGACCGGAAGGCAAAATCGACCGGCAAAACTGTCGCGTTTCCTGTAAGGATGTGGCCAAAATCGGTGACAGCGCCGGTGTGGATAGGAAAAGGTTTCCCGTCTGGACTTCGTTCTCTGTACTTCGTTCTATGTAATATGTAATAAGTACGATGCGTCGTCGTCGCTCCATCGCGACCTACCTTCAGTACAGCGAACCGGACGAGGCGACCGACAAACTGCTACGGGATCTTCGGGACAGCCGGACCGATCTAGGAAAGCTGGCGGAGAGACCGCACGAGCCTACTGCCGACCGGATCCGCAACCGTCAGCATGACGACGGAGAGCGCCGCAAGCTCGGATCCGAGCGCCGATAGCCGTGACGGCGCGGGCGTCGTTCCCGAGGCCGGCTTGTTGAGGCGGGCCTTGACCGCGCTGGCGCGCTCGCGCGCCCAGTCGCGCAGCGTCGAATCCGAACTGCCCTTGGCGACGGCCTCGTAGTCCGCGAGCGCGGCGTCCCATGCCTGCAGCTCCTCGTGTGCCAGGCCCCGCCCCGCGAGCGCGCGGAAGCGCACGCCGGCCTCGACCTCGGCGACGGCGTCCACGGCCTCGAACGCCTTGATCGCGGGCTTCTGACGCTTCTGCTTGAGCTCGGACTCGCCGACCACCAGCCACGCCTCCGAGCGCACGACATCGTCGTCGCTCTTCGCGGCCTGCGTCGCGTAGGCGACGGCCGACTTCCAGCTCTTCCGCTTGAAGGCGGCGGACGCGCGCTCGAGCGCCATCCTGCGCGTCAGCGCGTCGTCGGGGAAGTCGGTGGTGAGCCGGTTCCACGCCGCCTCCAGGTCGCTCGGGCGGCCCAGGCGCGTCGCGATCTGCGCGGCGTTGTAGTACGCGTCGGCCGTCGGCGGAGTCTACTCCATCAGCCCCTTGTAGGCCTCGAGGAGCTGCGCGACCCTGCTCGCGTCGAACAACTCCCACTCGCGGCCTTGCACCGTCTCCACGGACACGCCGTCGAAGGTGCGAGAGCCCATCAGAGCTGAGTTCCACTGCAGCCGCGCAGCGTCCTGTAGCCGCGGTGCGTACTCAGCCCGTACCTGCCGCTGCGCCCACGTCCGACACTCTGACTCGATGAGCGTGCGGCTGGCGCGCTCGCGATCCAGCGTGCTGCCGTCGCGGGCCGCGGTCGACGAGCACCATGCGATGACGAGGACGGCGACGAGCCCGGCGTGTCGCATGGGCGCGATTCTGTGGCTGACGCCTCGCGTCCCGCACGGGGCAGGATCTGACACGCCGTGGTTGTCTTACCGGAGCATTTGAAAGATTTGGTGGGCGGAGCAGGGCTCGAACCTGCGACCCCGGCCTTGTAAGGGCCGTGCTCTCCCAACTGAGCTATCCGCCCGCGCCCGGATTGTCGCGGACTCGCGGGCGCTGGTCAACGATTGCTGTCGGCGAACACCGGCGCGCGTCTCGCTGCATTCCGCCACGCCCGCGGTCGCCAACACGCGCTCGGGCTCGTGAGGGCGACCGGCCGGACGTGGCGGCACGCCGGGTGAAGGATCGGACGGGCGTTACGGTAGCGAAACGGTGGCGCCGTCGCCGCTGGCGCTGATCGTGAACACGCCCGTGGCGGTGTCCGACGCGTACACGTACGCCGCCCAGCCCGACGGCGGGTTCGGGACAGAGGCCAGGAACGGACCGGCGACTTGGCCCTGGCCGTTGGTCACCTGGGTCGTCAGGGCCGTGAGGCCTGCGGCGCCGCTGGGGGGCACCACGCCCATGTGCGCACCGTAGATCGAGGCGGCCGAGGCGAGCGCGCGGGCGTCGGCCTGGGCCTTGGCGATGCGAGCGCGCTGCTGCACGTTGGCGTACAGCGGAATGGCGATCGAGGCGAGAATGCCGATGATCGCCACGACGATCAAGAGCTCGATGAGCGTGAAGCCGCGCTGACCGCCCAGCGTGAGGCGTTTCCGGAACATCCCCATGTCTGCCCCCTTCGAGATCGCTCGCGCACCTTCGCGCGATTTCCTGCCTGTCGGTGGAATCGAGTGCACAGTGGATGCCAGGCCGGATGCTTCTCCATCACTAAATTTTTCAGCTAGTTAACCGTCATTATCGGGGCGCAGAGCTTTTCGAGCAGTCGCCTACCTGGCGCTCGGCCTGACAACATGTCAGCCGAGCACGGGCCTCCGGCCTCCCTGAAAAAAGCACGGAGGAGGACGTACAGTGAAGCCATGAGCGCCGCCGCGCGCGCCCTCGAACGCCTCTACGCCGTCGCGCCCAGGGACTTCACGCGCGCCCGCAACGCGCTGGCTGCCGAGCTGCGAAAGTCGCGCGACGCCGACGCCGCCCGCGCGATCGCACGGCTGCGCCGGCCGAGCGCTCCGCTGTGGGCCGTCAACCAGCTCTCGCGGCACGCGCGGCCGGCGCTCGAGCGCTTCCTGGATGCGGTGGACCGCCTGCGCCGCACGCAGCTCTCCGATCCGCGCGGCGCGATGGAGGCGATGCGCGCCGAGCGCGTGCAGCTCGAGGCGCTCGTGGAGCGCGCCGAGCACGCCCTGGCCGAGGCGGGCTACTCGGCGTCGGCGGACGCGCGGCGGCGAATCAGCGACACGCTGCTGGGCGCGGCCGCCGACCGGCACCACGCGGAGGCGCTCACGCACGGGCGGCTGACCGAAGAGCTGCACGCGCCGGGTTTTGATGCCCTGACCGGCGCGACCCGGCTGCGCGTCGTCCAGGGCGGCGCCCCGCGGCACGACGAACCGGCGGCCGCGAACGCGCGCGACGAGCGACGGCGTGAGGCCGCCGTGGCGCGCCAGCGCGAGCGCGACGCGAAGGCGAGTGAGCAAGACGCGAAGATCCGCGCCCGGGAGGCCAGGATCCGCGAGCGCGAGGCCAGGGCCCAGGAGCGGCAGCGCGAGGCGGAAGCACGGCGCCGAGAGGCGAGCGAGCGGGAGGCGGAGGTGGCCGCGCTGGCGCGTGACGCCGCCGAGGCCCGCAGGCGGCTGGCGGACGTCGAGCGGCGGCTGAAGGACGCGCGGCGCGGAAACAGCCGCCGGGCGCGCTAATCCCCGGCGGCTCACCGACCGCCGAAGCCGCGGATCGCGGACGCGATCTCGTCGCCGGCGGTCGCGAACCCCCGCCGAATCTTGTTCCAATCGTCGCGGAACTTGTCGCCCAGACTCGGGGACGTGGCGACGCGCTCTCGGACGCGCGCTCCGCCTCCGGCGCGGGCACGCGGCGCAGCGGCGGGCGCGTCGCCGGACGCACGACGGGCTCGCGCACGCGCTTGAGCCCCGCCTCGACGTCCGCCACGCGGCCCTCGGTCTGATCGAGCCGCGCGCGGACACCCTGCACGTTGCCGCCGACGGCGCCGATCTGGTCGCGGAGCGCCTGCACCGCAGCGTCCAGTGTTCCCACCTGCTCGCCCAGCGCCTGCCGCTCGCGGTCCAGCGTCGCGAGCCGCTCGGTCACGCGCGGGTCGGGCGCGCTCACGACGCGCTGGACGGGCGTTCGCGCGACGAGGACGGTGGCCGGGATCGCGATCGTCGCGAAGCACACGCCCGCGGCGGCGTGGCCGAGGCGGGTCACCAGCAGGTCGCGGTCGGCGCGGGCCGGATCGGCGGGGCTGTCGATGGCCTTCCGCGCTAGCCCCCGCCCCCGATCGGCGGTCAAAAAACCCCAGGTCGCGGGTATACAGGTCCCGGCGCCTCTGGTGTCCTTGGGTCAGGAACGGGACACGAGTGACCGTCGAACGGATACGCGGCGCCCAGCCGGTGGAGATCCTCGACCGGGTCCTCGACAAGGGGATCGTCGTCGACGCGTGGCTCCGCGTCGCGCTGGTCGGGATCGATCTTTTTAGAATCGACGCCCACGTCGTGGTCGCCTCCATCG
>WNGH01009445.1_pt1 | contig 15791 bp, 11 predicted proteins | sample 5400631 | NCBI WGS metagenome assembly WNGH01 (sample SAMN13153373, study PRJNA577476) | soil metagenome | isolation source: 115 cm soil or saprolite under Garry oak tree replicate 1 | place: USA:California | collected 2016-06-15
CCGACGGTGATCCAGGCGCCCCAGTGGGTGAGCATGCTCGACCAGTGGGATCCGAAATCTCCCTGGCACGATCGGCGGGTCCGCCTGGCCGCCAATCTCGCGATCGACCGCAAAGCGATCAACGACGCGATCACGCTCGGCCACTCGCGGCTGACCTACAGCATCATCCCGAGCACGTTCGACTTCTTCTGGCAGCCGCCGGCCTATCCGTTCGATCCCGCCCAGGCCAGGAAGCTCCTCGCCGAGGCGGGCTATCCCAACGGCTTCGACGCCGGCGACTACTACCTCGACATCTCGTACTCGAACGTGCAGGAGGCGATCGCCGGCTACCTGCAACAGATCGGCATCCGCACCAAGCTGGTGTCGCGCGAGCGCGCCTCGCACTGGTCCACCTACGCCGACAAGAAGTACAAGAACCTGGCCTACACGGCGAGCGGCGCGTTCGGCAACGCCGCGACACGCCTGGAGTCGTACGTCGTCGGCGGTGGCACCTACGTCTACGGCAGCTATCCGGACATCGACTCACTCTTCAAGGACCAGGCGGCCGAGCTGGATCGCAAGAAGCGCGAGGCGATCCTCTTCAAGATCCAGCAGCTCATGCACGACAAGGTGATGCACATCCCGGTCTGGGAGCTGGCGTTCATCAATGGCCACGGTGCCCGGGTGCAGGAGTCCGGGCTGGGCCTCATCCCGGGCCACGCGTACTCGGCGCCCTACGAAGACGTGAAGCTCAAGGCCAAGTGAAGCCGCGCGTCGCGCTCATTGGCACTGGCGGGACGATCTCCTCGATCGGTCGCAACAGCCTCGATCTCTGGGAGTACATGGACGCCGGCCGCAAGGCCGAACCCGACGAGCTCCTCGTGCGGTTCCCGGAGGCGGCCGAGACGGCGGAGGTCGTTCCCGTGCGCTTCCGCGCGGTGTCGAGCGCCAACGTGGGGCCGGCCGACTGGCTGGCGCTCGACGCGGCCGTCCACGCCGCCGTCACGCGCGAGGCTCCGCTCGACGGCGTCGTGATCACGCACGGCACCGCGACGCTCGAGGAGACCGCGTACTTCCTGAACCTCACGCTCAAGGTCGACGCCACCGTCGTGCTGGTGGGGTCGCAGCGCCCGGCCAGCGGCCTCAGCTCTGACGCCGGGCTCAATCTCCTCAACGCGGTGCGCGTCGCGGGAGCGCAGGAAGCACGCGGACTCGGCGTGCTCGTGCTCCTCAACGACGAGGTCCAGGCCGCGCGCGAGGTGACCAAGGCCTCCACGCTCCGGCTCGAGACGTTCCGGAGCCCGGACCTCGGCATGCTCGGCTACGCGGACCCTGACGGCCGCGTCGCGATCTACCGTCGGCCGTCGCGCCGCCACGCGCCGGCGACGGAGTTCGACGTGCGCGGCCGTACCGAGCTGCCACGCGTGGACATCGCGGCGTCGTACGCCGGCGCCGACGGCACGGCCATCCGGGCCTTCGTCGCCGCCGGCGCGCGCGCGATCGTCGCGGCGTCGCTCCCGCCGGGCGTGACCACGCCAGGCGAGACGGACGCGCTCGTGGAGGCGCGACGGCGCGGCGTCCTGGTCGTGCTCTCGAGCCGGGCAGGGAGCGGCCGCGTCCTGCCCCGCACGGTCCTGCGCGAGCGGGGTTTCGTCGTCGCCGACAACCTCAATCCCCAGAAGGCGCGTGTGCTCGCCATGCTGGCCCTCACGCGCACGGACGACGTGGCCGAAGTTCAGCGCATGTTCGACGAGTACTGACGGCCAACGATCACGCGGCGGTTCAGGCGTCGGGTTCCGTGACGCTGCCATAGCGGTGGAGCACCCGCGAGACGGTCTGCTCCCGGAGGTACCAGCGGAGCTCCAGGCGTCCGTTGGCGAGGACGGGCGCGTCGATGACGGTGACGCCGGTACCGTTGGCGGCGGCGCGGGCCGCCGTCGAGATCGGCTCCCAGGCCCGCAGGCGCTCGATCCACCCGTGCTCCCTATATAAAGGATGCGCCAGGCGGTCCACGAAGCCCGCCTCCGCCTCAACCACGAGCTCCACGCCGGCGCATTCCGCCAGCCCCACCCAGGGCTCCGACTCCGGCGAGAGGCTCACGGTCAGGCGCGTTCCCGCCACGTGGGCAGCGAGGATGATCTGGCACAAAGCGACCGCGGCGTCGGGACGCGCCGTCGTTCCCCGCGCGATCACGTGGCGGCAGGAGCGATAGCGAAACGCGTTCAGCTCTCCCCGAATCGCGGCGGGGTCGTGCGCGCGGCTGAAGTGCTCACGCCACGCCCGCGCGTAGCTCGCCGCGCTCGCCTCGAGCAGTGAGCGCGCGTCGGCGTTCGTCAGCCCGGCCAGGCATCGGTCGAGCACGGTCGCCAGCGACTCGGAGAGAGGCTCCTGGTCGACGGCAGGCCGCGCGACTTGTCGCCAGCGCGCGAGCTGCAGGACGTAATTCGGTCCACCGGCCTTGGCGGCTGGCCCCACCGACGACGCCTTCCACCCACCGAAGGGCTGGCGGCCGACGATTGCCCCGGTGATGGGACGGTTCACGTAGAGGTTGCCGGCCTCGATGCGGTCGACCCAGCGCGCGATCTCGCGGTCGTCGAGCGTCTGGATCCCGCTGGTGAGCCCGAAGGGCTGAGCGTTGGCGAGCTCGATCGCGTGGTCGAGGTTCTCGGCGCGCATCAGTCCGAGCACGGGGCCGAAGCATTCGGTGCGGTGGAAGAAGGAGCCGGCACGCACGCCGAGCTTGATGCCGGGCGACCAGAGCTGAGGGTTGTCCGTTGCCGGGCGCGGCTCGAGCAGCCACTCCTCGCCCTCGTCGAGCACGGTGAGCGCGCGCCGGAGGGCGGCGCCGGGTGCTTGCGTCAGCGGGGTGATCCGGCTGGTCGGCTCCCACGCGGTGCCGACGGCAAGGCTCTGCGCTCCATCGCGAAGCTGGCGCCGGAAGTCGGCGTCGTCGTACACCTCGGCTTCGCAAATGGCGAGGCTGGCCGCCGAGCACTTCTGGCCGTTGTGGCCGAAGGCCGAGCGGACCAGATCGCGAATCGCCTGATCGCGATCGGCGAGAGCCGTGATGATGATGGCGTTCTTGCCGCTCGTCTCAGCGAACAGCGGGAGATCGGGTCGCCAGCCGAGGAACAGCCGCGCGGTCTCCGCCGAGCCGGTGAGGATGACGCCGCTCACGCGCGAGTCCGTCACCAGCCCGCGCCCGATCTCGTCGTCGGGACACGGCAAGAACTGGAGGATCTCGCGCGGGATGCCCGCGTCCCAGAGACCGTTGGCCAGGTGCCAGCCGACGAGCACCGCCTCGGGCGCCGGCTTGAGGACGACGGCGTTTCCGGCCGCGAGCGCGGCGAGGACGCCGCCGGCGGGGATCGACAGCGGGAAGTTCCACGGCGGCGTCACGACCACCACGCCGAGCGGCTCCATGCGGCAGTCGCCGAGGCTGGTGGCGGCCTCGCGCAGTGTCCGTGCGTAGTAGCGCGCGAAGTCGACCGCCTCGGAGACCTCGGCGTCGGCCTCCGTCGCCGTCTTCGCGCCGTCGACGATCATCGCGCCGATCAGGTCGCCGCGCCGGCGACCAAGCTCCGCCGCACACGCCTCGAGCCGCGCGCCGCGTTCCGCGATCGACAGCGCGGCCCACGTCGGCTGAGCGGCCCGGGCGACCGTCAACGCGCGATCGACGTCCGCGGGGCCGCCCAGCGCATAGCGATAGGCGACGCGCCCGGGGCGCGAGGGATCGTGCCCGTCGCCTTGGCTCGGCCCGGTGCGGAGCTCGCCACCGATCTGGAGCGGAATCCGATCGTGTGAACGCTCGCGCCACCGGCGCACGACGTCGTCGATCCACGCGCGGTTGGCCGCCAGCGTCCAGTCGGTGTCGGGCTCGTTCTCGAATGCGGCATGAAGCGCGCGAAGCACGGGTGGGGCGCCCGCCTCCACTCGCCGATCCTGGAAGCGCCGGGGCGCATCCGAGAGCCCGGCCTCGATGCCGAACGCGGCCAGGAAGCGATCACGCTCGACGAGGAATGCAGGTGAGCCCGGCTCGAGATCGAAGACGTGGCGCAGGAAGTTCTCGGGCGCGGTGTTCTCGTCGAGCCGGCGCACCAGGTACGCAATGGCGCTGTGGAAGTCCTCGGCCCTGACGACGGGCGCGTAGAGCAGCAGCCCGCCTGCCCTCGCGTGTACCGCCCGCGCCTGGTGATTGGCCATGCCCTCGAGCATCTCGAACTCCACCCAGGGCTCGACGTGGTGGGCCTCGCGCAGCACGAGGCCGTAGGCGACGTCGAAGAGATTGTGGCTGGCGATCCCGAGGTGGACGGCGTCGGCGTGCTCTGGCCGGCAGCCGTACTGGAGCATGCGCTTGTAGTTCGCGTCCACCTCGATCTTGGTCTCGTAGGGCGCCTGGGGCCAGCCGTGCACGGCGGACTCGATGCGCTCCATCGCGAGGTTCGCGCCCTTGACGATGCGCAGCTTGATCGGCGCGCCACCCCGCGCGCGACGCGCGAGCGCCCACTCCGTGAGGGCGCGCTGAACGCGGTGCGAGTCGGGTAAATAGGCCTGGAGCACGATCCCCGCGCTCAGAGGGAGGAACTCCGGCTCGTCGAGGACCTCGCGGAAGGCCGTCACCGTCAGGTCGAGATCGCGGTACTCCTCCATGTCGAGGTTGATGAACTTGGGCGTGATCCGTCCGTCCGGATGGCGGTAGCGATGCCGTCCCGCGGCGCGATAGAGCGTGCGCAGACGCTCGGCCACCTGCGCCACCGTCGCGCGGAAGGCGACGAGGTCGATCTGGCTGTAGACGGACGAGACCTTCACCGAGATGTACTCCACGTCGTCTCGAGCGAGGAGCGTGAGATAGGCCTCGAGTCGTCGCGCCGCTTCCTTCTCGCCCAGGATCGCCTCGCCGAGCTGGTTGAGGTTCAGCCGCACGCCCGCGCGGCGCCGTTCCTCGATGTAGCGGCGGAGGTCTTCTTCCTCGCCCGGCAGGATCACGTTCTGAGTCTCGTGGCGCAGCCGGGCCACGATGGGCGGGACGACCAGGCTCGGCAGATAGTGGGCCATGGCGCCGCCCAGAAGGAGCGCGACCCGCTCCCACCAGTCCATGTACTGGGGCACGCCGTAGCGCTCGAGAAGATAGGCGAGCTGGTCGGCGATGCGCTCCGGGCGATGACTGCGGAACGCCTGGTCGGCGAGGGCGATGGTCAGCTCCTTGCCGTGGGGATCGGCCATCATCCGGGCGAGCTTCTTGGCCTGAGCGTGCTCGTCGGCGGTTTGCTGAGCGCGCGCCTCGCGCAGAAGCGCTTCGGCCAGCTCGACGGCGCGGTGGGCGAGGCGTTCCACGATCGCAAGGTCATCCGTCGCGCGCATCGCCCCGTCGCCTCTTCCCCAGTGTACGCGCGCTCCCACCGTACCTGGGAGCTCGTCGAAGCGCGAGGTGATCGAAGACGGCGGCGTGTTGCCGGTCGGGCGTGTCTCGATTATGCTGTCGCAATCCTGCTACGGCGATCGGGCCGCCGTTTCCCGGTGGCCGGAGACCACGGGAAGCCGAAACGATCAGCCGGAGGACGGCATGATCGACCCAGCGATCACGACGCTTCGCTCGTTCCGTATTACGGAAAGGGGAACCCCTATGCCGAGCCACACCCGGTTACGGCGCTCGCTCATGCTGGTCACGGCCCTGGCGGCCCTGGCCATTGCTGCTCTCGTCACGCTGGGGGGCCCGCCGGCGGCGGAGGCTCAGCGCAAGAAGATCGTCAACATCGCGGCCAAGGAGCCCGACACGCTCGACCCGCACTCGAGCACGCTCGGACAGTCGCAGGCCATCTCGCGCTTCATGTTCCGCGGGCTGACGCGGTTCGCGATCAAGGACGGCAAGGTGACGACGGCCGAAGTGGAGCCCGACCTGGCCGAGAGCTGGACGCTGTCACCCGAGGGGACCATCTGGACGTTCAAGCTCCGGAAGGGCGTTCAGTTCCACAAGGGCTTCGGCGAGCTGACGGCAGAGGACGTGAAGTTCAGCTTCGAGCGACAGATCAAGAAGGCGCCGGGCACGCGCTACGGCGTGAACCTCGACGTCATCAAGTCGATCGAGGTCGTCAACCCCTACACGGTCCAGATCGCGCTGACGGCCTTCGATCCGATCTTCCTCCTGCGCATGGTGGGCTACCAGCAGGGCTACATCATCTCCAAGAAGGCGGCGGAGAAGCAGGGGGACCAGTTCAAGTGGAATCCCGTCGGCACCGGCCCCTTCTATTTCGAGCGGCACACCCCGCGCGAGAAGATCATTCTCAAAGCCTTCGACAAGTTCTCCGGCGGCCGGCCGCAAATCGACGAAGTCCACTGGTTCGACGTGCCCGAGGACGCCACCAAGCTGATCGGCCTCGAGAAGGGGACGTTCGACCTGCTCTACCCCGAGGCCGTCACCGCCGACTTCGCCGACCAGGTCAAGAAGATGGGGGCCGTCATCGACCGGCGGGGCCCGGGCCAGCAAGAGCGCTTCTACATCAACATGACCAAGCCGCCCTTCGACGACATTCGCGTCCGCAAGGCGTTCATGCACGCGATCGACCGCAAGGCCATCAAGGAGACCATGTATCCCGGCGATCTGGGGAAGGTGGCGTCGAGCTGCGTGCCGCCCGGCTACTTCGGCCACGTGCCGATGCAGTTCCCCGAGCACAACGTCGAGCTGGCCAAGAAGCTGCTGGCCGAAGCGGGCTATCCGAACGGCATCACGATCAAAAACTACTTCATCAGCAAGTCCTTCTTCTACCCGAAGGTGCTCACGCTGGCCCAGGAGCAGCTCAAGCAGGCCGGCATCAACGTCGAGCTCCAGGTCGTCGAGCACGCGACGTATCACGAGAACATCCGGAAGAACCTGAATCCGTTCGTGCTCTACGGAGGCACGCGCATCACCGACGCCGACCCGTGGCTCTCGCTGTTCTTCGACGGCAAGGAGATTCCCGATCCGGCCACCGGCAACAAGGGCACGAACTTCGCCCACTACAAGGGCATCGACGACCTGCTCCACGCCGGCCGGGTCGAGCGCGACGTGAAGAAGCGCGCGGCGATCTACGCCGAGGCCCAGAAGCGGATGGAGCGCGACCTGGTGTGCCTGCCCATCAGCGACGTGCCAGGGCAGTGGGCGCGCAACCCCAAGCGCGTGAGCACGCCGTTCGCCGCTGACTACGGCGAGTTCTCGCTGCACTACAGCTACAACTATCCCGAGCTGCTCAAGGTCTTGAACTGAGCATGAACCGAATAGCGAGATCGAGGGGCGTCACGGCTGTGCCGGGGCGCCCCGAGCGTTGGGGGGCATGGGGGGCGCCCGGAGCCCCCCATCTCGGTTAACCCATGTTCCAGTACGCGCTGCGACGCTTGCTGCTCGCGGTCCCGATGCTGCTCGGGGCCATGAGCATCGTGTTCTTCGCGATGCGGGTGCTGCCGGGCGATCCGTGCGTGGCCATGATGGGCGATCAGGCGACCACGGAAGCCCTGGCCGACTGCACGCGGAACCTCGGGCTGCACCGGCCGCTGGCCGTCCAGTACGCGGACTACCTGTGGCGGTCGGTGCGGCTCGACTTCGGCAACTCGCTGCGCCAGGGCTACCCGGTCAGCGAGTACATCGGGCGGATGTTCCCCCACACGTTCATCCTGGTGATGGCGAGCGCGGTGGTGGCCGTCCTCGTCGGCGTCCCGATCGGCATCGTCTCGGCGCTCAAGCGTCGCAATCCGCTGATCGACTACCCGTTGCGGATCTTCGCCCTGCTCGGCCTCTCCATGCCGGTGTTCTGGCTGGGCATCCTGCTCCTCATCGTGTTCTCGCTCCGGCTAGACCTGTTCCCGCTCATCGGTGGCGGTGACCTCGACGCGGTCCTCACCATGGTCCGCTCGGGCGAGGTCTTGTCGTATCCGGGTGACTTCTTCGCCGCGGTGGGCGACGTGCTGCATCACCTGGCGCTGCCCGCGCTGGCGCTCGGCTTCACGCTGGCCGCCACGGTCAGCCGGCTCTCGCGCTCGGCCATGCTGGAGGTGATCAGCCAGGACTTCATCCGCACTGCGCGCGCCAAGGGGCAGGCGGAGCGGGCGGTGGTCTACAAGCACGCGCTGCGCAACATGCTGGTGCCGCTGCTCACGATCATCGGGATCTTCGTGGCCATCGCGCTGACGGGCACCGTGCTCACCGAGACGGTGTTCACGCGGCCCGGGCTGGGCAAGATGCTGGTGGATGCGATCAGCGCCCGCGATTATCCGCTGGCCCAGGGGGCCATCACCGTCTTCACGATGACCATCATCCTCGTCAACCTGATCGTCGACATGCTCTACGCCGTCGTCGACCCTCGCATCACCTTCCGGTAAGCGACGAGGCACCGAACGATGGCCATCGCGCGTGGAGCTGATCGAGCCGATCTGGCGGTTCTCGGCTCGGCCGAGGAGACGCGAGGCGCGCGGCGCCATCATCTTCGCCGGTGGCTGCCCATCGGCATCGGCTTGCTGCTGGCGGCGGGCATGATCGTCGTGGCCGCTGCTGCGCCGTTGATCGCGCCTTTGAGTCCCTCGGCTCAGTTTTCCGACGCCGTCCTCAAGGCCCCGGGCGCCGTCGAGCGCCACGTGCTCGGGACCGACGAGTTCGGGCGGGACATCCTGAGCCGGATCATCTGGGGCGCGCGCATCTCGCTCGAGGTCGGGCTGGCCTCCGTGCTCTTCGCGTGCGTGCTCGGTGTGCCGCTGGGGATCTTTGCCGGCTATCGCGGCGCCTGGGCCGAGGTCGGGATCATGCGCGCCACCGACATGCTGATGGCCTTTCCCACGCTGCTGCTCGCGCTGATCATCGTGACCGCGCTGGGCGGCACGCTCGTCAACGAGATCCTGGCCATCGGGATCGCGCTGACCCCGAACTTCGTGCGCCTGGCCCGGAGCCTGACCCTCACCATCCGCGAGAACGACTACATCATGGCCGCGCGCGCGCTCGGCGGCGGACAGCTCCGCGTCATGGCGCGGCACGTGTTCCCCAACGTCCTCTACGCGCTCGTCGTCGTGGCCACGCTCTACATCGCGACGGCCATCCGCACGGAGGCGGGCCTGTCGTTCCTCGGCCTCGGCATTCCACCGCCCACGCCGAGCTGGGGCAACATCCTCAGCGAGGGCCGCCAGTACATCAAGTGCTGCCCCTGGATCACGACGTTCTCCGGGGTGGCGATCATGCTGGCCGTGCTCGCCTTCAACGTCGTGGGCGACGCCTTGCGCGACCTCCTCGACCCCCGCCGCGGCGACTAGCGGCCGAAAGCCCGCTGACTGGACGCCCGGGCCGTTCATCTGGCAGAATCCCGCCGCCGTGGGCGACGATGCCGCGTTCAGGCGGCTCTGCCAGGAGCTCGAAGCTGCCAGACTCCCTTCGGCAGCTCGTCAACTGGGTGCTGCGAGCGGGAGACGTGGGAGTGCACGAGCTCGCGATGCACCTCGATCAGGACGACGCGTTGGCAGCGTCCCTGCTCGGTGACTTGTCGCGAAAGGGACTCGTCGCGGAGCAGCACGTCGCCGGGGAAGCGCGGTATCGGGTCCGGACCCAGGATCGACGGCGGCAACGATCTCCGTCGAACGTCTGGCGGGCACTGGAATAGAGAACGGAGACGAGCTCATGCCGACGATCGTGTCGGTCCACTCCTTCCGCGGAGGGACCGGAAAGTCCAACGTGACGGCCAACCTCTCCACGTTGCTGGCGGCCGGAGGGCGGCGGGTGGGAGTCATCGACACCGACATCCAGTCGCCCGGCATCCACGTCCTGTTCGGCCTGGACGAGTCCACGATGACGCACTCGCTCAACGATTATCTGTGGGGGAAGTGCCCGATCGAGCAGACCGCTCACGACGTGACGCCGCGACCGGAAGCCGCCGCCGGGCGCGTGCTGCTCGTTCCGTCCAGCATCAAGGCCGGAGAGATCGCCCGTGTGCTCCGCGAAGGCTACGACGTCGGCCTGCTCAATGACGGCATCCACACGCTGATCGACGCGCTTCGACTGGACGTGCTGATGATCGACACCCACCCCGGCCTGAACGAGGAGACGCTCCTGTCGATCGCGGTCTCCAACGCGCTGATCGTCGTCATGCGCCCCGACCAGCAGGACTATCAGGGGACGAGCGTCACGGTGGAAGTGGCGCGCAAGCTCGACGTGCCGCGTCTGATGGTCCTCGTCAACAAGGTCCCGGCCGTCTTCGACGCGGCGGAAGTCAGGTCTCGGGTCGAGAACGCGTACAAGGCTGACGTCGCCGCCGTGCTGCCGCACTCCGACGAGATGATGACGCTGGGCAGTGCGGGACTCTTCGTCCTCCGCTATCCGGACCATCCCGTGACGGCCAGCCTCAAACAGGTGGCCGCCAAGCTCGTGGCCTAGGCTGGCCGCTGACCTCGACGCCTCGTGATTCTCCTGACTCCGGCGATCCAGGCCGGGGCATCGATGCACCACAGGTAACCGGACATGGCGCCCGACGACCTGCTCACGCGTGAAGAGGTGCTGGGTGGCTTGCCCGCCCGGCGAGCGAGGGTCGTCCTCTTCCTGATCGAACGCCAGACCGCGCACATGGTCGCGCGGTCGGGGCAGCTTGGTGAGTTGCTGCCGGGCGAACGGGCGGCGCGCGAGCGCGACCTCGCGTTCGTTCAGGCCTTCGCCATGGGGCGAGAGGCGCCGGTTCGGCTCACGATCCACAGCCTCGAGCGCTACGCCACTCAGTGGGCCCACCTGGTCCCGGACAATCCAACGCTCAGGGCGAGCCTCGCCCGACTGCTCAGCCAGAAATACTCGTTCACGGCCGCCGCGGTCCCCGGCATCCGAGGCGTGCTCGGGCTGGATCAGCCCGCCGTGCGCGAGGCGCACTCGCGTCTTCACGGCCGGCCGCTCGAGACGATCTACGCCGAGCGGACGACGTGGCGCGCCCGCGCGGGCTGGGCGTGGGCCGCGCTCGGCGGCTGGCTCGACACGTTGTCGCCCTTCTGGTTCGTGTTCGTGTTCACGCTCACGCTGGGACTTCCCCAGGCCATCGTCGCGTTCCCCATCGCCGTGGCCGCGGTCGGCCCGCTGCCGGGCATCGCGCTGAACCTGGCGGCTGGCCTCCTCAGCGTCGTGACGACGGCCGCGGTGGCGGAGGCGGCGGCGCGCAGTGGCGTCGTTCGTTACGGCACCGCGTACGTCGGCAAGCTGACCGCCGACTATCTCGGCGCCGCCGGCTCCGGCCTCTTCTCGCTGGCCATCTTCGTCCTGTACCTGGTGACGGTCATGGGAGGGTGCTTCGCCATCTCGAGGACGCTGGCCAAGTTCACGGAGGTGCCGGCGGTGGCGTGGACCGCGGTGCTGTTCGCGGCCGGGATCTGGCTCCTGGCGAGAGGTTCCACGAGCCTGTCGCTGACGCTGCTCCTGGCGCTGGCCATCGTCATCATCACGCTCATGCTCGCCATCGTGGCCGTGACCCTCGGACACTTCCGCCTCGAATACCTCGTTCGCGCGAGCCCGCCGGCCCGCAGCGGCAGCGAGCACTATCTCGCCAACACCATCGGCATCGTCCTGATGGGATACTTCGCCGAGGCGTTCGTGGTGCAGTGCGCGAAGGTCGTGCTGCCTCGTGAGCCCAGCGGCCGCGCGCTCATCTGGGGCAGCCTGGCCGGCCTGGGCGGTATCGCCGTGGTCCTCACGCTCTGGATCGTCGTGATGAACGGTTCGCTCGACCCGCGCGCGCTGGCCGGTGAAACCGCCACCGTCATCACGCCGCTGGCGGCCGTCGTCGGCTCGGGAACGGCCGTCCTCGGCACGCTGCTCGTCCTGTTCCTTCCCGGACTCGCGACGCTGCGCTGTATGGTCGGCGCCTTCAACGTCGCCCGGGAGTGGCTGCCCGCGCGCTCCGAGCCCGTCCTCGTGCTGCCGCGCAAGGGACGGCTCGTCTTCCGCCGCAGCGGCAAGCACACGTACAACCCGCTCGTCGGACTCTCCTACCTCGGCCTCGACGAAGGCAAGCCACGCTTTCGGCTGAACCTCCAGATGGGCCCGTTCTCGCGTCAGGAGGAGGCGACGGTGTCGGGGCGATGGGACGTCGCGCGCGTGCTCCAGCAGTTTCACGAATGGCACTGGCTCCGCGTCGCGCTGGTCCTCGACATCCTCACCGCCTCCGGCCAGAGCGTCAACCTGCGCGTGACGTCGCCGCTGGTGGTGACGTACGAGAACATCTGGGACGTCGAGACGCTCTCGGGCATGACGGCGGCGCCGCGGGCCGGACCCACGCCGCGCTCGCGGGCCCGCTTCCTGAGTGATCGAGGCCGCTTCCTGCTCGCCATCAGCCCCATTGCGCTCACGTTCCTGCTGAGCGGGCTCTTGCTCGCGGCCGGGTGGGACTCGTTTCCCCTCGTGCTGGGAGTTCTGGGCGTGCTCACCAGCTCCATCTTCTCTGGCTTCATCCCGGTGCTCCTGCTGGCGTCCAGCCGGAAGAAGGGCGAGGTCGTCCCCGGCGTCGTCCTCGCGTTCGTGGGCCATCCCCTCGTTCTCGGAGCCGTCTATCTGATCTACGTAGCCGTGCTGCTCGTCCACGGCTTGATCATCTGGCAGAACCCGGTGCTGCGCGTGACCGCCGTGCTCGTGACGGCCGTGGCGCTCGTGGTCACCGTCGTCACGGCGCGACGAGGCTCGTATCGACCGCGCGTCGTCGTCGAGATGCGGCTCGACCAGCGGCCCGGGCAGCGATCGGTGTTTTCCGTCGTGGCCGGAGGGCGGCCGGCGCCGGCGGACGTTCGGCTCGACTATCCCGACGGTGAGCGAGCCCAGCACGGGAGCGAGGGAGAGGTCGTCGCGTTTTCCGAGCTCCGGAGCGCTACGTTCCGGATTCCCGCCAGCGCCGGCGCTGAGCTCAAGGTGTGGACGCATCGGGTCACGCCCACCGGCGACTCGGAAAGTCTTCCCGGGCTGCTCGAGGTGCACGACGGCGGCGAAGCGAAGCGCTTCGACCTCGGATTATCGGGCGGTCAGGTCGTCGTGCCGTTCACCGGGAGAGCGTCCGAGATCGTGATCACGTTTCCCGGACCCACATGAAGATGGAGAGGCGACGGTGACGTTACGAGCGAGAACGCTGCTGATGGTGACGGCTCTGCTGGTCGTGGCGGTGCTCGCGTCCGCGACGGTCCTGACCTGGACCAGCCGCCACGCGTTGCTGCTGGAAGCCGAGACCCAGGGCCGGCTGCTGGCGAGGCTCCTCGCCATCACCGCTCGATTCGCCAGCGAGGTGACGAACGAGGTCGAAGGCGCCATCGGCGAGCAGATGATCGTGGAGGCGACGATCGCGGCGCATCTGGTGGCGCTGGCCGAGTCGGCGGGGGTCAAGCCCGAGCGGATCAACGCTCACCTGCGCGCCATCTCCCGCGACACGGTGCTGAGCGAGTTCTGGATCACCGACGAGAAGGGACACGCCTATCTGCGCACGATGGCCGACGTGGACTTTACCTTCAGCCCCGATCCCCAGAAGCAGCCGCAGGCCCACATTTTCTGGCCGCTGCTGACCGGCCAGCGCCGCGCGGTGGTGCAGGAGGCGCGCCAGCGCGAGGTCGACACGCAGGTGTTCAAGTACGCGGCCGTCGCCGGGATCGACAAGCCCAGGATCGTGCAGGTCGGGTATCAGGCCGCGTTCCTGGAGCATCTTCGGAACCGGGTGGGCATGGGCCGCCTGGTCGAGGAGCTCGTGACCGGGCGCAACGTCATCGCCATGCGCGTGGTGGATCACACGATCGTGACGCTCGTCTACAGCGCGGTGCCCGGTGAGGACATTCCGCAAGAGCTCTCCGCGGACGAGAAGACCGAGCTCCGCGAGGTGATGAGCGAGCGACAGACGCGAAGCTATCTGGACGGGTCCGTGCTCAAGATCATGGCGCCGATCATGAGCGAGCGCGGCAATCAGGCGATCGCCGCGACCATCGTGCATCTGCCGGCGGAGCGCTTCCTCGAAGCGATTCGACGCAACCTGAGGCTGGCGGGCGTGGTGGCCGCCGGCGTGCTCAGCGTGGGCCTGGTCGCCTCGGTGATCCTGGCCCGCCGGGTGACGGGGCCGGTGAGTCAGCTCACGGCCGCCGCCACCGCCCTCGAGACCCACACGTTCGATCCCGAGAGTCTCGCGGAAGTCACGCGGCGGCCCGATGAGCTCGGGCACCTGGCCCGGGTCTTCCACCGCATGGCGCTCGAGGTCTCCGCCCGTGAGCAACGGCTGCAGCAGCAAGTGCAGCAGCTCCGGATCGAGATCGACGAGGCAAAGAAGGTTCGTCAGGTGGCGGAGATCACGGAGACGGACTACTTTCAGGATCTCCGCCAGCGGGCCCAGGGCCTGCGGGCTCGAGTCACGAGACCCCAAGGCGGGCCGAGCGCCACCGGCGACGCGCCGAGCGCGCCCGGCGCTCACTGACAGCCCGACGAGCCCGAGCGGCAGCCACGCGATCAGGATGCCGATGCCGAGCGTGGCCACCACGAAAAGCAAGCACAGCGTCACCCACAAGAGCCCGAGCCAGAACGTGCGGATCTGCCAGCGGAAGTGCGACTCGAGCCACGTCCCGCGCGCCTCGCTCCGCTTCACGTAGTTCAGGATCACGGCGATGATCGAGGGCCAGCCGGTGAGGAACGCGCCCACGATGGTGGCGACGCCGATGATCCCCATGATCAGGCTGACGGCGTGCAACGCGTAGATCACGTGCGTCAACGTGATCAGGGACGGCGGTGGCTCTTCGGGCATGGCCGGCCCAGTGTACGCGACCTTGCCTCGACGCCGCAGAGACGGGACAATCTCGCGACGTCAGACGGGACAATTCCGTGACACGCGTGATGCCAGCGCCAGGAGGGACGGATGGATCTCGAGCTTCGCGGCCGCAACGCGGTGGTGACCGGATGCAGCGTCGGGATCGGGCGGGAGATCGCCCGCGTCCTCGCCGCCGAAGGCGCGTCGACCCTGGTGATCGCGCGGCGGGGCGAGCTCTTGAAGACCCTCCAGGACGAGATCGAGGGCGCCGGATGGAAGCGCCCCCACGCCCTGGCCATCGATCTCGCCGACCGCGCGTCGGCCGCCCGAGTCCGTGACGAAGCCCTCGCGCGCCTCGGTCACGTGGACATCCTCGTGAACAACGCCGGCGGCTCCCGGCCCACCGCGGTGGACTCGCCCGATGGCGTGTGGGACGAGTCGTTCGCGATCAACTTCAACGCCGTCCGCAGGCTCGCCCAGGCGTTCCTGCCCGGCATGATCGAGCGTCGCTGGGGCCGGATCATCAACGTCACCGGAACGTCGGAGCCGGGAGGCACCAACGCGGCGGGGCCGGCCAAGGCGGCCGTGCACGCGTGGGCGAAGGCGCTCTCTCGCGACGTGGGCCGTCACGGCGTCACCGTGAACTGCCTCGCCCCTGGACGGATCCACAGCGAGCAGATCGATGAGCGACTGCATCCCACGCGCGAGAGCCAGGAGCAGTTCTCGCGCCAGATTCCGCTCGGCTACTTCGGCGATCCCTCCGACATGGCGTACCTGGTCGCGTTCCTCTGCTCGCCCAAGGCGCGCTACATCTCCGGCGAGCGCATCCACGTGGACGGGGGCCTGCACCGCGCGATCTGAGGAACGCCGACTCCGCGCGCGGCGGCGATCTCAGCGAGCTTTGCGGAACGCGCGCTCGAAGCCGGGGAGTGCGCGCACGACGGTGTCACGCTCCACCGTGAGCGAGATGCGGATGTGGCCCGGCATCCCGAAGCCGGAGCCCGGCACCGTGAGCACGCCTTCGTCGGCGAGCAGGCGGACGAACGCCACGTCGTCGTCGATGGGCGTGCG